>Ga0207648_10004177_pt1 | contig 14926 bp, 14 predicted proteins | sample KBSMisM32_FD_184310 | JGI IMG/M metagenome (GOLD analysis project Ga0207648, IMG submission 184310) | Miscanthus rhizosphere microbial communities from Kellogg Biological Station, Michigan, USA - KBS Miscanthus M3-2 (SPAdes) (version 2) | ecosystem: Host-associated > Plants > Roots >...
ACGTTGTCGAGAGCGGTGAGCGTCGTCGCGATGCCGGGTTCACCGAGGTCGTTGCTGTGGTTCGATGCCGTGCCGCAGCGATCGAAGCCCGTTCGCCGCAAAGCATCGGCGATCTCGTTGGGGGCGAGGATCAGGTTTCCGCCGAAGGGAGAGCGTCCGTACTCGCCGGGCCGCTCGCCAGGGGCACCGATCGGCATCTCCATGTGGCAGATCGCCAGGTCCGCCGACCCGATGATCGCGCTGATATGTGCGAACAGCGGAGCGAACTGGAAACGTTCGCCGGCGCTCGTTGCGAATCCCGCTGCAGCCGACATCACCAGGCTCTCGGTCAGCACATCGCCCGTCGCCACGAGGTTGAACGTGCGAGCCGGTGGTGTCAGTCGGATTGCCGAGGATGGTGCGGAGGTGATCAGTGGATCGGCAGACACCACCGACGCGGCGATGAACACCGTTCCCGCGGCGACGAGCATCGTCCACCACGTGAACCTCGGCACCCACCCGGTCACGGCGCGACGCTAACCCACGGCGCAACCGAGACGAGTCGTCGACTCAGGACGGGTCGGATCGCATTCTGGTGATGAGGCGTTCGGCGATGGCGACGGTGGTGAGGTGCGTGTTGGCCTTGGGCACATCGGGCATCACGGAAGCGTCACAAACGCGAAGCGCTGAGTAGCCGATGACGTTGCAGTCCGTGTCGACGACCGCGGCCGGATCGCCGGGCTGTCCCATCCTGCAGGTCCCTGCCGCGTGCACGTAATCGGCGACCGTTCTGCGCAGCCACTCGTCGATCGTCGCGTCGTCGTGCAGGTCGTCGATCGGCATGTCGAGCGCGACGATGTTCGTCGAGATCTGCGTGATCGCGGGATGATGCAACACGTCGATGATCCGGCGCGTGCAATCACGCAGGCGTACGAGATCCCGGTCGTCGGACAGCATGTTGAACTCGACGATGGGATCGTCGTGAGGATCGGACGACTTCAGGCGAACCTCACCATTCGAGAACACGCGCATGACTGCACCGATGACCCGCGCTCCCGCGCAACCCTCGTCGGTCGGACCGACGCCGTTGAACCAGATGATCTGCAGGTCGTTGGGCCCGGCCTCGGCAAGGCCGGACGTGCATCGGGCAAGCGAACTCATCACCGGGGCGTTCGCCGACTCCATCCGTCCGTCCGGCGTCAGTGCCACCTCGAAGCCAGGCGTGGCAGCGTGATCTTTGAGGTTCGCCCCGACCGCGAGTCCGTCGTCGGCGCCGATGCCGGAGCGCAACAGGATCGCCGGTGAGTGAATTGCACCGGCGCTGACGATGACCTCGCGGGCGGTGATCTCTTCACCGGCGGCTGTCAGCACACCGACGGCCCGGCGGCCGTCGAGGAGGATGCGATCGACGAGCACATCACCACGGACCGACAGGTTCGTTCGGTCTCGAGCCGGTTCCACGTACGCATCGTTGGTCGACACGCGAAGACCGTCTCGTTGGGTGAGCGCCCACCGACTGACACCTGTCGCGCCGGGAAGGTGGTAATCGTCGCACGCCGGCAAACCGCGCTCGGTCAGCGCGGCGGTCATCGCGAGTTCGAACGGTGCGCGCTCGAACCCGCTGCGGCAGAGGGGGACAGGGCCTCCACGTCCGTGCAGCCCATCGCCGCCATAGTCGAGGTCGTCCTCGATCGCCAGAAACGTTTGCAGCATCTCCGGCCAGCCCCAGCCGACACAGCCGAACTCATCGACCCAGCGGTCGTAGTCGTCGGGCAAACCCCTGATGGCACCCATCGCGTTGATCGATGACGAGCCGCCCGCACCGAGTCCGCGTGGATAGAGGGATGCGGCCTGACCATTGGCGCGGGTGGCGAGGAGATTCGGCCACATTCGACCAGGGCTGGTGACGCCGCTGAAGAAGTTCGGCGATCGGATGCTGTCAGACGTGTCCGCCGTGGCGTGGTCCGGTCCGGCTTCGAGCAGCAGCACCGAGACGTTCGGATCCTCGGAGAGCCGAGCAGCCAACACAGCACCGGCCGAGCCCGCGCCAATCACTACGAAGTCGAACGCGTCGGACGCGGTCACGTCCATGGTCACATCATCGCGCGGCCGTGTTGGCCTATGGCGTGAAGCGCACCGTCATGATGTCGGTGTTGCCGAACTGCCTCGGGCAGTCGACGAGCGGTGCCGGCTTCACCGACGGATCCGACAGCGCCGGGTTCACCCCGGTAGTCCGTTGGTCGAATACGTCGTCGCCATCCTCGCGCACGACCAGACCGTTGTCCTTGAGGAACTTCTGGTAGGCGTCGACGGCTGGGCAGCCGACACCGTTGCGGCTGTCGATGAAGATGTACCAAGCGCCATCCGCGTCACTGACCAGAGTGTTGTAGTCGCCCCAGAACTGCAGTTGCAGGTTGTTCTGTGCGCTCGCTGCCGGATCGGAGGAGACGTGTGTCAGCTTCACGGGTACGGTCCACGCGCCGCCCGGCGACTTGTGCGCGCCGTAGGCGTCGATCGCGGCGTTGCCGGTGCCGACCACCGCCGGATTGGCGGCGACCAGAGCCTGATAGGCGAGATCGACTCGACCGGTGGGTGCAACGTCGAGGCCTTGGAAGAAGGCGTAGCCCTCGTTGCCACTCACCTGTACGGGAGCGCTCCAATGCGCCGCCCCATCGGTGGAGGTTGCCACGACGATGCGTCCGCCCGCCGACGTGCGAGTTGCCCAAGCAACGTACACGGTGGTGCTACCGACGCGGGGGTCGGCAGCGAGGGTCGCGAAGCTGTCGGTGCGGAAGTTGGAACCGGGGATGGCCTCGTCGAGGTCGGTCACCGGACCGACCGTGATGGGACGAGTCCAGCTCTTTCCACCGTCGTGCGACACGACGACGACCTGTGAGAACCCTTGCTCGAACGCGATGTACGCGGTGCCGTCGGGACCGACGTCGATCGACGAGCCCTGTCGCCCGTTACCCGTGCCGTTGTTCGAGGCCGGTGACAGCTGGTTGGGGTTGCTGAAGCTGAGTCCACCGTCCGTCGACGTCGCCACCATCATCGGTTCGTTGCCGAAACCGGTGAGGGTGTTCGAGCGGAACTCCGTCCAGCTCAAGTAGACGCGGCCGAAGAACTTGCTCGACGGCGAGCTGTCGACGCTGATCCAGTTCTTGTCGTTGAAGTCGACCGAGCTGGCCTTGTTGGTGCCGATCACGGGAGCCGACCACGTGTGACCGTTGTCGTCGGAGAAGCTGACGATGATGAACTCGAACCCCTTCTTGGCAGGGATGGTGGCCAGACTCGCGTAGTAGGCGCGGGCTCCGTTGGCGAAGGTGAAACCGCCGCCTGCCTTCGGCTTCGGGCCGTACACGATCACCGGGTCACCGTCGGACTGCACACCCTTGCCGGCCCACGACGGTTGGTCGTCGAGCAGACCTTGGTTGGTCCACGAGTCGCCTCCGTTGGACGAGGTGTAGACACCGTCCGTACCGACGCCGGGGAAGAACGAGCAATCCGACCCGAGCGTTGCACCACGGACCGGCCCCGGGCCGCACGGTGGCTGACGCTGCTCGTCGTTCGATCCGGCGATCAGCATTTGCGAGTTGGTCGGGTTGACCGCGATCGTCGGCTCGTTCTGCTTGTTGGTCGGGAACACCGCTGTTGTGTTCGAATTCGGGTCACCTTGAACCTGAGGGTTGTTCGCTTGCACCTCCGGGAACGTCGATGCCGCAACACTCGTTGCGACGAACCCCACCGGCACAATCACGGCCACCAGAGCGAGAATCCGCTTCGAAAGGCGCATCGTTTCCTCCTTCGATTGTCCATTCGGCGACGCTCGTCGCCACGAATGTTTGATTCGACGGACCGTACACCTGGAACAGAGGTTCCGTAAACGCGCCCCCGATCGCAGTGTGACGCGACGACATCGAAGACATTGCGCTGCGAGGCCAGGCGTGGTTGACTCGCCGGATGACTGAGACGAACGAAGGCGGAGAAGCAGCGATCGACATCGAAACCACCGTGATCGACGTGGACGGGGATGGTGTCGCCGATGGGGCCAGCGAGGTCACGACGACCGTGGTCGATCTCGACGGCGACGGCATCGTGGATGTGGTCGAACGGACGACGGTCACCGTGTTGGATGTCGACGGCGACGGCGTGGCCGACATCGTGCAGCGCACAACGACGACTGCCTACGACGTCGACGGTGACGGTGTTCCCGACATCATCCGATCAGTGACGGCGACTGGTGTGGATGCCGATGGCGACGGTGAGCTGAGCGACGACGAGGTCTCGGTCGAGGAGACACTCGTCGTGCGTGAAGACCTGCTCGACGAGGAGAGCGAAAACAACAGCGAGAGCGACAGCGGTACCGCCTGACCGAATGCGCGGCGCCCGCAGGTGCGTCGTCCATACTTTGCAGCGTGCCGCGCCGGGTGTTGTCTCCCTTGGTTCCCGGGTGGGTGATCGTCGACGGCCTGCCGATGTTTCACCGTTCGTCCCGCGGTGACGACCAAGGACGAACGCAGATCGTGCACGTGCACGGCTTCGGGATCTCCGGGAGCTACCTGGAGCCGACCGCCGCTCGGCTGGCCTCCAAGTACCCGACGTACGTTCCGGACCTTCCCGGCATGGGACGCAGCATCTCGCCGGTCCGCACGCTCGACCTTCCCGGCCTCGCCCGCGCGTTGATCGCGTATTGCGACGAGGTCGGGATCGAGCGGGCGACGTTCGTCGGCAACTCGCTCGGCTGCCCGATCATCATCGAGGTCGCATCGCGGTTTCCCGATCGCATCGAGCGTGCCGTGCTGGTGTCGCCGGCGGGCGGCCCGAACAACCAGCCGATGGCCCGGGCACTGAAGCAGATGATGCTCGACGGACCGCGCGAGGAACTGTCGATGATTCCGATCGCGGCACGCGACTACCTCCGGTTCGGGGTCATGCGCAGCTGGGCCTTGTTCCAAGCGATGATCGCGTATCCGACGCTCGAGCGATTACGCGATCTCGCAGTGCCGACGTTGGTCATCGCCGGTCATCGTGATCCACTGGTCAACTTCGATCGAGTCGGCGTGTTCTCCGGCTTGGCCGGCATCGACGTCGTCAAGGTGCAGGGCGCCCACGCGTTGAACTACAGCCACCCGGAGATCATCGCCGCGTTGATCGACGCCCACATCGAAGGGCGTCCGCTCGTCGCACCGCCCGGCTCCGCCGATGTCGTCGAGCGTGTCGTCGTGCCATCGCAGCCGGTCGCCGACAATGGCTGAGCGGCGCGCCAAGTTCGCCGCCGCGGTCGCGGCGCTGTTGACGGTCCTCGGCGTCATGCCCGCCACCGCGGCGCATGCGTCCGACCAATCCGACAGCGCGGCGCAGCAGTTGGCCGAACGCCACGTACCCGTCGTCATGCTGCGGACGCAAGCTCACGACTGCGACGAGGACGGCGAGCCGTTCACTCCCATGAACGTCGACCTCGTGCTCGACAATCAGCAGATCGCGCTGCGGCAGGTCGGCAACGGCGACCCGACGGTGATGCGCGCGCCGGGCGCCGCCGATCTGGTGAACCTCGGTGAGGGGTTCTACCTCGACTTCCCGGGGGATTCACTGCGTCCCGGTTGCCTGTACGAGCAGGACAACAACCGGTTCAACGAACAGCAGCCAGCAGTGGTGTACGCCCACATCGTTCGGCAGGCCGACCATCCCGATGAGCTGGCGCTGCAGTACTGGCTGTTCTGGTACTACAACGACTGGAACAACAAGCACGAGGGCGACTGGGAGTTCATCCAACTGCTGTTCAACGCGTCGACCGTCGAGGAGGCGTTGGCCACCGAGCCGGTCAGCGTCGGCTACGCCCAACACGAGGGTGGAGAACGCGCCGGATGGAACAGCAGCAAGCTGGAGCGCGACGGCGAGCGCCCGGTGGTGTACACCTCACAGCGATCGCACGCGAGCTACTACTCGCCGGCGCTGTATCTCGGCCGTAGCGGCGCCGAAGGGTTCGGATGCGACAACACCCGGGCGCCGTCGACACGTGTCGACCCTCGGGTCGTCGTGCTCCCCGATGAGGTCACCGACCCGAGCGACCCGCTGGCGTGGATCAACTTCGAGGGTCGTTGGGGAGAACGTCATTCGGGTCCCAACAACGGCCCAACCGGGCCCAACACGAAACCGCAGTGGACCGCCCCGGTCACGTGGAGCGAAGGCCTGCGCGACAGCTCGTTCATCGTGCCCTCCGGCGACACTCGCGGCACCAACCTGCTCGACACCTTCTGCGGCGTGGTGGAGTGGGGATCGGGCGTCTACATCCGCTTCGTCGCCTCGCCCGGCCTGGTCGTGCTGGCGATCGCCGCGGTCGTCGCCCTCATCGGCTTCGTCGTGCGCCGCACCTCGTGGGACATCGTCGAGCCGATGCCCTTGGTGCGGCGCCGGCGGCTCGGTGAGATCGTCCGGGTCTCGGTGCGTCAGGTTCGGGCGAACCGGGCGACGTTCGCCGCGACCGTTCTGCTCGCCTTGCCCGTCGCGGGCATCGCGATGTTGCTCGCCGTCGTCGCCAGGCGACTGCCGTTCGTGCGCGGCTTCGTGGAAGTGTCCGATTCCGACGGCACCGATGGTCGCTGGCTCGTCGCGACGATGATCGCCACGGGCTTGGCGATTCTGGCGTTCGTGCTCATCTCCGCCGGTGTTGCGTGGATCGTCGGCAACGGTGCCGAACTCCGCGCGTCGGTCCGAGATGCTGCCAAAGCGGTGTGGGCGAAGGTCATCGGTCTCGTCGTCGCCGTCGTCCTGGCCACGGTCGCGCTCGGTGTGCTGTCGTTGCTCGTCGTCGGCATCCCGATCGCGGTCTGGCTGTTCGTGCGTTGGCAGTTCACTGCTCAGGTGGTGGTGCTCGAAGGCCTCGGTGGTCGCCAGGCACTCGCCCGCAGCGCATCGCTGGTGAGGCGGCGATGGTTCCACACAGCACTCGTCACCATGCTGGCGCTAGGTGCCGTCGGTGTCGTCGGCATGGTCGTCGGTCTCGTTCTGCTGATCTTCTTCACGGGCCTGCCCTTGTGGGTGTTGTCCGCGGTGATCGCGCTGGTCGATGTGCTCGTCATGCCGTACGCCGCGCTCGTGTTGACGTACCTGTACGGCGATGCGGTGGCATCGCACCGCACCGCCGACGTCACTGAGGACGTCGGCGATGTGGTGGCAACGCCCTGACTCGCGTCAGACGAGGTGGCTGGTGTGGCGGCTGTGGACCGCCCGGTAGATCAACAAGGCGATGATGGCACCGACGATGGAGCCGATGATGCCGGACGCTTGGAACGCACCGTCTTGGGCGTCGTGATGTGTGAGGACGTATCCGAGGAATCCGCCGATGAACGAGCCGACGATTCCGAGCAGGATGGTGCCCATCACTGACATCGGATCCCGTCCGGGCACCAGAGCCCGAGCGATGAAGCCGGCGACCAAGCCGACGATGAGGAGATAGAGGATGAACCCGATCATTGGATGCTCCTGTGAGTTTGGGGGGACATGTTTTGCGACTTCTGACAGTCGCGTTTCCCGATGTGCGACGGGACCAAACGGTGATCGGTCGAATTGTCAGGGTGATGCGACGCCCGGAAGGGTGATGACCACCCGGCCACCTCCCCACGGAGAATCGGCGATGGCGATCGAGCCGCCGTGGCTGACGACGATGTCGTGAGCGATCGCCAGACCGAGACCGGGATGTCCGGGTCCGGGTGTTCGCACCGGATCGAGTCGGACGAAGCGACCGAACACTTCTTCACGTTGGTCCGGCGGAATGCCGGGGCCGTCGTCGTCGACGGTCAACGTCACGCCGTGGGCCGACTCGGCGAGCGCGATCCCGACGCGGCTGGCGGCATGTCGTCGGGCGTTGTCGAGCACGTTGCGCACGACCCTCGTCAGCTCGCCGATCCGGCCCCGAACGCGGGCGGCGGTCACCGCGGACGTGTCGATCGACAACCGCGGCGTGTCGGCGCGCAGGGCGCTGGCTTCGGCGAACACCACGTCGTCGAGGTCGCGTACCTCATCGGTCTGCGGCGACGCCGTGGCATCGTGTCGGGCGAGAAACAGCAGGTCGGTGATGAGACGGTCCATCTCCGCCAGCTCGCCGGCAACCGCGGTGGCCGTCTCGCTGAGATCGACGCCCTCGGGATGGGCGATGTCGACATCGAGCCGGGTGCGAGCCCGAGCAAGCGGTGTGCGCAGCTCGTGGGACGCGTCGGCGACGAACCGTTCCTGCCGCTGGGCAGCCGCCGCGACCGGCCGAAGGGTGCGGCCGATCAGCCACCACGTGAGCACGGCGAGCAGTGCGAGGACGGGTGGGAAGGTGATCAACAACGACTCGGTGAGGGTGCGAACGCTGTCGTGCACATCACTGAGCGTTTCGATGACATGCACGGTGTCCACACCCGAAGGAAGGTCGACGCGCCGGCTGAGCAATCTGAACGAGTCGTCGTCGATCGGCAACCGGAGTGTTGCGATCTTGTCCCGCGAGGTCGGAATCGGTGCGAGCGGTGGCTGCCCGGCAAGGGTCGTGCTTGCTGCGATCACCGACCCATTGGGGCCGACGATCTGGACGCCACGGTCCTCGCCACTGTTGTCGGCGACGAAGGTGTCGCTGACGAGCATCGCCTGGGCGGTGTCCGCCTCACGACGAAGTGCGGCGTCGACACCTTCGATGAGGTCGTGGCGTTGCCACGTGATCAGCGTGATCGCCGTTCCGGCGAGCACCACCGCCATGATCGCCGTCGCGAGTAGCGCGAGTTTTCGATGCAGCGCGGCCATCGCAGTACCCGACGTCGGACTCACGGCGACACCGTCTCGTCGACGAGGCGGTACCCCGCGCCGCGGACCGTCTGAAGTGAGTGCCGATCGAACGGCTCGTCGATCTGACGTCGTAACCGATGCACGTACACCTCGACGATGTTCGGGTCGCCCTCGAACTCGCTCGACCACACGGCATCGAGCAGGTCCTGCTTGCTGACGACCGATCCGGCATTGCGAACAAGGTGCTCGAGCACATGGAACTGGCGGGTCGTCAACTCGATCCGGGTCGACCCGCGTGCTGCGATCATCCGCGCCGGATCGATGTGAAGATCGCCGACGGTCATCGGTGACAGCGTGCGCACCTCGGCGCGTCGCAAGAGAGCGCGAAGGCGCGCCACGAGCACAGCGAACGAGAACGGCTTGGTCAAGTAGTCGTCGGCACCTGTGTCGAGTGCTTCTGCTTGATCGAGGTCGCCGTCCTTCGCGGTGAGCATGAGGATCGGTGTCCAGTCACCACGCTTGCGCAGTTCGGCACATACGGCGAACCCGTTGCGACCCGGCAGCATGATGTCGAGGATGATCGCTCCGTAACTGGCTTCCTCGGCACGCCACAACGCATCGAGCCCGTCAGCGCTGACATCGATGACGAAGCCCTCGGCTTGCAGTCCACGCTGCAATGAAGACGTCAACGCCGTGTCGTCGTCGACCAGCAACAGCTTCACTGTCACCAGGATCGCGCGGAAACCTGACTCCTGCCTGACGCCGGACGGGAGAGAGTCAGGTACGCGTCAGCGGAAGCGTCGCACAGTGTGTCCATGAAGCAACACATCACGATCGTCATCGCGGCGGCGTCGGCGCTGCTCGCGTCGGCGTGCGCATCCAACGGCTCCGCCGGCTCGACGTCGACTGCGGGCTCACCGGCGGTCGCCGCCACCGCGGCTCCCACGTCCGGCGTCGCAACGACCGCCTCGACCACCAGCTCCACCATCGCCGAGTCGACGAGCTCGAACCCGCCGACGACGCCAAACCCGACGGCCGCAGCGGTGCCCAGCACGGCACCCGCTGTTGTCGACAAGATCGAGGTTCCCGACGGCGGTTCGTACGCACCTGAGATCGATCCCGCTCGCTTCACGCACCCCATCGACAACCCGTACCTGCCGTTCCTGCCGGGGATGAAATGGACCTATCAAGCGATCAACGAGAACGGCGATCAGGAGACCACCACCGTCGAGGTACTCCCCGACACCAGAGCCGTGATGGGTGTCGCCACCACCGTCGTGCACGATCTGGTCCAAGTCGGTGGCGAGACCACGGAAGACACCCACGACTGGTACGCGCAGGACGACGACGGCAACGTGTGGTACTTCGGCGAGGACACGACGGCCTATGACCCTGACGGCTCGAGCAGCAAGGAGGGATCGTGGGAAGGCGGCGTGCACGGCGCGCTTCCCGGCATCGTCATGCCTGCCCAGCCCGCGGTCACCGGCACCGGCTACCGGCAGGAGTACCTGCGCGGCAGCGCCGAAGACATGGCGATCGTCGTTGCCTCCGGGGGCGATCAACAGGTCGGCACCGACACGTACAGCAAGGTCGTCACGACCCAGGAGTGGAGCCCGCTCGAGCCCGACATCACCGAACAGAAGAGCTACGCGCCGAATGTCGGGGTGATCACCGAAGACATCGTGCGCGGCGGCTCCGAGCACGTCGAGCTCGTCGACTTCACCCCACCCAGCTGAGGCGAGGTCGGCCGAGCCGATGTACCAGCCGCACGGCGAAGAACAGGCACGTCGCCGCGGCGGCGATCGCCAGGCTCACCCACTGCCACGCACCCACACCCTTCGTGACCAAGAACGAGTCAGCGGCTTGAGCCATCGTCGCCACTACAACGAGCGCTGACAGGACGGCAACGGCGAGGTCCTCGAACGACGACGGCAGGGCGATGGCGACCTCGCGTTCGTGCCATCGCCGGCGCAGCCACAGGAACGCGAGGGCGCTCAGGACACCCCCGAACGCCGCCACCGCGCAGTTGCGGAGGAAGTCGGCGGCATGGTCGATGGTCATTGCGGTCACGCAGTCCGGTGCTTTCGGATACAAGTGCATCCACCGGCGGCAGTCGGCCGCGGAGTACGACCCTGACGGGAAGGGACTGGCGATGGCACGGTCGCCGCCGACGATGCGAGCGACGCCGGCGATCGCACCGGCAACACCGATGGCGATCCCGCCGACCGCGCCGAGGAACAGGGTGACGAGCACGATGCGCCGACGGCGAGCCAGTGGCAGCAATCGACCGAGCCGCGTGTCGTCGCGCACGCCGAGCGACGAGCCCATGCGCTCCACCGCCAACCTCTCGGCAGCGATCTCGTCGAGTCCATCGCGCCGCGCCGCCTCGGCGCTGTCACGCAGGTGCGATTCGACCTCGGCCAGCGTGTGTCGCACGTTTCGGGGCGATCCGGTCAACGTCAGCAACAACTGATCGAGGTAGTCCTCGATCGGCTCTGAACTCCCACCGCGAGGATCGTCCACGTTCACGCCGTTTCACCTCCGATCGCCAGCGTCATCACGGAGCTGAACGTGTTCCAGCGGGTGCGGTCGTCGGCAAGTCGTCGTTGTCCCCGTGGCGTGACCGAATAGATCTTGCGACGCCGCCCCTCGATCTCCTCCCAACGAGACCTCAGATGGCCCGCCGCCTCCAGGCGGTGCAGCGCGGGATACACGGTGCCCTCGGCGAGATCGAACACCCCGGTGCTGCGATCGCGGATGCGACCGATGACGTGGTAGCCGTGGGCCGGGCTGTCGACCAACGCGGCGAGGATCAACGTGTCGAGGTTGCCGCGAAGTTGGTTGGCGTCCATGCCTAGGCACGCTAGGTATTGACGCAGTGATCGTCAAGTCACGATTTACCGAGCGTTGAATCTCGCCGGGCCCGCCGCGGTCGGCGCATTCGTACGGTGGATCCGGTGAAGTCCGACCGTAGACCCGACCCTCGGACGAGCGTCAGGAGAACTGCGGCCGCTGGTATCGCCCTGGCGTTGTTCCTCGCCGGTCTGTCGATCGTCGGTCCCGTTTTGATCAGCAGCGAGTTGCGCGTGCTCCTGTTCTTCACATCACACCGTGCGCGCTGGTCCGCCGACTCGGCCAAGACGGTCACGGTTGCCGGCAACGCCTCGGTCCTCCTCGTATTCGGTGTGATCGGTGCGATCGCGTTGTGGACATGGAAGCATCGTGTTGCGTTGGCGCTGACACCCCTGGCCTCGCTGCTCATTGCCGCCGTGGTCACGAAGATCGGCAAAGCGGCCATCGGACGTGCTCGCCCTCCGCTGGCTCTCCACTTCAACCTTGTCGCCGCTGGCGGCAACTCGACGCCGTCCGGCCACACGACCGATTCGACAGCCCTGTTCGTCTCGCTCGCGCTGGTCATCGTCATGCTCGCCTGGCGCCGGCCGATCGTCACCCGTGTGGTGAGCGCGTTGGCCGTACTGCTGTCGGTTGGCATTGGTCTCAGCCGCCTCGAGCTCGGCGTGCATTGGCCTCTCGACGTCGTCTTGGGATGGATCCTCGGTCTCGGCATCGCGGTCGTCGCCGTCGAGATCGGCGCAGCGATCGATCGTCGCCAGCCCGACCGACCGCCGTTCGACCGTGAGGTGAGGAGCGATTTACCGAGCGTTGAACGTGAGTCGATCCGACGCTGACCGCGCCCTTCGTACTGTGCTGCGGTCTCCTAACGAAGCGAGGACTCCGTGGTCATTCGGAACAGCGAGGTACGTGCCGAGACCGACATCAGCGTCGGTCTCAGCAAGGTCCCAGAAGTCACCATCTTCTTCTGGATCATCAAGGTGCTGGCGACCACCGTCGGCGAAACCGCCGCCGACTTCCTGTCCGACACGTTGAAACTCGGCCTCACGAACACCACGTACATCATGGCGTTGGTTCTGGCGGTGGTGTTGGTGTTCCAGTTCCGCGCAAAGGGGTACGTGCCGTCGATCTACTGGCTGGCCGTGGTGCTGATCAGCATCTTCGGAACCCTCATCACGGACAACCTCGTGGACAACCTCGGGGTGAGCCTCGAAGTGAGCACCACCGTCTTCGCGATCGCCTTGGCGATCACGTTCGTCGTCTGGTACCGGTTCGAGGGCACGTTGTCCATCCACTCGATCCGCACGCCGCGACGGGAGGCGTTCTACTGGCTGGCAATCCTTTTCACGTTCGCGCTCGGCACGGCAGCGGGCGATCTGTTGGCCGAGAAGCTCGACGTCGGCTACTGGAAGTCGGCCTTGATCTTCGCCGGGGGCATCGCACTCGTGGCGTTCGCGTACTACTTCCTGCACCTCAACGAGATCGCCGCTTTCTGGATCGCGTACATCCTGACCCGACCGCTCGGGGCATCGATCGGCGACTTCCTGTCGCAGCCCCGCGCCGACGGTGGCCTCGGGTTGGGCACGGTGGTGACCACGATCCTCTTCCTCGCCACCATCCTCGGCGTCGTCGTCTACCTCTCCCGGACCAAGAAAGATCAAGCCGTCCTAGTGTGATCGCGTGAACAGGCGTGTCCTGGTGGTCGAGGACGACGAGTCGATCGGCCGTGCGGTCGTCGACGCGCTGACTGCGCACGGATACCTCGTCGAGTTGTGCGCCGACGGTGCCGCTGCCACCGCGGCACTCGCGGATGCTGTCGCGGATCTCATGCTGCTCGACGCCGGCCTTCCCGACGTCGACGGGTTCACGTTGTGCCGGCAGATCCGCGAGTCGTATCCGGACCTGCCGATCGTGCTGGTGACGGCTCGCGACTCCGAGATCGACGTCGTCGTCGGCCTCGACGCCGGCGCGAACGACTACGTCACCAAGCCGTTCTCGATGAACATCCTGCTGGCTCGCGTTCGTGCCCACCTTCGTGCCGCAGAACCCCAGGATCCCGACGCGGCAATCGAACTCGGGTCACTTCGCGTCGAGCCTGCTTCGTATGTGACGACGGTCGATGGAACACCTGTGGAGCTCCGGCCGCGAGAGTTCCAACTGCTCGTCGTGCTGTCGCGTGCTGCCGGACGCGTCGTCACCCGCGAGCGGCTCCTGGCGGACGTGTGGGATCTCCACTGGGAGAGCTCGACGAAGACGCTCGACATGCATGTTCTCGCGTTGCGGCGCAAGCTCGGTGATGCGATCGAGATCTCGACCGTCCGGGGTGTCGGCTACCGGCTGGTCGCCCCGTGAGACGACGCATCACGGAGGCGATCGTCGGGGTCACTGCGCTCGTTCTCGTCGTGCTCGGTGTGCCGTTGGCCGTCGCCGTTCATCGCTCGATCCTCGCCTCGGAAGTCGTCGAGCTGCAGGCGGCAGCGGCGCGCGCTCTCACGGAGATCAACGTTCCGCTCGACACGGCGCAGCTCGCCGCAGTCACCCGGGAGCCCGACGCACCGAGACCATTCAGTGTCTACGGCACCGATGGGGCGCGGATCTTCGGCGACGGACCGGCGTCGACAGATGCAGCGGTCCGCAGCGCACTAGGCGGTGTGCAGGCCTCGGCGACGGGCGGCGAGATCGTTGTTGCCACCCCGATCACGGACGATTCCAACGAACACGTCGTGGGCGCGCTGCGGCTGACCGACTCGCTCGTCGAGACCAACCATCGATCCCGGGAAACGTGGCTGGTGATGGCGATCTTCGCGCTGGGTGCGCTGACCCTGGCGTGGCTGATCGCACGTCGGGTTGCCCGCCGGCTGTCGCAACCCGTGACCGAACTGGCTGCCGCCGCGGCGCGCATCGGCGACGGTGGCGGCACGGTCGCACGAGTCGATCCGTCGGGCATCGCCGAGATCGACACGCTGGCGACCGCGCTCTCCGACAGTTCCGAGCGCGTCAACGAGGCGCTCGCCCGAGAACGACGTTTCAGCGCCGACGTGTCCCACCAATTGCGAACGCCCCTGACATCGCTTCGGCTACGACTGGAGTCCGCGCAGTCGGTCGACGATGGCGACGTCATCGACGAGGCATTGAACGATCTCACCCGCATCGACGAGACGGTCGAGCATCTGCTGGCATTCGCGCGCGACGCGATGCCGGCCACCTCGACCGTTCGGCTCGACGAGTGCGCCCGTCAGGCCGCCGATCGCTGGCGTGAGCGGGTGAGCGCCCGCGGACGCGCGGCCCGGCCCGCAGGACGAGCGCGCGTTCGAGGAGATGGTCGGCGCGGACA
>Ga0207648_10004179_pt1 | contig 14923 bp, 17 predicted proteins | sample KBSMisM32_FD_184310 | JGI IMG/M metagenome (GOLD analysis project Ga0207648, IMG submission 184310) | Miscanthus rhizosphere microbial communities from Kellogg Biological Station, Michigan, USA - KBS Miscanthus M3-2 (SPAdes) (version 2) | ecosystem: Host-associated > Plants > Roots >...
TCGACCAGTCGGCGGTGTCGAACGCGCGGCGGGCCGCCTCGATCGCCTGGCCCATGTCGTCGACGGTCGCGTCGGCGGCGACGCCCAGCACCTCCTCGGTGGCCGGGTTGACCGTCGGGAACGTGCCGCCGCTGCCCGCCACCAACTTGCCGTCGATGAACAGTTGGCCCTCACGATCGTTCAGCAGACCCATCCAAAATCTCCGCTTCATTGCTGGACAACTGTCCGACTGGATTCCTTCGAACGATAGCCCCCGATGGCTCCAAGTGGCAAGCACAGCTTTTCTACCTGCGCGCTTGCCTAACACGGACCCGGTCGGATAACTTGGACATGTGTCCAGCGATGCCGTGGCTGCCATCCCAGATTCGCCACGTAACCGCCGCCAGGAGGAGACCTTCCGCAAGGTGCTCGCCGCAGGCGTGGAAATGCTGCGCGAGTCGTCATACGCCGACCTGACCGTGCGGGCGGTGGCCGCCCGCGCCAAGGTCGCGCCGGCCACCGCGTACACCTACTTCTCGTCGAAGAACCATCTGATCGCCGAGGTCTACCTGGACCTGGTTCGCCAGGTGCCGTACTTCACCGACGTCAACGACAGCAGGTCTAGCCGCGTCGAGCAGGCGCTGCGCGCCTTGACGCTGATGATCGCCGACGAGCCGGAGGTCGCAGCCGCCTGCACGACGGCGCTGCTGAGCAACAACGACCAGGCGGTGCGCGCGGTCCGCGATCGCATCGGCGCCGAGATCCACCGCCGAATCCGGTCGGCGGTGGGGCCCGACGCCGACCCGCGCACGGTGTCGGCGCTGGAGATGACCTACTTCGGCGCCCTTGTGCACGCCGGCAGTGGCGCCGTCACGTATCACCAGATCGCCGACCGCCTGTCCTACGTGGTCGGCCTCATCCTCGGAGACGACTCATGACCGTCCAGGCCAGCGACGTGGTTCTCGACCCCTATGACTACGACTTCCACGAAGACCCGTACCCGTACTACAAGCGGCTGCGCGACGAGGCGCCCCTCTACCGCAACGAGGATCTGGGTTTCTGGGCGCTGTCGCGACACCGCGATGTCCTGCAGGGCTTCCGCAACAGCACGACGTTGTCCAACAAATTCGGGGTGTCTCTGGACCCGGCCTCACGGGGTCCGCACGCCTCCAAGACCATGTCCTTCCTGGCCATGGACGATCCGGCACACTTGCGGCTGCGCACCTTGGTTTCCAAGGGTTTCACCCCGCGTCGCATCCGCGAGCTGGAGGCGAGGGTCACCGGGATCGCGCGCCGGCACCTCGACGTGATGCTGGAGAAGGCCCGCTCCGGAACCGTCGATTACGTCGACGAATTCGCGGGCAAGCTCCCGATGGACGTCATCTCCGAATTGATGGGGGTTCCCGAGAAGGACCGCGACCAGGTAAGGGCGTGGGCCGACGGGGTCATGCACCGCGACGAGGGTGTGACCGACGTGCCGCCGACGGCCATCGAAGCGTCGATCAATCTGATCGTCTACTACCAAGAGATGGTGGCCGAGCGACGCAAGAAGCTCACAGACGATCTGACGTCGGCGCTGCTGGAGGCCGAGATCGACGGCGACCGGCTCACCGACGACGAAGTACTGGGCTTCATGTTCCTGATGGTGATCGCCGGCAACGAGACCACCACCAAACTGCTTGCCAATGCCGCGTTCTGGGGCCACAAGAACCCCGACCAGCTGACCCCCATCTACTCAGACCTGGAGCGGGTGATGCTGTGGGTCGAGGAGACGCTGCGCTACGACACATCCAGTCAGATCCTCGCCCGGACGGTCGCCGGCGAGCTGACGCTCTACGACACCACCATTCCCGATGGCGACGTGTTGCTGTTGTTGCCGGGTTCGGCGCACCGGGACGAGCAAGTGTTTCAGGATCCGGACAACTACGTGATCGGCCGTGAAATCGGCTCCAAACTCATGAGTTTCGGTAGCGGCGCCCACTTCTGCCTCGGCGCGCACCTGGCCAGGATGGAAGCCCGGGTGGCCCTGACCGAATTGTTCAAGCGAATCCGCGGATACGAGGTCGACGAGGCCAACGCCGTCCGCGTCCACTCCAGCAACGTCCGCGGATTCGCTCACCTTCCCATGACCGTGGAGGTCGCGTAGATGCCGCGCTTCGAACCCCTGCCCACTCGTAGACCCGCCTTGGTCGCGGGTGCGTCCTCCGGCATCGGCGCCGCAACGGCCATCGAACTTGCCGCCCACGGCTTTCCGGTGGCGCTGGGCGCCCGCCGGGTGGACAAGTGCCAGGAGATCGTCGACCAGATCAGAGCCGACGGCGGCGAGGCGATCGCCGTGGCTCTCGATGTCACCGACCCCGACTCGGTCAAGGATTGTGTCGAGCGGGTGACCGCGGAACTCGGCGACATCGAGGTGCTCGTCGCCGGGGCCGGTGACACCTACTTCGGCAAGCTCGATTCGATCAGCACCAACGAGTTCGAATCCCAGATCCAGATTCACCTGATCGGCGCCAACCGGGTCGCGACGGCGGTGTTGCCCGGCATGATCACCCGCCGGCGCGGCGACCTGATCTTCGTCGGATCCGATGTCGCACTGCGTCAGCGCCCGCACATGGGAGCCTACGGCGCCGCCAAGGCGGCACTGGTCGCCATGGTCACCAACCTGCAGATGGAACTCGAGGGCACCGGAGTCAGGGCGTCGATCGTGCATCCGGGGCCGACGAAGACCAACATGGGTTGGAGCCTACCTGCCGAGCTAATCGGTCCCGCCCTTGAAGATTGGGCCAAATGGGGGCAGGCGCGCCACGACTATTTCCTGCGCGCCGCCGACTTGGGCCGGGCCATCACGTTCGTTGCCGAGACACCGCGCGGCGGGTACATCGCCAATATGGAGTTGCAGCCTGAAGCACCGCTGGCCGACAACAAGGACCGTCAGAAGCTCGCCCTGGGTGAGAAAGGGATGCCGGGAGAGTGACTACCGCAATCGTGCCCCGGGTTTCCGGTGGCGAGGAAGAGCACGGACATCTCGAGGAGTTCCGCACCGATCCGATCGGGCTGATGCAGCGCGTCCGCGATGAGTGCGGGGACGTCGGTTGGTTCCAGCTGGTCGACAAACACGTGATCCTGCTGTCCGGCGCGGAGGCCAATGAATTCTTTTTCCGGTCTGCCGACGAGGATCTCGACCAGGCCGAGGCCTATCCGTTCATGACGCCGATCTTCGGCAAAGGTGTGGTGTTCGACGCAAGCCCAGAGCGGCGCAAGGAGATGCTGCACAACTCCGCGCTGCGCGGTGAGCAGATGAAGGGCCATGCGGCCACCATCGAGGGCGAAGTCAAGAAGATGATCGCCGACTGGGGTGACGAAGGCGAGATCGAACTGCTCGACTTCTTCGCCGAGCTGACGATCTATACCTCCACGGCGTGCTTGATCGGGCTCAAGTTCCGCGAACAGCTCGACCACCGGTTCGCCGAGTACTACCACGACCTGGAGCGCGGCACCGATCCGCTCTGCTACGTCGACCCGTACCTGCCGATCGACAGCTTCAAGCGTCGCGACGAAGCCCGGGTGAAACTGGTTGCGCTGGTTCAGGAGATCATGGATCAGCGATTGGCCAACCCGCCGAAGGACAAGGCCGACCGCGACATGCTCGACGTGCTGGTGTCCATCAAGGACGAGGAGGGCAATCCGCGCTTCTCGGCCGACGAGGTCACCGGGATGTTCATCTCGCTGATGTTCGCGGGGCACCACACCAGCTCCGGCACGTCGGCATGGACACTCATCGAGCTGATTCGCCACCCCGAGGTGTACGCCGAGGTCCGCAAGGAACTCGACGAACTCTATGCCGACGGCCAGGAGGTGAGTTTCCATGCGCTGCGCCAGATCCCGAAGCTCGACAATGTCGTCAAGGAGACGCTGCGCCTGCACCCGCCGCTGATCATCTTGATGCGGGTCGCGCAGGACGAGTTCGAAGTCGAGGGCTTCCCGATCCACAAGGGCGACTTCGTCGCCGCATCGCCTGCGATCAGCAACCGGATCCCCGAGGACTTCCCCGATCCCAACGCGTTCAATCCGGACCGCTACAACAAACCCGAGCAGGCGGATATCGTCAACCGCTGGACGTGGATTCCGTTCGGTGCGGGCCGGCACCGCTGTGTGGGCGCGGCGTTCGCCCAGATGCAGATCAAGGCGATCTTCTCGGTTCTGTTGCGCGAGTATGAGTTCGAGATGGCGCAGCCGGCCGACACGTACCGCAACGACCATTCGAAGATGGTGGTGCAGCTGCAGCGTCCCGCCAAGGCCCGGTACCGCAGGCGCGCCAAGTAGGGAGAACCATGGGCTATCGAGTCGAGGTGGACCTCGACCTGTGCCAAGGCCACGCGATGTGCGAGGTCGAGGCGCCCGACTATTTCAAGGTCCCCAAGCGTGGCAAGGTCGAGATACTCAATGCCGAACCGCCGGAAGAGGATCGGGCCCAGATCGAACAAGCCGTGTGGGCATGTCCCACCCAAGCACTGTCCATCAAAGAAGAGGACTAAGGAAGGCCAGAACTATGCCGTCACTGCCCCGCGGAGAACTCGACAAATGGGTCGAAGAGTGGCTTGAAGCCAACCGCGAATGCGAGCGGAAAGGCGACTGGACGCCGCTCGCCGACTTCTACACCGAAGACGCTACCTACGGCTGGAACATCGGCCCCAAGGAAGACGTGATGTGCGTCGGCCGCGACGAAATCCGCGACGTCGCATTAGGTTTGGAGATGGAAGGCCTGGAGAACTGGGTCTACGAGTACCAGAAGGTGCTTGTCGACGACAAACAGGGCGAGATCGTCGGCTTCTGGAAGCAGATCGTCAACAAGTCGGACGGCACGCAGGGCGAGATCTACGGCATCGGCGGAAGCTGGTTCCGACTGACCGCCGTCAAGAACGGGGCTCTGAAGATCGAGTGGCAGCGTGACTTCTTCGACTTCGGCCACGTGTCGTTCATGTTCGGCAGGCTCATCGAGTCCGGGGATCTCAGCCCCGGGATGCAGAAGCGGATCGAGCGCTCGCTGGCTGGTGAGAAATTGCCCGGCTACTACCCGCTCGGCGAGGCGCCGGTACCGATCTGGTAAACCACCCAGTACAGGTGTGACTTAGATAACTTAGTCTGACCGGGGGCCGTCCCGAGGAAAGCAGGTTGCGATGAAGACAAAAGGCGCTCTCATCTGGGAGTTCAACCAGCCGTGGTCGATCGAGGAGATCGAGATCGGTGACCCGGTCAAGGACGAGGTCAAGATCCGGATGGAGGCGGCGGGGATGTGTCACTCCGACCACCACCTGGTCACCGGCGGCATCCCGATGGGCGGCTTCCCGGTGCTGGGCGGGCATGAGGGCGCCGGCATCGTTACCGAGGTCGGCCCAGGTGTCGAGGACATCGGTCCGGGTGACCACGTGGTGCTGTCGTTCATCCCGTCGTGCGGCAGGTGTCCGTCGTGTCAGGCCGGGCTGCGCAACCTGTGCGACCTCGGCGCGGGCCTGCTCAACGGCGCGGCAGTGTCCGACGGCACCTTCCGGATCCAGGCCAGGGGCCAGAACGTCTTCCCGATGACGCTGCTTGGCACGTTCTCGCCATACATGGTCGTGCACAAGAGTTCCGTGGTGAAGATCGACCCGTCGATCCCGTTCGAGGTGGCCGCACTCGTCGGCTGCGGCGTGACCACCGGCTACGGCTCGGCGGTGCGCACCGCCGACATCCGGCCCGGGGAGGACGTCGCGATCGTCGGCGTCGGTGGCGTGGGCATGTCGGCGCTTCAGGGTGCGGCCAACGCGGGCGCCCGCCATATCTTCGTCATCGAGCCGGTCGAGTGGAAGCGCGACGCAGCGCTGAAGTTCGGTGCCACGCATGTGTATCCGGACATCAACACGGCTCTGATGGGCATCGCGGAGGTCACCGCGGGCTTGATGGCACACAAGGTGATCCTCACGGTCGGCGAGCTCAAGGGCGAGGACATCGACAACTACCTCATGATCACCGCCAAGGGTGGCACCTGCGTGGCGACCGCGATCGGCAGCCTGCTCGACACCCAGGTGACGCTGAATCTCGCCATGCTGACGCTGATGCAGAAGAACCTGCAGGGCACCATCTTCGGCGGCGGCAACCCGCACTACGACATTCCACAACTGCTGTCGATGTACAAGGTGGGCAAGCTCAACATCGACGATATGATCACCCGGCAGTACAAGCTCGAGCAGGTCAACGAGGGCTACCAGGACATGCTGGACGGCAAGAACATTCGCGGCGTCATCCGCTACACGGACGACGATCGGTAGCGGTGGCCCGCGGGTTCACCCATCTGTTGCAGCCGGGTCGGATCGGCTCGATGACGGTGCGCAACCGGCTGGTGATGTCTCCGATGGAGACCATGTACGGCACGCCGGACGGGCTGCCGTCGGAGCGCACCCGCGACTACTTCGCCGCCCGCGCCAAGGGCGGTGTCGGGCTGATCACCGTGGGCGCCACCGGGATCGACCACCACCACCCGGAGACTCCGGGCGGACTACACCTCGGCACCGACGCGGCTGTCGACGCGTTCCATGTCAGCGGCGGCGTGATCGACCGGCTGGTGACCGGCATGGTCAACTCCGCCGCCGACGGTGACGCGCTCAACGTCGGCGCCGCCGCCGCCGTCAAGCAGGTCGTCGACGTGCCGGTGATCGCCGTCGGCCGCATCCACGATCCGCAGCGCGCGGAGCAGATCCTCGCCGAGGGGCGCGCCGACTTCATCGCGATGGGGCGCCCGATGCTCGCCGACGCCGACCTGCCGAACAAGGTCGCCTCCGGTCGCGCCGACCGTGTTCGCAAGTGCATCTCGTGCGAAAACTGCATCGACGCCATGGAACAGCGATTCTCGGTCGACTGCGCGGTCAACCCCCGCACAGGCAAGGAGCGCGCGTTGGCCGCACCGCGCGCGTCCCGCCCCAAAAAGGTGGTGGTGATCGGCAGCGGACCGGCGGGCATGGAGGCCGCTCGGGTGTCCGCGGAGCGCGGACATCACGTCACGATGTTCGAACGCAACAACCAGACCGGCGGAGTGCTGTTGTGGGCGTCGATCCTGCACCCCGAGAACGAACCGTTCCTGCGGTGGCTGCGCGACGAGATCGGCCGGAGCGCGGTGAAGTTCCAACTGGGACACGAGGTTTCCACCGACGAGGTCGCCGACCTGCAGCCCGATGCCGTCGTCGTCGCCAACGGCGGTCAGGTCGTCGTTCCCACCATTCTTGGCGATGCACTGCCCCATGTTCAGACCGGCCAGGCGTTGCGAGAGCGGTTCGGCGGCTGGCGACAGCGCCTGGTCCGCCCCAAGGCTGTGCGCATGGCGTCCAAGGCGTGGATGCCGCTCGGCCACCACGTCGTGATCGTCGGCGCCGATCTGGTCGCGCTCGAACTCGCCGAATTCCTCGCCGCGCGAGGCAGGCTCGTCACTGTGCTCGAGGCAGACAAGACGATTGCGCCGGAGCTTGGCAACAAGCGCAAGACGGAACACATGGACCGGCTCGACCGTCTGGGAGTCGCCGTCCACGTCCGCGCGCCGGTCGACAAGGTCGTGCCCGACGGCGTGGCCTTCACCCCCTACGGCGGCACCAGCCGCAGGCTCGCAGCGGACAGCGTCGTCATCGCAGGCACCCCGCAACCGAACACCGAGCTGTACGAGAAGCTCGTCGCCGCCCTGCCCAACACCGCTGTGCACGCCGTAGGCGACTGCACCGGGCTCGGGCTGATCCGCAAGGCCACCGAGGACGGCGCCCACGCCGCCTGTGCCATCTAACAAAGGAGCGAAACACCATGTCGCAAGAAACCGTGGAACTGACTCCCGCGCTAACCGCGTCGCAGAGCTCGTGGCGCTGCGTCCACGCCCACGACAAGGAGGGCTGGCTCGCGCTGATGGCCGACGATGTCCTCGTCGAAGACCCGATCGGCAAGTCCTTCACGAACCCCGACGGCAATGGCCTGCGCGGCAAGGAGGCGGTCGCCGGGTTCTACGACGCCAACATCGCCCAGAACGAGCTCCGCATCACCTGCGAGGAGACGTTTCCGTCCAGCTCGCCCGACGAGATAGCCCATATCTTGGTGCTGCGCAGTAAGTTCCCGAACCGGATGATCAGCACGGTCCGCGGGATCTTCACATACAAGGTCAACGACGCCGGCCTGCTTACGAACCTGCGCGGCTACTGGAACATGGACGCCATGCAGTTCGCCAAGACGGGCGCGAGCGATTAGCGAGCCGCTGGCCGGCCGCGGCGCCGTCGTCGTCGGCGGCACACGCGGCGTCGGTTTGGCGGTGGCCGAACTGCTGGGAGCGCAGGGCGCCGGCGTGGTGGTGAACGGACGCGACGCAGACACGGCGGCCGAAGCGGCCCGAGGCATCGCAGGTGCCGTCGCATTTCCCGGCTCCCCCTCAGAGCCGGCGCTCGCCGACGCGCTGATCGACACCTGCATAAAGGAATTCGGCCAGATCGACATCCTGGTCAACTGTGCGGGCACTGCGGGGTTGGCCAGCGAGTCGATCCTCACCGTCACCAGTGCACAGTTCCACGATCTGCTCGATGCGCATCTCGGCACGACGTTCGAGACCTGCCGCGCCGCTGCGCCGAAGATGGTGGAACAGGGCAGCGGCTCGATCATCAACACCAGCTCGTTCGCCTTCCTCGGCGATTACGGCGGGACCGGATATCCGGCGGGCAAGGGCGGCGTCAACGGGTTCACGATGGCGATCGCCGCCGAACTGAAGGAATACGGGGTGCGCGCGAACGTAGTGTGCCCTGGCGCGAAGACGCGGCTGTCGACCGGGACGAAGTACGAGAGCCACATCGCCGACTTGCACCGCCGCGGCCTGTTGGACGACGCAAGCGTGCAGGCCGCGCTCGACGCGCCCCCACCCGAGTACGTCGCGCCGACATACGCCTATCTCGCCAGCGATCTCGCGAAGGACGTAACGGGTCAGATCCTCATCGCCGCAGGGAATTTCGTCGGCCGCTTCGACCGCCCGTCACCCTCACTGCTGGGGTATCGGGACCACCGCGACACACCGCCGTGGTCAGTCGCCGACATTCACACGATGATCAATGGGAGCTGAGCAAGCGGCCCTCACGCGCTGAAAACCCGACGAAGCGCAACGAATCGGATCAGCGTCGCAACGAGATTCGCCACCACGAGGACCGACAGCTCCACAACCCGGCCCACCGTGGGGTCGAAGCGGTGCAGTACGAACAGCGACCCGCTGGTGACGGCCAGACAGAATGCAAAGACAAGCAGGCCATTCAGCTGATGGCGCGCCACGCCGGTGCGTCCCCGGATCCCGAACGTGAAAGCGCGGTTGGCCGCCGTGTTGGCGATGGCGGTGAGCAACAACGCGGTCAGGTTCGCCGCCTGGGCGCCCATCCCGGGGTGAAGCAGCAGATACAGCAGGGCAAAAGCGAGCGTGCTCGCGATGCCGACGATGCCGAACCGCACCATCTGACCGACCATGCCGCGCGGCACGCCCGGCACCAGCGGCTCGCGGCCGAGGCTGCGCTGCAGCTCGCGGATCGGCAACTCGCCGGTCGCCAGCGCCCGGCCGACCCGCCAGCAGCCCTTGAGGTCGTTGATCGCGGTATGCACGATGTCGACGCGGGAGTCGGGATCGTCGACCCAGTCGACCGGCACCTCGTGGATGCGCAGTCCGGCGCGTTCGGCGATCACCAGCAGCTCGGTGTCGAAGAACCAGCCGGTGTCGGCGACGTGGGGCAGCAATTGGCGCGCCACGTCGGCGCGCAAAGCCTTGAAGCCACACTGCGCATCGGTAAAGCGGGCACCGAGCACGCCGCGCAGGATCAAGTTGTAACTGCGAGAGACGAATTCGCGCTTCGGTCCGCGCACCACACGCGAAGACGCCGCCAACCGGGAGCCGATCGCGACGTCGGAGTGGCCGGAGATCAGCGGCGCCACGAGTGGCATCAACGCCGACAGGTCGGTCGAGAGGTCGACGTCCATGTAGGCGACCACGTCGGCCTCCGAGGCCATCCACGCGGTGTACAGCGCCCCGCCGCGGCCCTTCTGGTCGAGGTGAATGACGCCGACGTCAGGCAGTTCCTCGGCGAGCGCCTGCGCCACCGCCAGCGTGTTGTCGGTGCTGGCGTTGTCGGCGATCGTGATTCGCGACGCGTAGGGCACCTCGGCGGCCAGATACTGATGGAGCCTGCGGACGCTTCCCGGAAGGTCGAACTCCTCGTTGTAGACCGGGATCACGATGTCGAGAACGCAACTGTGCGTAGGACGTGCGGGCACCTCGGCCGTGCGGGAAGCCGCCAGGTCGGTCATGGTGTTGAGCCTCCCTAAGCAGGCTGCTACCCCACTGCGGCGCGGCTGGGAGCTTGCTGGAATGCTCATGGCCATGGCGACCGTGTTCACCAAGATCATCAACGGGGAGCTGCCAGGCCGGTTCGTCTACGAGGACGACGACATCGTGGCTTTCTTGACCGTCGCGCCGATGACGCACGGCCACACGCTGGTTGTGCCGCGCGCCGAGATCGACCAGTGGCAGGACGTCGAACCCGCCGTGTTCGGCCGCATCATGGAGGTCTCGCAGCTGATCGGCAAGGCGGTCTGCAAGGCGTTCGGCGCCGAACGTGCCGGGGTCATCATCGCCGGGCTCGAGGTGCCCCACCTGCATGTGCACGTCTTCCCGGCCTACAACCTGACCGACTTCGGGTTCGCCAACGTCAACCACAACCCGTCGCCGGAGTCGCTCGACGACGCGCAGGCCAGGATCAAAGAGGCGCTGGCTCAACTGACGTGAGCGGGTACGTCCGCGATGCGCGGCAGGTTCACCTTGAAGCGGCAGCCCTTTCCAGGTGCGGTCGTAACACTGACCGTGCCGCCGTGCGCGAATACCAACGAGTCGACGATCGACAGGCCCAGCCCGGTACCGCCACTCGCCCTGGCGCGTGACGAATCGGCGCGGTAGAACCGCTCGAACACCCGGTGCGCGTCTTCCTTGCTCATGCCGGGGCCCTCGTCGCACACCTCGAGCACCGCGGTGTCCTTATCGGTGCCGACCCGGACGGTGACGCCCGCGGTGTCGGGGGTGTGCTGCAGCGCGTTGGCGACCAGGTTGCCGAGCACCTGGCGCAGCCTGGCCTCGTCGCCGAGCACCTCCGGGGTGCCGGGTCCGTCGAACACCTCCATGGTGATCTTGCGGGCGGGCGGCGCGATCGACTGCGCGTCGTGTACGGCGTCGCTGGCGATCGCGAGCAGGTCGACGCGGTGCCGCTCCAACGGCCGCTGCTGGTCGAGCCGGGCCAGCAGCAGGAGATCCTCGACGAGCAGACCCATGCGGCGGGACTCGCTTTCGATGCGACCCATCAGCATCTCGGTGTCGTTGGCGGCGCCCTGCCGGTACAGCTCGGCGAAGCCGCGGATCGTGGTCAGCGGCGTGCGCAGCTCGTGGCTGGCGTCGGTGATGAAGCGGCGCATCCGGTCCTCGGATGTGCGGGCCGCCTCGGCCGACGACTCCGAGGACGCCACCCCGCGCTGGATCTGCGCGAGCATTCCGTTGAGCGCCAACGACAATCGGCCGACTTCAGTGCGCGCATCACGTTCGGGAACACGGCGGTCGAGCTGTCCGGAGGCGATCGCGGCAGCCGTCTGTTCCACCTCATCCAAAGGGCGCAGGCTGCGATGGACCACCCAATACCCGACGACGCCGAGCACCAACAGCACTGCGGACCCGATACCGATCTGCGCGTAGATCAGCGCGCGCACGGTCGACTGTACGTCGGACAGATCGATCGCGACGGTGGTCAGCTCGCCGTGCAGCCCGCGCACGGTCATCGCCCGCCACTTGACTTCCGAGTGATCGATCGAGCCGACCGTGACCGGTACCGGCCCCACGTCGTTGTCGGCGGGTAGCGCGGGTTCGGCGGCGCGATCGTTGACCGCCATCCAGATGCGGCCGTCCGGGTCGATGCCGCGCACGTAGAAGTTCGACGGCGGCCGGGCGGGATTGGGTCCCTCGACCGGTGGCGTCGGCATCCGGCGCGGAGCCTGCGCCCAGCTGCGGGACGCATCGAGCAGCGTCTCATCGACTCGGTTGGTCAGGTCGTGACGCAGGATCGTGGTGACGGCGATGCCGGATGCGAGCAGGCCGCACGCCACCAGCACAAGGGTGGCCGCGACCAGCCCGACCCTTAGAGGTATGCCTCGTCCGCGCGGTACCGCCATACCCCTATTGTCGCGAACAGATCAGCGTGGTTCACGTAGGACGTACCCGACGCCCCGCAACGTGTGAAGCAGACGCTTCTCGCCGGTGTCGATCTTGCGTCGAAGGTACGACACATAGGACTCGACGACGTTGACGTCGCCGCCGAAGTCGTAGCGCCATACGTGGTCGAGGATCTTCGGCTTGGAGAGCACGGTGCCCGCGTTGATGATGAAGTACCGCAGCAGCGTGAACTCCGTCGGCGACAGCGAAACCGGCTCGCCGGCCTTCCAGACTTCGTGGGTGTCCTCGTCGAGTTCGATGTCGGCGAAGGTGAGTCGCGCATTGCGGGGCTCCTCGACGCCACGGCCCGACCGGCGCAGGATCACCCGCAGCCGGGCGACCACCTCTTCCAGGGAAAACGGCTTGGTGACGTAGTCGTCGCCGCCGAGGGTGAGGCCTGCGATCTTGTCCTGCAGGGTGTCGCGGGCGGTGAGGAACAGCGCGGGCGAATCGATGCCGTCGGCACGAAGTCGGCGGAGCAGCCCGAAGCCGTCCATGCCGGGCATCATCACGTCGAGGATGACCGCATCGGGGCGCACTTCACGAGCTTTGTCGAGGGCGGCGGGCCCGTTGGACGCGGTATGGACCTCGAATCCTTGGAATTTCAGGCTCACCGAGAGGAGCTCGACGATATTGGTCTCGTCGTCTACGACGAGGACCCGTGCCTCTGGGGTGTTCTCGGGTAATACAGCCATCGCCATTCCGCTAATCTCCACGACTTCACTTGGAATCATGCTGCATGAAGCCTGGTAACTTCCTGTGAGTTTGTTTCCAAGCACAACACGGAAGCCTCCGGTGCGCTGAGCGAGCGCCCATACACTGGGCCACATGAACCTCGGCAAAACGCTGACGGACTTGGCCACCGCACCTGTACGAGTCGGGCTCGCCGTCGCGGATGCCGGCCTGGGCATTGCCAACGACGCGCTCGGGATAGCACAGCGGACGCTGGGCGTAGCAAACTCTCGAGCCCGGTCGGGGTCGGGTTCGTTTGCGCACATATTGGGCATCGACGACGCCGTCGAACGGGCGAATCGGCTAGCCAGGCTGGTGGACGAGGATCAGCCGCTGGGTCGGGCGCTGACGCCGGGGGGACCGATCGACCGGTTACTGCAACCGGGCGGTGTCGTTGACCGGCTGACCGCACCCGGCGGGGTGCTCGACCGGCTGACGCAGGAGGACGGTGGCCTGATGCGGGCCATCGAACCGGGCGGCCTGGTTGATCAGTTGCTCGATGAGGACGGCCTCGTCGAGAGGCTGCTGGCCCAGGACGGTCTGGCGGACCGGTTGTTGGCCGAGGGTGGGCTGGTCGACAAGTTGACGGCGAGAAACGGACCGCTCGAGCAGTTGGCGGATGTGGCCGAGACGCTGAATCGGCTGACGCCGGGGTTGGAGGCGCTGGAGCCCACGATCGAGGCGCTGCGTGAGGCGGTCATCGTGCTCAGCCAAGTGGTCAACCCGCTGAGCAACATCGCCGGTCGCATCCCGATTCCTGGGCGGCGGCCGCGACAGTCGTCGACGCCCGTGCGCTCGCAGCGGGTGATCGACGCCGACAACTGACCGGATAGGCTTACTGGACTCGAAGGCCTCCTTAGCTCAGTGGTAGAGCACTCGCCTTGTAAGCGAGCGGTCGTCAGTTCAATCCTGACAGGAGGCTCGATCAGAAGACCATTTCTACCTGCGGAAACATGTTTCTGAGCGGGTGAAGACATGTTCGATTCCGGCCCTTATTGACACGACGGTGACATAACTCGCTGCAAACTCACCGCCGCGGTTTTGAGTGCGTCGTTCTGGGACTGCACATAGGGTCCGCATCGTGAACGCCGGGTCGGCGTGCCCAAGCCATGCCGACACCACCCGCTACGGGTGCAACCTTCATCCAAGAGGGCAGCATGACCATGGGACAAACCGCCACCACGACGACGCCCCCTGCGGCTCCCGAGACGTCCGTCGCGGCGCCGCCGGTCAAGGCGCCGCCCTACGGCGGCGGCGGGTAAGGTCCGGCGGCGCTGAAGAATTGGCGAAAGCCCGGTGGGCGGGCTCCTGACAACGGCTGGTGAGACGGGAGCCTAAGCCCCCGGCCGCAAACCTAGATCGGCCCGTCATCCTGGTTGGGTGGCGGCCCGACTGCTATCCGAGCCAGCGTGGCGTGGAGGTTGTAACCGATCGCCGGATCGTTTGCCGTCGAGGTCGAGGATCGCGCCGAGCCTTCCACCTCAGCAGAGGTGCTAACTGTCGCGAAACACCTGTCAACTATGTCGTGTATGTCGTGAAACAAGACACTTCCCACGGCACCGAAGGTGTTTGCAGCAGCGGAGAAACCATAGGCCGGTTCAGTTTTCGGTAGGCCCGTCGGTTCGAGTATGGGCTCACACTGAACTATTCTCGTAGACGGGCCGGGAGGGATGGGAGGCGCGTATGAGCTGGTCAGGAATCCTCGGAAAGACGGCGGCGGGACTCGGCGCGGTGGCAGTGCCGGTGCTGTTCGCGGTCGCCGGAGCGGGACAGGCGTCAGCAGATCCCGGTGTCTGCGTCAGCGGCCCTTGGGGGTACGCATCCGCATGCATCAACGGGCCCGGATGGGTCGACTGGGGGCCCCACTGGAACGGCGAGTGGAACAACGGTTGGGGGAACGGTGACGAACAAGGTGAAGACGACTAAGTCCGCCTGAAT
>Ga0207648_10004180_pt1 | contig 14923 bp, 10 predicted proteins | sample KBSMisM32_FD_184310 | JGI IMG/M metagenome (GOLD analysis project Ga0207648, IMG submission 184310) | Miscanthus rhizosphere microbial communities from Kellogg Biological Station, Michigan, USA - KBS Miscanthus M3-2 (SPAdes) (version 2) | ecosystem: Host-associated > Plants > Roots >...
CGACCGCGAGAGCTACGGCGATCTCACGCAGCTCATCACGCGCGGCCGCCGCAGTGCGCCCAAGGGCCGCTATGCGCTCACCCGCGACGACGTCGCGGCGCTCGCGCCGCGCTGCCTCGCGCTATGGCTGCCCGCGCTCGATCCGCGTCTCGCGGGCGACGCCGACCTGCCGGTCGCGACGGCCCGCTGGATCGCGGACGTGTTCGGTGACCGCGGCGCCATCGGCGTCGAGCTGTTCGCGCGCGCCGGGGATCGCGTGCGCCTCGAGCGCTACGACGCGCTGGCGCGCGCGTCGGGCCTGCCGCAGGCCGCCGCCGGCGACGTGCACATGCACGCCCGCGCGCGCCGCGCGCTGCAGGACACGCTCACCGCCATCCGCGTCAAGACGCCGCTGGCCGATTGCGGCTACGCGCTGCACGGCAACGGCGAGCGGCACCTGCGCTCGCGCGCGCGGCTCTCCTCGCTGTATCCGCCGGCGCTGCTCGCACAGACGCTCGCGATCGCGGAGCGCTGCACGTTCTCGCTCGACGAGCTCCGCTACGAGTACCCCGAGGAGATCGTGCCGCCCGGCGCCACGCCCGCGTCGCACCTCCGCCGCCTCACCGAGGCGGGACTCGCGCGCCGCTACGGCACGGTCGACGCCACTCCGCCGGAGGTGCGCGAGCTGATCGAGCACGAGCTCGCGCTGATCGCGGAGCTCCGCTACGAGCCTTACTTCCTCACCGTCGAGGACATCGTCGCGTACGCGCGCTCGCGCAACATCCTCTGCCAGGGCCGCGGCTCCGCCGCCAATTCGGCCGTGTGCTACGCGCTCGGCATCACCGAGGTCGATCCGGCGCGGTTCTCGATGCTGTTCGAGCGCTTCATCTCGAAGGAGCGCAACGAGCCGCCGGACATCGACGTCGATTTCGAGCATCAGCGGCGCGAGGAAGTGATGCAGTACGTCTACGCCAAGTACGGCCGCGACCGCGCCGCGCTGGCGGCCACGCTCATCACCTACCGGCAGAAGAGCGCGGTGCGCGACGTCGGCCGCGCGCTCGGCCTCGATCTCGCGCAGGTCGACCGCCTGACCGGCATGTTCGCGTGGTGGGATGGCCGCACCATCGCGCCCGAGCGCATCCGCGAGGCCGGCTTCGATCCGGCCAATCCGGTGATCCACCGGCTGGTGGCGCTGACGGGCGAGCTGATCGGCTTTCCGCGCCACCTGTCGCAGCACGTCGGCGGCTTCGTGATCGCGCGCGGGCTGCTGGAGCGCATGGTGCCGGTCGAGAGCGCCGCGATGGCCGATCGCACCGTCATCCAGTGGGACAAGGACGACCTCGACGCGATGGGCCTCCTCAAGGTCGACTGCCTGGCGCTCGGCATGCTGTCGGCGATCCGCCGCGCGCTCGAGCTCGTGTCGCGCCATCGCGGCCGCACGCTCGCGATGCAGGACGTGCCCGCCGAGGACCCCGCCGTCTACGCGATGATCCAGCGCGCCGACACCGTCGGCGTGTTCCAGATCGAATCGCGCGCGCAGATGTCGATGCTGCCGCGGCTGAAGCCGGCGAATTTCTACGACCTCGTGATCGAGGTGGCGATCGTTCGTCCCGGCCCCATACAAGGCGGCATGGTGCATCCGTACCTGCGGCGCCGGCAGGGACTGGACGACGTCACGTACCCGAGCCCCGCCGTCGCCGAGGTGCTCTCGCGCACGCTCGGCGTGCCGATCTTCCAGGAGCAGGTGATGCAGCTCGCGATCGTCGCCGCCGGCTTCACGCCCGGCGAATCCGACCAGCTTCGGCGCTCGATGGCGGCGTGGCGGCGCAAGGGCGGCCTGGAGAAATTCGAGGAGCGGCTCGTCGCAGGCATGGCGGAGCGCGGCTACGAGGAGTCGTTCGCGCGGCAGATCTACCAGCAGATCCTGGGCTTCGGCGAATACGGCTTTCCCGAATCGCACGCGGCGTCGTTCGCGCTCCTCGTCTACGTGTCGGCATGGCTCAAGCATTACGAGCCGGCGGCGTTCACCGCCGCGCTCCTCAATTCGCTGCCGATGGGCTTCTACGCGCCGGCGCAGCTCGTCGCCGACGTCCGGCGGCACGACGTGCAGGTGCACCCCGCCGACGTGACGGCGAGCGACTGGGAGTGCACGCTCGAGCCTGGCCCGCAGGCATCGCAGCCGGCGCTGCGGCTCGGCCTGCGGATGATCAGCGGCCTCAGGGAAGCGGCGGCGGCGCGTATCGTCACGGCGCGCGCGGAGCGGGCCTTCGCGAGCGTCACCGATCTCGCGCGGCGGGCGGCGCTCGATCGCCGCGACCTGGCCGCGCTGGCGGACGCCGACGCGCTCGCGCCGCTCGCCGGTCATCGTCACGGCGCGGCCTGGGACGTCGCCGGCGTCGAGCGGCTGCCTCCGCTCTTTGCCGGTGCCGGCGACGAGGCCGGCGCCACGTTCGCCGACACGCCCTCGGACCTCGCGGCGCCTACCGAGGGCCAGGACATCGTCGCCGACTATCGCCGCGTGGGCCTCACGCTTCGGCGGCATCCGGTGGCGCTGATCCGCCGGCACCTCGAGGAGCGGCGGATGCTGACGGCCGCCGCCGTCGCGGACGCGCCGCACGGCCGCTTCGTGCGCGTCGCCGGCATCGTCATCGGCCGGCAGCGGCCGGACACCGCGAGCGGCGTCGTGTTCGTCACGCTCGAGGACGAGACCGGCGTCGTCAACGTCATCGTCTGGCGCGACGTGCAGGAGCGGCAGCGGCGCGCGCTGCTGGGCTCGCGCCTGCTCGCCGTGCACGGCAAGGTGGAGCGTGAAGGCGTGGTCGTGCACGTGCTCGCGGGCCGCCTCACCGATTGCACGCCGCTCCTCGGCGCGCTGCCCACGCGCTCGCGCGATTTCCACTGAGGCGCGCGCCAGGCGTCCCCCTGTAAGATGCGCCGATGGCGCGGCCCGAGTTCGACCTCGTCGTGATCGGTGGCGGTTCCGGCGGACTGGTCGTCGCCGCGGGCGGCGCCGCGCTGGGCGCCAAGGTCGCGCTGGTGGAAAGGCGCAAGCTCGGCGGCGATTGCCTGTGGTCGGGCTGCGTGCCGTCGAAGACGCTCATCAAGTCGGCGCGCATCGCGCACCAGATGCGCCACGCCGACCGCTGGGCGCTCGCGCCCGCGAATCCGCAGCCCGATCTCGCCCGCGTGATGGAGCGCGTCGCGCGCGTCATCGCGGGCATCGAGCCCAGCGACAGTCCCGCGCGCTTTCGCGGCCTGGGCGTCGACGTCATCCTCGGCAGCGGGCGCTTCGTGTCGCCGGAGGCATTCGCCGTCGCCGGCCGCACGCTGACGGCGCGCAACTTCGTCGTCGCCACCGGCTCGCGGCCCACGCTGCCGCCGATCGCCGGGCTCGCGGACGTTCCGTACCTGACCAACGAGACGCTGTTCGATCTGCGCGAGCCGGTGCCGCATCTCGTCGTGATCGGCGCCGGCCCGATCGGCTGCGAGATGGCGCAGGCGTTCCGCCGCCTCGGCAGCGAGGTCACCGTCGTCGACCTCGGGCCGCAGATCCTGCCGCGCGAAGACCCAGACGTCGCCGCGGTCGTCCACGCGCGGCTCGTCGCCGAAGGCGTGCGCTTTCATCTCGGCATCGGCGTCGGCGGCGTCGCCACCGGCAATCCCGCGGCCGGCCGCATCCGGCTGACCGTGCGCGGCGCCGACGGCAGCGTGTCCGAGATCGCGGCGAGCCATCTGCTCGTCGCCGCCGGACGCGCGCCGAACATCGAGGGCCTCGGACTCGACGCCGCCGGCGTCGCCGTCGAGAACGGCCGCATCGTCGTCGACGAGACGCTGTCGACGTCCAATCCGCGCGTGCAGGTGGTCGGCGACGCCGCGGGCGGCCACCAGTTCACGCACGTCGCCGAGCATCACGCCGGCGTCGTCCTCCGCCGCACGCTCCTCCACTTCGGCTGGGCCCGGCCATCGGCCGTCGTGCCGTGGTGCACGTACACCGACCCGGAGCTCGCGCGCGTCGGTCCCTCGCAGGCGGAAGCGCGCCAGCGCGGCCTCGACCATCGCGTCTACCGGTTCGCGTTCGACGAGATCGACCGTGCCCGCGCGGAGGACGAAAGCGAGGGCTTCGCGAAGCTCGTCACCGATCCGCGCGGGCGGCTGCTCGGCGCCGCGATCGTCGGCGCGCACGCGGGCGAGCTCATCGCGGAATGCGTGCTCGCCATCGGCCACGGAATGAAGGCCGCGGACCTTTCGGCGTCGATCCACACGTATCCGACGCTCGCGCAGATCAATCGGCGCGCGGCCGACCAGCGCCAGAAGCAGGCGCTGACGCCGTCATCGAAGGCCTGGCTGAAGCGGCTCTTCCGCCTGCGCGGCGCGTGACGTGAGGCGCCGATGAGCGACGGCCCGCCGCCTGCCGCCGCGGCTTCCCGCGCCGGGCGCGCTGCCCGCATCGCGATCGGCGCCGTCTTCGCCGGCGGGCTCGCGGCCTTTTTCACGCTCGGCGGGCCCGACTGGCTCAACCTCGCGACGCTGAAGGCCCACCGCGATGCGCTGCTCGCGTTCGCCGACGCGCACTTCGTCGCCGCGATGGCGCTCGCCTTCCTCGTGTACGCGGCGGCCGTCGCGCTCAGTATCCCGGGCGCGGTGGTGCTGTCGCTGGCGACGGGCTTCGTGTTCGGTCGCTGGGTCGGCACCGCGCTCGTCGTCGCGGCGGCCACGACGGGCGCCGCGCTCGTGTTCCTCGCGGCACGGTATCTCTTCGCCGACGCCGCGCGCCGCCGCCTGGGCGCGCTCGGCGAGCGCATCAACGCAGGCTTCAACGAAAGCGCGTTCAGCTACCTCCTCTTTCTGCGTCTCGTTCCCCTGTTCCCCTTCTTTCTCGTCAACCTCGCGCCCGCCTTCACCACGGTGCCGCTCCGCACCTACGTGCTGGCGACGCTCGTCGGGATCATCCCCGGCTCGTTCGTGTTCGCGAACCTCGGACAGGCGCTGGGACGCCTCGACTCGCTGCAAGGGCTGGTGTCGCCCCAGGTGCTTGGCGGCCTCGGCCTGCTCGCGCTGTTCGCGCTGGTTCCCGTGATCGTGCAGAAGCTTCGCGCCCGGGGTGGCCGCGCGGCCTGACGATGCGCCTGTCCGTCATCGTTCCCGCGCTCGACGAGGCCGCCGCGATCGCCGGCTGCCTCGCGTCGCTCGCGCCGCTGCGCGCGGCGGGACATGAGGTGATCGTCGTCGACGGCGGCAGCGCGGACGACACCGCGGCACGGGCGCGCGCGCACGCGGATCGCCTGCTCCGCGCGCCGCGCGGACGAGCGACGCAGATGAATGCCGGCGCGGCCTCCGCCCAGGGCGACGCGCTCATCTTCCTGCACGCGGACACGCGGCTGCCCCCCGACGCCGCGGCCGCCGTCGCCGCCGCGCTCGCCGGCGGTGCGCAGTGGGGCCGCTTCGACGTCGCCATCGAGGGCCGCTCGCGGCTGCTGCCCGTCGTGGCCGCCGCGATGAACGCGCGGTCGCGCCTGTCCGGCATCGCCACGGGCGACCAGGCGATGTTCATGCTCCGCGACGCGTTCGCGCGGGCCGGCGGCTTTCCCGCGCAGCCGCTGATGGAGGACATCGCTCTGTCGGCCGCGCTGAAGCGCGTCGCCGGTCCGCCCGCCTGCGTGCGGACGCGCGCCGTGACGTCCGGCCGGCGGTGGGACACGCACGGCGCGCTCCGTACGATCGTCGCGATGTGGCGGCTGCGCTACGCGTACTGGCGCGGCGTCAGCCCGCACGCGCTCGCCGCGCGCTATGAGGCGGCCGCGGCGTCCGCGCTGCCGCGGCTCCTCGTGTTCGCGAAGGAGCCGGTCGCGGGCCGCGTCAAGACGCGCCTCGCGGCGGCCATCGGCGGCCCCGCCGCTGCCGGCGTCTACCTGGAGCTCGCGGAGCGGACGCTGGCGGCGGCCGCCGCCGCGCACGCGGCGGGCGTCGTCGGCGCGGTCGAGCTGTGGTGCGACCCTGCCGCCGACCGGCCCGCGTTCGTCGCGTGGCGCGACCGCTACGGCGTCGCGCTGCAAGCGCAGCGCGGCGGCGACCTCGGGGCGCGGATGCAGGGCGCGCTGGCCGCGGCGCTCGCGCGAGGAACGCCCGCGCTGCTCGTCGGCACCGACTGCCCCGGCCTCGACGTGGCGTACATTGCGCGGGCCGCGGCGGCGCTCGCCACCCGCGACGCCGTGCTCGGCCCGGCGGACGACGGCGGCTATGTGCTGATCGGGCTCGCGCGCGACCTCGACGTCTTCGGCGGCATGTCGTGGAGCACGGCGACGGTGATGGCGGCCACGCGGGCGCGGCTCGATGCGCTCGGCGCGACGTTCGCCGAGCTGCCGCCGCTCTGGGACGTGGACACGCCGGCGGACCTTGCGCGCTACCGCGAGACGCAGCGCGCCGCGCCGCCCTAGCGCCGGCCGGTGAAGTGCTTGGCGAGTCCCCGCCAGCAGTCCTGGTAGTCGTGCTGGCGCTGCGGCGCCTCGAGCGCCAGCCGCGACGGACAGATCACGTAGCGGCTCTCGAACATGAACGCGAGCGTGCCGTCGATGCGCTGAGGCGCGAGCACGGCGGACGACGCCTTCTCGAACGTCGCGGCGTCGGGTCCGTGTCCGGACATCGCATTGTGGAGGCTCCCGCCCCCGGGGAGGAAACCCTCGGCCTTGGCGTCGTACGCGCCGTGCACGAGCCCCATGTACTCGCTCATCACGTTGCGATGGAACCACGGCGGGCGGAACGTGTCCTCGGCGACCATCCAGCGCGGCGGAAAGATGACGAAATCGACGTTCGCCGTGCCCGGCGTGTCGGACGGCGACGTCAGCACGGTGAAGATCGACGGGTCCGGGTGATCGTGGCTCACCGTGTTGATCGTGTTGAAGCGCGCGAGGTCGTAGCGATAAGGCGTGCAGTTGCCGTGCCACGCGACGACGTCGAGCGGCGAGTGGCCGATCGGCGCGCGCCACAGCCGGCCGCCGAACTTGGCGACGAGCTCGAAGCTGCCTTCGACGTCCTCGAACGCCGCCACCGGCGCCTCGAAATCGCGCGCGTTGGCGAGGCCGTTGGATCCAAGCGCGCCGAGCTCCGGCAACCGGAACGGCGCGCCGTGGTTCTCGCAGACGTAGCCGCGCGCCGACTTGCCTTCGAGCGCGACACGAAAGCGCACGCCGCGGGGGATGACGACGATCGCGCCCGGCGCAGCGTGCAGCACACCGAGCTCGGTGGCGATGCGCAGCGCGCCCTCCTGCGGGACGACCAGCAGCTCGCCGTCGGCGTCGTAGAAATAGCGGCCCGCCATCGAGCGGTTGCATGCGTACTGATGGATGCCGATGCCGATCTGCAGCGCGACGTCGCCGTTGCCCGCGATCGTGAACAGGCCGTCGACGAAGTCGGTGGGCCGCCTGGGAATGGGGAACGGGTCCCAGCGCATCTGGTCGGGCGGCGTCGGAACGTCCGCGAACGGCGGGCTCGCGAGCGCCGGATGCTCGAGCGCGATGAACGCGCCGTGCATGACCGCCGGCCGCAGCCGGTACAGCCACGAGCGGCGGTTGTGCGCGCGCGGCGCCGTGAACGCCGTGCCCGAGAGCTGCTCGGCGTACAGGCCATACGGAACGCTCTGCGGCGAATTGCGCCCCACCGGCAGCGCGCCGGGCAGCGCCTCGGTCGCGAACTCGTTGCCGAAGCCCGTCTGGTACGACAGCGCGGCTTCGGCCTCCTGCGGCTTCGCGCGCGGCCCTGCGCTGCGCCTGGCGACGGCCACGCCGGCTAGCCTTCGAGCGCCTGCCACAGTTCCTTGTCGCGCTGCGCGGTCCAGATGCGGGGATCGCGATGATCGGTGGCCTCGTCGAACGCGCGCGAGACGTCGAAAGGCAGGCAGTGATCGAAGATCACCCAGTGCCCGAACTTCGGCTTCAGCGCGGCGTAGGTGTCCTGGTAGACGGTGCGCAGGTCGTTGCCGAGCGCGACGCCGCGCTTGACCGACTCGAACATCGCCTCGACGAACGCCCGCGTGCCGTTGAGGCCCGCGCGGACGTCGGCGGGCGTCGTCAGCGCCGCGCCGCGGCCCGGCACGAGCTTGGCGGGATTGAGCGCCTCGATGGCGTCGAGCGTGTCCGGCCAGTCGCTGAGATACGCGTCCCCGGTGTACGGCGTGGCCTCGTACTCGACGAGGTCGCCGGAGAAGAGCACGCGGTCCTGCGGCAGCCACACGACCGTGTCGCCCTTCGTGTGGCCGCGGCCGAGCTGCAGCAGCTCGACCTGCAGGTTCCCGAGCCAGAGCGTCAGCCGCTTCTCGAACACGATCGTGGGCCACGTGAGGCCGGGCACCGACTCGACGGCGCGGAACAGCCGCGGAAAGCGCTCGATCTCGCTCTTCATGTCGGCTTCGCCGCGCTCGACGATGAGATCGTACGTGTCGCGGCTCGCGATCACCTGCTGCGGGTGGTAGCCGGAGGCGCCGAGGACACGCACCGCGTGGTAGTGCGACAGCACGACGTACTTGACCGGCTTGTCGGTGACCTCGCGGATGCGCCGGACGACGTCCTGCGCCATCACCGGCGTGGCCTGCGTGTCGATGACGATCACGGCGTCGTCGCCGACGACGATGCCGGTGTTCGGGTCGCCCTCCGCCGTGTACGCGTACGCGTGGTCGGACAGCTTGTCGAAGCTGATCCGCTTTTCCTGGAGATCGGCCTGCGAGGCGAAGCGCTTTTCCATGGCGGGCCCGTCAGGACGTGGCGCAGGCGACCGACGGGCCGAGCGCGGCCTTGGCCGCGGCCACGGTCTTGACGTCCTGCAGGCCCACGCCGTTCTTCACGGCGGTGATCTCCGCGAGGATCGAGATGGCGATCTCCGGCGGCGTGCGGCTGCCGATGTAGAGCCCGATGGGACCGTGGAGCCGCGCGATCTCCGCCTCCGTGACGTCGAACTCCTTGAGGCGCTCGCGGCGCTTCTCGTTGTTGGCGCGAGAGCCGAGCGCGCCGACGTAGAACGCCGGCGACTTCAGCGCTTCCATCAGCGCGAGATCGTCGAGCTTGGGATCGTGCGTCAGCGCGACGACGGCGCAGCGCTCGTCGAGCTGCATCGCGACGGCGGTGTCGTCCGGCATCGTGCGCACCAGCGTGACGCCGGGGATGTCCCACGTTTCCGTGTACTCGTCGCGCGGATCGCACACCGTGACCTGGTAGTCGAGGCCGACGGCGATCTGCGCCAGGTACTTCGACAGGTGCGATGCGCCGATGACGAGCAACCGGTCGCGCGGGCCGTGGACGGTGCGCAGCACCTTGCCGTCGAACTCCAGGTTCTCCGTCGCGCGCGCCGGATGCAGCGTGGAAAAGCCCGACGCGAGGTCGAGGCGCCGCGCCACGAGGTGGCCGGCGTCGATCTCCCGCAGCAGCGCGCGCACGCCCGACTCGCGCGTCAGCGGCTCGAGCACGAGCTGGATCGTGCCGCCGCAAGGCAGGCCGAAACGGCGGGCCTCATCGGCGGACACGCCGTAGGTGACGACTTCCGCCTTCGTCGCGGTCTGGCCGTGGCGGCGCGTGCGGTCGACGATGTCGTCCTCGATGCAGCCGCCGGACACGGACCCGACGACGAGGCCGTCGTCCCGCACCGCGAGCATCGCGCCCTCCGGCCGCGGCGAGCTGCCCCAAGTTTTGACGACGGTGATCAGCAGCACCCGGCGGCCTTCGTCCAGCCAGTCGGCGCTGCGCTTCAGAACCTCATGATCGACGCTGTCCATCGCACTGTCCTCGTTGCGCGGGCGCGCTAGCGGCGCACCCCCTTGAATGCGAGCCACGTCAGCAGCACGGCGATCGCCGCCATCGCAATGTAACGCACGTACGGGCTGGCGTCGCGGCGCGGCCCGGTGACGGGCGGCGAGAGCGCCGCGGATGGCGCAACCTCGGCGGCCTCCGCGGCGGGTGCGGCCACGCGCGCCACGAACCGCTCGAAAAAATCGTCCGCCATCTTCGCCGCCGCGCCGTCGACGAGCCGCGAGCCGATTTGCGCCAGCTTGCCGCCGATCTGGGCCCTGGCGGAATACGCGAGCGCCGTGGCGCCGGCGTCGGCGGACGCCAGACCCACCTTGGCCTCGCCATTGGCGAAGCCCGCCGCGCCGCCCTGCCCTTCGAACTTCAGCGTGTAGCCGTTAGGCGGATCGAGATCCGCGAGCTGCACCCGGCCGGTGAACCGCGCGGAGACCGGACCGACCTTCGCGGCGACGACGGCGCGCCACTCGGTGTCCGACACGCGCTCGAAGGTCTCGCAGCCCGGAATGCAGGCTTTCAGGACGTCGGGATCGTTGAGCGCCGCCCATACCGCCGCGGGCGGCGCGGCGACGATCCGCGTGCTGCTCATCTCCATTGCGACCGGCTCCTTGCGTGGAACATGGGGCTGCCGTCATGGTAGCGCAACCGGCGCGCTCGCCCGGGCGTCCCCTCACGCAGCCTCGGCCAGCCACTCCGCCCGGCGCGGCGGATGCGCGGCCAGCGCGCCGGCGAGATCGGTCAGCGACTGCAGGTTGTGCACGGGCAGGAAATCGTCGACGAACGGGAGCATCGCGCGGATGCCGGCCGGCCGCGCCTCGAAGCCCGAATAGCGAAGCAGCGGATTCAGCCACACGAGCCGCGAGCACGACTTCGACAGCCGCTCGGTCTCGAACGCGAGACCCGCGCCGGCGTCGGCGTCGAGCCCGTCGCTGATCAGCAGCACGACGGCGTTCTGCCCGAGCACGCGTCGCGACCAGCGGCGGTTGAACTCGCGGAGCGACGCGCCGATGCGCGTCCCGCCCGACCAGTCCGCGACCGCGGCCGTCACGCGCTCGAGCGCGACGTCGACGTCGCGGTGCCTGAGATGGCGCGTGATGTTGGTGAGCTGAGTGCCGAACGTCAGGACATGCACGCGATGACGGTCGTTGGTCAGCGCGTGCAGGAAATGCAGCAGCATGCGCGCGTACCGGTCCATCGAGCCGGAGATGTCGCACAGCACGACCAGCGGAGGCGGCACGCGCCGGCGGCGGCGGAATGCGAGCGGCGCCGCGGCGCCGGCGGCGCCCGTCATGCCGCGCATCGTCGCGCGGAGATCGACCGCATGGCCGTGCGCGGCGGCGATCGTTCGCCGCACCGCGACTTCCGGGAGCGGCAGCTTGAGCCGCGCCAGCATCCGCCGCACCTCGGCCAGCTCCTCGGCCGTCATCGTCGCGAAGTCCTTCTTTTGCAGGATCTCGCGCGTCGAGAACGTCAGCGCGGCGTCCAGCTCGAGCTCGCGGTCGTCGGGCGCGTCCTTCGGCGTGTCCGGCGGCAGCATCGCCTGCGCGAGGCGCGCCGGCAGCTGCGGTGAGCGCTCGGGCTCGCCGGTGCGCGCGTGGACGCGCGGCAGCAGCCCGGCGAGGAGCTTCTCCAGCAGCTTCGGATTGCGCCAGAAGAGATCGAACGCCTGCTCGAACAGCGGCAGGTGCTCGCGGCGGGACACGAGCACTGCGCCGAGCGCAGCGCGAAAATCCTCGCGATGGTCGAGCCCCACGGCTTCCACCGCGGCCAGCGCGTCGAGCACCTTCGCCGGGCCCACCGGGATGCCGGCGCCGCGCAGCACCCGGACGAAATGCAGCACGTTCTCGGGCAGGCGGCCCTTCGGCAAATTCACCGGACTACTTTCGAGCGGCGATCGCGGCGAAATGCGCGCTCACGGGCGGATGCCTTCCGCCTGCACGTCGGCGACGAGCTTCGCCGCGGCCTCGGGGCCGATCGCGCCCACGTCGTCCTGGTACTTCAGCAGCACGCCGAGCGTGTCGGCGACCGTCTGCGGGTCGAGCGCGATCTTGTCGAGCGCGATCAGCGCCTCGGCCCAGTCGAGCGTCTCGGCGATGCCCGGCGCCTTGAAAAGTTCCATGCCGCGCAGCCGTTGCGTGAACGCCACGATCTCGCGCGCCAGCGCCTCCGGCGCGCGCGGGCACTTCCGGCGGACGATCTCGAGCTCGCGGCGCGCGTCCGGAAAGTCCACCCAGTGGTACAGGCAGCGCCGCTTGATCGCGTCGTGGATCTCGCGGGTGCGATTCGACGTGATGACGACGATCGGTGCCTCGGCGGCGCGGATCGGGCCGAGCTCGGGGATCGTCACCTGGTATTCGGCGAGCACCTCCAGCAGGTACGCCTCGAACGGCTCGTCGGTGCGATCGAGCTCGTCGATCAGCAGCACCGGCGCGCGGCCGTCGTCGGGCGAGAGCGCCTGGAGCAGCGGCCGTTTCAGCAGGAAGCGCGTCGTGAAGATGTCGTGCGCGAGCTCGGCGCGCTCGATGCCGCCCGCGGCCTCGGCGAGACGGATCTCGATCATCTGCCGCGGATAATTCCATTCGTAGACCGCGGCCGCGGTATCGAGGCCTTCGTAGCACTGGAGCCGCACGAGTTTGCGTCCCAGGCCGGCCGCGAGCACCTTGGCGATCTCGGTCTTGCCCACGCCGGCCTCTCCTTCGAGGAACAGCGGACGTTTCAGCTTCAGCGCGAGGAACACCGCCGTGGCGAGGCGGCGGTCGGCGACGTAATCCTGGCCGTTCAGCAGCGCCAGCGTCGCGTCGACGTCGGCGGGATGGGGAAGTGGGGGCGTCATGAAAGACCCGGGCGGCGGATGGCCCGCCGCCCGTGAGCATAGCAAGCCGCCGGGAACGTCAGCCGGCGGCCGTGACCGCGCGGGACGCCATGACCGCGACGAGGTGCGCGCGGTACGCCGGCGAGCCGTGCAGGTCGTTCGACAGGCCGCTCGCGTCGACCTTGACTGCTTTAGCCGCGTCCGCGGTGAAGCTCTTCGCGAGCGCGGCTTCGATTGCGCTCGCGCGGAAGACGCTCGGCGCGGCGCCGGTCACCGCCACGCGAACGCTGCCGTCGCCCAGTTGCGCGACGAAGACGCCGACCAGCGCGAAGCGCGAGGCCGGATTCGGGAACTTGGCGTACGCCGCCTTCTTCGGCACCGGAAACGACACCGACGTGATGATTTCGTCGGCGCCGAGCGCGGTTTCGTACATGCCCTTGAAGAAATCGGCGGCGGCGATCCTGCGCTTGTTCGTGACCACCGTCGCGTTGAGCGCGACCACGGCGGCGGGCCAATCCGCGGCCGGGTCGTTGTTGGCGATGGAGCCGCCGAGCGTGCCCATGTTGCGCACCTGGCGATCGCCGATGCCTTCGGCGAGCGCCGCCAGCGCCGGAATCGCGCGCTTCACCTCCGCGGACGCGGCGACGTCGGCGTGGCGCGTCATCGCGCCGAGCACGAGGGCATCGCCTTCTCGGCGCACGCCGGCGAGCTCGGCGATGCCGCCGAGATCGACGACGGTGCCGGGCTGCGCGAGCCGCAGCTTCATCGCGGCGACGAGGCTCTGGCCGCCGGCAAGCGGACGGCCGCCGGACTTGGCGAGCAGCGCCGCGGCGTCGGCGACGGACTTGGCTTGCTGATATTCGATCGCGTACATGACCGTGAGCCCTTTCAGGCGTTCGCCTTGGCGGATTGCAGGGCCTGCCACACGCGATGCGGCGTGGCGGGCATGTCGAAGTGCGTGATGCCGGCGGGCGCCAGCGCGTCCATGACGGCGTTCATGAGCGCCGCGGGCGCGCCGATCGCGCCGGCCTCGCCGCAGCCCTTGGCGCCGAGCGGATTGTGCGTGCACGGCGTGACTTCGGTCGCAACGTCGAACGAAGGCACGTCGTCGGCGCGCGGCAGCGCGTAATCCATGAAGCTGCCGGTGAGGAGCTGCCCGCTCTCCGGATCGTAGACGCAGTTCTCGAGCAGCGCCTGGCCGATGCCCTGCGCGAGGCCACCGTGCACCTGACCCTCGACGATCATCGGATTGATGATGTTGCCGAAGTCGTCGCACGCCGTGAACTTGACGATCCGGACCACGCCCGTGTCGGGGTCGATCTCGACCTCGCAGATGTGCGTGCCCGCCGGGAACGTGAAGTTCGTCGGGTCGTAGAACGCCATCTCGTTCAAGCCCGGCTCGAGCTTGTCGAGCGGATAGTTGTGCGGCACGTAGGCGGTGAGCGCGATCTCGCCGAACGTCTTGCTGCGGTCGGTGCCCGCCACCGCGAACTTGCCGTCCTTGAACTCGATGTCCGCCTCCGCCGCCTCGAGCAGGTGCGCCGCGATCTTCTTGCCCTTGGCGACGATCTTGTCGATGGCTTTCACGATGGCCGTGCCGCCGACCGACAGCGAGCGCGAGCCGTACGTGCCCATGCCGAACAGCACGCGGCCCGTGTCGCCGTGCACGACGTCGACGTTCTCGACCGGAATGCCGAGGCGCGTGGCCACGACTTGCGCGAACGTCGTCTCGTGGCCCTGGCCGTGGCTGTGCGAGCCCGTGAACACGGTGACGCTGCCCGTGGGATGCACGCGCACCTCGCCGGCCTCGAACAGGCCCGCGCGCGCGCCGAGCGCGCCGGCGATGTTGGACGGGGCGATGCCGCAAGCCTCGATGTAGGACGCATAGCCCAGGCCGCGGAGCTTGCCGCGCTTGGTGCCCTCCGCCTTCCGCGCGGGGAAGCCCTTGACGTCGGCCATCGTCATCGCGGTATCGAGCGTGGCGTCGTAGCCGCCGGTGTCGTACTGCAGCGCCACCGGCGTCTGGTAGGGAAACGTGCGGATGAAGTTGCGCCGCCGCAGGTCGTCCTGCGCGATGCCCATTTCGGCGGCCGCCTGGTGGACGATGCGCTCGACGACGTACGTCGCCTCCGGCCGGCCGGCGCCGCGGTAGGCGTCGACGGGCGCGGTGTTGGTGAACGACGCCGTCACTTCGCAGAAGATCACGGGCGTCGTGTACTGGCCCGCCAGCAGCGTCGCGTAGAGGATCGTCGGGATGCACGACGCGAACGTCGACAGGTACGCGCCCATCGCAGCGACCGTGTTCACGCGGAGCGCCAGGAACTTGCCGTCGTTGTCGAGCGCCAGC
>Ga0207648_10004186_pt1 | contig 14910 bp, 11 predicted proteins | sample KBSMisM32_FD_184310 | JGI IMG/M metagenome (GOLD analysis project Ga0207648, IMG submission 184310) | Miscanthus rhizosphere microbial communities from Kellogg Biological Station, Michigan, USA - KBS Miscanthus M3-2 (SPAdes) (version 2) | ecosystem: Host-associated > Plants > Roots >...
CGGCAACTTGCTCGACAACCGCTTGACGGGTAACTCCGGCGTCAACACGTTGCTCGGCGACGCCGGCAACGACCGCCTCGACGGCGGCGCCGGCGCCGACTCGATGAACGGCGGTGCGGGCGATGATGTCTTCGTCGTCGACAACGCCAGCGACAAGACGATCGAGGCCGCGGGCGGTGGCATCGACACGGTCGAGTCCGGGTTGACCTGGACCTTGGCGACCGACGTCGAGCGACTCCTGCTGACCGGCGCCGGGGTCATCTCGGGCACCGGCAACGCATCGGCCAACCAGCTGTTCGGCAACGACGCTGCGAACGTGCTCGACGGCAAGGCCGGCACCGACATCCTGCTCGGCGGCGGCGGCAACGACACGCTGCAGGACACGAACACCACGAGCGTGTCCGGCAATTCGGCCTTCGATGGCGGCAGCGGCGCCGATACCTTGAAAGGGACCCTCGGCAACGACTTGCTTGCCGGAGGCATCGGCGACGACACGCTGACCGCAGGCGGTGGCTCGGACGTGATCTGCTTCGATCGCGGTGACGGAATCGACACGCTGAATGCGCCGCTGACAGGCGCCGGCGCCGGCGAGCGCAACGACACGATCTCGCTGGGCCGCATCGGCTTTGCGCAGGTGGCACTGTCTCGTGAAGGCTCGGACCTGCTGCTGAAGGCCGTCGGCACAACGGACGCGCTGCGACTGAAGAGCTGGTATCTCGGCAGCGCGAATCAGACCGTGAACCGACTTCAGGTCGTCGTCGACTCGACCGCCGACTACTCGCCCGGCTCGAGCGACGTGCTCCGCAACAGCCGGCTCTGCGTGCTCGACTTCGTCGCGCTCGTCAATGCGTTCGATGCCGCACGGACCGCCAATCCCTCGCTCGTCAACTGGACGCCGACCGATGCGCAGTTCGCCGCGTCGCGCGTGAACTCCAGCGACGGCAGCGCAATCGGCGGCACGCTGGCCTATCGCTATGCAGCAGACGCTACGCTGGCCCAGGTCGGATATGCCACTGCGGTGGCTGAACTGGGCAACGCGGGTTTCGGCAGCGATGCGCAGGCGATGACAAGCGGCGCGGGGGCGGCGAGCCAGGCGACGCTCGCTGAGTCGAGCACGCAGGACGCTGCCGTGGCAACCGCAGGAGGTGGGACTACACAACGCAGTGCGTCGGGCGATGTCGAGTCGACGCAGCTGGCGTCCATCGACGGGGCATCGACGACCCTCGTCAGGATCAGTCCGGACGATGCGATGGCGAGCGTCGACATCGGCCGCGCCGACGCGATCGCCGTTTTTACGGTGGAAGGCGAACGCGATCGGAACCCGATCCCGACATCGCTCGAAGGCGCGACCAGCATGGCGAAGGCGGCCCCCGACATCGCCGACGCGACACCCTTGCGGTCGGCGACGGTCGGCGCGCCAGGCGCCGTGACGGTCGTCGATCCCGTCATGCAAGCGTCGCTGCGCGATGCGGCGCCGGGCCGCGACAACCCAGCGACGCTCGAAACTGCGGATGCTCCGACCGGCCTGATGACGACCGACGGCGCCACGGCGTTGGAAGGTCCGCAGACGGCAGGCGATCTGGCCGCATCACCCTGGGCTGCGATCGACTCGACCGGACGCACCACCGCGTCTGCCGACGCAGGCAATGCGTCGGTCAGCGAGGCCGGCTCGAACGAATGGACGTCGGCGCACCGTGCAACGAGCGACCTCGATCGGCGCATCGAGCTGGTTTCGGATGCATGGTTCGCGACCGAGTCCCGGTCCGGCCAGATCGCCTTGAGTCACTTCGACGAGATCCTTCGCGGCGACTTGGGCTATCCCCGCCGCGACGCAGCGGCCGACTCCGATGACCTGCAACGCTCTTCCTACGCGCGCCAATGGCAACGGATGCGGCTTGGCTTGACCGGCTTCGACAGGAACGCGGCCGATGGTGCCTGGGGTTGGCAAGGCGGCCCCGCGATGACGCGTGGCATCTTGCCGGTCAGTGACGACGATGTCGACTCGAACGCCTTCATCGCCGCACGGTCGGGCCGCTTCGATCGCGCGTCGATGCCGATGTTCAGCGGTCTGCAGGACGGCTTCGAGCGCCTGTAAGCGCTCGATCTGCCCTTGACAGGCTAGCCGCTCCGAGCGCTCGATCGATGGAGCACGCGACGTCTGCGCCGCTTGGCGCGATCCGCCGATCGGGTCGAATCAAGTCGGATGCAACCGATGCGATGGCGCTCGAGTTCGCCCCGGCGCTGTTGCGCTTGCAGGCATCGCCACCATCGCCGCTCGGTCGAAGCGTGCTGGTCGCGTTGACAGCACTGGTGGCCGGCCTGCTTGCATGGGCGGCATGGGGCCAGCTCGACATCGTGGCGGTGGCACCGGGCAAGCTGGTTCCGGAAAGCTACCTGAAGATCGTACAGCCGGCCGAAGCCGGCATCGTGCGTCAGATCCTCGTGAAGGAAGGCGAGACGGTGCACAACGGCCAGATCCTGATGCGGATGGATGCGGTCGCGTCGGAGGCCGACGGCAAGTCCCTCGAACTCGATCAGCGCAGAAAGTCGATGGCCATGCGCCGCCTCGACGCCGAGCTCGCCGAGCGCGAGTTCAGCTTGCTGGCCGGGGAGTCGCCGACCTTGTTCCGCGAAGTGCTGGCCCAGTACCGGGCGAACCGGGCGGCGCTCGATTCGGCACTCGGCACCGAACGCGCCGGCCTCGAGAAAGCACGCCAGGAGCTGGCTGCCGCCATGCAGGTCAAGACAAAGCTCAACGACATCCTGCCGCACTTCCGAGCCCAGGACGAAGCGTTCGAGAGCTTGGTCAGGCAGGGGTACGCCGGTGCCATCATGGGCTCGGAGAAGAAGCGCGATCGGATCGAGAAAGAACAGGAGCTGAAGACGCAGTTGCACATGATCGAATCGGCGAAGGCCGCGATCGCGCAGTCGGAGACACGCCTGGTGCAGATCCGGTCCGACTACCGACGCCAGCTCCATGCGGAGCGGCACGATGTCGAGTCGCAGCTCGAACGCCTCGCGCAGGAACGCGACAAGCAGGCACACCGCCAGGAACTCCTCGACCTGAGGGCCCCGCAAGCAGGCGTCGTCAAGGACATTGCGACCCACACCGTCGGCACCGTCGTCCAGCCCGGCACGGTGCTGCTGACCGTGGTGCCCGACAGCGAGGCACTCAAGGCCGAGGTCTGGATCGACAACGGCGACATCGCTTTCGTACACCCAGGTCAGGTCGTCAAGCTGAAGCTGGCGCCCTATCCGTTCCAGCGCTACGGGATGGTCGACGGCACGGTCGAGCACGTCGGTGCGGATGCCGCTGACGGCGGGACGGCCGCACCGCCGGGCAACGGCGCAGAGCGCCGCAGCAAGGGGGACGCGGCCTCGCCCGCCCTCGGTTATCGAGCGCTGGTCGCCCTCGCCTCACCCGGCCTCGAGCACGGCGGACAGCGGCTCGCGCTGACGGCCGGGATGCAGGCCAATGCCGAGATCCTGCTCGGCCGCCGCACCGTGCTCGAATACCTGCTGTCGCCGGTCCAGAAGGCGTTCCACGAGGCGGCGCGCGAACGCTGATGCCCCTTGTCGGCCGGAGCGCGCTTCCCGCTTTCGACAGTGCGCAGCCGCGCTGTCGCCTACAGTGCGCGCATGAACGACACGTCTGTCTACCAGCCGCGGCGAATCTCGGAGAGCCGGTTCGTGACCGTGCGCGGACTGCGCCATCACGTCCTGAGCTGGGGCGACCCGTCGCGGGTCACGCCGACGCGTCCGCCGCTGGTGATGCTGCACGGCTGGATGGATGTGGCGGCGTCGTTCCAGTTCGTCGTCGACGCGCTGACGAGCGACCGCTACGTGATCGCATTCGACTGGCGCGGCTTCGGCCTGACCGACACGCCCGCCGGCGATACCTACTGGATCCCCGACTACGTCGGCGATCTCGACGGCGTGCTCGACGTGCTGCTGCCGGGTCAGACGATCGACCTGCTCGGCCACAGCATGGGCGGCAACGTCGTCATGCTGTATGCCGGGCTGCGGCCGTCGCGCATCCGCCGCCTGATCAATCTCGAGGGCTTCGGCATGCCGCGGGTCGACGCCGCGCAGGTGGCCAAGCGCTTCGTCGACTGGCTCGACGACCTGAAGAAGGTGCATGTCCTGCGTCCTTACGAAACACCGGAGCAGGTCGCCGCGCGCCTGCAGAAGACGAATCCCTTGCTGCGCGGCGACCGGGCGGCCTGGCTGGCGCGCCAGTGGGCCCGGCCCTCGGTCGACGAGCGCGGCAACCCGACCGGACGATGGGAAATCCTGGCCGACCCGGCCCACAAGCGCGGCACCCCGGTGCTCTACCACGTCGAGGAGGTGCTCGCGCTCTGGAAGCTGATCACCGCGCCGGTGCTGTGGGTCGAGGGCGACCAGACCGACATCGGCCGCTGGTGGGGCAAGCGCTATTCGAAGGAAGAGTTCCATCAGCGCCTCGCGGTCGTGCCCAAGGTGGAGACCCATGTGCTTTCGCCGGCCGGCCACATGCTGCACCACGACCAGCCCGAGCAGCTGGCCCGCCGCCTCGAGGCGTTTCTGGCCTCCTGACGTCCGCCGGGGCGAGCCGCGTGAGAAAATCGGTCGCAGACAAGAACAGGAAGCTCTCGCCATGGACGTCGAACACATCAATGCGATCGGCAACTCGCTCGCCGATCTGACCCAGCGCACCGAATCGCTCCGGGGGTATCTTTGACTACGACCGCAAAGCACTGCGGCTGAACGAAGTCAACGCGGCACTCGAGAATCCGAACGTCTGGAACGAGCCGAAGCGGGCCCAGGAGCTCGGGCGCGAGAAGCGCACGCTCGACACGGTCGTCACGACGATCGACCACCTGAGCACCAACCTCGCCGACAACGCCGAGCTGTACGACATGGCGAAGGCCGACGGCGACGAGGCCAGCCTCGCGGCGATAGAGGCAGAGGCGCAAAAGCTCGAAGCGACGGTCGGCCAGCTCGAGTTTCGGCGGATGTTCAACAACCCGGCCGATCCGAGCAACTGCTTCATCGACATCCAGGCCGGCGCCGGCGGCACGGAAGCGTGCGACTGGGCCGCGATGCTGCTGCGCCAGTACCTGAAATACTGCGAGCGCAAGGGTTTCAAGACCGAGGTGATGGAAGAAACCGAAGGCGATGTGGCCGGCATCCGCAGCGCGACGATCAAGGTCGAGGGCGACTATGCGTTCGGTCTGCTGCGCACGGAGACCGGCGTGCACCGCCTGGTTCGCAAGAGCCCGTTCGATTCGGCAGGTGGCCGTCACACCAGCTTTGCAAGCCTGTTCGTGTACCCCGAGGTCGACGATTCGATCGAGATCGACATCAATCCGGCCGACGTGCGCACCGACACGTTCCGCGCGAGTGGCGCGGGCGGCCAGCACATCAACAAGACGGACTCGGCCGTGCGCCTGACGCACATTCCGACCGGCATCGTCGTGCAGTGCCAGAACGACCGCTCGCAGCACAGAAACCGCGACGAAGCCTGGCAGATGCTGCGCTCGCGGCTCTACGAGCACGAGATGCGCATTCGCATGGCGGCACAGCAGAAGCTGGAGGACACGAAGACCGATGTCGGCTGGGGCCACCAGATCCGCAGCTACGTGCTCGACCAGAGCCGCATCAAGGACCTGCGCACGAATGTCGAGATCAGCAACACGCAACGGGTCCTCGACGGCGACCTGGATCCATTCATCGAGGCGAGCCTGAAGCAAGGCGTGTAGACGCAGCGGCACGGCGATGCGATCCCGATTCAGATCGCTTCGAGCGCGCCCCAAGACAAGAACCACAGAATCGAGACAAGCATGCGTGAAGCGAACGCTCCTGTGATCCGTCGCGAGGACTATGCGCCGCCGGCCTACTGGATTCGCGCGGTCGACCTGACATTCGAGCTCGATCCGGCCAAGACGATGGTCATCAACCGGATGCGGATCGAGCGCAACGCCGACAGAGCCGTCGAGCCGCTGCGCCTCGACGGCGAAGGCCTGAACCTGACCCGCGTGCTGCTCGACGGCGAATCGGTTTCATTCCGGCACGAGGGCGCCATGCTCGTCATCGACGCGCCTGCGGCGGATGCGTTCACGGTCGAGATCCGCAACACCTGCGCGCCGGAAAGAAACACCGGCCTGTCCGGGCTCTACACGTCGGGCGGCGGGTTCTTCACTCAGTGCGAGGCGCAGGGCTTTCGCCGCATCACGTATTTCCTCGACCGGCCGGACGTGATGGCGGTCTACACGGTGACCTTGCGCGCCTCGAAGGCGGGCTACCCGGTGCTGCTCTCGAACGGCAACCTGGTCGAGCAGGGCGAGCTCGACAGCGGTCGGCATTTCGCGAAGTGGCACGACCCGTATCCGAAGCCGAGCTATCTGTTCGCACTTGTCGCCGCCGATCTCGTCGCCCGCGAGCAGCGGATCCGCTCGCGGCGCGGACAGGATCACCTGTTGCAGGTGTACGTTCGGCGCGGCGACCTCGACAAGACCGAGCATGCGATGAATTCGCTGGTCGCTGCCCTCATGTGGGACGAGGCGCGCTTCGATCTGCCGCTCGACCTCGAACGCTTCATGATCGTCGCGGTCGGCGACTTCAACACGGGGGCGATGGAGAACAAGGGCCTCAACATCTTCAACACCAAGTACGTGCTGGCGAACCCGGCCACGGCGACGGATGCCGACTACCTGGCCATCGAGTCAGTCGTCGGCCACGAGTACTTCCACAACTGGACCGGCAACCGCATCACCTGCCGCGACTGGTTCCAGCTCAGCCTGAAGGAGGGCTTGACCGTCTTCCGCGATCAGGAATTCAGCATGGACATGGGCGCCAGCCCGACGGCGCGCGCGGTCAAGCGGATCGAGGACGTGCGCATGCTGCGCCAGGTCCAGTTTCCGGAGGACGCCGGGCCGATGGCCCACCCGGTGCGGCCCGACAGCTACGTGCAGATCAACAACTTCTACACGGCGACGGTCTACGAGAAGGGCGCCGAGGTCGTGCGCATGATGCAGACCCTGATCGGGCGCGAGGGCTTCAAGCGCGGCATGGCGCTCTACTTCGCGCGTCACGACGGCCAGGCCGTGACCTGCGACGACTTCGCGCAGGCGATCGCCGATGCGAACCCGGGCAGCGAGCTGGCGCGCCGCCTCGAGCCCTTCAAGCGCTGGTACGCACAGGCCGGGACGCCTTGCGTGACCGCGCGCGGGCGCTACGACGCGCCGTCGCGCACCTACACGCTCAGCATCGAACAGGCGGCGGCGAGCGTACCGGGCGCCAAAGAGCCGCACGTGATTCCGATCGTGCTCGGCCTGGTCGGCCGCGACGGGCGGACCTTGCCGGTCCAGCTCGAAGGCGAAGCCGCGACCGGCGCGACCGAGCGCCTGCTGGTCGTCGACCAGCCACGCAGCTTCTTCACGTTCGTCAACGTCGACGTCGAGCCGGTGCCCTCGCTGCTGCGCGGCTTCTCGGCACCGGTGACGCTGGTCGACGGCCTGACCGACAGTGACCTGCTGGTGCTGCTGACCCACGATCCAGACCCGTTCAACCGCTGGGAAGCCGCCCAGCGCCTGGCGCTCGAACGCCTGATCGGAGCGGTGCACGGTCAGGTCAGTGCCACGCTCGATGCGGGCTTTCTGGACGCCATGCGCGGCGTGCTGCGCGACCCATCGCTCGATGCGGCGTTCAAGGAATTGGTCTTGACGTTGCCGAGCGAAGGCTATGTCGCCGAGCAGCTCGACAGCAGCGACCCTGTGCGAATCCACATCGCGCGCGAGGCGCTGAAACGCCAGTTGGCGACCGCGTTGCGCGACGACTGGGCCTGGGCCTTCGAAACGTATCAGGTCACCGGGGCCTACACCGCCGATCCGGTTTCGTCCGGACGGCGCGCCCTCGTCAATCTCGCGCTGGCGATGCTCTGCCTCGATGCCGCCGCTCAAGCCGACGCGACGTGGCCGGGCCGCGCCTATCAGCGCTTCAAGGACGCGGTCCACATGACCGATGCGCAAGGTGCGCTCAACGCACTGATCGGCGCCCACTCCGAGCTCGCCGCGCCGGCACTCGAACGCTTCTACGAACGCTTCAAAGAGCATCCGCTCGCCATCGACAAGTGGTTCACGCTGCAGGCGATGGCGCCCGAGCGCAACGGTCTGGTCTTCGAGCGCATCAAGGCGCTGATGCGCCATCCGGCCTTCACGATGGCCAATCCGAATCGGGCGCGCAGCCTGATCGGTGCCTTCTGCATGAGCAACCCGGCGGCATTCCATCGCACCGACGCCGCCGGCTATCAGTTCTGGGCCGATCGCGTGCTCGAGCTCGATGCGCCCAACCCGCAGATGGCCGCGCGCATCGCCCGCGTGATGGACCGCTGGACCAAGCTGGCCGAGCCGTATCGCTCCGGCGCCCGGGACGCGATTAACCGGGTCGCCGCGCGGCCCGACCTGTCGAGCGATGTGCGCGAGATCGTGACCCGCGCGCTGCTCGGCTGCTAACCGTCATTGGAGAGATCGGATGGAAACCCGCAACGCCTTCTACGCACAATCGGGCGGCGTGACTGCCGTGATCAACGCCTCGGCCTGCGGCGTCATCGAGACGGCGCGCCGCCATCGTGACCGCATCGGCACCGTCTATGCCGGTCGCAACGGCATCATCGGCGCACTGACCGAGGATCTGATCGACACCTCGCAGGAGTCGGACGAGGCGATCGCCGCGCTCTTGTCGACGCCGTCGGGCGCCTTCGGCTCATGCCGCTTCAAGCTGAAGTCGCTCGACTCGAACCGGCGCGAATACGAACGCCTGATCGAGGTGTTCAAGGCGCATGACATCGCCTGGTTCTTCTACAACGGCGGCGGCGATTCGGCCGACACCTGCTACAAGGTCAGCCAGCTGTCGGCAGCGATGAACTACCCGCTGCAGGCGATCCACGTGCCGAAAACGGTCGACAACGACCTGCCGATCACCGACTGCTGCCCGGGCTTCGGCTCGGTCGCCAAGTACGTCGCCGTGTCGGCGCTGGAGGCATCGTTCGACGTCCGCTCGATGGCGCGTACGTCGACCAAGGTCTTCGTGCTGGAAGTGATGGGTCGGCATGCGGGCTGGATCGCCGCGGCCGGCGGACTGATCGAGGACCACGGCATTCCGATCGTGATTCTGTTTCCGGAAATCGAATTCGACCAGGCGAAGTTCATCGCCCGCGTCGACGCGCTCGTCAAGGCGCATGGCTATTGCACGGTCGTCGTATCGGAGGGATGCCACCACGCCGACGGCACCTTCCTTGCGGAGCAGGGTACACGCGACGCCTTCGGTCACGCGCAGTTGGGCGGCGCCGCACCGGTGGTCGCCAACATGGTCAAGGAAGCGCTCGGCTACAAGTTCCACTGGGCAGTCGCCGACTACCTGCAACGGGCAGCCCGCCACATTGCCTCGAAGACCGACGTGCAGCAGGCCTACGACCTCGGTCAGAAAGCCGTCGAACTCGCGCTCGAGGGGCACAACGCCGTGATGCCGACGGTCGAGCGGGTCTCCGACGTTCCGTACCAGTACCGGATCGGCGTGGCGGCCCTCGCCGACGTCGCGAACGTCGAGAAATTCATGCCACGCGATTTCATCACCGAGGACGGCTTCGGCATCACAGAGCGCTGCAAGCGCTATTTGACGCCGCTGATCCAGGGCGAGGACTATCCCGCGTATTCCGACGGCCTGCCTGTCTACGTGTCGCTGAAGAACGTGGCGGTGCCGAAGAAGCTGGCCGGGTTCGAGCTGCGATAGGCAAAAGGCGACCGCGGTGCATTGCGCGCTCGGCACGCGTTCGCGCACAGGAACACGAGTCGAACGCCAGGGGGGATCAGGCTAGAATTCCGCCTTCGCCGGCGACTCATCGTTGCCGGACGACGCCGGTGTAGCTCAGTTGGTAGAGCAGCGCATTCGTAATGCGAAGGTCGGGAGTTCGACTCTTCTCACCGGCACCAGCCATCATCAGCAGAACCCGTTCGGGTTCATCACCTTGTGATGTGCTGGCGCTCCCGAATCTGCTGCAATTGCGACGACGGCGCGACGATGCTCGCATCGTAGGCCTGCGTCAGCGGAACCGATGCGAGGATGCGGCGAACGTACGCTCGGGTCTCTGCAAACGGCGGCACGCCCAGATGGCGGTCGACGGCGCGTTCTCCGGCGTTGTATGCGGCAGCGACCAACGCGACATCGCCTTCGAAGTAGGCAAGCAGCCAGCGCAGGTAGGCGATGCCGCCGCGCACGTTCTGCGCCGGGTCGAAGGCGTTCTTGACACCGAAGCGTTGTGCGGTTTCCGGAACCAGCTGCATGAGGCCTTGCGCATTCTTCGGCGAGACCGCGTGCCGGTTGTAGTTGGATTCGGCCTCGATGACCGCCAGCACGAGGCGGGGCGGCACCTGGTATTGCGGAGCCAGCTTGCTCACGAGGTCAACGATCGGCCGTGGTGCGGCTATCGGAATCTCGACGAACGCATCGTCCACGTTGGCCTTCGGTGCTTCGGCGCTTGGCGGCGGATCGAGCATGCAGGCCGGCGGCGCGGCAGGCGCTGCGCCGATCATGCGCAACATGTTGGCGGCCTGCGGAAGTCCTTGTTCGGCGGCGGTTCGAAAGAAGAAGGCAGCAAGCGCATCGTCCTGGGGAACGCCTCGCCCGTTGGCGTACATCCAGCCGAGATCGAACTGCGATGCGGCATCCCCGAGCTTTGCCGCCTCGCAGTACAAGGCGGCCGCACGGACCCCATCGCGCGGCATGCCGTTGCCGAGCTCATGGTCGAGGGCATCACGTCGCAGCGTCACCACGCGCGCTGGGGGCGAAAGCTCATCCTCGGCCGCAGCGGCAATCGGAGACAGTGCGCAAGCGGCAAGCAGAGCGATCAAGGCGGCACGAACGCCAACGAGGGACGGCCTCCGGCATACCCGTTCGTTCAGAAAAGCAGGCTGCGGCAACCTTGCCGCTGACTTCACAGTCACCAGAACCTTCGAGTCAGAACCCCGAGCCACCTAACGCTTATAACCCAGCCCCTCGCGCCGAGTCGGCCAATCCCAGATCGCACTGTGCAGCGGGTTCACGGCGAGAACTGCCTTGGCACGCGAATTGACGTTTAGCGCTCTGAGGACGGCGGCCACGTGCTCCTTGACCGTCTCGACCGACAGCTGCAGCTCACGAGCGATCTGCTTGTTCGTCTGTCCCTGCAGCAGGAGAAACAACACATCGGTCTGACGCGGGGTCAGGCCAAACGAATCGGGCGTGCGTTCTTTCGCAACGGCCGGCGGGGAATCGTGCAAGCGGCCATCCCAGGACGCATCGAAGCCGACGATGGGTGCGAGCGGCGAGTTGTCGCCACGCATGATTCGCGGCGGTACGTAGATGCCGCCACGAAAGGCGAGCCGCAACCCTTCGACCAATGTGTCCAGCGCTGAATCGACCGGCAGAAAGGCGACGGCACCGAGATCGAGCGCGCGAAGCACGTCGGCCTTCCGGTCGGAATCTGAGACCAGGACGATCGGAAGCGCAGGCCGCAAGACACGCAGTTCCGCCAGGATCTCGAAAGCGTCGGCACTGTTGGCGGAGAAATGCTCGACCAGCACGAGTTGCCAAGCCGAATCCTCGCGGACACGCTGGTATCCCAGGGCGGCGGTCGACACCGTGAGGACGGTCGCCCGCGGATCCAGTTCACGAAGCGCCCTCGTGACATTTGAGGAAACCCGCGCCACTTCACCGATCAGCAAAGCTCTCATGACCCGACTCCCTGGCAATGCCCTGCCTCGTTTACCCATCGATCAGCCTTCTCCAACCGCACGCCCCGCCCCAAGGGCCATTCACGGAGTTTTTTCAAATAGGGAAATAATTCCCACTTTACCTCTGGTTAATTCTTATTACAAGCACTTACAAGTCTAGGCTCATTTGCGTGTACTCGACCTGCCGATCGCTAAGGCCAGACTTCGCGAGCGACCTCGACGACCCGCTCCAGCTTTCGCCACTGGTCGTCTTGGGACAGCGCATTGCCGTGGTGGGTACTCGAAAAACCGCACTGCGGCGACAGGCACAGGCGGTCAAGCGGGACAAAGCGGGCCGCCTCGTCGATTCGCCGTTTCAACACGTCCTTGGACTCCAACTCACCGAGCTTGGTCGTGACGAGTCCGAGCACGACTTTCTTGGCCCTGTCGCCGCTCCGTTCGAGCGCACGGAGCGGCTCGAAGCCGCCCGCGCGTGCACTGTCGAACTCCATGAAGTAGCCGTCGACGTCGGTCGAAAACATGGCGTCGACGACGGGATCGTAGGCGCCCTGCGCGACCCACGCGCTCTTGAAGTTGCCGCGGCAGGTGTGGATCGTGACCCGCATGTCGCGCGGGCGGTCGGCGAGCGCCGCATTGATCGCCCGTGCATAGGTCTGTGGCAGCGATTCAGGGTCATCGCCGTTCGCCCGGCAGTTGGCCTGGATTCTCGGATCGCACAGATACGCAAATGCGACGTCGTCGAGTTGGAGATAGCGGCAGCCTGCTGCGGCCAGATGGCGGATCGCCGCACGGTATGCGACGGCGACGTCATCCCAGAATTCGTCGAGATCGGGATATATCTCCTTCGAGATCGCCGCCCGACCGCCGCGCAGATGCAGCATCGACGGCGACGGGATCGTCATCTTCGGCGTCTTCGCGGTCACGGACTTCAAAAAGGCGAAGTGATCGGCCATGACCGGCCGGCTGCAGGCGATGCGCCCCGTCACCGTGGCGATCGGAGGCTGCTCGCTTTGCCCCTCGATCTTGAACTTGGGTCCGGGGTTCTCACGAAGCGTCACGCCGTCGAGGCACGCCAGAAAGTCGAGGTGCCACCAGTCACGCCGGAATTCACCGTCGGTGACGCTCTCGAGGCCGATCGATTCCTGCCGCCGGACTGCGTCCGCGATCGCGCGGTTCTCGATCTCTCGCAACGCCTCGGCATCCAGCGTCCCCGCTTTTAAGCGCGCGCGTGCCTCGGCCAACTCCGCGGGACGCAACAGACTGCCGACGTGATCGGCTCTGAACGGGACATTCATCGGATCGGGTCTCCGCACCGGTTGTGGCTCACGCGCAGACGATAGCGGCAGCGCACTCGGCGCGCTCGAGTCGAAATTCGAGCGGCACACGCGTGGCAAATCGCGTACCGCCACCTCTACGATCGATCCTGGCGCGCCAAGCTGCGTCCACCCCTTGCGGGACCTGTGCCGTTTGCACGTTCGCACTCACCGGCTCAACCCCTGCACGAGCGGCAGCCAGCGCTCTCCGATAGTATTTCGGCTCGATGACTCGGACCCGAGGCCGGCCTCGCGCGAAGCGCGTTGATGCCAGCGCCGAGGGAGAAACAACAACATGAGAATTGCACCAGTCGCCTTGGTTGCGGCATTCGTCTGTGGCTGCGCGAGCGCCCCGCCCGAATCGCCGACCGTGGTGCGCGCGCGGCCGCCGGCGAACTACGAGAACTCGATCACCAACTTCTTCGACCTGACGATCAAGGGTCCGCAGCCGAACCGCGTCCTGAGCATCGGCAAGCCGGAGCCGGGCGGTTGCCCGGTCGGAGGCCTGGCCACCTCGGCTTTTGGGTGGGTGGTACCCGTGCAGTACGCGACCCGCTCGGGCGCGTTGACCGGCAAGGATGCCGGCATCAACGTGAAGGGCAAGGAGTACTACTTCTGGTTCCGCCAGGACACGATCTACGGCGTCACCCAGCGCATGGAACTGTGCCCCTGAGATCTTGATGAGCGGTCGCGCTCGGCGACCGCTCACTCGCGACGCTCAGCCGTCGTGCTTGTTGTGCCCTCTGCCATGGCCGTTGCCATGACCATGGCCGTCACGCTCCCAATGGCCGCGCGGCCCGGAATCGCGACGATCGCGGCGCTCCTGTTCCCAGCGCTCACGGACCCAGCGTTCCTGGACGAAGTACACCGGCTGGTTGCACGCGCTGTAGCGGCCGCAATAGGCGCGCCAGTTGCGCTGATGACCCGGCGGCACGTACAGGTAGATCGGCTGGCGTTGCACGACCACCGGCGGTGGCGCGACGACCACCGGCTGCGCGTAGACCAGTGCCGGCTGCGGATAGTTGCCGATATCGACGCGTCCGTAGACGCCCGGCTGGTTGATGCCGATCGAGACGCCGACATTGGGCGCGGCCAGAGCCGGCGCCACGGCGCAGGCGGCAAGCAGAAGGACGGCGATTTTCTTCATCAGTTGTGCTCCGTAAGGCGACAGCCTTGAACCTACAACGCGCGGAGAGGGTGCCGCGCGGACACGCGGAACGGGTTATGCACCCTATGCCGCCGCAGTGCCGACTGCCATCGGCGCATGAACCGGGTTGCACGCAAATTTCATCACGCTTGTGCCGGGCAGGGTCGCACGCAGCAGAGCGGCGATCGGGCGCGCCCGGAGGGCGCAAGAGCATCACCGCATCGGTCGCACGCCCGCCAGGCCGTCAATCAGGCGTCGGTGCTCCGACCGTTTCAAGCGTGTTCGCGCGCGCCGCCTCCAGCGCCTCACGAAGCACCGCAAGCGAACCGACATGGTTGGCCAGCAGCAAGACGAGCCTCGCGTTCAGCGCATGGCTTTGCGCAGGGCTGAGGTCGCGATGCGCTTCGATCAGCGCCTCGTAGAAGTCGTCGGCCGCGTCGAAGTTGAGATCGGTCGTCAGCATGGCGTTCGAGAAGTGCTTCACTGCCGACCGCGTGCGCGGTCCAGCGCGGCGCGGACCGCTGCGGCGGTCGGCGCACGCCAGCGCGCACAGATGTGATGGTCAGGCCTGATCAGGTAGGTCGCACCGGACCGCGCGTCGTAGCGACGCGTCGCAAACCCTTCTGCGTCGACCAGGTCGTCGGCACCGATCGACACGGTGCGGACCGCCAATGCATCGGCCCAGGCCGGCCTAGGGCCGAAG
>Ga0207648_10004193_pt1 | contig 14896 bp, 14 predicted proteins | sample KBSMisM32_FD_184310 | JGI IMG/M metagenome (GOLD analysis project Ga0207648, IMG submission 184310) | Miscanthus rhizosphere microbial communities from Kellogg Biological Station, Michigan, USA - KBS Miscanthus M3-2 (SPAdes) (version 2) | ecosystem: Host-associated > Plants > Roots >...
CCGATGGTGACGACCCCGGAAGAAGTCGTGGCGACGCGCGAGCTGATCAACGACTGTGCCAGGCAATTGCGCTCCAGCGGTCACGAAATCAGCGATCACTACGAATTCGGCGCGATGATCGAGGTGCCGGCAGCGGCGATCGCTCTGCCATCGCTGATCCGCCACCTCGACTTCATAGCCATCGGCACGAACGACCTGACCCAGTACACGCTGGCCGTCGATCGCGGCAACGACTCGCTGAGCGCGTTGTACGATCCGCTGCACCCGGCCGTGCTCAAGCTGCTCGCCCAGATAATCGCTACTGCGCACCGTGCGCGCAAACAGGTCACGCTGTGCGGCGAAATGGCCGGCGAAATGCGCTATTCGGCTCTGCTGCTGGCGCTCGGCTTGACCAGCTTCAGCATGCACCCCAGCTCGATGCTGGAAGTGCGACACGCGATTGCCGCTTGCGACCGCGCCAAGCTGCGCAAGCAATGCGCCTCGCTGCTGCGCGCGCAGACGCGCGCCGGCATCGACCGTGTACTCAAGCGCATGCAGGAGCCATGACTGCTGCCGTCCATTCCTGCGTACCTGTGCGCGACACAAGGCGAGAGTAACTCCCTCCCCCCGCTTGCGGGGGAAGGTTGGGATGAGGGAAACTCCTCGACAACGCGCACGCAATGCGGTCGCATCTCCCTTCGCACGCAGCGCGAGAATGGCAATGAAGGGCGCGCGCGATTCTCTCCATCCAACCGGCACGCATGCTCAACCCGCGATTGCACGAACAAGCCGACCAACTCGCCAGTCGCTTCGGCGAGCGCGATCCGTTTCGCCATGTCGTCATCGACAATTTCTTCGCGCCGGACTACTGCGCGCAACTGCTGGCGCAGTTTCCAGCGTTCGAACGCGGCAACGCTCGCAACGAGGATGGACGGATCGGCAACAAGTCGACGATCGAGAAGATTCGGCACCTCGGTCCGGCCCTCGCCGCGCTCGACGACCTCGTGCAATCCGCTGAATTCCTCGCCCTGATCGGGCGCATCACCGGCATTCCGGACCTGCTCTACGACCCGTGGTATTTCGGCGGCGGCACTCACGAGAACCGCAACGGCCAGGAACTCGACGCGCACGTCGATTTCAACCGCCATCCGGTCGAAAAGTGGCATCGCCGATTGAACCTGATCGTTTACCTGAATCACGAGTGGAACGACGCCTGGGGCGGTTCGCTCGAACTGCATTCCGATCCGCGCTCGTCGGATGACCGGATCACGGTCATCACGCCGTTGTACAACCGCGCCGTGATCTTCGAGACCACGGAATGGAGCTGGCATGCATTTCCGCGCATCGCCTTGCCGGTGGACAAGCAGGGGCTGACGCGCAAGTCGGTCGCTCTGTACTTTTATACAAAAGAACGACCAGCCGACGAACTTGCCGACTCGCATTCGACGATCTACGTCGACCAGCCGCTGCCCAAGCGCTTTCAGCCGGGCATGACGCTCAGCGCGGCCGACGTCGAGGACCTGCAGGTCCTGCTGACCCGTCGCGACCACCACAACCAGCGGCTTTATCTCGAAGTCACGTCGCTCGCCAAGCAGCTCGAACAGGCTCACGCGGCGCTAAACAGCGGACGCCTCGGGCGCCTGCGCTATTTCGCGCGACGCCTGATCGGGCGCCTGACCCGATGATGGCGCATTCGGAGCGCGCGCAGGGCATCGCGCGTCGGATCGGATCGGCGCTGCTGTGCCTGACGTTTGCGCTTGCCGCGCTGTACTTTGCGCTGAACACGCTGTGCGCGATCATCAATTTTGGCTGGCGCGAGCCGATGTTCGACCAGTGGCGCGAGTATGAAACATTTCTCGGACTGCCATTCCCGCAGAATGTTCTGCAGCAGGTGGCCGGCCATCGGCCGATCCTGCCGAACCTGGTTCGCGTAGCGGAAATCCGCTGGTTCGGCGCGGACCAGTCGCTGCAGCTCGTCGTCGGCAACCTGTGTGCATTCCTGAGCGCGGCGATCCTCGCCGGCGCTGCGTACGGCGAACGCAAATTGCCGCCCGTCGCGCGCTGGGCCGGCGTCATGCTCGCGGTGCTTGGCCTGCTCTGGCTCGGCAACGCCCGGCGACTGCTGCACGGCACCGAGGCGCTGCACGGCTATATGCCGACGCTGGCCGCCGTCTGCGCATGCTGGTTCCTTTATCGGGCGCGGCAACGCGATTCGGCGGTCTGGGTCGGCGTCGCATGCCTGGCATGCACGATCGCGACGTTCTCGTTCGGACTGGGCCTCGCCAGCTTCGGTTCGGCGCTCGTCCTGGGTCTCTTGCTGCGTTTCAGTTGGCGCTGGCTCGCGCTGGTGGGGGCCTGCCTGGCGTTGTGCGTCGGTTTGTATGTCTTCGCCTTGCCGGGCAATGAAGGCGTGCGTCAACAACTGCAGATCAACCCACTGGCTACGATACAGCTGACGGCGCAGTGGACCGCGGCACCGTGGCATATGGGGTGGCTCAATCTCGTATCGTCCGCGCGGCCGCCGGAATACCAGACGGTCCCTGAGTCTTTTCTGCTGGAATCGGCGCGGTTCATGATGGACGGCCTCGGAATTTCAGCGGATCAGTGGTGCCTTGCGCTTGGCCTGATCGGTATCGGCATGTTCTGCATCCTCGTCGCGCGCATCTTCCTTCGCGGCGACACGGCGACGCGACTGGAAACTCTCGCTGTCGGCGTGGGCGTCTACGCGCTCGGCAGCGCGTTGATCACCGTCGTAGCACGCCTGGACTTTCTGCAACACCACCGGGACCAGATTTTTGCCGATCGCTACCTCGTGTGGCCGAGCCTGTTCTGGTGCAGCCTCGCGCTGCTGCTGCTCGGGACAATGGCGCAAGTGCGCAGCGCGGTCATGCGCACGATCGGTATTGGAGCATTGCTGGTTCTGCCCGTCGCACTATCCGTCTCCCAGAACTTCGGCGCGATCTGGGGTGCGCTTGTCTATCGCAGCTCGCAACAGACCGCGGCGGCACTGCGCAGCGGCGTTTACGACGAAGAACACTTTCCAAACGAACGTCTCGGACGCGAGGCCGACTTGCGCGAGATCGCGCTGCTGCGCGACAAGCGCCTTGCCATGTTCGCGGACCCGGCCTGGGAGCGGCTCGGCACGAAATGGTCCGCCCCCATCGGGACCGCCGGCAATGTCGTGGTGCAAACGCGCTGGCTGCCTGCCGTGCTCGATCGCGTGGCCAAACCCGCTGCGCACCTCGAAGGCTGGGTGACGGACGGCATCGCCACGGTGCGCCACAACGGGCAGCTTGTCATCCTGTCCGGAGACGGCACGATCGCGGGTTTCGCCGAATTCACCTTCATCCGGCCTGAAACGGACTTGCTGGCCCTGAGGCTGCCAACCAAGCGCGGCTTCGACGGCTACATCCGCGACTATGACGATGCGGCCACGTATACGTTGGCAGTTGTGGATTTCAATACAAATCATGCAATCGCACTGACGGCGCTTCCGGCGATGACCCCATTGAACATTCCGACCAATTCTCCCTGAAGGCGCCGGCACGATATGAGGCCATCGACGGGCGAGGTGTCAGCGGTTCAATCCGGATTTGCGTTCCGCAGCATTGCGCCTTACGCCGTCCTGACTGGCTTCGGTTTGCTGGCGGTCCTGCTCGGACAGACCAACAGCTGGGACTTGCGCAACTATCATCTCTATGACGGCTGGGCATTCTGGACCGGCCGCGGTGATCGCGATTTCGCGGTTGCGCAGCTGCAGACCTACTTCAACCCGCTGCTGGCGACATTTACCTACCTGCTGTACACCGGCCTGCCGCCCTGGCTGAGCACGTTCGCATTGGGCGCTTTGCAGGGCGCCAATTTCCTGCCGCTGCATGCGATAGCGAAGCGCCTGCTGGTACCGGCGGGCGTCACGGGGCGCGACTGGCTGCCGATGGCCGCCGCACTCGTGGGCACACTGGGCGCCACGCAGATCAGCGAGCTCGGAGGCAGCATGGGCGACAACCTGGTCAGCCTGCCGACCTTGTGCGCGTTCGCGATCGTGCTGCACGGTCCGGAACTGGGACTCCGACGTGCGGCGTTCGCGGGTCTGCTGCTCGGCCTGACGACCGGCGTGAAGTTGACTGTCGCCCCATTTGCCATCGGTCTGGTCGCTTGCGTCCTGGCGCTGGCATGGAACCAGCGTGATCGCTGGCGCATCCTCGCCACGACGGCCGGCGCCGTCGCGATCGGTTTTCTCGTCACCGATGGGTTCTGGATGCTGCACCTCTACCGGGAGTTCGGCAACCCGATGCATCCGATGTACGCAAGTGTGTTCGGCGGCGACTACGCTCCACCGATGTCGATGCGCGACGATCGCTTCGTGCCGCACAAGGCGCTCGAATGGCTGTTTTATCCGCTGGTCTGGTTGACTGCGCCGCATCGTGTCTCGGACAGCTGGTTCTTCGATCTGCGCATCCCGCTGGCTTTTCTCGCCGTACCACTGCTGATCCGGCAGCGCGATGCAGCCGAACCGCGCCTGCAGCGCGCGTTGCTCCTGGGGCTTGCCGTCGCTTATCTGGTCTGGCTTCCCTTGTTTGGAATCTACCGGTATCTGGCGCCGCTCGAAATGCTCGCGCCGTTGCTCGTCCTGCTCGTGCTCGAGCGCGACGCCAGGACGGCGGCCACGATGCTGCTGCTGGCGATGCTCGTCTGCGTGCGCCCGCCAGGGTGGGGCCGCCTGCACACCTATCGAGCGGCTTTCCTCGAAGCCGAGATACCCGCCCTGCCGGAACTGGATCGCGCCACGATAGTCCTGGCCGAGGACGAACCGCTGGCTTTTTTTGCACTGGCGTTCCCGCCGTCCGCCCAATTCGTCAGAATCGGCGGCAACCTGCTCGGACCGCCCAATGCGGCCTACGGAATGGACCGCGAGGCGGCACGCCGGATTGCGCGAAGCGATGGCCACATCTATGCCCTGCTTGCGAGTCCGCAGTCCGACCACGTTCGTGAGGTACTCGCTCGTCAGCACCTGGTGCTGGATCCGCCCTGCGCTCCGCTACGCGCCAACCTGCTCAAGCGGAATTCCTCGGCGGAGCTGTGTCCACTGCAGCGCCGGCCGGAATCCTGACCATGCCGCTGACGTAGACTAGTGGACCGAGGAATCGCCGAACCCATGACATCATCCGGACATCCGCCCCGCGTCGTCGTGCTGATACCGTGCCACGACGAGGAAATCACCATCGCCAAGGTCATCGGCGACTTTCGTGCTTCCCTTCCGGCGGCGGCCGTGTACGTGTTCGACAACAACTCTTCGGACGGAACGGCCAAGGTCGCCTCCGTCGCGAATGCGCACGTGAGACACGTGGGCCTTCAGGGCAAGGGGAATGTCCTGCGGCGCATGTTCGCCGACATCGACGCTGACATATACGTGCTCGTCGACGGTGACGATACGTACGATGCAACGAGTGCTTCGCGCATGGTCGACTTGCTGGTTTCAAAATCGCTGGACATGGTCGTCGGCGTGCGCGCTTCAACCGAAGCGTCGGCCTACCGGCGCGGGCATGCGTACGGCAATCGCCTGCTGACCGGGTTCCTGTCCTGGCTGTTCGGCCGGAATTGCACGGACATATTGTCCGGCTATCGCGTGTTCTCACGCCGTTTCGCCAAATCGTTCCCCGTTCTGTCCAGCGGATTCGAGATCGAGACCGAACTGACGGTCCACGCGCTCGAACTGTCGCTGCCGACCGGTGAGGTCGTTACGCCCTACAAGGAACGGCCCGCCGGCTCGGCGAGCAAGCTCAATACTTACGGCGACGGCTTGCGCATCCTGCTGACGATGTTGCGCCTGTTCAGCACGGAACGGCCATTTGCGTTCTACGGCGCCATCAGCGTGCTGCTCGCGAGCGTGTCCGTGCTGCTGGCGATACCGATCGTGGAAACCTACATGCAGACCGGCCTGGTCCCTCGATTCCCGACCGCAATCCTGTCGACCGGCCTGATGCTGCTTGCAGGCCTGTCCTTTTTCTCCGGACTGATCCTGTCGACCGTCACGCAGGGCCGGCGCGAACTCAAATCCCTGTTCTACCTGCAGCAGCCGGCACCGGCAGGGCGCGAATAACGGTTGGTCCCCGGCCCCGGTCTATTCGCCGCGCTTGCGGAATACGAACACATAGTTGAGCACGAAGCCCACGCCGACGAACGCGGCGCAGGCGCCGAGTTGCGCCAGATACGGATTCGTGCCGAGTTCCAGCAGACCCTGCAGCACCAGGAAATTCACGGCGAATGCGACCAGAAAAGCCGGAATAAAACGCAGGCCATCATCGACGACTGCGCCCCTGGAACGAAACACCCAGTGCCGCGACTGCACGAACGAAGTGATGAACCCGACGCAGTATCCGAGCACGTTGCTCAGCACCGGCCCGAGGCCGCAGGCCATGCAGGTGAAGATGACTGCATATCCGACCAGCGTGTTGACCAGTCCGGCGACCGAATACTTGGCCAGCAATACACTCAGACGCATGGCTCTAGCCGTGCCTGCACGTCGGCCAATCCGGCGGCGGACACATCACCGGACGCCGAACTCCACGCAGTATTGCGCGCCGAGCGGCAACCACCCGAGCCAGCGTTCGAGCGGCCGAAGGAACTTGAGCGGTTTCGGGAAAAAAAGCGTGTAGGCTGCCGACTTCGCCACGAGTCCGGCTTCAGCTCCAAGTTCGAGCAGTTCCCGTCGCGGAATCATCCTGGCATCGGTGTCGAACGGGCATCGCTCGAAGACGTACCGGGTGACCGGATTCGAAGGATTGTGCTCGAAAATGAAAAGACTTCCGCCGGCGGCGAGTGCTTCCCCGCAATGGCGGAGCCATGTGGAAATCTCGGCGCGCGGCACGTGATGGAAGACGTTGGCACCCAGCACGATATCGAAGCGCCGTTGCCGGACGACATCCCAGTCGTCGGTCAGCTTTGCTTCGGGAACGCGCTGCGCCGCGAGTCGTATCGATTCGGACGACGGATCGAAACCGACTACCGTCGCCTGCGGAAATTCAGACACGAGATAACCGAGGCTGCGCCCCGCGCCGCAACCGAAGTCCAGGACCGCAGCGATCGGCCGGCCACGCGTCGCGCGTGACAGGAAGTCGATCTTGTACTGGGCGAAGTATTGATCTTCATCCAGACCCGCGGGCAGCGCCGCCTTCAGCGTCCGGTCGTAGGAGTCGGCAAATCGGTCGAACTCATTCGACATTCGCCACCCCGGGCTCCACCGGCGCCACGCAACCGATCCTGTCCCTGACGGCGAACTGCGGCTTGTGATTGATCTTCAGATAGGCCCTTCCGAGATATTCCCCGATGACTCCGAGGCAGAGCAGCTGCAGGCCGCCGACGAACAGCACGGTCAGGACCAGCGAAGTCCATCCTGCGGGCGTTTCCGGGTGCAGCAATTTCTGCACGATGATGAAAATCATCACGATCGCACTGACCGCCGCAAGCATCATTCCGGTGAACGAAGCGACGCGCAGCGGAATGATCGAGAAGCTCGTGGCCATCTTCAACCACAACGACAGCGATCGCCTGAGATTGTAGTTGCCCTTGCCTTCGTGCCGCGCCTGGTGCTCGATCGGCACGCTGGTGATGTGATTGGTGATATCCAGGATCAGTCCGTCCACGTAGGCGTAAGGACCGTCGTAGCGAATGACGTCTTGCGCGACGCGGCGATGCAGCGCCTTGAACGACGACAGATACAGGCCACGTGGCTTGCGCAGCAGAAACGAGGCGGCGCGGTCGTTGACCCAGCTGCCAACGCGTTTCCAGATCGGGTGCTTGCGGTTGACATAGCGCGTGTAGCAAACGTCGTAACCGTCACGCACGGCGCCGACGAGCGCCATGATCGTCTGCGGCGGGTGCTGCAGGTCGTCGTCCATGATCACGACGATTTCGCCGTGCGCATGGTTGAGCCCCGCCATCGTCGCGTTGTGCTGGCCGAAATTCCTGGCCAGGCAGATTCCCTTGACGAACGCGTGCTGCGCTGCGAGCTGCTGGATGACCGCCCAGCTTCCGTCGGGGCTGGCGTCGTTGACGAGAATCAATTCGAAGCTGGTGGCCAGTTTCGCAGCTTCCATTGCGGCGAAAACCTGGTCGGCCAAGAGCGGCAGTATCTTCTCGCTGCGATACACCGGGACGACGATGGAAATTTCAGGTCGCGCTGGAGTCATTGTGGCCGTAGTACTTCCTGATGACCTGAAGCAGATAGTCTTCCGGGAACGACAAGCGGCACCTGTGCAGGGCCGCCTGGATCCGATCGATGTCGATCGCATAGCCGGTGCCGCGGTCGATTATATCGAAAATGCCCTTGTGCCCCGTCACTTCCTCGAGCGACCGCACGACATCGAAAATGCCGTAGCTGCGGGCGTTGGCCACGTTGATCGTTTCGCCGCAGGCGTTCTCGGAAACGACCAGATCGGTGACGACGCGCGCGACATCGTCGACATCGATGATGTTGCGAGTCGCGCCGCGCCAGATTGCGAACCGTTCGGAACGAACGATGCGGGCGTAAAGGTGATTCAGCAAGGTGTGTGGATTCGGCGTTTTTCCAGCCAGTTGCGGCAGGCGCACGACCAGGTGGCGATTGCGCTGTCGAACCAGGTGCTCCATCGCCAGCTTGTGGCGCACATAGGCGCTCTCACGCATGGCCGGATCGTCGACGCTGCAGGTGCTGAAGTATAGAAATAGACTCGCGGGAGGCGCCGCTGCGAGCGCCTCTGCCAGCCGCGATCGCTCGCGCTCGAATTCGCGCGGGTCGATGCACGAGGAGTTGGAAACGCCTGCCGCATAGACGCAAGCGCCGGAAAGGGCCGCTAGTTGCGGAACAAAAGCCCGCGCAATCAGGCCGCTGCCGATAATGATGCTTTTCGCCACGTTGCGAAACCTTCAGGCAATGTCGCCGATCGACACCATAGCGGGGTCAAGGCCTTTTCGAAAGGTATGGGTGCGTTACCCGCATGAAACGATGCTCTGAACGGCGGGCGAGAAAGTCGCGCTCTGTTAAGATGCGCGCCCGCGTTCCGGCTTGCGCTGTCCGAATGCCCCAACCCGGTTCCACGTACCTGCAGGTCCGCGAAGTATTGCTGCCGATCGCCGCGATGCTCCTGGTTTCGCGCGCCGTTTTGCTGCTCGTCGGCGTGCTCACTGCGACACAGCTCGCGCCACCGACAGCGGCGATCGGCCACGACCTGCTCTCTTATCTGTGCCGCTTCGACTGTGGCTGGTACCTGAGCGTGGTACAGCACGGCTATTCGACCTTGGAAAACACCGACCAGCCGGGTGCAACGAACCTGGGCTTCTATCCCGTGTTCCCGCTACTCGTGCGTGGGTTGTCGAGTCTGTTGAGCGCAGATCCTTTCCACAGCGCCATTGTTGTCAGCAATCTTTGCTTCTACGCAGCGTTGATCTACATCTATCGCTATGCGCGCTTGCTGGGTGTGGACCACCATGCCGCGTTGCTCTGCACGGGCTTGATCTGCGTGCTGCCGCAAAGCATTGCGTTTTCCGCCGCATATTCCGAAAGCACATTCCTGCTGCTGCTCGTCGTGGCGATGTTCCACCTGCGCCGCGAGAACTACCTGGTTGCCGGGATCGCCGCCGCGTTATTGTCTGCCACGCGCGCGAATGGAGTCTTCTTCCTCGTATTTGCCGTGGCCTGGCTGATTCGCAGCGTCGGCCTGCGCGGGTTGCTGACACCCTGGCGCGCTCCCGAGAAGATCGTCCCGATCGTGCTTGCGCCGATGGGCCTGCTCGTGTTCTGGGGCTATTGCTTCGCAACCACAGGCGACGCATTTGCCGGACCGTCGAGCATGTATCACGGATGGGGCTGGTATTTCTCGCCTCCGTGGGAGGCGCTCACCGCAATGCTGCGTTCGGACAACGTCGCTTTCTTCTTTGGACTGGTGAGCCTGGGCCTGCTCGTCTGCTCCCTGTTGCTCTGGCGTCAGGGCTGGTACGAAGAGTTCGCCTTTTGCGTGGCTCTCATCGTGTTGATGATGAGTGGCGCGGTCATCGGATCTCTGTTCCGCTACGGCCTCGTCCTGTTCCCCCTCTGGATCGCACTGGCGCGCGCGCTCGCCCCGCGACCCGTGCTTTCTGCGCTGACGTTTTCCACCCTGGCCCTTCTCAACGCGATGATGATGAGCGCATGGACACTGCAGAACCTCATCGCGATCTAGCCGGCGCGTGGCGGCGCTGGTTGCTGTTTGCGGCGCTTGCGCTGCTCGTCGTCGGCTATTGCGCTGCATTCGCCCTGTTCATGACGCGCAGCGAGGACTTTCTCGTGGCGCGCTACAACCAGCGCGCGCTGGATTTCAGCCGCGGGCACATCGTTTCTGCCCCGGCAAAGCTCTCGTTCGGTCTCGGAGAACCCGACAACCCTCGTCTCGGCGGCGGCTGGCACGCACCGGACAGCGGCGGCACGTGGTCGCAGAGCGTCGACGCCGTTGTCGAAATCGTGGTGCCCCACGAACATGTCCCCTTGCTGCTCCGGGTCAACGCAACAGCGGCGGTGCTGAAGCAACGGCCGAGGATGAAAGTCAAGGCATTCATTAACGGTATGCCGGCCGGAGATTGGCTGCGCGACGTGTCGAACGCCTCGTCGCCGCTGGACCTGCGCGTGCCTGCGTCGGCGGCCAATGCCGGCCGACTGGAAATTCGCCTCGGAGTCGATCACACGGCTTCACCATTCCGATTGGGCGCGGGACCAGACGATCGCCAGCTCGGCCTCCTGCTGCATTCGATCGAGCTGCTCGATGCCGATGCAAGCCGCTGATTGCCGAGCGAGGCTTGTCGAATCGCGGCAGAAGATGGCCGCCTGGTTGCGCCGGTCGCCCAGCGCTGGAACCGGAACCCGCCTCGAGCGTGCGGGCGCGCCAAGCAAGCCGTCGTTTCGACTTCAATCCGTTATGATCTGCCGGGTATAGACAGGGCCGGGTGCACCATATCCATGGACATTGCGTTAGTTGACATGGAGTCCCAGCGTTTTCGCCGTGCGCTGGTAAAGAAAAAGCGAGCGCTGGCACCGAGCGAGTTCGGCTGGTATCCATACGGGACGCTGAATATCTTCCATGTGCTGAGCGACCTGCTCACCGGCGACAACCGCGACTTCCTCTCGCGCGTCGGCGACGGCCTGGTCGTCGATATCGGCGCTGCCGATGGCGACCTCGCATTTTTCCTCGAGTCGCTCGGCTATCGAGCGCACATCGCGGATTTTGCGCCCACCAATTTCAACAACTGCCGCGGGATGCGCCTGCTGAAGCAGGCCTTGAATTCCAGTGTCGAGATTCTCGAGGTCGACCTGGACTCGCAGTTCAAGCTGCCGGCAGACCGCTACGAACTGGCGTTTTTCCTCGGCATTCTCTATCACCTGAAGAACCCCTACCTGGCGCTCGAGTCGCTCGCCAAACAGGCGCGTTACGCTTTCATCAGCACGCGGGTGACCCGCTTCAACGTCGCGTCCGGCGCGGAAGGCGCGCAGGTCAATCGCAGCCGGATCGAATTGCGCGACGCACCGGTCGCCTACCTTGTCGACGCGGACGAAACGAATGGCGACGCGACCAACTTCTGGATGTTCTCGGAAGCCGGGCTGCGGCGAATCCTGCAGCGCTGCGGCTGGGATATCCTCGATTTCATGACGCTCGGAAACGTGCAGGACTCCGACCCTGCGACGGTGCAGGGTGACGAGCGCGCGTTCTGCTACGCGCGCAGCCGCTACGTTTGACTGCGCCAGTGACCGACAAGGTACCGACGTTCGAAGAGTACGCTGCGTTGTTCGCCGCGCATGGCGACAGCGGAGCGGAATATCTGCGGCGGCACTTCCCGCGCTTTGCCGCGACCAAGCAACGCCTGTTCTCGCATCGGAATCGCCCCGCCGGCAATCAGGTTCTCGATGTCGGCGCACATTGGCTGCACCAGGCGGTGCTTTACGCAATCGATGGTTTTGCCGTGACGGCGCTCGATCTTCCCGCCACATTGGATCTCGACAGCGTGCGCACGCTCGCCCAGGCGCACTCGATCAGGCTGCTGCCGAACGCCGACCTCGAATACCCGACAGCCCTGAAAGATATCGCCGACGACACGTTCGATATCGTGCTGTTCACTGAAGTCATCGAACACCTCGCGTTCAACCCGGTGGCGATGTGGCGAGAGATTTATCGCGTCATGAAGCCCGGCGCACGCATCGTCATCACGACACCGAACTACTACGCGCTGCGCACGCGCTTGCGACAATCGGCGCGGACGTTGCGCCTGCTTGGCGGCAGCGTGCCCGTCGAACAAGTCCTTTCCCTGCACACCCTTGGGCACCACTGGAAGGAATATTCACGCCGGGAGCTGGTTCGCTATTTCGCGCTATTGTCACCGGACTTTACGTGCCGGAATTTCGCCTACGCCGAGGCCTATCAGCCTGCCATGCTGCAAAGGACCGGTGGCGCTATCGTCCGATGGCTCGAACATGCAATCCGTCCCATACGGCCCGACCTTTATCTGGAAGTCGAACTGACGCGCAAGGACAAAGGCATCGTTGTCGAGCCCCACTGGTAGCGTCAATGCAGCAGCGTGACGCCAAGCAGGCGCCACGCAAGCTCGCGATTGTCGCCGGAGCCTCCGAGCAGAGCTGGAACGAAGCTGCGCTCTGCGCGTATGCGCAAATCGATCTTGCCACCCGCCGCGCACCTGATTGGCAATGGCGCGCTCGAGCGCGAGCCGCGCGCCACGTGATGCTGCCAGCGTTGCCCGCTGACGTCGAGATCGAGCACCTGTTCGCCGTTGAGCTGATCGGGCGCCCATAACTCAAGTGTCATGCCCCTGACGACACGTTGCGGCTCGATCGTAAGCGAGAGCTCGCGTCCGACCCACTGATCGACCCACATTCCCTGCGGCGGTTGCGACTGCGTCGCATAACCCTGTACCGGTGCGCGGTACGCGGCCCGCGCCTCGTCGAGCGCGTCTTCGAGCCGCTTCGCCAGCGCGCCGAACTGCTTCTCCCGATCGTACAGGTAACGCAGCTGCGTGCGCAGTCGTGTGAACCGTGCCTGGAGTTCTTGAACATCCACCTTGTCGAGCACTTTGCCCGGCGCCATTGCGGTGGGTAGCGCGTCGGGCACGTAGATCGTCGCGTGCGGAGGCGCCGTCTCTTGGGGCGGACGTTCCTTTGTATATAAATAGATAGCGAATGATTTGCGCGAAAGAGAGCACTTGTCGGCCGGCAGGTCAATGCGACTGAAACCATGCCACGACACTTCGTTGGTTTCGAAAATCACCGCGCGGTTGAACAGCGGAAGAATCCGTTGTGTCCGGTTTGCTGGCGGGTTCCACGGATCCGAGTGCAGCTCCAACGCGCCACCCCACGACTCGTCCCATTCATTATTGAGGTATACGATCAGATTCAGACGCCGGTGGGTCTTGGTGCGTGGGTGGTAATTGAAGTCGACATGCGCGTCGAGACTTTGCCCGCTGCGATTTTCGTGCGTGCCACCGCCGACGTAGTCGGCATCGTAGAGCAGGTCGGGAATTCCCGTGACGGCCGAAACGAAATCGAGGAACTCGCGAGTCTGCAGGTAGCGATCGAGTTCGCGATAGGCATCGGAGACGTCGCGCACGTTCATGCGCACGGCTTTGCCACCGACCTCGCCCATCTCGTTCAGCGCATAGCGGTCCTCAAATCCGGGAAAATCGTCGAGGATGCACTGGCATGCCGCAGCGTCGAGAAAGCTCTCGATTGCCACGTGCCGGAACGGCTGCGCGCTGCGAAATTGTTCAGCATATTCTTCGGCTTGCTCAATGACTTCGGGGCGAATCACGGGCATGGCGCTCCTCGGAGACACGGATTATACGAGTTGCGCCGCGCCGCAAGTTGATGGGGCTTGTCGGACCGGCAATGATTTTGACGCGCGCCCAGTCGCGCCGATAAGGCTCGCGCAACGCCCGGCAGGCAGCCCTTCACCGTAAGGAAGCACAGACATGGCATCATGCGATCGCAGCGAGCCGCGCCTGAGGAGTCGTTCTGTGCAGTTGCTGGATCTTGTCCTTGGAAAATCCTGTCGCCTGTGCCGACGACGCGGTATAACGACGGTCGGCCGGGTATCACCAACCCATCCGGCTGCATTTCAAACGACGGACTTTGAGTTGCGCCACTGTCCGGGCTGCGGTGTTGTCTACCTCGATCCCCTGCCAACGGCAGGTGACTTGAAGCTGCTCTACGAGGATTCTGTACAGTTCTCGGATGCGCATTACACGGACCCGCAGCAGGTCGAAAAGATACTCGACTACTACGCCACCACCGTGCGCAACCACGGACTGTTGCCGGGACATAACGGGCGAGTTCTGGAAGTCGGTGCGGGCTTGGCATGGGTATCGCGAGCCTGCAAAGTCATGCGCCCTGAAGTCGGGACTGTGGCGCAGGATGTGAGCAATGAGTGCGCGACTCGCTGCACGTGGGTCGACCACTATTTTGTCGGCGCCCTGGAATCATTGCCGGCTTGGGGGCCATTCGACCTCATCTCTTTGACGCACGTGATTGAGCATCTGGCAGACCCAGAAGCGATGCTGCGTTTGGTTGCTTCGCTGCTTTCGACAGGCGGCAAAGCGCTCATAACCGCACCATTTCGACCACCGGGCTGGACTCCCGACAAAGGTATCGAACCCTGGCGAAAGTACTCCTATTTGCACGTGCCAGCGCATATCACGTACTTCTCGAAGAAATGGTTCGCGCACACTTTGCCAGGCCTAGGGCTCGGAATTGTTCACTGGGACGCCGGGCACGAAGACGGCCAGGCATTCGAACTCGTCGTCGGCAAGCACTAGCGTAGTTCCCGAAAGCGGAGGTGTTCGATCCGTTGCTTGCCTGGCCCCCTGCTCCTCCAGCCTCAATGCCACCTTGTCACGCAGATGTACCGGC
>Ga0207648_10004197_pt1 | contig 14888 bp, 15 predicted proteins | sample KBSMisM32_FD_184310 | JGI IMG/M metagenome (GOLD analysis project Ga0207648, IMG submission 184310) | Miscanthus rhizosphere microbial communities from Kellogg Biological Station, Michigan, USA - KBS Miscanthus M3-2 (SPAdes) (version 2) | ecosystem: Host-associated > Plants > Roots >...
AACATGTCGTAGCTATGTCGGCCTGCTTGCGCCTGTCCTTGAGCGTCACATCCAGCCTGAACGGGCGCGATTTCGGTACTGGCAGTGCCGATTTCGCGCCCGTTGAACCTGGTCGGGGGTGATTTCGGTACCGTTGGTACTCACATCGCGCCCGACCACGGCAGCGGAGACGGTCAGGTCTTGGCGGGCGAAAATCTCGACTAGCAAGTCGGGATTCAAGGAGAACTACGACACCAAGCGCTGTCGCAGCTCACGCTTCAGGAACTTGCCGGCCGGGTTGCGCGGCAACGGCTCGTCGACGATCACGATTCGCGACGGGATCATGAACGCGGCGATCTTCTTCGCAAGGAAGGTGCACAGCTCGTCGGGTGTCAGCTCCGCACCGTCGACGAGATGAACCGCCGCAGCGACCTCCTCGCCCAATCGCTCGTGGGGCACCCCGAACACCGCGGCTTCGTGAACGGCCGGATGCTCGTAGATCGCCGCTTCCACTTCGGCGCAGTAGACGTTCTCGCCGCCACGGAGGATCATGTCCTTCAGCCGGTCCTCGACGTAGTAGAAGCCGTCGGCGTCGACCCGCCCGATGTCGCCGCTTCGCAGCCAGCCGTCGACGATCGTCTCGGCGGTCGCCTCCGGTTTGTTCCAGTAGCCGCGGATCAGCATCGGGCCGTTGAACCAGATCTCGCCGCGCTCGCCGGTCGGCACTTCGCGGCGGTGGGGATCGCGGATCTCGATGCGCATGATCGGCATCACCCGGCCGGTCGACGTCGGGTGCGAGATGTAGTCGACGCCGGTGTTGTTCGGTCCGTAGGCGTTGGTCTCGGTCATCCCGTAACCGAGCGTCGGCCCACCGCCCTTGAAGCTTCCGGCGACGCGTTCGACGAGCGCCGGCGGTGCCGGGGCTCCACCACCGCCGATGCCTCGGAGGCTCGACGTGTCGAACTCGGCGAACCTCGGTGAGTTCACGAGGTCCCAACTCTGCGTCGGCACGCCGACGAAGTTGGTGACCCGCTCGCGTTCGATCAGCTCCAGAGCTTTCTCGGCATTCCAGCGATACATCATCACGAGCTTGGCTTTCGAGATGACGCAACCGAGCATCACAGGAACACAACCGGTGACGTGGAACAGCGGGACAATGAGAATGAACGTCGTTCGACCGCTCGGCGGTTTGGCACCAGCCGCCTCGGCGCGCACGACATCGACCGTCGCTCTGCTGCCGAACGCCAGCACCGACGACACCACCGCGCCGTTCGTCGACACCGCTCCCTTCGGCCGTCCTGTCGTGCCGGAGGTGTAAAGGATGGTTGCGTCGTCGTCCCACCCGACATCGACCGCCGGCATCGCCGCGCCGGGCACCACCACGTCGTTCCATTGCTCGACGTCGTCGGCCGACGGCGCCTTCGCCCTGACTTCGAGCATCCGCACTCCCAGCTTGCGGCACGGGTTGACCGTCCGAGCGATGCGCTCGTCGTCGGCGATCAACAGGGTCGCGCCGCAGTCGTCGAGGGCGTACTCGAGCTCGTCTTCGACCCAGAACGCGTTGAGCGACACCGAGACACCGCCGACAGAGACGATGGCGAGCATCGACATCACCCACTCGGGATAGTTGCGCATCCCGATGGCGACTCGATCTCCCTTGCGGATGCCGTAACGATTGACCAGAGCATCACCGAGGGCGTCGATCCGGGCGAACACCTCGTTGAACGACCATCGCTCGTCCTCGTAGACCAGGAAGATCTCTTCGCCGCCGTCGCGGGCGAGATCAAACAGGCTACGCATGTTCGGCGGAGCGTTCTTGAACCTCCGCTTGCCCTGCTCGTCTTCGACCAGCTCGAACGGCGACCCCGGCGCACCGACACGCGCCACAGCCTCTTCCCACGTCAATGCCACTCTCGCCACACTCCCGTCACGCTCGGTGCCGAACGCCAAAAAAGGTTTACGCGAGCGACGCCGTGGCGACCACGGTTTCGCTCGCGCAAACCATATCTGGGGGGATGTGTGAGAGGGGTGTGCGTGAGGGGTACTGCGAATCAGCCGTCGTTGCTGTGGCCCGAGCTGTCGTCGCTGCCGCCGTGGCGACCCGAGTCGTCGTTGCCGCTGTGCTGGGTGCCGGCCTCGGCGATGTCGCGGGCCGAGTCGGCGCCGGAGACATCGGTGGCCGAGTTGTCGTCGGCGCCGTTGTCATCGACCGAGGTCACGGTGTTGTCGACGCCGTTGTCGTCGTTTGCGTCGTGGTCAGCAGCATCGACGCCGTTGTCGTCAGCTGCGTCGTCGACGCCGTTGTCGTCGACGGAGGTGACCGTGTTGTCGACGCCATTGTCGTCGATCGAGTTGACGGTGGTGTCGACGCCGTTGTCGTCGAGAGCCTTGGCCGGGTTGTCCTCGACCGAGTTCACCGTGACCGGCGAGATGCTGTTGGTGGCGGGGGTGGTCGAGGCGACCGTGTTGGCGGGCGTGGTGACGACCGGGCGGTCGTCGGCGCGGTGGGCGGCGAACGTGGGGGCCGAGATTCCGATGACCGCAACTCCGGCCGCTGTCCAGATCAGTGACTTCTTCATTTGATTGCTCCTTGGGTTGGTACTCGTGGGGTGTGATGAGCACGGTACGAGTACGTCTCCCAACGGAAGTCCCCGCGATATCCAAGAGACGTCAAAGGAGAGGGCAGCGCCTCCGCCCATTGGTACTAGGACGTGTCAGCCGCCGCTGACGTCGGCGACCTTCTGGCGGCCGGCGCCGAGGAACGGCATCATCGCCCGCAGCCGCCCGCCGACCTCTTCGATCTGGTGGTCGGCACCCTGCTTGCGCAGGGCATTGAAGTTCTCACGCCCGCTTTCGCTCTCGGCCACCCACTCCTTGGCGAACTTGCCCGACTGGATCTCGCGAAGGATCTTCTTCATCTCCGCCTTGGTACGGGTGTTGACGATGCGCGGGCCGCGCGTGACGTCGCCGTACTCGGCGGTGTCGCTGATCGAGTAGCGCATGCCGGCGATGCCTTCCTCGTACATCAAGTCGACGATCAACTTCACCTCGTGCAGGCATTCGAAGTAGGCCATCTCCGGCTGGTATCCGGCCTCGACGAGCGTCTCGAAACCGGCCTGCACGAGCGACGTCAGGCCGCCGCACAACACGACCTGTTCGCCGAACAGATCGGTCTCGGTCTCCTCGCTGAACGTCGTCTCGATGACGCCTGCACGCGCCCCGCCGATCGCCTCGGCGTAGCTCAGCGCCAACGCGTGCGCGCCACCGGTGGCGTCCTGGTGCACGGCGATGAGGCACGGCACGCCGCCGCCCTCGGTGTAGGTGCGGCGCACGAGATGGCCGGGCCCCTTCGGGGCGATCATGATCACGTCGACCGTCTTCGGCGGGCGGATGCGCTTGAACCGGATGTTGAACCCGTGGGCGAACGCGAGGGCCTTGCCCTTGCGCATGTGCGGCTTGATGAACTCCTCGTATGTCGCTTTCTGCTCCGTGTCGGGCATCGTCAGCATGATCACGTTGGCCCACTTCGAGGCGGCGGCGATGTCCATGACTTCCAGCCCGGCGGCCTCCGCCTTGGCGGCCGACTTGCTGCCTTCGCGAAGGCCGACGACGACGGGTACTCCCGATTCCTTGAGGTTCAACGCGTGCGCATGGCCCTGCGAGCCGTACCCGATGATGGCCACCTTGCGACCTCGGATGATCGACGGATCGGCGTCCGCCTCGTAGTACATCTTCGCGGCCATCTCAGCCAGCCTTTCCGTAGTCGCTCTTCTTGGTGTTGGATCCCGCGGCACGCAGACGTGCTTCGCGATCGAGTTTGGGGAGCGCCACCCGTCCGGTGCGCTGGAGCTCCACGATGCCATATCCGGCGAGCAGTTCTTCAAAGTCGTCGAGCTTGTCGGGATGCCCGTCGAGGCTCACCGTGACGGCCTCGACCCCCACCGCCAGGATCTTGCCCTCGAAGATCGTCGCCAGCTCGACGACCTGGCCCCTACTTTCGGGGTTCACTCGGATTGTCGCCAACAGCAACTCGCGCTCCACCGATCGACGCGGATCGAGTTCGCTGATCTTGACGACCTCGATCAGCTTGAACAGTTGCTTGGTGATCTGCTCGAGCGGTGCCGAGTCGACGTCGACGACGATCGTGATGCGGCTGAAGCCCGGCTCCTCGGCCGGAGCGACGGCCAGCGAGAAGATGTTGTAGTCGCGGCGGGCGAACAGCCCGGCAACGCGGGCCAGCACACCCGGCCGGTTCTGCACGAGGACCGACAGGATGTGGTGGTTCATGTCAGTCGTCATTGGAGGGCGCTCTTCCGGCTCATCTGCGACTGCGGCAGGATCAGGTCGTCGTTGCCCATGCCGGCGGGCACCATCGGGAACACCTTCTCGCGCGCATCCACACGGAAGTCGACGACGACCGGCCGATCGTCGATCGAGTTGGCCTTGTCGATCGCCGGCTGCACTTCCTCCGGTGAGTCGACGCGGATGCCGACGCATCCCATCGCCTCCGCCCACTTCACGAAGTCGGGCAACTCGGGCGACAGGTAGACCTCGCTGTACCGCTCCTCGTAGAACATCTCCTGCCACTGGCGGACCATCCCCAGGTAGCTGTTGTTCAAGATGCCGACCTTGATGGGGATGCGCTCGACGCTGGCCGTCACCAACTCCTGCGCGGTCATCTGGAAGCAACCGTCGCCGTCGATCGCCCACACGGTTCGATCGGGCCGACCGACCTTGGCGCCGATCGCCGCCGGAACAGAAAAGCCCATCGTGCCGAGCCCTCCGGAGTTGACCCACGAGTAGGGCTCGGTGAACTTCCAGTACTGCGACGACCACATCTGATGTTGGCCGACGCCGCTGACGAGGATCGTGCCCTCCGGCGCGCTGTCGCGAAGTGTCTCGAGACAGAACTGCGGCTTCAGCGCCTCGCCTGGCTCGCTGGGTTCGTATTCGAGCGGGAACTGCTCGCGCCATCCGCTGATGCGGCTCTTCCACGCACCCGTGTCGGCCTGGGCGACGCCCGTCGCGAGCAGATCACGGATCGCCTTGATCAACTCCTCGATCACCAGGCGACAGTCGCCGACGATCGGCACATCGGGACGGCGCACCTTGCCCTGCTCTGCCGGATCGATGTCGACGTGGATGACCTTGGCGTCGGGCGCGAACGTCGACACCTTGCCGGTGATGCGGTCGTCGAAGCGGGCACCGAGGGCGATCAGCAGATCAGCGCGTTGCAGCGCAGCGATCGCGGTGGCGTTGCCGTGCATCCCCGGCATGCCGAGGCACAGCGGATGATCGTCGGGGAAGGCGCCGCGCGCCATCAGCGTCGTGACGACGTGGATGTTGGTCAACTCGGCCAGCTCGCGCAACGCGTCGGCGGCGCGTGACTTGAGGATCCCGCCGCCCACGTACAGGGTCGGGCGCTCGGCGGCGAGAATGAGCTTCGCGGCCTCCTTGATCATCCGCGGATGACCCTTCATGTTCGGCCGGTAGCCGGGCAAGCTGTCGATCACCTCGGCGTCCGTCGGCCAGTACCACTCCATCGAGTTCTGCAACACGTCCTTCGGCACGTCGATCAAGGTCGGGCCGGGGCGGCCGGTCGTGGCCACACGGAACGCCTGACGAACGGCCATCGGCAGGTTCTGGGCGGACATCACCAACTCGTTGTGCTTGGTGACGCTGCGCGTGATGCCGACGGTGTCGCACTCCTGGAACGCGTCGGTGCCGATCGCCGTCGTCGAGACCTGGCCGGTGATGCACACCATCGGGATCGAGTCCATGTACGCGTCGCACAGCGGCGTGACCATGTTGGTGGCCGCCGGGCCACTGGTGACCATCGCGACGCCGGGACGACCGGTCACGTGCGCGTAGCCCTCGGCCATGTGGCCGGCACCCTGCTCGTGACGCACCAGGATGTGGCGGATCGACGAGTCGAGCAACGGGTCATAGGCGGGCAGGATGCAACCCCCCGGCAGACCGAACATGACCTCCACGCCTTCCATCTCCAAGGCCTTGATCAGTGCTTGCGCCCCTGTGATCTTCATCTCTTGCTCCCTTTGTCCCTACTGAGACTGTGTGCCTCGCTCGAACTTCGCCGGAAAAACCAAACGGCCCCCCGGATCGGGAGGCCAAGATGCACGCGTATGTGGGCGTGCATCTACATGAGTACTACGACAATCGAGACGATTTCGGCACGCATTGATCGTAGTGTGCCAGGAGAAACGCCTCGTGCGCAACCTGATAGTGCGACAATCCCCACGTGACGGCGCGGCGCAGGATCACGGTCGGGGAACGGCGGGCTCGCCTGGCGGAGCGGCATCGGCTCACGACAGCGACGAAAACCGACGACGTCGCCGCGATCGCCGACTCCGTCGTGGCGCTGCACTCCACCGACCCTGCGACCGTGTACCTGTCGGCGATCGCCCGCATGCGGCACCCCTCGATCGACGCCGTGTCGAAGGCGCTCTACGACGACCGAACCGTCGTGCGCCACCACGCCATGCGGCGCACGTTGTGGGTGTTCACACCCGACGTTGCCCGCATCGCCCACGCCGCGTGCACGGAGGCGGTCGCCGTGACCCAGCGCAAGCGGTTGGCGAAGATGGTCGAGGACAGCGGCATCGCCAAGGATGGCGCGGCATGGGCGGAGTCCGCCAAGGCCGAGACGCTGGCCGCGCTCGCATCGATGGGCACTACGACTTCTCGACAGCTCGGCAAGCAGGTCCCACACCTGACCGGGAAGCTGCAGCTGGTCGTCGGAGGCCGCGTCGTCAACACGCAGTCCGCGCACACCCGCTTGTTGTTGGGCCTCGGCTTCGACGGTGCCGTCATCCGCGGCCGACCGAGCGGCGGGTGGAACGCCTCCGAGTATCCGTGGTCGGTGGCCGAGCAGTGGTTGCCCGGCGGGCTCACCGGTGCCGATCCGCACACGGCCGCGGCCGAACTGGCCCACCGCTACCTCGATCGCTTCGGCCCGGCGACGACCGAAGATCTGCAGTGGTGGGCGGGCTGGCCAGCGGGTGCGACGAAGCGGGCGATCGCCGCAGCCGGTGCCGTCGCGGTCGACGTCGAAGTTGCCGACGGCGTGAGTGACGGCTGGGTGTTGCCCGACGACGACGAAGCCGGGTCGCGCCGTTCGCCTTCCTGGCTGGCGTTCCTGCCGGCCCTCGATCCGACCACGATGGGATGGAAGGACCGCTCGTGGTATCTCGGCGAACACGGCAAGTTCGGCAAGTCGTTGTTCGATTCGAACGGCAACGCCGGACCGACGATCTGGGTCGATGGACAGGTGGTCGGCGGATGGGCTCAACGCAAGTCCGGCGAGATCGCCTACCGGTTGCTCGCCGATGTGCCGGCCTCCCGGGCCAAGGCGATCGCAGCCCGCGCCGAGGAAATCAGCACGCTCATCGGCCCGGTACGTGTCAACGTACGGTTCCCGGCGCCGATGCAGAAGGAGCTGCTGGCTTGACCATTCTCGGATGAGAGTCCATCGATGAGCGCTGAACTGCGTGCCGCATGGAAGCACCGCGAGCTGCGGATACTGATCGTCGGCGACGGTGTGTCGACGTTCGGATCGTTGGTGTCGCGGCTCGCCCTGCCGTGGACCGCGGCGCGCGAGCTCGGGCAGGGGACGATGTCGGTGGGTCTCGTCTTCCTGGTCGAGTTGCTCCCTGCGGCTGTGTTCGGCCTGTTCGCCGGGGCCTTGGTCGACCGATGGTCGCGCCGGCGCGTCCTCATCTGGTCGAACGTCGGCCTGGCCGCCGCCACCGCCGTGGTGCCGCTACTCGCCGTGCTCGACTCGCTGACGATGGCCGCGATCTACGCGGTCGGCTTCGTCAGTGGGTGCATCGTGCCGTTCTTCCGCGCCGCGTTCCGCTCGACGGTCCCGATCACGGTGCCACGTGAGTCGTTCGCTGCCGCGCAATCGATCGTGCAGGGTGTGTCGGCGTTCGCCGAATTGGCGGCGTTCGCCGCGGCCGGCTGGCTGGTGCAGGTCTTCGGTGGACCGGCCGGGCTGGCCATCGACGCCGCCACGTTCCTGTGGGCAGCGTGCGTCAGCGTCCTGCTGCGGCCGACACCGCCGGCGCTGCGCAGGGTCGATCGCACCGACGTCGTCAGCGAATTGCGAGATGGGGCGCGCTACGTCCGCCAGCACCTGGTCCTGCGGCCCATGGCGGTGTCCGAACTGATCGCCGGAGTCGGCGCCGGTGTCGTCGGCAGCGTCGTGATCGTGCACGTCACCAAGACGCTCGGATACGACACCGGCCCGCAAGGCGTGGTGTACGCGATGGGTGCGGTCGGATCGGTCGTCGGTGCGGCGTTGGCCCCGCGGGTGCTCGCCCGTTTCGGCCTGCACCGCTCGATCGTTCTCGCCCTGCTGGCGATGGTCCCGGCGATGTCGCTGATGGCCTTCGCACCGGGGCCGTCGTTGCTCGGCTACGCGATGCTCGTCGGCCAACAACTGCTTGCCGATCCGATCGGCACCATCAGCATCGTCGCGTTCGGGACGGTGATCGCCGCCGGCTCACCTGAGGCGATGCGCGGACGCGTCGAATCCACGATCTCGGTACTGGCCATGATCGGAATGGCGGCCGGCTACGCGATCGGTGGCTTCCTCGGCGAGACGTCGCGATTGGGAACGACCACGACACTCTTCCTCGGAGCAGTCGTCACCGGTTCAGCGGCACTGTGCCTCGGCGGCCGCGATGTGCGTCGAGTTCACACCGTGGCCGACGTGTCCCCGGCACCAGTCGCGACCGGTGTCATGTCGTAGGTGATCCACGTCGTGCGGTTGGCCAACTTGTCGTACACGGCGCGGGCACGGTAGTTGTCGTCCGCGGTCGTCCATCTCACCACCGACCAATCGCGTTCCACCGCCAGACGGTTGATCTCGGCGAACAACGCATCGACGGCACCTCCGCCGCGCAGTTCGGGCTCGACGAACAGGTCGTCGAGATAGCCGGCGATGACCCCGCGCAGCGGACGCACCCATTGCCGGAGGTGGGCGATCCCCTGCGGCTCGCCGGTCTCGTTGCCGGACTCATCGACCGGGACTGCGACGAGCGCCTCGACCGAGCGATCGTCGTGGATCCACGACCAGATCTGGCGTTGGTGCTCGTCGCTGGTCGGCCAGTGGTAGAAGTCGGCGTAGCCGCGGAACAATCGGCTCCACGGCTCGAACTCGTGCTCCTCGACGTGACGCACTTTCCACTTCGCCTGCGATGTCGGCACAGCCATGACCACCGAAGCTACTGGCCCCGTGACACGCACTCCGCGAGCGTTTAGCGTGACCGGCATGGAGCGAGATCACTACGCAGCAGGCACACCGTCGTGGATCGACATCGGCAGTCCCGATCTCGACGTGACCCACGCCTTCTACACCGCACTGTTCGGTTGGGAACGCGAGGACGCCGGTCCGGTCGAGGAGACCGGCGGCTACGGCTTCTACACGAAGGGCGGCAAAGCGGTGGCCGGGTACGGCCCGTCGCAGAGCCCGGGCGTGTGGTGGTCGATGTACGTGTCGGTCGACGACGCCGCCGCGATCGCCGGCAAAGTGGCAGCCAACGGTGGGTCGACGATCGTCGCACCCATGCAGGTCATGGAGGCCGGTTCGATGGCGGTGTTCGCCGATCCGACCGGCGCCGCCTTCTCCGTGTGGCAACCGGGACAGATGACCGGCGCGGGCATCGTCAACGAGGCCGGAGCGTTCTCGTGGTCGGAGTTGATGACGCGCGATCTCCCGACCGCAGTCGCGTTCTACGAAGCGGTGTTCGGGTGGACCGAGAAGAACGGGCCGCAGTCCACGTACAAGGAGTTCGAAGTCGAGGGGCACGTTGTCGCAGGCGGTCAGGAGATCGGAGCCGACATGCCCGCGCAGGTACCGCCGCACTGGAACATCTACTTCGGTGCGAGCGATGTCGACGCCACCGCGGCGCGCGCTACCGAGCTCGGCGGAACCGTGCGCATGCCGCCGTTCGACGTCCCCGATGTCGGACGAATCGCCGTCCTGGGCGGCCCTCATCACGAGGGGTTCAGCATCTTCCAGTTCGACTAGGTCGTCCGCCGCAAGCCGTACAGGGTCAACGAACGTTGCTCCACGTCGGCCTCGGCAGACCCGTCGTCGTACGCGGGCGACGTCACCGGTTCGGCGCGTTCGACCTCGACCAGCACGATCGCCTCGACGCGGTTCGGATCGAGGCCGCTGCGATCGAAGTAGAAGCGCAGAGCCTTGTCGAAGATCGGCCCGTCACGATGCACTGTCGCCGGCCCTTTGAAGCGGTAGCCCTTGCGCAGGATCGGGTCGACGACGTTGATCTCGACCACGGTGTTGCCGGCCTCGATGTTGGCCACCGTGCCGGGCGAATGGAGATGGGCGAACACCAGATGGTTCGCATCCCACACGGCGACAGTGCCCTTCGGCGACAGATTGGGTGTGCCGTCCGGGCACACCGACGCGACATAGCCGAGTCGTTGGGTCTCGACGACTCGTTGCATGTTCTCGTCGAGCATCGACACTCCTCCGCTAGCCGAACCTAGGCGAGGCCGACCCACCGAGGGAAGGCCGGGTCGCCGCACTCGTACTCGATCCACACCTCGGTGCCGATCGCCGGCGGATCGTCGTACGGGTTGTCGTCGACACCGGGCGTGGCCCACGCCGGGTACGCGTACACGTCGGGAACGGTCACTTCGAGGCGGCGCTCCTGCTGCGGATCCAGGTTGTCGACGACGACCCCGCGGTACTTGCCGACATACCCCCCGGCGGCCGGCACACCCTGATCCGCACCCTGGTCCGCCTGCCACACCGGGTAATCGCTGTCACCGTGTTCGAACGACACCCACACGAGATCGCCGATCGCCGGCGAGTTCGAGTCGTCGGTGCGCGACGCCACCGCCCACACGGGAACCGAATCGCCATAGACCTCGGGCACGACGACCTGCAACCGCGACTGCTGCATCGGGTCGGCGTCGTCGACGACCGTCGCCCGGAACGTGCCTCCGTAACCGGTCACCACAACGGTCATCATCGCGCGTCGCGGGCCACGAACATCGCGTCGTGGCTGTTCTGTTAGGTTCCACTGGTGCGCGAGTCGGCACTGATGAACAGGGTGCTCGTCAGATTCTCGGTCGCTTACTTCCTGGCCACCGTCGCCGAGTGGGTGTTCTTCGTCGGCGGCCTGGTGTACGCGTTCGACAAGGGCGGCGCGCGCACCGCGGGGTTCGCCTCGATCGCGCTGTTGGCACCGACCGCCTTGGCCGCCCCGGCATCGGGCGCCGCACCGCGTCGCCACAATCCCCACGTCGTGATGCTCATCGCCTACGCAGTGGAGGCGCTCGCGCTCGCCGGCGCGGCGGTCGGTGCGTTCGTCGGTGCGCCGGCACTCGCCGTCGTCGGGCTGGGCGGCGTCGCGTCCGCGGCATTCACGTTTCCCGGGCCGGCATCGGCTGTCGCGTTGCCGGCGGTCGTCCGCTCGACCCGCGAACTGACCACGGCCAACCTGTGGATCGGCTCCTGCGACGGCACGAGCACACTTGTCGGCTCACTGCTGGCCACCATCCTGCTCGCAGCGAACGGTCCGGCGCTGGCCCTGGCCGGCGGCGCAGTGCTGACCGCGATCGCAGCAGGCCTGACGATTCCGGAAAGTCGGGCCGAGGTGACTCATGTCGTGTCGGCCGACTGCGAGGCCGAACTCGGAGCAGGCACCGACTCGCTCGGTGCCACGCGAATGATCGTCCGCAGCATCCTGGAGCTCCGCGGACGGCCAGGCGTGACAGGAGTGTTGGCGGTGGCCGGAGGACAGTTCATCCTGGTCGGTGCACTCGATCTGATCGTCGTCGTGCTGGCCAACGACACGCTCGGCCTCGGCGACGCGGCACCCGGCTTGTTGATGGCGTGCGTGGGGGCGGGCGCTGTGATCAGCGCGATCGCGTCGACGGGGCTCGTCAAGCGAAAACGACTGGCGCCGCTGCTGGTGGGCGCTCTCGTCAGCATCGTCGGCGCATCGTTCTTCCTCGGTGTCGCGCCGACAGTGGCGACGGCGCTCCTGCTGCTGCCCGTCATGGGTTTCGGTAGGGCGCTGGTCGATCTCACCAGCCGAATGTTGTTGCAACGAGCGACACCGCCCGAGGCACTCGCTCCGATCTTCGGCGCGATCGAATTGTTCGCCGGTGTCGGCATGATCCTCGGATCGATCGGCGCCCAAGTGCTGATCGCCGTCGCAGGCGTCGAAGCAGCCCTCATCGGCGTCGGCGTCTTCTTCGCGCTGTTGCTGGCGGTGACGTGGCGGTCTCTCGACGTCGCCGACGAAAGTGCCGACATCCCTGTCGTCGCCATCAGCCTTCTCCGCCGACTTCCGGCATTCGCCCCGTTGCTTCCGCTGGCGATGGAAACTGTCGCTCGCAGCGCGGAGGAGGTGCCCACAGCGGCCGGCGAGATCGTGATGACCGAGGGCGAACCGGGTGACACGTTCTACGCCGTCGCCGACGGATCGTTCGAGATCGTGCACGACGGCAAGTTGATGTGCACCGTCGAGCGGGGCGCCAGTTTCGGCGAGGTCGCCCTGCTCGCCGACGTTCCCCGCACCGCGACGATCACCTGCAAGCGTCAGGGTTCGCTCCTCGCGATCCAACGCACCCCGTTCCTGGCAGCGGTCACCGGCTCGGACTCGTGCCGTCGGGCCGCATGGGGAGTCATCCGCACCATGGGCCTCGACGTCGACGGCGACGCGGCATTGCCTACGCTCGACGCGTGACAGCCGACCGACACTCTGCCCACGCCACAATCCAGATCGACAACGAACGCGTCCGTGTGACCGAGTGGCGGTTCGCGCCGGGAGCCGAGACCGGCGAGCACGTCCACGAGATGGACTACGTCGTCGTACCTCTCCTCGACGGTGTGCTGCGCATCGACACCGGTGACGGCTCGCCGACCGAGCACGAACTGCATGGCGGTTCGTCCTACGCCCGGCCGTCGGGGGCGCGTCACAACGTGATCAATGCCAACGACTTCGAGTTCGCCTTCGTCGAGATCGAGTTGAAATCGACACCATCTGCCGATCTTGCCGAACGCAGAACGGCGGTCGTTCGGCACCACATGGAGTCGGAGAACGGTCAGCGCTTCGACGAGACGGTCACCACGTTCGGCCATCCGCGCTACGAGTTGATCGCCAACGGTTTGGTCTACGACGGCGAGGAGGAAGTCCGCCGCTACTACAGCGCGAGCCGCGCGGTCGTGCCCGATCAGCGCAACGAGTTGATCTCGTTGCACTGCGCGGGTGACGCCGTGATCGCCGAGTTCTGGCTGCTCGGGACGGTTTCCGGACGTCTCCGTGATCACTCCTTCCGAGCCCGGATGTGTGCCGTCTTCGACTTCGAACCGGGCACCGACCGGATCGTCTGCGAGCGGGTGTACTGGGATCGCCAGACCATCAGCGACCAGATCACGAGCGCCTGAGGACTGACTACGCTCCCGTCGAAGTACCTCGCAGCACAGAGAGGAGCAAGCATGCCGAAGCGAGAGAGTTACGTCCCTGGTACACCGTCGTGGGTCGACCTGTCGACCAATGACCAGGCGTCGGCGAAGGAGTTCTACAGCGGACTGTTCGGTTGGTCGTACGACGACCAGCCGATCGGCGACAACGTGTTCTATTCGATGGCGACCTTGAAGGGCGACACCGTCGGCGCGATCGCCCCGCAGCAGCCTCAGCAGGCTGCGGCCGGAGTGCCGCCGCACTGGCAGATGTACATCACCGTTGCCGATGTCGATGCAACGTCGAAGCTGGTGGAAGGCGCCGGAGGTTCAGTGCACGTGCCGCCGTTCGATGTGATGGATGCGGGACGCATGGCCGTCGTCACCGATCCGTCGGGTGCGTTCTTCAATCTGTGGACCGCGAAGAACACGATCGGCGCCCAGCGAGTGAACGAGCCCGGCGCGTTCACGTGGTCGGAGTTGCTCGCGCCACCCAACGACAAGACGGCGAGCTTCTACGAGAAGGTCGTCGGGCTGAAGATGATCCAGGAGCCGATGAGCGACGGCTCGACCTACAACGGCTTCACGCTCGACGGAACCGCATCGACGATGCTCGCCGGCACCATGGCACCACCAATGCCGGGCATCCCTCCGCACTGGGCCATCTTCTTCGGTGCTGCCGATGTCGACGCAAGTGCCGCGAAGGTCAAAGAGCTCGGCGGCAGCGTCGTCATGGAGCCGTTCGACATCCCGGTCGGTCGGATGGCAGTCGTGGCCGATCCGCAGGGTGCGACGTTCAGCCTCTTCCAGATGCCGGCCGCCGACGACTAGCGGTAGCCACCGACGAGGGTGGCGCCCATTGCCAACGGCGGCACGGTGCAGCGATCGGCGATGTCGGCCACGAATGCCTTGAACGCCGGGACGTCCAGCAGTGAATCGCGGTCTTCCACGCCTTCGTGCTCGATCACGACGTGCACGAAACTGACACCGTCCTCGAGGCGGAACACCTTGTACGTGAAGCCGTTCGGTTGGCGGGCCTCGAGGTCGGCGAAGACCGCCTCGATCAGCTTCTGGTTCTCGTCGGCCCGGTCCGGTTTGGCCTGATAGCGCACCACGGTTGACGGCATCGCTCCTCCTCGTTGCTCGGTGATGCAAACCTAGAGCGCTCCACGTTCCTAGCCTGACCCGTCATGGCTACTCCCCCCTCCCCAACCATCGCGCCGGCCGAAGGCCGCCTCGGCGTACTGACCGTCGGCCTCGGCGCGGTCGCCTCGACCCTCATCGCCGGAGTCGAACTCGTCAGGCGCGGCATGGCCGAGCCGGTCGGCTCGTTGACGCAGATGGGCACGATCCGGCTCGGCAAGCGAACCGAGAACCGCCGGCCGCTGCTCAAGGAGTTCCTGCCGCTCGCCGCACTGGACGACATCGTGTTCGGCGCGTGGGA
>Ga0207648_10004198_pt1 | contig 14887 bp, 8 predicted proteins | sample KBSMisM32_FD_184310 | JGI IMG/M metagenome (GOLD analysis project Ga0207648, IMG submission 184310) | Miscanthus rhizosphere microbial communities from Kellogg Biological Station, Michigan, USA - KBS Miscanthus M3-2 (SPAdes) (version 2) | ecosystem: Host-associated > Plants > Roots > Rhizosphere...
GGTGGGGACTCGAACCCACCGGCGACCCTGTCGCTTTCGATCGAGCCGACGACCATCACCCTGGGACAAAGCGCCACGCTTACCTGGACCACGAACGGCGCGAGCTGCACGGCAGGCGGTGCCTGGAGCGGCACCAAGTCGGCAGGTGGCACCGAGACCGTGACCCCGACTGAAACCGGCACTTTCACCTACACGCTGACTTGTGCCGGAGGCGGGTACGGCGAAAGCCGGGCGACCTCGGCCGCGCTCATGGTCAACCCTGCGGGCGCCTTCACACAGACGCTCCTGGTGGCGGGGTTTGCGGGCAGTGCGGCATTCAAGACGGATTCGAGCCTGGTGAATCCGCGGGGTATCGCCGTTGGTCCGGACGGGCCGGTTCGGGTAGTCAGCGGCGGGCGATCGAACGAATTCGATGGCAATGGCAAACGGCAGTCGCTATCCCGGGCATCGGGTTCCGGAGGGTCCGCGAGCACGACTGCAACCAGGTTTGACCCGACTGGAATCGTGGCCAACACGGGGGCCGATTTCGTCATTGTCGCGGGTGGGAAGCCCGAAGCGGCCGGGTTCCTTGTCGCCGGCAAGGGTGGAATGATCGGGGCCTTGCCGCGCAGCGCGGCTTCGGCCGACATCGTGACCGTGCATTCGACCAAGGACGGCGCGGTCTACATGGGCGTGACGGTAGCCACTGATGGGACCAACAGCCGCCTTTACGTCACCGACTTCCACAACAACAGGATCGACGTGTTCGACGGGACCTTCCGGCGGCTGGCGCCACGTGCGGGCCGTTTCAACGATCCGATGCTACCGGATGGTTACGCGCCCTTCGGAATTCAGGCGATCGAGACCGCGGACGGGTCCACTCGGATCTACGTGACTTACGCCCGCCAGGTTTCCCCCGATAACCGCGGCCCGGCCACCGGCGCCGGCCAGGGTCTCGTCAACGTGTTCGATACCCGGGGCAGGTTCGTGAAGCGTCTCGTCTCGCCCGGCGGCATGTTGAATGCGCCGCGGGGTGTTGCGGCTGCGCCTGCCGATTTCGGCTCTCTCGGCAACGCACTGCTCGTTGCCAATTCCGGCGACGGCCGGATCAATGCCTACGATCCGGAGAGCGGCCGGCTCATCGGCACGGTAAGCGATGCCGACGGCAGGGCGATCGCGACCCCGGGGCTGTGGGGAATCGCCTTCGGCAACGGCAGCAACGATCAGCCGCGCAACACACTGTTCTTCGCCGCAAGTACCGACGACCTCGACGGCATCTTCGGACGTATCGATCCTAGCGACTGACGGTAGGAGGCGCGCTGCCGCGCAGGCCCGATCGGGCCCACAACTGCGTCTTGCAGTCAGGGTTGGGTTCGCGAAAGACTTCCGCGAACCCTCGAGGAGAACACCCATGACTCTGCAGGACTGGGGAGCGATCGGCGAGATGGTCGGAGCGCTGGCGGTGGTCGTCACCCTGATCTACCTCGCAAAGCAGATCCGCCTGAACACCCACGCGATGGACGAAGGGCGCAAGCTCGCGCTCGCGCAGACCTACCAGATGCGGTCGGATGCCCTGCAGGCCATGCTCGTACACGCCGCCGATTCCGAGTACATCGGCCCGATCATCATCAAGCTCACCGAGTCCGGTTATCCCGAGGACGTCAAGGCCTTGGACGAACTCACCGATCCCGAGCGGCGGCGGTTCCGGATGTGGCAGATCGCGCAGCAGACACACTGGGACAACATGCACTATCAGTTCCAGCAGGGATATCTCGACCGCGAATACTACGACGATGCCTTCAAGGATCGCGTAGTGCGCCTCGCGCCGACGTGGAAGGCGCTCGGTTTGACGAGTGGTCGGCGCAGCTTCTTCGCGGAGATCGAGCGCCTGGCGCGGGAGTAACGGCCCCTGCTGGGGCAGGCCGGGAAACCGGCAAACCGGCCAGACCGCGGCGTTTCCCGCAATCTGTCGACTGCGTCACAGCCGCTCGCGTCCCGAACACAGCATCGGCTGACAGAAAGAGAGCTGCGTCGCCATGCGCGGCTGAGCGCAGCCCTACGATCTGCGATGCGGGCCAATCCGCGTCGGGATGCCATCGGCTTGAAGCTTTCCACCAAGGTCGTGATAGCGCTTTACGCGGTGTTTGCCGTGTTCGGCGCCATCGACTACGCGATCCAGCACCACGTCATCCTGCCAAGCTTCCAGTCGCTGGAGGAGGAATCCGCGCGCACCGACATGGAGCGGGTCACGCGCACGCTCGACCGTGAGCTCGCGCAGCTGATGACCTTCAGCGCGGACTGGGGGAACTGGATCGACAGTTACGAGTTCATGGAGGACAACAACCAGGACTTCATCGAGACCAATATGAACCCCTCATTCCTGAACTCGTCGGGAATCGAGCTCGTGGCGTTTCTCGATCGGGAAGGTCGTTACACCTGGCGCCAGGGTTACGACGCCAGGATTCACGAGCCGCTGCGCTACGCGTTTCTCGACGAAGCTACGCTGGGTACCGGGCACCCGTTCCTGGCTTCGATCGCGCAAGGTGCCCGCAACCAGGGAATCGTGCTGACCGAGCATGGGCCGATGCTGCTCACGCTGGCGCCGATTCTCGACGGAAACGGCAACGGTCCGCATCGCGGGGCGGTGCTGATGGGCCGACTGCTGGCCGGAAAGCGCATCGCGCAGCTCGCCGAACAGGCGCAGGTTCAGCTGACGTTCAGGGTTCTCGGCAAACCGTCCCCGCAGCGGACTACAACGCCGGACGGGCCGGTTACGACCCGCATCGTGCGCCGCGAACACATGAACGAGGTCTACCGCGAGGTCGCCGACATCTACGGCAGGCATGCCCTGAGGCTGCGGATCGACGTGCCGCGCTCGATTACGGCTAAAGGCCTTGCCGCGACGCGGTTTGCGCTCTGGTCGCTGCTGATCGTTGGCGTGATCGTCGTCATGGTCCTCATCCTCACCATACGCCATATGATCCTCGGCCCCGTCAGCCGAATGACGCAGCACGCGGTGCGCATCGCCGAGCATGATGATCTCACCGTGCGGCTCGCGGTCGACCGCCGGGACGAACTCGGCATTCTCGCCCGCGAGTTCGACAAGATGGTCGACAAACTCGAGGACGCGCGGCGCCGGCTGGTCGACCACTCCTTCGAGGCGGGCGCCGCACAGCTCGCAAGCGGCGTGCTCCACAACGTCGGCAACGCGATGACGCCGCTCAGCGTCACCGTAGCTTCGCTGCAGAAGCGCCTGCGCGAGGCACCAGGCGATGACATCGCGCTCGTGCTCTCCGAGCTCGACAAGGCGGGCGATTCACCCGAACGACGCGCCGATCTCGAGGAGTTCCTGCGCCTGACCGGGCGCGAGCTCGCCAGTGCCGTCACGCAGGCTCGCGGCGAGGCCGATACGGTGGCGCGCCAGGCTGAGATGATTCAACAGGTGCTCGCGCAGCAGCTCCGCTCGTCGCACGCCACACCGGTCATCGAAGCTGTGCGGCTGCCGGATCTCTTCGAACGCGCGGTCGAGATGGTGCCCACCGCGCTGCGGCCGCTTCTGTCGATCCACATCGACCCGGGACTGCACTCGCTCAAATCCGTTCAGCTGGCGCGGACGACATTGCAGCAGGTGTTCCAGAACCTGATCCAGAATGCGGCCGAGTCGATGCGGGATGCGGGCCGCACGCGCGGGAATCTCCATGTCTCCGGCGGCATCGTCGCGGGTCCCGACGGCGACAGGCTCGAGCTGCGCTTCTCTGACGATGGTGCTGGCATCGCGCCGGAGCACCAGCCGCGGATCTTCGAGCGCGGCTTCAGCACAAAATCGCGAGACTCCAATTCCGGCATCGGCCTGCACTGGTGCGCCAACGCACTGCACGCGCTTGGTGGCAGCCTGAGGGCCGAGCAGCCGGCGTCGGGTCGGGGCGCGAGTTTTCTGGTTACGTTTCCCATAGTCGAGCAAGGCACCGGCGCGGCACGCGCCGCATGAGAATGCATATGACAGCTACCAACCGACAAGCGATCCGCGTCCTGGTGGTCGACGACGACCCGGACATCCTGACCGCATATCGCCAGGTCCTGAATGATTCGGTTCCCAGCAGCGATCGTGCGGCCCTCGACGATCTGCGCGCCCGCCTGTTTGCCTCGGGGGGCGGCAATCGACCGCCGACGGCCGCGCCGACCGCCTCATCGTTCGAGCCAGTCGTTTGCAAGGGGGCCGAGGCGGCGGTCGACGCAGTCCGCCAGGCGTGCACGGCAGGAGAGCCGATCTCGGTCGCATTTCTCGACATGCGCATGCCCCCGGGGCCAGACGGTGCCTGGGCCGCCCAGCGCATACGCGAGATCGATCCCCTGATCGAGATCGTGATCTGCACGGCGTATTCCGACGTCGACCCGGCAGAGATCGCCCGGCGCGTCCCGCCGTCGAACAAGCTGTTCTACCTACAGAAGCCCTTTCATCCGCACGAGGTGCGCCAGCTCGCGCTCGCGCTCGGGGAGAAGCGCGCGGGCGCCGCGCAACGCTCGGCGCAGCTCACGGAGTTCGACCTGCTGACCGGGCTGCCGAGCCGCACGCGCTTCATTGGGCACCTCAAGGAGGCGGTGCAGGAAGCGGTAGCCAACAAGCACAAGCTCGCCGTGCTGCACGTCGACCTCGACAACTTCCGCCGCGTGAACGAAACGCTGGGGCTCGTCGCCGGTGACGAGCTGCTGCGCCTCGTCGCTCGGCAGGTGCGGGAGTCGCTGCGACGCGACGACGTGGTGTCGCGCGCGCGCCGGCAAGGCGAGGCAACCGACGACGTCGCGCGTATCGGCGGTGACCAGTTCATGGTGCTGTTGCACGCGATCAAGGATGCCAAGGATGCGGCGGTCGTGGCTGAACGCCTCACCAAGCCCCTGATCGTTTCGACGCCCCTCGCCAACCGGTCGCTCTCCGTGACAGCCAGCGTCGGGGTGGCGATCTATCCCACCGACAGCTCTGACGAGGATGCGTTGCTGCGTCACGCCAGCATCGCGATGAACGGCGCCCGGCGACGCGGGCCGGGCCGCTTTGCCTTCTACGACGAGGCCATGCATGCCGGTGTGCAGAACCGTCTGAAGCTCGAGAGTCTGCTTCAGACGGCGCTCGAGAAGAACGAGTTCTCGCTGCACTACCAGCCTCAGTTCGACCTGAGTACGGGCAAGATCTCCGGCATCGAGGCGCTGCTGCGCTGGAACAACAGCGAGCTCGGGCCCGTTACCCCGGATGAGTTCATCCCGGTCGCCGAGGAGATCGGCGTGATTCTGCCGATCGGTGAGTGGGTTCTGCGCAGCGCGTGCCAGCAGGCGCGGACCTGGCAGGACAACGGTCTTCCGGAGGTGCGGATCGGCGTCAACGTCTCGTGTCTGCAGTTTACGCAGCCGAACTTCGTGGCGCTGGTGGCCGATGTGCTCAAGGAAACCGGGCTGCAGCCTCGAACGCTCGAGCTCGAGATTACCGAATCCCTGTTGATGAAGAACGAGGAGTTGACCAGCAAGCTGCTGCTGGAGTTGCGCAGTCTGGGCGTCTCGGTCGCCATCGACGACTTCGGGATCGGTTATTCAAGCCTGGGGCGGTTGAACGACTTTCCGGTCAACCGCCTGAAGATCGACCGTTCATTCGTACAAGGGGTCGACAACATGGGGCGACCCGCCGCGCTCGTGGCGGCGATCCTGTCGATGGCCAAGGCGCTCGGACTCGACGTCGTAGCCGAGGGCGTCGAGGACTTCAACCAGCTGCTGCACTTGCAGGACCAGCACTGCAACGAAGTCCAGGGCTACCTGTTGAGCAAACCCCTTCCGGTCGAAAAGGTCACCGAGTTGCTGGAGCGTCTCGCCAAGAGCGACGAGGCGAGCCGCACCATGCGCCTGCGCAACCTGGCGGGTTGAACCCGGCTGAACTTCCGGCGCAGCGGGGTGTCGCAAAATCGGGGGCGGCGGTATCGTGGTTCCGGCGTTTCGGAGAAGGCCTGTATGCGAGCGTCACTGACATGCGTTTTACTCCTGGTGGCCGGGAGCGCTGTCTTCGGCACGGCACGCGCGGATGAGTCATTCCGGTGCGGTAGCAAGCTGATCGGTGTCGGAATGACGCAGAACGAGGTCCTGTCACACTGCGGGGAGCCCACGTCACGGTCGGTTGAAGTACAGGACGTGCGGAGCGGCAACCAGGTCGTGGGCACGACCCAGCTGCACAGGTGGACGTACGAGTCCTACAGCACGACACGCGTCCTCGTGTTCGACCAGGATCGCTTGACGTCGATCCAGTAGGCACGCGTCGCTCTGCCTGGATATGTAGCGCACGCCCCCGGGCTGGGATAACTAATTGCCGCGGCACAGGCGGAATCGCCTGCACAGGCGGATATAAAGCTAATAATTACAATCGTCTGCGCGCTACTAAACGAGCGTTTATAAGGCTACTAAATAGCCATTGAGCAGGGCTGGCCTGAAGCCTAAAATAGCGCTTTGGTCGCAGGCTTCGGAGGCCTGACCCATGTCGGCAAATCCCGAGACCGGCCTTGAAGTCCGTCCCACCGGATCACGGCTCGACCTTATCAATGCCACCATCAGTTCCATCGCCGAGCACGGGCTCTCGGCGCTGACATCCGCGAAGATCGCCGGTGCCGCCGGCCACACCGCGGCGTCGATCAATTTCCACTTCGGCAGCAAGGAAGCCTTGCTCATCGCGACCTTGCGCGAAGTGTCCGAAGAGTACGCGGACGTGACCGAGGCGGTGCTCGTGGAGGCGGGTGACGACGCGCTCAAGGGCCTGCTCGGCATCATCGATGCGAGTCTCAGCCCGCAGTTGAGCGACTCGCGCAAGGTGGCGGTGTGGTATGCCTTTCTCGCCGAATCGAGTGCGCGCGAGGAGTACCAGCGGATCTGCGGTGACCGCGACGATGCCTTCTGCGCTGCGGTGACGCGCAGGTGCACGGCGCTCATCGCCGCACGCGAGGCCGAGCCGCGTCCCGACGCCGATGCCGTGTCTCTCGGTCTGACGGGCGTGATCGACCAGTTGTGGCAGGGCATCCTGTTCGATGGCGACGCGTTCGATCGCGAAGCGGGCAAGCGCCAGTGCCGTGCCTATCTGTCGAGCGTGTTCCCGTGGCTCCTGAATCAAATCGCGGCCCCGGCGACCGTTGCGAAGCCCGTCCGGTCACCTCGGCCACAGGATGCCGCCGACGCTGGTCTTCGCTACACGCTGCCCGCCTGGGTGTATCGCAACGAGGAGTTCCACGAGCTCGAGAAGGAGCACCTGCTGCTCCCCGGCTGGCAGATCGTCTGCCACGTCAGCGAGATCGCCAAGGCCGGCGACTACGTCAGCTTCGACTTCCTGGGGCAGCGCGGTTTCGTGGTCCGCGACGACAGCGGGGCGGTGCGCGCATTTCACAACGTCTGCTCGCACCGCGCGCACGCGGTGGTTGCGGGCGACCGCGGTCACTGCAACAAGTTCCTGACCTGCATGTACCACGGGTGGACCTATCACCTCGACGGGCGCAACCGCAGTGTCAGCGCGCCGGACACGTTCCCCCGGTTCGACCGGTCGAAGTTCGGCCTGAAGCCCATCGAGCTCGAGGTGTACCAGGGAATGGTCTTCGTGCGTTTCCGCACGGGCGGGGCGAGCGTCGCTGCGCTGATGCAGCCGTACCACGCGGAACTCGAGCACTACCGCATGGAACAGATGGTGCCGCTCGACGAGCTGTGGGTCCACGATCTCGAGATCGACTGGAAGAACGTGGTCGAGAACTACGTCGAGGACTACCACTTTCCGATCGGGCACCCTGGATTGTCGGCGCTGATGGAGCCGCAGTACGAGCGCGAGGTCCGTCCCGAAGGCACGATGCGATTGAGCCATCGGATGCGCAAGGAGCCGCTGGCCTCGTCCTGGAGCGCGGTGCGTTATGCGGCGTTCCTGCCGACGATCGAACATCTCCCTGAGGACATGCGTCGACGCTGGACGTATTTCGGCCTTTTCCCGAACGTGTACTTCGACATCTATCCCGAGTGGCTGGATTTCTTCCACGTCGTGCCGACCGGGCCGGGACGCGTGCGGATCCGGGCTCGATCCTTCGGATTCCCCGACGACCGGCGCGAGATGCGCGCCGCGCGGTTTCTGTGCGCGCGCCTCAACGCGCGGGTACAGGCAGAGGACGAGATCCTGACGCGCTCCGTCCAGCAGGGGCTCGCCTCGGGCGCCTACGGGCAGGGCATCCTCTCTGACAAGGAAGTGGTGCTCGGCGGGTTCCAGGACTGGATCCGCGAGCGGATCCCGGTCGCACGGCTTGCGCAGGCGCCGCCGCGAGGTACGGTCGCCGCGAGGGATGCGGCGCTCAGATCATCCGCGGTCGGCGGTCATTCTGCCGCCCAGGTCAAGCCTGCATAGAAGAAACGTCCGACAGCACTGACCGGATAGTACGTCACACCGATGTCCGGCTGCTCGTCGGTAAGGTTGTTTACGCCCGCGTAGAACGACAGGCCGTCGTCCAGCGAGTAGCGTGCGTAGAGATCGTGGACTTCGCTCGCCGAGAACTCGAGGTATCGCGATTCCATGATGTCCGGCTCGCCGGCCAGCTCCTCCGGCGAGACGCGATCCGTCTCGTCGAACCACGAGAATTCGTAGCTTAGGAGGAGCGGACCGCGCTCCCAGCCGAGGTTGAAGACAGCCTGCCACTCGGGTGCCGGGTCCTCGCCTTCGATCGGACCCTGCCCAAGGTCTTCGTCGGGGGGAGCGCTAGGCAGATTGATGAAGGTCAGGTCTTCGAGCTTGTTGCCGAGCAGCCGGAAGCTGAACAGGCCGTAGTCCGAGCCCGTCAGTTCGCGCGAATTGAGCTGGTAGCGCACCTCGAAATCGTAGCCCTCGGTCGTGAATTTCGCGACGTTCAAAGGCTGCTGCACGAAGTCGATGACGCCGCCGACCCCGGGTTCGCGGGTCTGCAGGCCGCAGAACTCATTGTCGAGTGTAGGCAGGTCGACGCATATGTCCGCGGCCGACTGCGGGCTCGCGGTGTTGATTGCGTCGGTGAGCTCGATGTCGTAGTAGTCGACGCTGAATTGCAGCCCACTGGCCCATCGCGGGCTGTACTTGAGTCCGATCGTGATCGATTCAGCCACTTCCTCTGTCAGGTCCGGATTGCCAACCAGCGAGCCGGAAATGCTTGCGGAATTCGGATCCACATAGTCGGTGGGGTCGACGCCGAGCGAGGTGAGCAAGGTCGCGCAGTTCGCCGCACGGAACTCAGATCCCTCGTTCAAATTGCTGACGTCGCAGGGGTCGTCGATGGACTGAAAGGTCTGGCCGCCCGGGTCGAACAGCTCACCGATGTTTGGCGCACGCGTCGCCTCGGCGATCGTGCCGCTCAATACGAAGTCATACACCGGTGCCCACGTGAGACCGGCCTTCCAGGTGGTCGCTGAGCCCGTGGTGCTGTAGTCGGAGTAACGGATCGCCCCGTCAACGCTGAGCACGTCGGCGAACGGCTTGTCCGTGAGCAGCGGGACGTTCAACTCGGCGAAGATCTCGGACACGTCGTACTTGCCGTCGGAGGGCAGTAGCACGTTGCCGAACGTGAGACCGGCCTGGTCCTCCGCGGCCGGAATGCTCTTGCTTTTCTCCTCGCGATACTCCACGCCTGCTGCCCAGGAGATGGGCCCCGCCGGCAGCTCGAACATGCGAGAGGAGTCGCCGGTCAGGTACGCCGTGGCGACGAATTGCTCGATCTTCGAGAAGGCGAGGCTGTCGGTCATGATCCAGTCCCTGGCTTCCGGCGAGACCGCATTCGTGCCGAGGATGTTCACCGGCACGCAGCCGCTGTTGGGGCCAGGGGTGAACGAGCCGGCCCAGGCGGCCCCGAGCAGCGGGTCGAAACCAAAGGACTCGGCGTTGCCCGGCACCGCCGAGGGGTCGAGGTTCGAACGACAGACGACCGCACCGGTGTCGGGGTCCACAACCGCATCGAGAGCGGCAGCAAACCGGTCGTTCAGCCGATTGTTCGTCTGCAGGTTGTCCACCTCGGTCGAGCCGTAGACCAGCGATACCTCGTAGTGCGTGGTTGCGTCGAGGTCGCCCTCGATGCCGGCGACCACGCGTCTCGTGTCCCGCTCAATGTCTTCGCCCCTGATCCCCATGTCGAAGTGATCGCGGGACACGAACAGAAAGCCGTCGCCTTGGGAGGCCGCGGCGGCGGCGATGTTTGGCGGCGTATACGCGTAGTCGGGCTCCAGCAACAGGAAGAAATCGAACGATGGCTGGCTTTCGCTGAACGCCTTGGTCTTCGAGTACTTCAAGTCGGCAAACAGCCGCGCCGCCGGATTGATCTCGTAGGTGAGAAGCGCGTTGAACGTGTAGCGATCCTCGTCGGGCGTCAGGTCCCCGATGTACTGATCGAGCCGCGCGCCGTCGCCGCCCTGCGCATAGAAAGGCGGAATCGGGGCGATGAGGGGGTCGAGCGACAGGATCGGCAAGGCACCGAAGTCCCAGGGTTCATCGTCGCCGTTGAAGTCCTGGAGGTTGTCGAAGTCGGTGTAAACGGCGCCCGCCGGGCCGCTGTCCCAGAAAACTGCATCGCGATACGGGATCTGGTCCGGCACATTTGGATCGTCGTCGAGCGCGTCATCATGGTTTTCGAGAAAGCTGGCGAGGCCGCCGCCACCCGCGAAGTCGCGGTCGTTGGCGCGCAGGCGCTTTTCCTTGCTGTACTCGAGCGCGACCGTGACGTTGCCGCGACCGTCGTCGACGTTCTGCCCGAGCACGCCGGAGAGGAGCACTGTGTCGGCATCACCGTCTCCGGACGCGCCGTATTGAGCACGTACGTCGAATCCCTCGTAGTCGCGTCTCAGGATGAAGTTGACCACGCCGGAGACGCCGTCAGCCCCGTACAGGGCAGAGGCACCACCCGTCTGGATGTCGACGCGCTCGAGCAACGCGAAGGGGATCGTATCGACGTCAACCGCCGCGGAGCCCGGCAAGCCGGCGACATGACGCCGTCCGTTCACGAGCACCAGCGTCCGATCCTCGCCAAGATTGCGCAGGTCGAGCAGCGTGAGGCCGGTCCCGCCGATGAATGTGTTCGAGCCGGCGGCGTCGTTCTTGTCCGTGGACGCCACGAGTGCCGGCAGCGTTTTGAGGTAGTCCGTGACGTCAGTGACGCCCGAATTCTCGATCGTCGCGGCATCAACCGTCATGACGGGGTTCGAAACCGCGACCCCTGGAGTGACAATTCTCGAGCCCGTAACGATGATCGACTCAAGTGGCCCCTGCGGCGCGGCTTCGGGCGGATCCTGCGCCGACACATGGCCGGATGTGAAGACGAGCGCCGCTGCGGGTACGGCAAGCGACCAGGAACGTGAGCGTCGCACCCTATCGTCGATCATCTGATGACTCCTCTGACGATCAGCACACGTTGGTCGCGCCCCTCATCTGGGCACAGAGTGCGCCTCCATGATCCGACAAGTATCGTATCAATGGCAGCGAATATCTGACGCGTCCGCGCAACAAATGCAACAAAATGGGCCGGTTCGAGGACATATGCGCGTCGCAGCGGCGACTCAACGTCAGATCACCCGCAGATACCACTCGTAGTCGCGCTCGCTGATCTGCGCATGGATGCGGTCGCATTCCTCGCGCCGGCAGGTTGCAAACAGCTTGTGGTAGCGCTCGCCGAGATAGCGTGGCAGCACGCGCCCCGCCTCGAAGGCGTCCAGGGCCGCCTCCCAGCGTAGAGGCAGCGTGATCTTCTCTTCGAGCACCTCGCCCGGGGACGCCATGGGTCCGGGGTCGCAGCGATTCGTGATCCCGTGGTGGATGCCCGCCATGATGGCCGCCATGACGAGATAAGGGTTGCCGTCCGCGCCACCGGGCCGATGCTCGATACGCGTGTCCTCGGCGCCCGATAGCGGGATCCGAAGCGCCACACCACGGTGATTGATGCCCCAGTTCGGGGTCATCGGCACGAACAGACCGGGTCGGTAACGCCGATACGCATTAGCGGTCGGCGCGAAGATCGCCATGGCCTCGCGCATCGTGGCCGCGAGTCCGCCGACCACGTGACGCAGCGTGTCGGAGAACGGCCCCGCGGCGCACTGCCCGGCGAACACGTTGCGACCGGACTTGTCGATGAGGCTGACATGGACGTGCAGACTGCAGCCGGCCCCGTCCGCGAACGGTTTCGCCATGAAGCTCGCGCCGAGGCCGTGACGTCGCGCGACCGCCTTGACCGCGCGCTTCAGGAGCACCGCGTGATCGCAGGCGAGTTCCGCGTTCGGGACATGGTGGAGGTTGACCTCGAACTGCCCGGGGGAGAACTCCTTGAGCGTCGCCCCGGCCGGGATGTTCTGCGCCGCACAGACCGAGTACAGCTCCGCGAGAAAGGGGTCGACGTCCTCGACGTCCTCCATGCTGCCGTACTGCGGTCCGTCCTGCGGCTTCCGGGTGCCGGGGATACGGCCGACTTTCGGCGAGGGCTGGTCGGCCTCGGACTCGAGCAGATAGAACTCGAGCTCGGTGGCGACGACGGCCGTCAACCCGAGCTCCTGCAAGGGCCGCATGGCATGACGCAGAACCTGTCTCGGATCGGCGAAGAACGGTTCGCCGGCCGCAGTGTCCATCGCTAGCAGCACCTGGGCCGTCGGCACTTGCGCCCACGGCACCGGCGCCAGCGAACCGGGCACGGCCGTGGAGATCACGTCGGGATCGCCATCGCGACCGCCGTTGTCGATGCGCTCGAAGGTCTGTCCCTTGCTGTCGAGCAGCACGGTCGCACCGCAGAAATTCACGCCTTCCTTGAAGGGCTTGGCGAACTCGGCGCGCACGACCCGCTTGCCGCGCAGCACGCCGAGCATGTCGGGCTGCAGCAACTCGAGGATCTGCGTCGCGGGATATCGCTCCAGGAATGCGCGCAGCTCTTCCTGTCCGCCGGTCGCCGGCTTGTTCATGTCGTTTTTCCCGATGTCCGTTGTGCCGTCTGTGCGCTCCGCCAGGCGATCGCGGCCTTTGCGCCGTCGCGCTTCAGGATCGCGTTGAATTCGCGTGATTCGGCGGTCTCCGTGGTCTCGATGATCGCGTCGAGCTCGAGCGCCTGGAGCAGCGCCTGCCGCATCCCGGCCACGTCCAGGCTGCGGTTGATCGCCTGCTTGGTGAGCGTGACGGCGACGCGGTCATTGGCTGCGATGCGCCGTCCGACTGCCAATGCCTCCTCCATGAGCCGTTCCGCCGGCACGACCTGGCTCACGAGTCCCATCTGCAGGGCCTGCGCCGCGGGTAGCCGGTCCTCGCCGGTCAGCAGGAGTTGCTTGGCGCGCTTGGGTCCGGCTAGCCAGGGCAGCAGCATCGCGACGATGCCGCTGCCGAACCGCACCTCCGGAGCGCCGAACACGCAGTCATCCGCGGCGATCGTGAGGTCGCAGGCGAGCGCGAGCTCCATCGCGCTGCCGAGGCAGTAGCGGTGCACGGCGGCGATGGTGACCTTCGGGGAATCCCAGAATCGCATGATGATGCGGAAGTCGTTCTCGAGCGCGCGACGCACCGCGAGTGGATCGGGCCGGCCTTCGCCACCGGTCTCCATGTCGAGATCGAACCCGGACGAGAACGCGCGCCCGGCGCCGGCGACCACGACGACGCGGACGCCGTCGTCCGCTTCGGCGGTGTCGAGCGCACGGTGAAGCCCCACGATCATCGCGGCGTTGATCGCGTTCAGCTTGTCGGGCCGATTGAGCGTCAACACCGCGATCGCGTCGCGTCGTTCGTAGCCAATCAGATCTTCATGCATATGCTGTTCGCGACGCCCTCGGGTGCGGGTCCTATGGCTGGGACAGCCGGAACCACGCAGACTTCGTCTGCGTATAGCTCTTGATGCTCTCGAAGCACTTGTCGCGCGCATTGCCGGACTGCTTGTAACCCCCGAATGGCTGCGTCATGTCGCCCTCGTCGAACGAGTTGATCCAGATGACGCCGGCCTCGATCTCGCGCACCAGGCGGAACGCCGTGTCCACGTCGCGCGTCCACACCCCGGCGGCGAGCCCGTAGATCGTGTCGTTGGCGATCGCGATCGCCTCGTCGGCGCCGTCGAAGGGAATGACCGCCGCGACGGGCCCGAAGATCTCCTGGCGCGCGATGGTCATGTCGTTGCGCACGCCCGTGAAGAGCGTGGGACTCACGTACGCGCCCGACTCGAGACCGCGCGGGGCGCCGCCACCGAACTGAAGTCGGGCGCCTTCGCGCTGCCCGGTCTCGACCAGCCGCAGCACGCGCTGCTGCGCATCCCGGGTCACGAGCGGGCCCATGTTGGTCGCCGGATCCAGCGGGTCACCGGGCTGATAGGCGTCGCTGCCCAGCGCCATGAAGCGCTCGACAAATTCGTCGTGTATCGACCGCTCGACCAGCAGCCGCGAACCTGCGTTACAGACCTCGCCCATATTGGAGAAGATGCCCTTGTAGGCGGCCGTCACAGCGCGATCGAGATCCTGGACGTCGGCCATGAACACCTGCGGTGATTTGCCGCCGCATTCCAGCGCGACGCGCTTCATGTTCGACTGGCCGGCGTATTGGAGAATGAGCTTGCCCACCTCGGTCGAGCCGGTGAAGGTCACCTTCGCGACGTCGCCGTGCAGCGCCAGCGCCTTGCCCGCCACTTCGCCGAGTCCGTTGACGACGTTGAACACGCCGGGCGGCCCGCCTGCCTCCATGAACAGCTCCGCCAGCCGCAGGCAGCTCGTCGGCGCCTGCTCGGCGGGCTTCAGCACGACGGTGTTACCGGCCGCAAGCGCGGGTGCGATCTTCCAGGCCGCCATTAGCAGCGGATAGTTCCACGGCGAGATCGCGCCAACCACGCCCAGCGGCTCGCGCAACACCATGTGCATGACACCCGCCTCGGTCGCGGTGACCGAGCCCTCGATCTTGTCG
>Ga0207648_10004199_pt1 | contig 14886 bp, 17 predicted proteins | sample KBSMisM32_FD_184310 | JGI IMG/M metagenome (GOLD analysis project Ga0207648, IMG submission 184310) | Miscanthus rhizosphere microbial communities from Kellogg Biological Station, Michigan, USA - KBS Miscanthus M3-2 (SPAdes) (version 2) | ecosystem: Host-associated > Plants > Roots >...
GGTTGTTCCACGGCTTCACGGCGTATCTGAGCTTCGGCGCCATCACCGCCGATTCCGTGCTGACGGTCTACGCGGATTTGACCGCGGCGCTGGCGACGTCGCTGACGACCGCCATCGCCTTCAAGTACCGCCTCTCGGCGGCCGACTTCAAGGTGGCCCTGGCCGATCAGTGGGGCGACCCCGTCAGTGTGGCCGCGACCGGCCTCACGCTGACCGCGGCCAGCTTCGACCACCGCACGATCGCGATCGAGATCGACCCCGACACCCTCGTCGCGGGCGCGCACTGGGTCACGTTCAACTTCTCCTCGGTCGGGAATCCGTTGCTGATGTCCGGCATCGGCGTCGGCGAGTCGCGGTACCCGGGGCATCTGATTCCGTCGGCGCTGTAACGCGCGCGTCAGGGTAGGAGCGGCTGGATGTATACGAATCAATCGCGCGACGTCTTCACGACGATGGGCATGGGCTTCCATGCCGTCAAGACGGACGCGAATTTGCCGCAGGGCACGACCCAGGATCTGTTCCTGGTCTCGGGCGGGCGCGTGCTCGTGACGTTGCTGATCGGCCAGGTCGGCACGATCCTCGGCGCGACCGCGAACGATCTCGCGATCTGGTCCGACCCGACCGCGACTGGCACCACCTACATCATCGCGTCCGCCGTCGAAGGCAACGCGCTGCAGGCGAACAGCCTCCTCGTCGTCGAAGGCGACGGGACGGCGCTGGTCATCACCGGCCTCGCCGGCGCGGGCCCGATCATTTCCGGCACCGGGAAATGGGTCTGTCCGACCGGGACGATTCAGCTCAAAGCCGTCGCGTCGACCACCGGCACTACGAAGTGGGACCTCTGGTATTTCCCGCTGGACGAAGGCGCCGTCGTCGTCTCGGCGTAGCGCGCAACGACTTTGTAGGGAGAGCACGCACATGGATAGCACGCAACTCGCCAGCGCCGTTCGCTTACCGGCGGGGCGCTACGCGCAGACGCAGCCCCAAAGCAACGAAGTCTCCGAGCAGCTCGTCGCGCAGGGCTTGCCGAGCGGCACCGAGATGGTGCGCAAGGGACGGGCGTGGGGCACGATGACCGTGACCGCGGCCGCCGGGATCGTGGTTCGGCCCTCCACGCTCGCCGCGCTCGAGCTGTGGAACGGCTATCCCACCACCAACGTCGGGATGAGCCTGATCATTGACCGGCTCTTCTTCTTCAACCTCGTCTCGACGGCCGTCGTCGAGGGCTTCAGCGGCTGGGCGCAGGTCACCACGACCAAAGCGGCGCCGTCGACGGCCTCCTTGGCCGTGCGGGGCAACTCCGGCAAGCAGGGGTACGGCGGGTCGGTCATCAACGCGATCGGCACGACCGTGCTCGACAACGGCTGGTTCCCCTGGGGGAACGCCTACAACAAAGCCGCGGGCGGCGTCGTGCCGTTCGGAGCGATCTCGGCGGAAATCAACGGCCGCCTCATCGTGCCGCCGGGCAGCTCGCTCTGTCTGCATGTCGTGTCGTCCCTCGCGGGGGAAACCTTCACGATGGGCGCGATGTGGTACGAAGAGCTGCTCAGCGTCGAGTAGGCATGCGCGTCCGCATTCTCCAAGGAAACGCGACGGGCCAAGTGCAGGACGTCTGTCAGTCGGAGGGCGAGAACATGCTCACGACCGGCTTCGCGGAGCTCGCGCCGGCGGACGTCGTCGCGGCGCCCGAGCCGGCGATCGCCGCCGAGGACGATCCCGCGGCCTCCGGGGCCAGCCTCACCGACGAAGACACCAACGACTCGACGACCGAAACCCCGGAACCGGAGCCCGTGCCCGCGCGCGTGCGCCGACGATCCGCGAAGCCCAAGGCTGATCCCGCCACGAGTCGCAGGAAGCGGCGGTGAGCCGTGAGTCTGTCCCTCGTGACGGCGCCGGCGACCGAGCCGGTCACGGTCGCCGAACTCAAAACCCATCTCCGCCTCGATAGCAGCGACGGCGAACCGCCCCCGACCCTGATCACGGCGGCGCTCGCGGCCGTGCCGATCGCCGGCAACCTCGAGAACGGGACGCACCGGTATCTGGCCACGTTCGTCACGGCCGACGGGGAAACGGACGCGGGCCTGGCAACGGCCGTGGTCACCGTCACCGACAAGACCGTCAACGGGAAGATTGAACTCACCGCGATTCCGATCGGGGGATCGGCGGTCACCGCCCGGAAAATCTACCGGCAGTTCAACAGCGCCGGCACGTTCAAGCTGCAATCGACGATCGCGAACAACACGGCGACGACGGCCACCGACAACGTGGCCAACGCCAGCCTCGGCGCCGACGCGCCCTCGACGAACACGACGGCGGATTCGCAACTGACCGCCTGGAACATCAGCGCCCGGGAATACGGCGAGACCTTCACGCATCGCGGGTTCATCACGCAGACCTGGGACGACAAGCGCGCGGGGTTTCCGTGCGACGGCGTGATCTGGCTGCCGAAAGCGCCGCTGATCTCGGTCACGAGCGTCACGTACCTCGACACGGCGGGGATCTCGCAAACGTGGAGCAACACGCTCTACACGGTGGACGCGCCGAGCGGCCCAAAGGCGCGCATGGGCTGCCTCGTGCCGAACTACGGCGAGGTGTTCCCGTCGACGCGGGAGATCGTGAACGCCGTGACGATTCGCTTCGTGGCGGGCTACGGCGCGGCCGCCGCGGTGCCCTCGTTGATCAAGACCTGCCTGAAGGAACACGTCCGCGCGAGTCGGCTGCGGGGGGACGGCGACGCGGCCCAGCAGATCCTCGACTGGGTCGACCGCCAGCTCTGGGGTTACAAGGCGTTCTGAATGGGCACCGTGGGCTCGAAGGAGAAGCGGATCCGGATCGAGAAACTCGTGGCGGTGGCGGACGGGCAGGGCGGCCACACGACGACGTGGGCGCTCCGGGCGGTCGTCCAGGCGCATGAGCGGCCCTTGAACGGGACGGAAGCGCTGCGCGCGGCGCAGGTGACGGCGGTCCTCTCGAGCGTCTGGGAGATTTGGTTTCGTACCGACATCAGCGTGAAGGACCGGATCCGGTTCAAGGCGCGGACGCTGGAGATCGAATCGTTCATCGACCCGACCGACACGCGCGACGAGCTGCATCTGTTCTGTAGCGAGGTCCAGGCGTGACGAGCTACTCGGCCCTCTCGCCCGTCAGCGCCGGCGTCTATACCGCGCTGAACGTCGCGGCGCTGCTCGCGCTCGCGCCCGGTGGGGTGGGCGACGACCTCGCGCAGTTGACCGGGTATCCGTCCGTGCTCTACGAGGTCACCGAGACGCGCGGGGGCGGCTTGGGCACGAAGCCGGGGCGCGGCACGCTCCCGGAGATCGATCTCCGGGTGCACGTGTTCAGCACGTATCAGGGCTGGAGTGAAGCGCAGGCGGCGATGGGCAAGGTGATCGAACTGCTCACGGATCCGCCGACGGTGACCGGGTACGCGAGCTGGGCCATCTTCCACGACCAGACGATCCCGCTCGCTGATCAGATCATCGCCGGCGTGAAGGTGAAAGAACTCGTCGGACTGTTTCGCCTCTATGTGGAGCTGACATGACCGAGACCCCGAAGGCGGCCGTGATCCTCGACGCGCACGGGAAGCCCGCGCGCCTGGTCCTCACCACCGCCTGCCCACGCTGCAGCGCCGGCGCGGACAAGCGCATCGCGTCGTGCGGATTCGGGACGCCGAAGCCGTGCTGCGGCCTCTGTGGGTACGTGTGGGAAGACGAGGTGTTCCGTGGCGAAGCAGTCTAGTGCGAGCTTTGCCGCGCTGCTCGTGGATGGCTACAACGTCCTGTCCGCGAAGGTCCAAACGTTCTCGCACGAGATCGAGTTCGAGCTCGAGCCGGGCGAGGGCCTCGGCGATTCGGCACGCGAGAAAGAACCCACCGGCCTGTGGACGGCCACCCTGGAACAGACCGGCGCCTTCTTCGACACGACCGCGGCCCGCATCCATGCCGCCATGTCCGGGGTGCCCGCGACGGTGCGGCAGGTCGCCTGGGCGACCACGGGCAACACGATCGGCGCGATCTTTACCGCCGTCCAAGGGGCCTTCACGTCGAGCTACCGCGTGATCTCCGCGATCGGGAAGCTCACGAAGGCCGACGTCAAATACGCGGTGACGGGCCAGATCGACGAGGGCGTGATCCTCCAGACGCACGTCCAGCAAACCATCGACTGGAACAACGCGTCCGTCGACAACCTGGCGAGTTCCGCGAACGGCGGCGTCGGGTATCTGCAGGTGTCGCAGCTCGCCGGCCTCACTGGGTTTGTCGGCGTGATCGAAGACTCGACGAACGACTCCACGTGGACGACGTTGATCACGTTCGCGAACGTCACGGCGTCGCCCGCGGCGCAACGGCTCACTGTGGCAGGCACCGTCAAGCGGTATCTCCGCTTCCGGGGCGACGTGACCGGCAGCGGCACCGTGACGCTGTTCGTGGGCTTTAGTCGGAATCCGTAATTCCTGAGAGGGGAACGACCACATGGCAGGCAAACAGAGTTCGTCGTCGGTCACCGTCACGTACGACGATTCGTCGTACGCCCCGCAGATCATCACCGGCTTCATCATGGAGCTCGGCGGGGTCGAGATCGAGATGGAACTCGAACCCTCCGAGTCCTTCGGCGACATTTGGCGCGAGAAGATGCCGACCGGCATGTGGACCTCGCCGCCGATCGGTATGAAGGGCCATTTCGACACCACCGCGACGACGGGGCCGCACGTGGTCCTTCGGCCGGTCGCGGCCGATGCGCTGCCGGGCGCCACGTCGCGCACGCTCGTGATCGTCTTCGGCGATGGCAAGACGTTCACCGTCGAAACGCGGCCGAACAAATACAAGGTCATCGCCAACAACGGGAAATTGACGGCGTTTGACATGACGGCGACCCCGACCGGCGCCGCGGCCTGGACGTAACGTGAGCTCGCCCTTCGCGAGTCACACCGTCAGCGATCCGATCCCGCTCCCGTTCGACCCGCCGCACACCGTCACGGTGCGGAAGTTGTCAGGGCGTGAGATCGAGGCCGCCCAGGAGGCGCATCGCGACAACCTGGCCAGTACCAGTCCGCGATCCTGGGCGGCCACGTTCCGGCGCGCGCTCGAGAAAGGCGCGACCGACCCCGAGGTGCTCAAAGCCATCCGGGATCCGCTGACCGGGTACGACCGCTACGCGCTAATCGCGGCGGGGCTGGTGGCGTGGTCGTATCCGTAGTGGGTCGTGCTCAGAACCGACCCCGTCAACAAAGCGGGCGATCTCGTCAAGCGGATGGCGAGCCTCGAGGACCTCGACGACGAGGCCGTCGACTTCATCGCGACCGAAGTCCTTCGCCTGACGAAGCCCGGGCTCTTCCACGCCACGGAGGACGACGCGGAGGCCGCCCAAAAAAACGACTGACGGTCCTCCACCGGGCGCTGGCCGGTGACGGGCCGTTCCCGTTCGAGCACTACATCGGGCGTCTCTCGGAAGAATTTGGCGGGGCGATCCCGACCGTCATCTTTGCCGAACAGCAACGGCTGCCGGCGGGGTTCCTGGAGCAGGTGATCGAGTACCGCAACTACGCCGCGGCCTTCTACGCCAATCAGGCCGCCCCGACCGGCTGGCAGAGCTCACCGATGCGGCAACTGGCGATGGAAATCGAGCACGCGCTCGCGGCCGAGGAGTTAGCGCACAAGGAACATGGCTGAGGACTTCACGATCACCGTCGACGATGCGGCGCTGCTGGCCGCGCTGGACGCGATCCCGGAGGCGGTGCTTGCGTACCTGAAGCCCGCGGCCAAGGTCACCGCGGACAACATCTGCCGGGAAGCGAAGCTGCGCCTCGAGCGCCAGCTCGGCCCGAATGCCACCGGTGCGACGGTCCGCGGCATTCACGTCGAACCCACCCGCGACGACGAACGCGCCGGGTATGTCGTGCTCGGGTACGACGCCAACATCCCCCACGACGGCGGCCCAGTCGACCAGTGGCTGGAATTCGGCACCCAGTACATGGCCGCGCGGCCGTTCCTGTTCGCGAGCGCGCGACTCGAGGAGGGCGCCCACGATCGCCGGAGCCATGAGGCGATCCAGGACGCGATCGACGCGAAGGGGCTCGGCGACGAGGCGGTGGCGGCGTAATGGCGTCGATGGTCGTGCGCGTGGCCGGGAACGTCGAGGAACTCCGGAAGAACTTGGCGGAGGGCCGGAGTCAGATCGAAACCACGACGGCCGCGATGCAGAAGATGGCGTCGTCCTTCTCGGGGGACAAGCTGATTCAGGCCGCCATGAACGTGACGGCCGCGGTCGACAAGATCGGCGGGGCCTCGAAGCTCACCGAGGCCGAGGCGGCCCGTGTCAACGCCACCCTGGAAAAGGCGCTCGAGAAATACGCCGTGCTTGGGCGGGAAGCCCCGGCGGGGATGCAGAAGCTCGCCGACGAAACGAAGCAGGTTGACACAACCAGCGGCGGGCTGACAGAGACGGTCAAGCAGCTGGCGCTGTCGTTTGCGGCCATGTTCACCGCGCGCGCTGCCTTCAACTTTGTCAAAGACACGATCAATGAAGCCTCAGCCCTGAAGGACCTCGGCCAGCAAACCCACATCGGCGTGGAAGAACTGCAGCTGATGGCCGGCGCCATGTCCGAGTTCGGTGTCTCGCAGGAGGAGCTCGGGAAGGGCCTGTACAAGCTGAGTCGCGGGATCGCGGGGGGCGATGAATCCGTGACGCACGGGCTGCACCTCATGGGGATGTCGCTGAAGGATGTCGACGGGCTGGAGGGGAAGGAGCTGTTTCTCAAGATCGAGGGCGGTCTCGCGCAGCTCCAGGGCGGGCTCAGGGATACGACCGCGGCGGAGCTCTTCGGCGGCAAGCTCGGCGCGGCGATGGCCGGCGCGTCCGAAGGGATCGAGGGCGCGCTCGAGCACTGGTCGCGGCTCAACCACGTCGTCAGCAAGGAATCGGTGGACGCGCTGGACGAGTTCGGCGAGTCGATCGAGCGGACGAAAGACAGCCTCTCGGCGATCGCCACCAACATGATCGGGCCCGTCGCGCAGGGCTTCAACACGCTCATCGGCGCCGCGGAACAGGGCGCGTCGAAGTTCTCCATCTTCTGGGCGATGACAAAGGACTACTTCGACACACAGGCGATGGGGAGCGCCCAGACGGGCAACCTCACCAAGCTGCTGTTGGACCTCAACACCGCGACCGACAAGGGCACCGTCGCCACGACGGGGAACACCGCCAGCCACCGAGAAGCCGTCGTCGCGTTGGATGCGCACGGCCAGGCGGCGAAGTTCATGGCGGCAATCGAACTGGATACCGCGAAGCCGTTACTGCAGTGGCAGCTCGACTACATGAACCAGCTCGAGGCGGTCGGCCGGCTGAACGCGAAGAACGCCGAGGGCATCGGCGTCAGCGCGCAGCAGTACGCCAAATACACCGACGAGGTGAAGAAGACCGCGGAGGCCGCCAAGGCGTACGAGGAGGCGCTGAAGACCCTCGCCGTGGAGCACGAGTTCCAGATCGATCTCCACATCAAGACCCAAGCGGCCATCGCGAAGACGAACGTCGCCTACGTGAAGCTCACGAACGAGGCCGTCCTGCGGGAGTTCGACGCCCAGGTGAAGCTCAACGCCGCGCAAGGCCTTGACGCCGCCGGCGCGATCAAAGTGCAGCTCTCGGCGCTCGAGGTCTACGAGCTGAAGCTGAAAGAGATCACGAAGGTCAAAGTCGCCGGGATCTCCACGGTCGCGCAGGAGAAGGTCGCGTACGACGCGTACATGCGGTCGCTCTACGACACGGCAGTGGCGCAGGACACGGAGTACTACGCGCTCCTGAAGACGAACGAGGAAGCCAAGAAGGTCCCCGGCGTGATGGCCGCGGCGACGGATGCCCTGACCACCTTCAACAACGCGCAGAAGGCCACGCAGATGGAAAGCGCCCACGACTACAAACAATCGTGGATGTCCATCTACGAAGCCCAAGGGAAGTCGAAAGCCGAAGCGGAGGGCATGTTCTACGCGAAGAACGCCGTCAAGGGGTACGACTACGGCCCGTCCTCGGACTACCGCGCGGAAGGTGGACCCGTGCGGGCGGGCGAGTCCTACGTCGTCGGCGAGAAGCGGCCGGAACTCTTCGTGCCCTCGAGTAACGGGACGATCCTCCCGAGCCTCGGGGGCATGGGGGGCAACACGTACATCACAAACGTGTACGTGACGCAGCCCTTCGGCACCCCCGATGCGATCGGTGACGCCATCATGGCGCGGCAGCGGAGCCTCGGCGATCGGATGCCGTGGCAGTCCTAACCAACGCCCGGGTCGGCCTCTCGCGCCTGGGGGCGACGCGCCTCGGCTATCCCTTCGCGCAGGGCGTCGTCCTGCCGCGGTACTCGCTGCTGAATGTGGCGCGGCTCGGCGCGACGCGCTTGAACTATCACTCGCCCAAGGTGTTTGTCACGGTCGCCGGGGTGCAGGTGGCGACCGCGCGGGCGGTGGCCGCGGAGAAAGCGGTGAACGGGTCGCTCTCGATCACCGACACCTTGAACGCCACCGCGAACACGGCGCGCCTGGCCGTGAAGGGGTTCACGCCGGCGGACGGGGACGAGGTGATCGTCACCCTCGGCTCGAAGAACAACCTGCGCCGCGAGTTCGCCGGCCAGGTCCTGAACTCGGTCCTGAGCTTCGTCGGCACACCGGCGAACTCCCGCAGCGACCTGAACCTGATCGATTACACGTGGGGCCTCAACACCCGCAAGGTCCGCAAGCGCTACACCTTCACGACCGTCGCGGTCATTGCGGCGGATCTCATCGCCACGTACGCCCCGGGCTACACGGTCACGATCGCCGCGGATCTCGGCGCCGAAGCGATCGACGAGATCACCTTCACGGAGCAGACGCTGACGGGGTGCCTGACGCAGCTCACGAAGCGCGCGGGCGGCGATTGGGTCTGCGACTACCACCGGAAGGTGAAGCTGTTCTACGAGGACACCTCGGTGACAGCGCCGACGATCCTCAATGCGGTCCACCCGACCTTGACCGCGTTCGCGATGACGCGCGATCTCAGCCAGGTGCTCACGCGCGTGTATGTGGAAGGCGGCGGCGTGAATGCGTTCGCGGCGCTCGCGGTGGGAGAAACCATCCTGCCCCTCGCCGGCGATCCCGGCTGGTACGAGAGCACGGGCGGCGTTGTGGTCTGCGGGCCGCAGCGCGTCACGTATACCGGCGTGTCGACGAGCGCGGGCGGCGGCCTGGTGGGCACGGGGGCGGCGCCGTCCGGCGCGCCGGTGCTGGCGCTCGCGAGCGGCGCCGGCATCGAGACAGGGGCGCATCTCTACGCGGTGACGTTCATCACCGCGGCGGGGGAGTCGATTGCCGGACCCACCGCGACCATCACGACCGGGGTGACGGCCGCGCCGCTGACGGCTCCCACCGCCGGCACGCCGACGATCGGCACCGGGCCGAATCCGGGCAGCCACGACTACGCCGTGACCTTCGTCACGAGTTCGGGGGAAACGACGCAAGGGCCGGCGGTCACGAAGGCGACGACCCTGACGGCGGACCCGGCCTCCGCGCCGGTGCCTGGCACGCCCACCGTCGGCGCGGGCGTGACGAGCGGCCAACACGACTATGCGGTGACGTTCGTGACGGCGATCGGGGAAACCCTCCCGAGTGAGATCAGCGCGCAGGTGACGGTCGGGCCGCTCGCGGCCCCGGCCAGCGCCCCGACCGCGGCGGCCGATACCGGCACCCTCGGTACGGGGCCGGAGACCGGCAGCCACGACTATGCGGTGACGTTCGTCAACACGGCCGGCGAGACGACGGCGAGCCCGCTCCTGACGAAGGTGACGGACGTGACGCCGGCCCCCTCGAGCGCGCCGACGGTCGGCGCCGCGACCGCCGGCACGGGCCCCGAGGTCGGCAGCCACGACTACGCCGTGACCTTCGTGACGTCCGTCGGGGAGACGACGCCGGGGCCGAGCGTGTCCGCGACCGTGGACAATCTCGTGCCTACGCCGCTGATCGCCTTCCCGAGCGTGGTCGATGGGTTTGCCGCCGGGGCGCTGACGACGGGCGTCGATTACCAATACAAGTTCACGTACGTGACGGCCGCCGGGGAAACGGCCGCGAGCAGTGCGTCGGTGCCCATACAGACGGCGTCGACTGGCAGCATTCTCGTGACGGTGCCGAATTCCACCAATCCGGCCGTGACCGGGATCAACATCTATCGCACCGCAGCCAGTCTCGGAGTGCCCTACAAGAAGGTCTTCTTCACCCTCAACCAAGACCCTGGGACGACGACGTCGCTCATAGACACCGACCCCGACGGGGCGCGTGGCGCGGATGCGCCCTCCGCGAACACCACGGGCACGCAGACGCCGCTCACGAATCTCCCGATCGGCGGCACCAACGTCACGAGCCGGAAACTCTACCGCACCGCCGTGGGGAGCGGAGTCCTCAAGCTCCTCACGACGATCGCGAATAACAGCGCGACGACCTATACGGACGCCACGACCGACGCGAGTTTGGGCGCGACCGTGCCCGCCGCCAGCACGGCCGTCCTGAGAATCAATCACCTCTCCGCGATCCCGACCGGGCCGGCGTCCACCACCAACCGCAAGCTGTATCGCACCGCGATCGGGTCGGCGCAGCTCAAGCTCGTGGACACCATCGCCGGGAACGTGACGTCGACGTACACCGACAGCACACTCGACGGCAGCCTCGGCGCTGACGTGCCGACGAGCAACACGGCCGCGGTGAACATCGTGCCGTTGACCGGGATTCCGACCGGCGACGCGAACGTGACGAGCCGGAAGTTGTATCGACGGTCGGGCGGGGCCGGTCTGAAGCTCCTGGCGACGATCAGCAACAACACCGCGACGACCTACAGCGACTCGATCGCGAACGGGAGCCTGGGGGCCGCAGTGCCGTCGTCCTCCACGGCCTATCTCCAGCGGATCGCGCTCACGGCGATCCCGCTCGGCGGCGCCACGGTGACACAGCGGAAGGTCTACCGGACGGCGGCCGGCGGGGCGCAACTCAAGCTGTTGACGACCCTGGCGGACAACACGACGACCGTGTTCGCCGATACGGTGACCGACGCCAGCCTCGGCGCTGACGTGCCGACGAGCAACACGGCGACGGCGAACCGGGTCGCGCTGTCGTCCATCCCGATCGGCGCGGCCTCCGTGACGCAGCGGAAGGTCTATCGGACCGTGGCCGCCGGATCGCAACTCAAGCTCCTCGCCACGATCGCGGACAACGTGACGAGCACGTACGCGGACAGCACGGCCGATGCGTCCCTCGGCGCCAACGTGCCGGTTAGTGACACCTCGGGGTTGACGCAGCCGCAGGGGAACGTCATCGCGGGATCGACGTCGCTCCAGATCGCGAACATCGGCCCCTTCCCGTCGACGGGGTGGGCGGTCATCGGGAACGGGCAGCAGGTCATCCGCTACACCGGGATCTCGGGCAACGTCCTCACCGGGATCCCAGCCAGTGGGGCCGGGGCGATCGTCGCGACCATCGCCTTCAACTCGACGGTGACCGCGGCGCCGGCGCTGACGGGGATTCCCGCGAGCGGGGCGGGGTCGATCCTGTATCCGATCCTCAAGGGCGACGAGGTCAATCTCTTCGTGCAGGTCGACGACCTGGCGGCGCAGACCGACCTCGCGGCGCTGTTGACGACGTCGACGTTCGTGCACGACGGGATCCAGGAGGACACGCTGCAGGACCGGCGCCTCTCCGCGACCGAAGCCCGGGCGCGCGGGACGGCCTGGCTGGCCCTCAAGCGGGAGGTGGAGATCGGGATTCGCTATCGGACCCACGACCTGAACACCCGCGCCGGCTGCGTCCAGGCGGTCAACCTCGGCCCGCCGTTCAACCTCGTGAGCGACTTTCTGATCCAGACGGTCACCGAAGCCGCGTTCCTGCCGGCCCGGATGCCGACGTTCGACGTGACCGCGGCCTCCACGCGGCTGTCGTTTGATGAATTCCTCCGCATGATGAAAAAGGCGGCCTAATGTCAGTCACTTTGGCCCGACCCACCTACACCGACGACGACGGCAGCGGCACGACCGGCTCCGTCGAGAATGCCGCGTTCTTCGTGGACATCTTCGACCGGATCGATGTGGCGCTCGCGCTCCTGGCGCTCGCGACCGTCGCGCCGGCCGTGTCCACGGTCACGACCACCGGGAACATCACGGCCCTGCCGTTGCCCGTCGGCACCGGAGACCTCGTCATCCTGATGAACAACGCGACGATCGCGACGATCCAGGGGATCGCGGCGGGCCTCTCGGGGCAGAAGCTCAAGATCATCAGCTACGGGGCTGGCCAAGTCGACCTCGCGCACCAGAACGGCAGCGCCTCCGCGGCGAACAAGTTGATCAATTGGGCGACGAGCGGGAATACGCCCCTCGCGGCGGGCTCCGGCGTGGCGGAACTCACGTATGACGCGACGGCGACCCGGTGGCGCCTGACGCAGCACGAGCAGGGCGCGTACATCTCCGTGGCCTACGCCTCGGGCAATTTCACCGGCTCCGGCACGATTGTCTGGACCGTGGACGTAGGTGATCAGGTCGTCTTCAAGTACAAGCTGTCGGGGCGCACGCTCCACATCATCCTCTCCCTGCAAACGACGACGGTCTCGGGGACGGGCACGGAATTGCGCATCACCCTGCCCCTCGGCCTCACGGCCGCCGCGGGGGCCCGCAGTCTGATCTCGGTGCTCGATAACAACGTCGCGCACACCGGGATCGTGGATCAGTCCGCCACTACCTATTCGCGCGTCAACACCGACACGTCGTCGGCGACGAACTGGGCGGCCTCGACGAACCAGACGCAGATCATCGGGGACTACCGCGCGGAGGTGACGTAAGCCATGAGCAGCTATCAGACGTTCACGAGCGCGCGGGTGACGGAGCCGGATGGCCCCTCCCTGATCGCGCAGCTCCGGGCGGCGGACGCGACCGTCGGCGTGCAGCATGACCCCGGGTCGTCCACCTACGTGCTCAAGAAGGCGACCGCCTGGGCGGCTGGGGAGATCACCACCGCCCAGACTGTCCTCGACGCGGCGCCGGCCGCGTCCGCGCAGCTCGCGGCGCAGGCCTGGATCGATCAGCTGCCGATCGGGCAGAAAGCCCTGCTCCTCGCGCTGCTCGATCAGATCAACACGTTGCGCACGCAACCGAGTGCGACCTTCGCGGCGGTCACGCCGGCACAGGCCCTCGCGGCGGTGCGCACGAAAGCGGGGACGCTGTGACGGAGCTCGTCGGCGAGGGGATCGTGCAGGCAGACGTCCCGGCGCAAGCGGTCACCCTGTCGCCGTCGCCGAAACCGCGACCCGTGCAAACGCAGCAGGAGCAAGGGGCCGATCCGTCGTTGCCGGCGCGGACCACGTTCCAGGAGGACCTCACGACGGCGGGGCAGCGCCAGATTAATTTGATTTGGGAGCGGACGCAGTCGTTCATCGCGGTCGCGGTGGTCGTGCTGACGATGGTCGCGTCGATCGTCGGCATGATGTACAACCTCGCGATCCCGAACCTGCTGGCCGTCGCCTTCGGGACCGTAGTCGGGTTCTACTTCAGCCGGACGAATCACGCCGCGATCGGCGGGGTCGGCCCCAAGCCGTCGCTCGAGAAATACGAGGGCCGTTGATCGACCACCTCCAGCGGTTCACGTTGCCGGCGGCCTATGCGCTGCTGCCGCCGCGACTGGCGTCTCCTGCCGCGTCCGCGCTACTGCTCGCGATCGGGCTGCAGGAGTCCCGCTTTCTGTATCGGCGCCAGCTCGAGGGCGGCCCCGCGCGGGGCTTCTGGATGTTCGAACGGGGCGGCGGGATCGTCGGCGTGCTGAAGCATCCGGCCGTCAAGGACCACCTCGAGGACGCGCTGATCGATCTGCGGTACGAAGGCGCGATCGGGAACCCGACCTACTGCCACGCGCTCGTCGAAGACAACGACGTGCTGGCGTGTGTGTTCGCGCGGCTGTTGCTGTGGACGCTGCCGGGCGACCTGCCAGGCCGCGACGATCCGACCGGCGGCTGGCGGCAGTACCTCGAGGCCTGGCGGCCGGGCAAACCGCATCGCGAGACGTGGACCGCGTTCTATGCCGAAGCGTGGAGTCGCGTCGAGGCGAGCCGCGCAGACGATTCGTAACCCGCAACTCGGAACCCTGAACCCCGGAACGATTCAGGTGGGAGGACACATGACACACCTGAATCGAGACGGCGACGATCCCCGCGCGGCGACCGCGGCGGTTCTTGTGATCGCCATCGCCCTCGTTCTCTCCATCCTCGGGGCCTTCGGCTGTGGCCCCGTCATCCTGCCGCCGGCGCCGGCCGCCGATCGGCCGGTTGCGATCCAGGCGTGCGTCAGCGACGCGCTCGTGACCCTCGAGGCGGAGCCGTTCTTTCCGGCGCAGTCCCAAATCACCGATGAGACCGGCTGGACGACGTTCGCGGCCGTGCCGGCGAATGTCCATGCCTTCAATCTCCACATCACCGCGGCGCTCTATGCGACGTACGACAAGGTCGGCCTCGACCTCCGAGACGGGAACCAACGATTCCTCTTGGGGACCTGCTGGCCGTTGGGGGATCCGGCGATCGAAACGCGGCTGGTGCCGATGGTCTCGCGGCGGCCCTTTCCACCCGAGAGCGGGCGCCTCGCCGTGGTCGATCGGCATTTCGTCACCGAGGACGGGCAGCCGTGGAGCTGGCGCGGCGCGAGTATGTTCTTGCTCGGCGCGCGGTTCTTCGCCGGCGAGGACATCAGCCCGCAGATCGCCTGGATGGAGCAGCGGGGCATCAATGTCGCGCGGGTGTTCGACAACGTCGACTGGGACTTGTCGGTGTTCGGCCTGCCGAGCCACGCCGAGGTCACGGCCGCGCAGCTGGGCGCGTTCGCGGACCGGCTGGCGACGCACGGGCTCCGGCTCG
>Ga0207648_10004200_pt1 | contig 14885 bp, 10 predicted proteins | sample KBSMisM32_FD_184310 | JGI IMG/M metagenome (GOLD analysis project Ga0207648, IMG submission 184310) | Miscanthus rhizosphere microbial communities from Kellogg Biological Station, Michigan, USA - KBS Miscanthus M3-2 (SPAdes) (version 2) | ecosystem: Host-associated > Plants > Roots >...
CTCCTTGTAACGGAAGGGCACGCGATCGAACTGCACCGCCCCCCGCGGCTCGGCGATCACCGTGGCGGTGGGCGCGTCCGGGGCTTCCTCGGGCTCGTCGAGCAGCTCGAACACGCGCTCGGCGGCGACGATGGTCAGCTGAATCATGTTGGCGATGCCGCTCAGCTGCATGATCGGCATCGAGAACTGGCGGGCGTACTGGATGAAGGCCTGCACGTCGCCGATGGCGATCGACTGGCGGGTGACCAGCAGGCCGCCGACCACCGCTACGAAGACGAAGCCCAGGTTGCCCACGAACATCATGGTCGGCATGATGATGCCGCTCACGAACTGGGCCCGCCACGCGCCGTCGTAGTACTTGGCGTTCAGCTCGTTGAACCTGGCGACGGAGCGGTCCTCGTGGCTGAAGGCGGTCACGATCGTGTGCCCGCCGTACATCTCGGCGACGTGGCCGTTCAGGGCGCCGAGCGCCGCCTGCTGCTGCATGAAGAACTTCTGCGACCGCTTCGCGATGCGCGCCACGATGGCGAGGCTCACGGGCAGCGTCAGGACGATGCCGAGCGTGAGAATCCAGCTGATCGTGAGCATCATCACGATGACGCCGATCAGCGTCAGCACCGACGTCAGGAGCTGCGTGAGGTTCTGCTGCAACGTGCCGCTGATGCTGTCGAGATCGTTGACGGCGCGGCTCATCACCTCGCCGCGCGTCCGCGAGTCGAAGAACTTCAGCGGCAGCCGATCGAACTTCGCCTCGACCTCCTGGCGCAACGCGTACACCGTCTTCTGGGCGACGTTGGCCATCAGGTACTGCATCAAGTACTGGAAGGCGTTGGAGACGACATACAGCGCGACGAGCCATGCGAGCAGCCGGGCGATTGCCGCGAAGTCGATGCCGGCGCCGGGAACGCCCGACGTCTTCGCCAGATAGCCCTCGAAGATTTTCGTCGTCGCGAGCCCGAGAACCTTCGGCCCGACGACGCCGAACACGGTGCCGATGGCGCCGGCAACGACCACGACCACGAGCGCGCTGCGGTGCGGCCGCAAGTACCCGAGCAGCCGGTTGAGGGTGCCCTTGAAGTTCTTGGCCTTCTGCATCGGGACGCCGAGGCCGCCGATCGGACGCGGTGGTCCGAAGATCGGCGCCGGCGGGCGCGGCGCGGCCGGCGGTCCGGACGGCTGGGGGCGTGGCGGCGTGCTCATGCGACCTCGTCGAGCGAGACCTGCGACGACACGATCTCGCGATAGACCTCGTTGCTCTTGAGCAGATCGGCATGAGTGCCGACGCCCACGACGCGGCCGTCGTCGAGCACGACGATACGGTCGGCGTTGATCACGGTGCTGATGCGCTGCGCCACTACGAACACGGTGGCCTGCGCGGTCTCGCCCCGCAGCGCGGCGCGCAGCCGGGCGTCGGTGGTGAAGTCGAGGGCCGAGAAGCTGTCGTCGAAGACGTAGACATCCGGCCGGCGCACGATCGCGCGGGCGATCGACAGGCGCTGCTTCTGGCCGCCCGAGAGGTTGGTGCCGCCTTGCGATACCGGCGAGGCGAACTGCTCCGGCATCGCCTCGACGAAGTCGAGCGCCTGTGCCACCGTGGCGGCGTGCCGCACCTCCTCGTCGGAGGCGTCCTCGCGCCCGTAGCGGATGTTGGCGGCCACCGTGCCCGTGAAGAGCACGGCGGTCTGCGGCACGAACCCGATGCGCGCCCGCAGGGCCGCCTGCGGCATGGTGCGGATGTCGACGCCGTCGAGCAGCACCTGCCCCTCGTTGGCATCGTAGAAGCGCGGGATGAGCCCGGCCAGCGTCGACTTGCCGGAGCCGGTGCCGCCGACGATCGCCGTCAGCTCGCCCGGATGCGCGGTGAACGAGACGCCGGTCAGCGCCGGTTCTTCCGCGCCCGGGTACTGGAAGCTCACGTTGCGGAACTCGACGTGGCCCTTCCCGCTGGTCAGGCGGACCTGAAGGTCCGCCTCCACGTCAGGCGTAGGGCGCCCCTTCAGGGGCGCCGGATCCGCAATCTCCGGCTCCAGATCGAGCACCTCGCTGATGCGCGCCGCCGACGCCGACGCGCGCGGCAGCATCACGAACATCGCGGTGACCATGAAGACGGAGAACAGGATCTGAAATGCGTACTGCAGCGACGAGAACATGGCGCCCACCTGCATGACGCCGGCGTCGACGCGGTGGCTGCCCACCCAGATGATCCCCACGCTGGTGAAGTTGAGCATCAGGATGAGCGCGGGCATGAGCACCGCGAGCAGGCGGTTCACCGCGATGGCGGTGTTCGTCAAGTCCAGGTTGGCGTGATCGAAGCGCTCTCGCTGCCGCGCGCCGCGGTCGAACGCGCGGATGACCCGCACGCCGCTCAGCCCCTCGCCGAGCACCAGGTTGAGCCGTTCGATCTTCACCTGCATGGCCGTGGAGAGCGGCACCGCGCCGCGCATGATTACGGCGAACACCACCGCCATCACCGGCATGACGGCCACGAGCACCCAGGCCAGCTGCGCGTCCTGCGACAGCGCCAGGATCACGCCGCCGGCGGCCATCATCGGCGCCGCGATCACCATGGTGAGCATCATGATGAGCATCTGCTGCACCTGGGTGGTGTCGTTGGTGGTGCGGGTGACCAGCGAGGCGGCGCCAAACCTGGCGAACTGGTGCACCGACAGCCGCTCGGTGCGCGCGAAGATGGCGCCGCGCAGATCGCGCCCGAACCCGGTGGACACCTGGGAGGAGACGTAGCTGCCGGCGATGGCGCCGGCGGTGGCCAGCAGCGAGATCAGCAGCATGAGACCGCCGATCTCGACGATATGGAACTGGTCGCCGCGGACGATGCCCTGATCGACGATGTCCGACGTGAGGCGCGGCAGCAGCAGGTTGGCGAGCGACTGCGCCAGGGCCAGCACGAGGACCACGGCGAGCTGGCGGCGATGGGGAGCAAGAAAGCGCGTGAGTTTCAGCATAGGCGGCCAGTGCGGGATTCTAGCAGAGCTACTTAGTCTGGCAAATAGTTAGCCGTGCAAACTGTTCGTGCTAGACTCGGTGCCGATGCCGCGCCCTCGCAAGCCAACCGGAAGCGGCGTGGATCCTGGCACCGCGGCGCACGAACTGCTCTTCGTGGTGATGCTGGTGATGCGCAGCGTGGCCGCCAACATGCGGCGGTCGCCGGACGCCCTGGCGCCGGCCCAGATGGGCACGCTGATGAAGGTCGCGCTGGGGCCGTGCTCCATGAGCGCGCTGGCGCGGCATCTGTCGGTCAGCCTGCCGACGGTCTCGAAGTCGGTGGACATGCTGGTGCGCCGCGGCTGGCTGGAGCGGTGGGTGGACAAGCAGGATCGCCGGCAGACGATGGTCCGCCTCACCGTCGAGGGGCGCCGGGTATTGACCGACATCAAGAAGCGCAACCAGAAGCACGTCGGGCAGAGCCTGGCGGGGCTTACGGCTGAGGAGCGGGAACAACTCGTCGCGGTGACGCGTATGCTCTCGCGGGTTTTAGTGACACCGGCTGAAGTCGATTTCTAGGTTCGGGACCGCCTCTCGAGGAGCACTAGTATGAAACAGGTACTCGCACTGGCACTGGGACTGCTGCTGCTGGCCGCGCCGGCCTTCGCTCACGATGCCGACGGCAAGTGGGAGGGGATGATCGACACCCCGATGGGCGCCATTCCGGTGGGCTTCACCTTCAAGACCGATGGCGCCGCGCTCAGCGGCACGTCGCTCGGGCCCGACGGCGCCGGGATCCCGATCAAGAACGGCAAGGTCGACGGCGCCAAGATCTCGTTCAGCGTCGACCTCGACTTCGGCGGCATGGCGATCACGCTGAACTACCAAGGCACCGCCTCGCCCGACAAGATCGCCTTCACCGGCGACTTCATGGGGATGCCGTTCGAGTTCACCGTCACCAAAGCGAAGTAGGCTACGACGCCCGCGGGTCGTAGTCGCTCGACGGCGGGCCGACCACGTCGTCGACCCGCGCCTTCAGCTCGGCGTAGCGCGCGTCGCGCTTGAACATGCCGTAGACGGCCGTGATCCAGAACTTCTCGTCGGGCGTGGCCGGGCCGCCGCGATCGAGGATCTCGTGGGTCGTCCGGCGCAGAAAACGCTCCCAGTGCGGCCGGCCGCCGTCGATGTCGGTGAAGCCATACTCGTCCGACAGCGTCCAGCTGGCGTACACCCCGCCCGCCTTGCGGCGGACGTTCGGGTCGGCGGCCAGCGCCGCGACCGCACGGCCCACGAAGCACGGCGTCTCGGACTCTTGGAATCCCATCACCTTGGCGTCGCGCCAGTTGGCCTCGGTGACCCCGAACCGCTCGAGCATCGCTTCCGAGCGCAGAAACCCCGGCGTCACCGCCAGCGCCGTGATGCCCTTGCTCGTCAGTTCCTCGGCCATGTCGAAGGCCAGCCGGATCGCGGCCATCTTCGCCAGGTCGTAGTAGAGGATGCCGCGGTAGCCGGAGTGGTCGCCGTCGGTGATCTCCACCACCAGGCCGGACTTCTGCTCGACCATCAGCGGCACGCCGTAGCGGCTGGTCAGGACGTGCGTCTTGATGGCGCTCTCCAGGATCGCGAACCCCTTCACGGGGTCGAGCTTCCAGAAGGGCTTCCCCCATTCGACGAGATCGTCGCCGCCCCAGATGTCGTTGACCAGGATGTCGAGGCGGCCGGATTCCTGCTTCACGCGCGCGAAGAGCCGCTCCACCTGATCGGCCTGCAGATGATCGGTCTGCACGGCGATGCCGCGCCCGCCGGCGGCCGTCACCATCTCGGCGGTCTGCTCGATCGTTTCGGGTCTCGTGCCGGTGGCCGGCTTGCCCGCCACGCTTCGTCCCGAGCAGTAGACGGTGGCGCCCGCCTCGCCCAGCATCCGCGCGATGCCGCGCCCTGCGCCGCGCGTTGCACCTGCGACGACTGCAATTCGTCCATCGAGTGGCTTGGTCACAACAACGTTCCCTTTAACACCACCAACGCCACCGAGAAATAGATCACGAGTCCTGTGACGTCCACGAGGGTGGCCACGAACGGCGCCGACGACGCGGCCGGATCGAACCCGATCCGTCGCAACAGGAACGGCAGCAACGACCCGCTCAGCGTGCCCCAGAGCACCACGCCCACGAGTGAGATCGACACCGTGATGGCGACGAGTAGCCAGTGTTCGCCGTAGACGGTCGAGAAGGCCGACCAGACGGCGATGCGCAGGAAGCCGATGCTGCCAAGAATCCCGCCGAGGACCAGACCGGCCAGCAACTCGCGCTTCATCACCCGCCACCAGTCGCTCACCTGCACCTCGCCGAGCGCCAGGGCACGGATGACCAGCGTGGAGGCCTGCGACCCGGAGTTGCCGCCGCTCGAGATGATGAGCGGCACGAAGAGCGCCAGGGTGACGGCGCGCGCGATCTCGGCTTCGAAGGCCCCCATGGCGGTGGCGGTGAGCATTTCGCCGACGAACAGCACCGTCAGCCAGCCGGCGCGCTTCTGCACCATCTGCCAGAAGGAGGTCTCCATGTACGGCTCGTCGAGCGCTTCGGAGCCGCCGATGCGCTGGATCTCGCGGGTCGCGGTGGCTTCGGCCACGTCGAGCACGTCGTCGATCGTGACGATGCCGATCAGCATCCCGGCCGTGTCGGTGACCGGCAGCGCGCTGCGGTCGTACTGGCGGAAGACGCCGACGGCCGCGTCCTGATCGTCGGTGGCGGTGAGGGTGACGAAGCGGCGGTCCATCAGCTCGACCATCCGCTTGTCGAGCGGCGCCAGCAGGAGCTCGCGGATGCGGATGTCGTCGATGAGCAGCCCCTGTTCATCGACCACGTAGATCACGTTCAACGTCTCGCTGTCCTGGCCGTGGTTGCGGACGTAGTCGAGCACCTCCTGCACGCTCCAGTGCTCGCGCACGGCGACGTAGTGCGGCGTCATCAGACGCCCGACCGAGCGTTCGGGATAGCCGAGGAGCGTGGACGCGACGGCGCGTTCGGCCGGCGTCAGGAGCGAGAGCAGCTGGCGGGTGGCGGTGGCGGGCAGCTCCTCGAGAAACTGCGTGCGGTCGTCCGGCGCCATGTTGTTGAGCAGCGCCGCGATGTCTTCCTGCGCCATGGCCTTGAGCAGCCCTTCCATGGCGTCCTGCGAGAGGTATTCGAATACGGCGGCGGCGTCCTTGCGCGGCAGCACGCGGAACACGAGCACCTGGTCCTCGATGCTGAGGGCGGTGAGCAGCTCGGCCACCTCGCCGGCGTGCCGGTTGCGGAGCACGTCCCGGAGGCGGCCGTAGTCGCGTGCGTGCAGGATGCCTGCGAGCTCGTCGGCGGGACGAGCCACGTCGCGGATCGCCGCGAGCGCCTCGTCCCGGGTTGGGCCGGTGAGTTGTTGTTCCATTTTGGTGAGCGCCGCGCGAACGACGTCGTGGTGGTGAACGTGCGGACCGACCGCCTTGACGGCGTCGAGCCATACCCGGTGAATCAGATCGAGATCGACCGGCGTAAGCGAGGGCGGATGCGCGCCGATGTGATAGGTGTCGGTGCGGCCGCTGCGATGGGCGATGACGAGCCGGACCGTCATCGGCGCCGGCTTGTCGAGACGTTCCCACGCCTCGCCGAGCAGCCGCGACTGATCGGCGCTCGAGAGCGTGGACGATTCGCCGACGTAGACCTCGGAGGCCTGGAGCTGCAGCGTCGTCGTGGCGATGGCGTCCACGACGTTGCGGCCCACCACGATGATGGGGCGGATCGGCTGGCCTAGACGCTCGGCGAGCGTGGCGGCGGCTTCGAACACCTGGCGCTCCGGTGCCGTGGGCGCCAGTTCCGTGTCGTGCGACGCTGCTTCGATCTCAGGATCGAGCACGCGGATCGTCATGATGACCACGTCTCGATCGCCGGCGGCTTTGATCGCCGCGGCCACGTGATCGAGCGCGTGCGGGTTGCGTACCGGGGCCAGGATGCAGCCGGGCCGCGTGCCGAGCTGCGACGGCGACACCTTGGCGTCGCTCAGGACGTCGAAGGCGGCCGGGGCCTCGTCGGCCGAGTCGGGCTCCACCTGGCGGCCCGCCCCGAGCACGAGCAGTCCGATGACGCCGAGCAAGGTGGCAGCCGCCACCGCGGGAGCGTCGCCGGCCGCCAGCGCGGCGAGCGGCGCGCCCGCGAGCACCACGCCGGTGGCGATGAGCCCCACCGGGACACGCCTCGGGCCGAACGTGAGCGGCACTTTGTACGGCGTGTCCCTGTGCGTGCGGCGCAGCCGGACGAGCGCCGCGATCTTGATCAGCAGGTAGGCCGCAATCGTCACCGCGAACGCGTGCGCCAGCCACTCCACGCGTCCACCGGCCAGCAGCACGACGAAGACGGTGCCCGCCGCCGTAGTGTCGATCAGGCGCACCGGCGTGCCGAGGCGGTGGTGCAGTTCCACGAGGCCGCCCGGCAGCGCGCCTTCGATCGACAGCCGCTGCAGCAGCGCTTCGGCGTCGCCCATGGACAGGAAGACGCCGGGCACGAGCAGCAGCACCGCCGCGAGCGCGAGCGCGGCGGCGAAGAGCCCCTGCACCCAGCCCGGCGCCGCCAAGTGATAGGCCAGGCCGGCGAGCGGGGTGCTCGTCCACTGCGCCACTTCCTGCGCGGGCACGAGCAGCACGTAGCAGAGCGTCGTGGTGAGGCCGAGCCCGGCGGTGACGACGCCCACGAGCGTGCGCGTCCGGCGCAGCGACGCCAGCCGCGGCGGCGGGAACTCGTGCGCCACGCGCGAAAGCGCGTCGCCGCCCCCGATCGCCTGCAGCGTGAGGATGAGCGCCGACCACCAGAAGATCACGCCGTCGAGGACTGGCAGCGGCGTCCAGCGTGGAGGCAGCGGCGGCTGGAGCAGCGCTGCGGTGGGCACCGTGGCGTGCCGCAGGCTCACCGTCGCCCAGACGGCCAGCGCGATCAGGATGGCGACCGCAATCCAGACGCCGCGCGCCACTACGTCGCGCGGCCACGACAGCCCGATGCGGGCGCGCATCCACAGCAGGCCTACGACCGCGATGCCGATGACGGTCGCGAGTTCCTGCCCGGCGACTGCGCCGGCGACCGTGCCGCGAAGACGCGGCGCCAGCACCAGGGCCACGTAGTGACCGGTGACGACGGCGGCGAGCGCCGCGAAGACGATGCGATCGACCACCGCCACCGCCGTCGCCACGCGGGCGGCCCGGGGGCCGAACGCCTGGTGCACGCGCGAGGAGGTGCCGCCCGGGATGAGCAGCGCCCAGCTCTCGACGTCGATCGCGCGCGCGAACCAGCCCAGGACCGCGGTGGCGAGGACGGCCCAGACGGTGGAAGGGCCGAGGACGGGCGCGGCCACCCCGGCCACGAAGAACAGGCCCGCGCCGAGCTGGGCGATGGCGAGGGCGGCCGCCTTCCATACCGACACGAACGACCGCACGGCCGGCGTGGAGAGCACCACGCGCACTGGATGCGGCGTTCGAAGTCGAGGCGTCAGCGGCATGACGAGGCTGCCGCCTATCCTAGCGTTCTCTACGGGAATCCGGTGGTGCCGTCGATGATCCAGAGCTCGCCGGTGCCCTTGCCGAACGGCGCCGTGGACGGCGGCGTGCCGCCCAGGCACGTCTGCTCGAACGTGAGATGGAGACGTGTGACGATTCCCGCGGCGGTGGATTTCAGCTCATGCACCGTGAACGAGCTGGAGTTGTCGCCGCAGGTCGTGCCGCCTCGTGCGCAATTGATGAAGAAGCCCGCCGTGTCGGCCTTCGGCGAGAACGCCGCGCGCGGATACGATCCGACCCCGAACGACCGGCCGGTGGGGGCCATCGCCCACAGGATGCACTGCCGGCCGTCGTTGCCGCGCACGCCGGCGATCAGGTCCGGACACACGCTGCCCGCGATGTTGGGGTCGGGCACACATGTCGTGCGCACGACACCCCCGAAGGTCGCGTTGGCGGTGGTGTAGGTGCCGCTGTCGGCGCCGTGCACCGTGCCTGCGGCCACTTGGAAAGTGAGCGTGGACGTAGCGGGTGCCGGCGTCGATGGCTGAGTCGGCGACTTGCCGCACCCGGAGGTCACCGCCAGCAACACCGCACACGTCAACGAGGGAAGAGTCAAGCGAGACATCAGCCCCTCGTATCGGCGCCAGCGCGTTTGCCGTTACTTCTCGCGTGACCCTGACGTTACGTGTCCGCAAACCGGTAGCCGACCCAGGGCTCGGTGAGGATGTAACGCGGCGACGACGGATCCGGCTCGATCTTTTTCCGCAGGGCCCCGATCAAGACCCGCAGATGCTCCGGCTGTCCGGCAGCGTTGGGTCCCCAGATGGCCGTGAGGAGCGCGCGGTGGGTCATCACGCGGCCGGCGTGCGACGCGAGCAGCGCGAGGAGGTCGAATTCCTTCGGCGTCAGCCGCACTTCGCTACCGTCCCGCTCCACCCGGAAGCGCTCGCGGTCGATGACCAGACCGCCACGCACGAGCGGGCCGGCCGCCGCCGCGGGCGCCTCGGCGCGCCGCAGCGCGGCGCGGATGCGCGCCAGCAGTTCGTCCGATCCGAACGGCTTGGTCACGTAGTCGTCCGCGCCGGCGTCGAGCGCGCGGACCTTGTCGGCCTCCCGTCCTCGCGCCGACAGCACCACGATCGGCAGACTCGACTGCGCGCGTGCCGCGGCACAGACGTCCACGCCGTCGATATCCGGAAGACCGAGGTCGAGCACCATCAGGTCCGGGTGCAGCCTAGCGAGCGCCTCGAGTGCGGCCCGGCCGTGGGTCGCCGTCGAGACGTCGTAGCCGTGGGAGCGGAGCAGCGGCGCCAGCGTGGTCAGGATGTTGGGCTCGTCGTCCACCACCAGAATCCGGACGCTTGCCGTCACTGCGGCACCGCGGCGCGACGAACCGGACCCGGCACGGTGAACGAGAACCGCGCCCCCGCGCCGGGCGCGTTCTCGGCCCAGGCGCTGCCGCCGGCGGCGGTGAGCAGGCCGCGCGCGATGGCGAGGCCCATGCCGGTGCCGTGCATCGTCCGCTTCGCGGCGTCGCCGCGGTAGAACCGATCGAAGAGCCGCTCCGTCTCGGACGGGTCGAGGCCGGGGCCGTGGTCCGTCACCGAGACGTGCAGCCCCTCGGCGCCGACGTGCCCGGCGATGAGGATGCGGCCGCCGGCGGGCGAGTAGCGGGCGGCGTTCTCGAGCATGTGCGAGAGCGCCGCCGACGTGAGACGCGGATCGATCTGCACCTCGCGGTCGGCCGCAGCCTCCACGACGAGCGGGTGTCCGGCCAGCGCATGCCGCACGTGCGCCACCGCCGCGTCGACGACGTCCGCCGGTGCCACCCACTGCCGCTCGACGCGCACGGCGCCGGCGTCGATCTGCGCCATGTCGAGCATGTGCTCGAGCAGCAGCGTCAGCCGCTCCAGTTCCGCGGTGGCGGCCGCCGCCTGGGCTTCGCGCGCCTCGTCGTCGAGCGGCCGCCGCAGATTCTCGACGGCGGTGCGCACCGAGGTGAGCGGGGTTCGCATGTCGTGGCTGAGCGACGCGAGCAGCGTTTCGGCCAGATGCATGCGGGCGCGGTCCTGTGCCTTCGCGGAGAACTTGCTGGCCACGACGGCCACGGTGAGATAGACGCCGAGCACCACCCAGTTCTGCGGATCCGCGATCGCGAAGGTGCCCACCGGCTGCAGGAAGAAGAAGTTGAAGGCCAGCGTCGAGACGATCGACGCGATGACGGCGATGCGGAGCCGCGCGAAGGTGCCGGTTCCCAGGACGATCAGCAGCAGCACGAGCGCGACGGTGGTCGTGCTGATGTGCGGGATGTCGCGCAGCAGATCGGTGGCCGCGGCAATGGCCGCCAGCCCCGCCAGCAGCACTGCGGCGTCGCGTCGGAAGGCCGTGGGCACTAGCGCCATTCTGCCACCTGAGATGTGGACGCAGCCCGGCGCCGTGAAAAAGTCGTAAAGAGTTCGTAAGTACGGCGCTGGCGGCGCGCCGCTCCGCGCCGCCGGTCGCATAATGGATCCAACGCCAAATTCGCTCCCCACAGGGGCGATACGGGGGACCCACGTGAGCAGTCGCTCACCGGGGCGAATCCGGAAACGTGGCTGCCGGTCTTTAGACCGGCCCGCGGATCTGGTAGAGGACTTCCAACCTCGAGCCCGTCAGCTAACCCCGTCGGCGGTTGGAGGCACTCGTGGCCGAAGAGTCGTTCCTCGGGCAGGTCAAGCGCCTGATCGTCGGCGCGCCCATTCCGTCTCATCTCGCACATCACGAACGGTTCTCGCGCGTCACCGGGCTGGCGGTGCTGTCGTCCGACGCGCTGTCGTCGGTGGCCTACGCGACGGAGGAGATCCTTCGCGTGCTGACCATCGGCGGCGTCGCGGCGCTCGGCCTGGTCACGCCGATCGGCGCGGTGATCGCGGCGGTGATGGCCGTGGTGGTCTTCTCGTACCGCCAGACGATCCACGCCTATCCGAGCGGCGGCGGCGCCTACATCGTGGCGAAGGAGAACCTGGGCCGCGCGCCCAGCCTGATCGCCGCGGCGTCGCTGCTCATCGACTACGTGCTGACGGTGTCGGTGAGCATTGCCGCCGGCGTCGCCGCCATCACGTCGGCGTTGCCAGGCTGGCACCTCGATCCGGTCTGGCTGTCGCTCGGGTTCGTCGGGCTCCTGATGCTCGGCAACCTGCGCGGCATCCGCGAGTCGGGCCGGCTGTTTTCGGTGCCCACGTATTTCTTCATCGTCAGCATCCTGGGCATGCTCGCCGTCGGCGCGCTCCGCTACTTCACCGGCACGCTCCACGAGGTGCTGCCCTCGGCGCAACCGCTGCCGCCCGGCACCACGATGCTCCCGGCGTTCGTGCTGCTGACGGCGTTCTCGAACGGATGTACGGCTCTGACCGGCGTCGAGGCGGTGTCGAACGGTGTGCCGGCCTTCAAGCGGCCCGAAAGCCGGAACGCGGCGCAGACGCTGATGGCCATGGCCGTGATGTCGATCGCGATGTTCGTCGGCATCACGCTGCTTGCGCATGCCTACGGCATCGTGCCGAGCGACGACGAGACCGTCGTCTCGCAGATCGCGCGCGCCACCTTCGGCGGGCGCGGCGTCGCGTACTACCTGGTGCAAGCCGGCACGATGGCGATTCTCGTGCTGGCCGCCAACACCGCCTATGCCGACTTCCCGCGGCTGTCCTCGATTCTGGCCCGCGACCGGTTCCTGCCGCGCCAGTTCATGAACCAGGGCGACCGGCTGGCGTTTTCGAACGGCATCGTCATCCTGAGCGTGCTGGCCTCCGTGCTGCTCGTCGCCTTCAGCGGCGACACGCACGCCCTGCTCCCGCTCTACATGATTGGGGTGTTCGTGTCGTTCACGCTGTCGCAGGCCGGGATGGTGCTGCACTGGCGCGCGCTGCGCGGGGCCGGATGGCGCACGAGCGCCGCGATCAACGGCTTCGGCGCGATCGTGACCGCCGTGGTGCTCGTCATCGTGGCGGTGACGAAGTCGGCCGAAGGCGCGTGGATCATCCTCGTCATGATCCCGGTGCTGGTGGCGCTCTTCGCCATCACGCGCCGGCACTACGACCACGTGGCCTCCGAGCTCACGCTGCGCGACTGGCAGCCAGACGCGCCGGGCGGCCATGTCGTGCTCGTCCCGATCGGGGGCGTGCAGCGCGCGGTGGTGAAAGCGCTCCAATATGCCCGCACCCTGTCGAGCGACGTGCGCGCGGTCTACGTCGAGATCGATCCCGCCGCCACGGCCTCGCTCCGCGACCAGTGGCCGGAGTGGGGTCAGGGCGTCGAGCTCGTGGTGCTCACGTCGCCCTTCCGATCGTTGATGGAGCCGCTGCTCGAGTACATCGAGGTGGCGCAGCGCGCCGACCCCGACGGCTTCGTGACGGTGATCCTCCCCGAGTTCGTGCCGCAGCGGCTGTGGCAGCACCTGCTGCACAACCAGCACGCGCTGCTGATCAAAGGGGCGCTGCTGTTCAAGCCGAATGTCGTCGTCACCAGCGTGCCGTTTCACCTGGGACGGCAGTCGGCTGCCGCGGCGCCCGAAACGATCGAATCACGCGTGGCCGCGCTATAAGGCAGAGCCCGCCGGCTGGACAGCGCGCCTCAGGACGCGGTATGAAGACGCCGGCACCGGATGGCCGGCGTTTTCATTAGCTATCGCCGCGAGGATTCTCCCGGACATGCCGGCCGCGTCTTCGACCGCATTCGCGCGCGGTTCGGGGCCGACGTCGTGTTCATGGACGTCACCGCCATCGAGGCCGGCGTCGATTTCGTGGACGCGATCGAACGGGCCGTCGGCACCTGCGACGTCCTGCTCGCGGTGATCGGCCCGCAGTGGAGCAGTTCCGCCGACGGGGCCGGGCACCGGCGCCTCGACAGCCCGACCGACTTCGTCCGCATCGAGATTGCCGGCGCCCTGAAACGCGACGTGCGGGTGGTGCCGGTGCTGGTGGACGGCGCCCGGCTGCCGGCCGCCGCGGAGCTGCCCGAGGTGCTCCAGCCGCTGCTCCGGCGCAACGCCGTGGAGCTCCGCGATGCACGCTGGGACGCGGACATCGATCAGCTCATCGCATCGCTCGAGCGGATCGTGAAAAGGCCCGATGGGCTCGAGCGCCATCCGTCCCGATTGGGCTGGATCGCCGCGCTCGCGGTGCTGGCCGCGAGCGCTGGCGCCGCCGGCGTCTACGGTCCTCGCGCGTGCGCGCCGGCACAAGACCCGATCAACGTCACCAAGACGACACCGTCTGCAGGGACACCATCCGCGACGACACCACCCGCGGCGGCCACGCCACCACCCGCGAACACACCGCGCGCGACCACGCCGTCGCTGGCGGCGCAACCGTCCGCGGCGCCCCCGAAAGCGACGGTCCCGGACGTCGTGGGTAAGTCGCTGGACGACGCGCGTGAGGTGTTGCGGAGAGCCGGCGTCCAGGTTGCGCGCGTGCTGTATCGCGACGATCGTACGAAGGCCGTGGACCTCGTGGTCGTGCAGAACGAGGTGCGCACGAGCGCTGGCAGCCCGCCGGCGGTCGCGCTCACCGCCGTGGCGCGCGCGGCCGTCGTGATCCGCCACGCGCCCGAGGACGCCGATCTCGCCCGCGGGTTGCTCGGGGCGCTCATGTCCAGCGACGCCGGACTCGCGGTTCGCACCCTCGAGGGCGTCAGGCCAGACACCGTCGGCCGAGTGACGTACAGCGATCCCGCCCTTGCGTCCACCGCGGCCGGCATCACCAAGGACGCCAACGAGTGGCTGCAGCGAACCGAGCCGGGCCGGCCGTCGCTGGCCGCGTCCGTGTCCCCGCCGGTCGTATCGCGCACGCTGGTGATCGGTCTGCCAGAGCGTCGCTCGACCACCTCACAGCTGGAGCCGTTGCCGGATGTACGTGGGCTCAGTCTCGGGGACGCGAGCCGGAAGCTGTCTGCCGCCGGCGTGACCGCCTTCGACTACAAGTGGAGCACCGACGGCAGCCGGAAACCGTTCGAGGTATTCGATCAGAGCGAACTCCCGGCACGCGCGGGAGGCCGAATGGTGGGCCTCTCTGTCGGCGCCAAAGGCACCGTATTCGTGTACCACCTTGCGAGCGACGCTCCCATCGCGGAACGCCTCAGGCGCGACCTGCAGTCGCACATGAACGTGTATGGCATTCTGGTACGCCTCGCGCCCCAGGCCGCCGTGAGACCGGAGATGGTTGGCAAGGTGGCGAGCGGCGACGCCGTCCTGGCCAGGGAGGCCGGAACCATCGCGACGTTTGCGTCGAACTGGCTCGCCAAGGAGCTCGGCCGCCCGATACGGATCGAGAGGGTCGCAAGCAAGGTGGGCCCGGGCCGGCTCACGTTCGGGCTCCCGTCGCTTCAGTGAGCGGAATGACTCGCTGAGTACGGAGAGGCGCACCTTCCTCCTTTGCCGAAGAAGGTGCGCCTGCAG
>Ga0207648_10004202_pt1 | contig 14883 bp, 9 predicted proteins | sample KBSMisM32_FD_184310 | JGI IMG/M metagenome (GOLD analysis project Ga0207648, IMG submission 184310) | Miscanthus rhizosphere microbial communities from Kellogg Biological Station, Michigan, USA - KBS Miscanthus M3-2 (SPAdes) (version 2) | ecosystem: Host-associated > Plants > Roots > Rhizosphere...
CAGGTCGGGGCAGACCACGCGCATGCCCTTGGCCCACACGGTGTTGGCCGCATCCAGGACGTGCTGGTCGATGCCACGGGACGCAAAAAGGGCGATCCGGCCCTCTTCGTGTCCGAAGACAGCGCCGCTACGGCCGTTCGTCAGAGACATGACGACCTCGAGCGTCCTTTCCGCAAGACGCCGGGGATCGTCGGCGCCGACCACCAGGTCGGCGAATTGATCGATCAGATCGACCCTTCTCTTCACGTTATATGCCTCCGGAACCATCGTATATCAGGGAATGTCCCTTGGCGCCAGTCAATTCCTGTGTCGGCAAAGCTCGCTCACGACGTCGTAGAAGACCGCAACTGACTGAGCCACCGTATCTTCGCGGACTCTTTCGTCGTCGCCGTGGGCGGTCGCCACTTCTTCCGGAGTAGCCAGAAGGGGCGTAAACCCATAAGCCACAATGCCGAAAGGTCGGACCAAAACGCTCTCCGTGGCGCCGGACAGCATCTTCGTGGTCACGGGGACACCCGGGTGATGCCGGCGGATCGTGGCCTCGATGATCCGGAAGAGCTCCGTGTCCGTCGGGCTCTCGTTGGGCGCCCGGAACGTTCCAATCGGAGCGATCTGCACCTGGGGATCGTCGATCACCCCACGCAGCTCGGCGAGGAACGCCTGGGGATCCTCCCCGGGCAGCAGGCGTACGTCCAGCTCGGCTTCGGCGGTGCCCGGAATGACGTTGGTCTTGTACCCGGCCTTCACGACCGTGATCGAAATGGTGTTCCGCAAGAGCGCCGACGCCTCCCGATCCTCGTACAAGGCCTGGGCCGCGTCCGGATCGAGCAGGGCCTTGCGCAGGTCCCGGTACCATTCCGCGCGCGGCCCCTCGACGCTGGCGGCCTGGTCCCGGAAGAAGCGCTCGACGCCGGGGAGGACCTTCATCTCCGTCTTGTGCATCCGGACGCGCTCGAGCGCGCGCACGAGGCGGTTGAGGGCGGAGTCGGCGAGCGGGCGCGAGCCGTGGCCCGGAGTGCCGCTGGTGGTGAGGCGCAGCCAGAACGGGCCCTTCTCGGCGGTGTCGATCCCGAAGTATTGCGGCTTGCCGTCGTCGCCGATGACGTTCTCGCCGCCTTCGGTGATGAAATATTCGGCCCTTCCCAGGCGATCGCGCCACCCCGCGGGGCTGAGCGCGCGCAACGCGCCCGCGAAGTCCACCTCCTCGTCCGCGGTGGCCAGGAAGTAGATGTCGCGATCGAGGGCCAGCCCCTCGCGCTTGGCGCGGATGAGCGTCACCAGCTGCAGGATGCCTTCCGACTTCATGTCCTGCGCGCCCCGTCCGTAGATGAGGCCGTCCTTCACCGCCCCCGAGAACGGCGGCTGCGTCCAGTGGCCGGCGTCGGCGGGCACGACGTCCATGTGATTGGCGAGGATCAAGGCCCGGCGGGCACCCGAGCCCTTCAGGGTGGCGAGGAGGTTCGCGCGGCCGGGCGCGAACTCGTCGATCTCGGCCGGGATGCCTTCGCGGTCCAGGATCTCCTTGTAGAAGCGCGCCGCCTTGAGCTCGTTGCCGGGAGGGTTCGTGGTGTCCACCTGGAGGTATTGGCGGAGGAGGTCCACGGTCATCTGCCCGTAGGAGGGCGGCGGGTCGACGGCGGGAGCGGGCAGGGCCACGAGAGAAAGGGCGAGGACCAGGGGGACCGGGCGCATGCCACCTCCAGGGAGGCGTGAGGATACCAGCAGGTTTGACACTCTCGCGAGGCGCGGGACATAAGTACGGCCATGCTCCTGCTGCTCGCCGTGCTCCTCGCCGCGCCCGCCGCCGCGAGCGCCCCGTCCACGCGCACGTTGCGGCCGGACGACATCTTCGCCCTGAAGGAAGTGGGCGATCCCGAGGTCAGCCCCGAAGGCAAGTGGGTGGCCTATACCGTCACCACGATGGACGCCAAGGAGGACGAGTCGGACACCGACATCTACATGGCACCGTTCGCGGGCGGGCCGGCCCTGCGTCTCACCGCGAGCAAGAAGGCGGAGAAGAGCCCGCGCTGGAGCCCGGACGGCAAGTGGCTCGCGTTCCTCTCCGGGCGCGAAGGGAAGAAGACGCAGGTCTGGCTCATGAGCCGCGAGGGCGGGGAGGCGGTGAAGCTGACCGGCTTCAAGGCCAGCGTCTCCTCCCTGGCCTGGTCGCCGGACTCGGCGCGCCTGGCGTTGATCGTGTCCGACGTGGACCCGGACGACCCGGACGCCGAAGACGACGAAGAGGCGAGCGCGGACAAGGAGAAGAAGAAGGACAAGACGCCCAAGCCGATCGTCGTCCGACGGCTGCAGTTCAAGCGCGACTACGAGGGCTACCTCCGCGACGTCCGCAGCCACGTACACGTGTTCGACGTCGCCTCGAAGTCGTCCTTCGCGGTCACGTCCGGGTCCTACGACGATTCGGACGCGGCCTGGTCGCCCGACGGCAAGTGGATCGCGTTCTCGAGCAACCGCACGAAGGACCCCGACGCCAGCCGCAACGCGGACATCTTCGTCGTGGAGGCGCGCGCGGGCGCGACTCCGCGCGCGCTCGCCAGCGGACCCGGCGAGGATCAGCACCCCGCCTTCAGCCCGGACGGGGCGTCGATCGTGTACGAGGCGGGCGGCGATCCCAGGGACATGTGGTACGGGGCCAATCACGCCGCGGTCATCCCCGTGGCCGGAGGCGCTCCCCGCGCCCTCACCGCGTCCCTGGACCGCAACGTGGCGCACCCGCGCTTCTCACCCGATGGGCGGCTCGTCTACTTCCTGCTCGAAGACGGCGGCAACCGCCATCTCGCCCGCGTGCCCTCCGCGGGCGGCACCGTCGAGCGCGTGGTGGCGGGCGAGCGCGACATCAGCGACTTCACCATCTCCGCCAAGGGCGACGTCGGCCTCCTCGTGAGCGAGCCCCAGCTTCCAGCGGAGGTCTTCGCCCTGGGCGCGGCCAACGGGCTGCGCCGCCTGAGCACGGTGAACGACGCGTTCCTCAAGGGCATCCGCCTGGGCACGGTCGAGCGCTTCAAGGCGAAGAGCGCGGACGGCACGATGATCGACGGGTTCCTCACCCGCCCGCCGGACGCGCCCGCGGGCGCGCGGCTGCCCACGGTCCTGCGCATTCACGGCGGTCCCGTGGACCAGTTCTCGACCGCGTTCGAGCTCGAATGGCAGATGCTGGCCGCCGGCGGTTTCGCCGTGGTGGCGGCGAACCCCCGCGGGTCATCCGGATACGGCACCGCCTTCTCGCGCGCGATCTGGGCGGACTGGGGCAACAAGGACTTCCAGGACGTGATGGCGGCGGTGGACCACGTCGTCGCCATGGGCGTGGCGGACGGCGACCGGCTCGGGGTCGGCGGCTGGAGCTACGGAGGCATCCTCACCGACTACGTGATCACGAAGACGGGCCGCTTCAAGGCCGCCGTCTCCGGGGCCAGCGAGGCCAACTACCTCTCCAACTACGGCACCGACCACTATCAATACGAATGGGAGACGGAGCTGGGATTGCCCTGGCGCAACGTGGAGCGCTGGGTGAAGCTCTCGCCCTGGTTCGCCATCGAGAACGTCACCACGCCCACGCTGCTCATGGGCGGCGCGGACGACATGAACGTGCCCCTCCTCAACTCCGAGCAGCTGTACCAGGCCCTGCGGCGGCTGGGGCGCGAGACGGAGCTCGTGATCTACCCCGGGCAGAACCACGGCATCCGGCGTCCGAGCTACGTGCAGGACCGCTTCCAGCGTTACCTGGACTGGTACGGCCGGTTCCTGCGCCCCGCCGCGAGCGGGCCCGCGACCTAGTTGAAGCGGACGGAGAACTTGTTGGAGTCGATCCCGTCCACGTGGACGTAGATGGTCTGGTCGTGCGGGAACTTGGCGCTGAGGATCGGTCCCATGGGGTTGGATCCGCGGACATCCACCGCCCCCGGGTTGCTGTACCGCCACTGCACCGGATAGCGCGGGTTGGTCGGGACGCCGAATTCGTCCTTCGCGGTGGCGTCGAGGTGGGCCCGGCAGCCGGACGGGATTTCCTCCGCGTTCCTGCTGTGCTCCTGGATCTTCCCGTCGCAATCGACGTAGTAGACGCTCGCGGTCACGCGGTCGACGGGCATGTCGTTGTCGTTGATCTCCGGTGAGGCCTGGGGATCCGGCGCGGGCGTGACCACCGCCACCGGGCTCGGGGTCGGCGAGGGCGACGGTGACGGTGCGGGAGTGGGGCTGGCGGCGATTCCGGCCACCGTGGCCGGAGCGCTCGGCGAGCCGCCACCACAGGCGGCCAGCAGGCCCAGCGCGCCCAGAGCGGCATACGCCGCGACGCTACGTGTCATCAACACCATCCTCCTTGCCCGAAACATGAGACTCTCTCATTCGCGGCCCTTTACGTCAAGTTTCGCCCATGTTCCTTCGGCATTTCTTCGCCCACGCGACCTCCGCCCGTCCCGGGGGGGCGTCGCTCTCCACGCGCGCCGGGATCGCGGTCGTGGTCGGGGCATTCGCCCTCGTCCAGGGTCCGCGCGTCATCCATAACCTGCCCAAATGGCACTGGGAAGACGGGCGGCACTTCCACCACAACCGCCAGCAGATCCATTCGATCGCGGACTGCTTCCTGCTACCCAGCGCCTGGGAGGGCGGCGCCGAATCCACGTACCGTCCGCTCTCCGCGAACCTCTATTACCTGGCCGGACGCTCGGTCTTCGGCAACAACGTCGAGGTCTATCATGCGATCGACGCCGCCGCGTATCTGGCCAACGGCATCCTCCTCTTCCTGCTGTGCCGCCAACTCCTGCCCGGCCCGTTCGCACTGATCCCGCCCGTCGTCTTCGTGACGCGCCTGGCCCACCGCCAGGACTTCGAGTACACGTCCAACTTCGATACTCTCTCCTACGCCGGGCTGTGTCTGCTGGCCCTGCTCCTCTTCGTGCGCGCGCGCCGGCAAGAGCGCCGCTTCCCGGAAGCAGGGGCCGCTTTCGTCTTCGGGCTCGCTCTTCTCTGCAAGGAAGCGGCGGTCGTCTGGCCCGCGCTGGTCACCGCGTATGGATGGCTCTTCGACCGGCCGGCGGCCTGGCGTAAGTACGTTCCGGGCTGGGTCCTGGCCGCCCTCTGGGTCGTCTGCTATCGCGAGATGGTGCACCTGCTGTACCCCGCCGGCACGCCCGGCTTCACGCTGGACTTCGCGCCGTCCCACGTGCTCGCCCGCTACGGGGCCTACCTGCTCGGGATCCTCAACGCGCTGGTACCGACGGTCGACCCGGAGAAGGCGGGCTGGGCCATCCCGCCCCACCTCCGCGCCTTCGCCGCCAGCACTCCGCTGGTGGTGGCCATGGCCAGCCTGGCCGCCGTGGACGTGGTCCTGCTCGTGGCCGCGCGCTGGCGTCCGCAGCTCGTCGGCGCGGCCGCGCGCGTCGTCGCTTTCGGCCTGACCTGGTTCTTCGCGGGCACCGCGCCGTTCGTCGTCCTCGCCGACCGGCTCTTCATCCGCTACACCTATTTCGGGCACGCGGGCCTGTCCGTCGCGATCGGCGGACTGGCGGCCGTGGCGGCCCACTGGCTCCGGGGCCGCCGTCCGGCCGCCGCCGACGCCCCGGCCGTCCTGGCCGCGGGGGCCTGAGGCCCGCGAGACGCCGTCAGCGGTCGAAGAGGGCGCCTCCGGGCAGCAGATACTGGATGGGCCAGGTCTCGCGCATCTGCTCCACGACCTCCGCCCACCGGAAAGGCGGGACGTCCGCGGCGGGCTCGATCTCGAGGCCGGGGAGGACCTGGGCGGCGGCGTCCGCCAGCCCGCGCGCGGAAGCGGACGGGGCCAGGACCAGCCCCGTCAGGCCGAGCTTCTCCCGCGCGAACCGCGACACGATCTCGACGTCTTCCACCGCCTCCAGGAAATACGGTCGGCCGGTCAGGAGCGAGTTGTAGACGTGATTCGCGAGCACGCCGGAGAGGGGATTGAAGTAGGCGCGCGTCTCGTCCGCTTCCGCGAGCGTGGGGTCGTCGCCGGACGCGGCGCGATAGCGCATGCGGTTCTCGCCGACGCCGCGCAGGTCGAAGGAGACGACCTCCTCGCCGGCGTCCAGGCGGCGGCGGACCGCCGGCCAGTCCGCGGGCCCCACCTTGCCTTCCAGGGCCAGGGCGAGGACCGCATGTCGTCGCACCGAAGGATCGCGATGGATGTGCAGGAGCGGGATGACGAGGTGCTCGCCGTGGTACAGGCGATAGCGGTCCACGCGGGCATCGCCAACGGTCGAGGTGCCCGCGCTCTCCCAGGCGATCACACCGGCCGCGGGTCCCGGAGCCTTGGGAACGATCGGGGCGCGCACGACGGGGTCGAGTCCCTCGGCGTACCCCGCGGCCAGGGTGCGCGGCGATGACGGGCGCGCCCGCGCGCGGAACTCCTCGCGGATGACCTCGGGCAGCGACCGGCCGCCGAGGTCCACGCGCACCTGTCCGGTGGACGTGACGCGCAACGCGGGAGCATCGAGGATCTTGATGGGATCGAGCGCGGTCCGCGCGGGCCGGCCCGCGAAGCGGTCGATGAAGGCGAAGGCGGCGCGGCGGTTCTCCGGCGAATACATGTGACCGTGGACGCCTTCGGCGAGGGCGATGCGGTCCGCGTGCCCGAACGCGCGGTAGAGGGCCGCCACCTCGCGGAACGTCTTGCGCGTCCCCTCGATGGGAAAGAAGTCCTTCACCGCCGCCAGCAGGATCACCGGGCGCGGGTAGATCAGCAGCATCAGCCCGGGATGGTCGATGCCCGCGGAGACGAGCCGGTAGGGGTCCTGCTCGGGATCGCTGTCCGGGTCCTCGAAGATCCGGTTCGCCATGCGCATCGGGAGCGACGTGACGAAGCAGGACGGCGCCACGACCTGGATGCGCTCGTCGAGCGCGCCCAGGTAGAGCGACTGGAACCCGCCGCCGCTCGTCCCCGTGACGGCGAGGCGCGCGGGATCCACGTCCGGGCGCGTGAGGAGATAGTCGACGGCGCGCATGCCGTCCCAGACCATGTAGCGGTCGAGGGTGGTGCCGGCGACGCAGGCCAGGTTGCCCAGCACGGCGTGCTCGCCGCAGACGAGGTTGTAGCGGCTGCGGCCGCGGGCGGCGTCCCAATATTGGCTGCGCTCGCCCTGGCCCACGGGATCCCAGCTGATCACCACGTATCCGCGGCGCGCGAGCTGCCCGCTGATCTCCTGGTAGTTCCGGAAGGACTTGCCGTCGGGCGCGTGGCCGCAGGGCACGAGGACGGCGGGCTTGGGCCCGCTCGGGGCGTCCGGCACGTAGACGAGCGCGGTCACGTACAGGCCGGGAAGGCTCTCGAAGAGGACCTTCTCGATCCGGTACCCGTCCATCGGGATGGTTCCGGTGATGCGGGCGTGGAGCGGCGTCTTGACTTCAGGCAGGCCGCCGATGACTTCGAGCACGCGCGCGCGGATCTCCTTGCGCAGGGCGAGCAGGTCGGCTTCGGTGTGGACTTTCGCGAAGGTGGCCCGGCGCGCCTCGTCCTGGGCCCAGGCGCGGTCGAGCTGCTCGCGCAGGTAGGGCGTGATGCGCGGCCCCGCTTCGGTGGGATCGTCGAGCACCGTGAATGCCTCCGGTGGCGGCGCGTCCTGCGCCCGCGCGACGTGCGCCGTCACGGCCAGCGCGGCCAGGGAGAGTCCCGCCACCAGCGCCCGACGCCATCCCTCCGTCATCAGACTCCCTTCCTCCACTTCGGATCGTCTGCCGCGAGCAGGCGGATGGCCAGCGACCCGTCGGCTTCCACGGGCTGGGCGCAGGCCCAGCGCACCGGCCGCGTCATGCCCTTGCTCGTCATCTCCGCGCGCAGGCGCACGGTGCCGCCTTCCAGCGCGCGCGGCAGACGAAAGGCCGCCTGCCGCAGCTTGCCGCCGTAGGGATGGCCGGAATCGAGCGCGCCCCCGGCCCTGACCGTCCCGTCCGCGCTCTCCGCCACCACGTGCAGCGTGCCCGGCACCCCGGCCACCCCGTCGTTCGCGAAGGCCACCACGAGCTCGGTCCCGCCGTCGCGCTTGCGCTGCCAGACCCACGACGGCCGCACGCGATAGCCCATCCGCTGCTGCAGCGCCGTGAAGGCGGCGGGATGGACCTCGTGATACCGCGCGAGGTTCTCCGCCTCCGTCCAGAGCGACCAGTAGTTCGCCCCGAGGTCGAGGCAATGCCGGATCGCGTGCTCGATCACGTCCACGCCCGCCGCGTCCACGCTGTATCGCGGGCCGTCCGTGCGGTAGTGCCGGTGGTAGCCGTCCTCCATCACGACGGCCAGCCAGGGCGGCCGGCCCGAGAGCTGCTCGATCTGGATCGGCTCGTCCAGGATGATGCTGTCCGAGCGCAGCCAGCACCCGCCCCGGATCGCCTCCTCCAGCACGGCCGCGTTGCCCGTCTCGCTGATGTCGGGCTGCGTATTGACGGCCAGGGGCAGCCGCTTCCAGGCCGCCATCTGGCGCCGCGTCATGTCGAGGAAGGTGCGCTCCGCGGTGGCGCGATCCGGGAACGGGCTCGCCCAGTCGCTCGTGTGCCCTTCGCCCCAGAAGCCGTACATCATGAGGTCGGCGAACTCGAAGATGTCCTTGCCGTCCGTCTCCGCGGCCAGGAGGTCGACCAGCTCGCGGAAAGCGCGCTGGAACTCGGGATCGTCGTAGCGCGGCTCGACGCGCTTGGGCCCCGGCTTGCCGCCGCGGCGTCTCAGCGGCACGAGCGGGACCTTTGTTTGCAGGAAGTCGGGCAGGGCGAGACGGTCGGGCTGGATCTCCGGGTTCGAGAGCTGGACGCGGAAGGCGACGCGCAGCCCATGCCGTCGCGCGGCGTCGAGAGTCAGCGCCCACACGGGCGCGAGGTCGAGACGGCCCGGCCGGGACTGCACGTCGCGCCAGTCGCAGCGGATGTAGAGGACGTCCACGAAAGGCAGGCGCGCGAGCGCCTCGATCGCATCCTCCAGGCGTGCCTCGCCACGCCGCACCGCCAGCGCCGGACCGTTCTCTTCCCAGGTGTAGCCGACGAGGCCCGTCCCGAAGTTGCGGATGGGCGCGGCAGACGGGGTGGTGGTGGCCACCGTGTACCAGCCCTCGTCCTGCTCGATACCGAACGGGCCCTGGTCGAGGCGGTCCGCGGCGATCGGCGGGGGCAGGATGGGAGGCGGCATCGCGGCCGCCTCGCGCAGGCCGGATACCAGGGACAGGGCGGCCCCGGCCTTGATGAACTCGCGGCGCCCCGTCATGGCCGCGGCACGACGGGCAGGATCAGCGCGGAGGGATGCGCGGCGTCGTGGTACACGGTCTGCTGGGCCTTGACCAGGCGCGGCGATGCGACCGTGGACTCGCCCGTGTTCGGGTTGCGGTCGAAGCGAGGGAAGTTGCTGCTGGAGACGTACAGGCGCAGGCGATGGCCGGCCTTGAAGACGTTGCTGGTGGCCCAGAGGTCGATGGCGTAGGTCTCGACCTGGCCGGGCACGATGGGCTCCGCCTTCTCGCGCGAACGGCGGTAGCGCGCACGCACGATCCCGTCCGCGAGGTAGCGCGCGTAGCCGGAGGGATCGACGTCCACCAGCATGGCCGTGAAGTCCGTGTCGGGGGCGGAGGTCGCGGCCTGGATCTCCGCGGTGATGAAGCCCGTCACCTCCAGGTCCTTCTCCAGCGGCGGCGTCGAATACACGAGCACGTCGCGGCGCGATTCGTTGGGCCGCTGGTCGGCGGGACCGGGCTGATAGGCGGCGCCGCAGCACAGCCGGCCGCCCAGCGTCCGCACCGGATCCGCGGGGTCGTATTCGAACCGGTCCGGCGCCTCCTTTCGCGGCGGCGTCGTGCTCAGGAGCCCGTCGCCGCCCGCGGAGTTCGCCCCCTTCGCCGCGTGCAGGTAGTAGCGAGTCGCGCGGGCACGCGCGAGCGGGAACTCCTGCTCGTCCCGCCACACGTTGTCGCCCATGACGAAGAGGCGCACGGGTGCGCCCGTGGCGTAGCGGTTGGCCTCGCCCTTCAGGGCGAAGGCCGCCCATTCCAGGAGCAGGTCGGTGGCGTCCACGACGGCGTCCTTGCCGAAGACGACGTCGCCCACCTTGCCTTCCGGCGACGTGGACCAGTGCGCCCATGGTCCCACCATCAGGCGCTGGCCCGCGCGCGCTTCCGGCGTGGCCGCCTTCGCGCGCAAGCCCATGTAGTTCTCGATCGAGCCGCGGCTGAAGATGTCGTGCCAGCCCGCCTGGTGCAGGGCCTTCACCGTCATCTCGCCGTAGTGATCGGACACGCGCGTCGCGTTCCAGTACGCGTCACGCGTCTCGTGGTGCATCCAGTCGCGCAGGTAGGGCGCGAGTTCCCCCACCGCGGGCAGGTCGAGCAGGCGATAGCCTTCGACCGGTGTCGTCTCCACCCAGTCGCGCGGGCGCGAGAGGGCGGCGGTCTTGCGGCGCAGGGTGTCCACGGCCAGCCCGCTCGACCAGGAGGTGACGAACCACTCCATGAGGGCGCCGCCCTGGTAGGTCCAGCCCTCGTAATATTCGGACGCCGTCACGTAGGGCTGGATGGCCACGAGGTGCGGCGGCTTGGCCATGGCCGCGAGCATCTGGGTCGCGCCGACATACGAGCCGCCGAACATCCCGACCTTGCCGTCCGCGTAGGGCAAGGCGGCCGCCCACTCGACCGTGTCGTACCCGTCCGCCGACTCGTTCCGGAACGGGTAGAACTCGCCGCCGGAGTCGAAGCGGCCCCGCGTGTCCTGCAGCACGACGACGTAGCCGTTGGACGCAAGCTTCAGTCCCGTCTTCGGATCCCGCCGATCGTAGGGCGTGCGCTGGAGGAGGACGGGGAACTTTCCCTCCCCGGCCGGTCGATACACGTCGGCGCTGAGCGTGACCCCGTCACGCATCGGCACCTTGACCGCAGTCTCGACGACGACGGGCAGCGGACCGAGGTCCGCGGCACGCCCGGCCGCCGCCGCCGTCACGGCCACGCCCAGAACGGCGAACGCACGGATCGCGATTCGCATGGGCTACCTCGAGCGGGTGTCCGGCCGCCGCAATCGGCGGATCCGGTCCTTCACGTCCGCGGCAAAGCGCTCCACGCGCTCCGCGGCGTACGCCATGGGATCTCCGGCGGGATCGGTGACGAGCGGCGTGAGGTCCATGTAGAAGGCGAGGGCGGACGAGGCATCGAGGTGATGCGACTCGTCCAGGGTGGCGTGGGCACGGCGCAGCCCCGCCACCGCCAGGTCGTAGCGCTTGCCGCCCGTGATCTGCGAGTCGAATACGCCGATGAGCGCCGCGGACAGGCTCTCGCGTGCGGACACGTCGAGCGCGACCTTGTCGTCGCCGGTGAGCCAGTCGAGGTCGCGCCAGCCCTCGCCGCCCAGGAGGCGGCGCGGGCGCTCGTTCGCGGGCAGCGACCGGCAGGCGTCGAGGGTGGCCAGCGCCACCGACACGTGCGTGTCGTGTTTGTCGGCCAGGTTGTGCGTGTAGACGACCTCGGGACGCGCGCGGCGGAGCAGATCGGCCAGCATCTCCACCACGCCCGGCCGCGCGGGATCCTTGATGGCGGCGCTGGTGACGCCGAGCATCACCATGGCGCCGTACTCCCCCACCATGGCCGCCTTCCTCTGCTCCTTGCGCCGGATGGCCACCATCTCGTCGTTCGTGACCTTCGCGTAGGGGCCGCCGCGCGCGGAGCCCGCGCCGTCCGTCACCACCACGCCGCAGAACCAGCGGTCGTCGCGGCCGAAACATTCGACGATGCCGGGATAGCCCTCGATCTCGAGGTCGTCGGGATGCGCGGCGATGCCCATGTGGGTCGTGCGCGCGAGAGCGGCCTCTTCCGCGACTCCGTCCGGAATCCACAGGTCCGGTTTCATCGCTGGCCCTCTCCCTTCGTGAGGAGCGAGGCCGACGGCGCGTCGAGGTAGACGGTCGTGCCCGGGTGCTGCTGAAGGATCGACGCCGGATGCTGCGGGCTGATGGGACCCTCGAGGCAATCGCGCACGGCCTGGGCCTTGCGCGCATCGGGCACGATGCACAGGATCTCGTCCGCGTCGAGGATCTGGCGAATCGACATCGAGATCGCGCGCCGGGGGACGTCTTCGAGGCGCGGGAACCAGCCCTCGCCGAGCTGCTGCCGGCGGCAGGCCTCGTCCAGGGAGACGACGAGGTACGGGGCCTTCGTCTCGAAGTCCGCGGGCGGGTCGTTGAAGGCGAGGTGCCCGTTCTCGCCGATGCCCACGAAGGCGACGTCGATGGGATGCGTCTTGATGAGCGCGCCCACGCGCGCCGCTTCCGCTTTCGGGTCGGGCGCGTCGCCCTCGATGAAGTGGAACTGGCCCGGCCGCACCTTGTCCACGATCCGCTCGCGGAGATAGCGGCGGAAGCTGGCGGGGTGGGTGACGGGGATCCCCACGTATTCGTCGAGGTGGAAGAACACCGTCCGCGACCAGTCGATGCCCGGCGCCTTCACGAGCCCGTCGAGGAACTCGAACTGGGACGCGCCCGTGGCCGCGATCACGTTCGCCTTGCCGCGCGCATGGAGCGCGCGCCGCAGGGCGTCCGCGGCCTGCCGGGCGGCCGCCGCCGCCATCTCCGTCTTGGTGGGATAGACCTTGATCTCCACGCTAGTTCTCCTTCGGCCGCGCGGGCGCGCCGACCAGCAGCGTCAACCACTCCTTCGCCATCAGGCGATGCCAGGGCTCCGTCATGTGGATCCCGTCCAGGCACACGAAGCGGGCGCGGTCGGGCGCGGCGGACAGGAGCCGGGACACCTCGACGATCGTGATCCCGGACGCGCGTCCGGTCGCCCACTCCTTGGCCAGGCGCGCGGGATCGGCCGTGTCCGGGTCGTGCAGGTCGTCGAAGCTGTACACGCGGGCCCCGGCTGCGGTCAGGGCCTTGCCGAAGCGCGCGAAGTGCTCGAGGTCCTCGTCCGTGCGGTTCAGGACGACGAGGAGCACGCGGTCCGGCTGCCAGGCCAGGACGTCTTCGAAGAACCGCGTGTACGCACGCGTGGACGTGAGGCCGCCGCCCTGGAACTGCCGGAACTCCACCTTGGGATTCTCGCGCGCGAACATCGCGGTGACGATGGGCACGAAGGCGGAAGGCGAGGACCAGTGCAGGTCCATCGTGAAGGAGTGCCCGATGACGGCGACGCGCTGGGCGGGCAGGGCCCGCATCTTCGGGACGAGGGCGGCCACCGCGGGCTCCGCCAGCAGCTCGTCGGCCACGACACGGGCGTCGCGGATGTGCTGGTTCTTCTCGCCCCAGTTCCAGATCTTCCGCCCCGCGATCTGCCACTCCGCGGCGCTCGTGCCCACGGGCGACGTGCAGCTCTTCCCCTCGAGCTTCTGCCCCACGGCCAGGAGATCCGCATCGCGGCCGGGCAGGCCGAGCTGGCCGACGTAGACGGGCAGGCCCAGGCCGATGTCGAAACGGAAGAGGTCCTGGAGGACGTCGCCGTCGCGCTCGACCTCGAGGACGGTCTGGTAGAGGTTCGCAATCGCGCGGACGTGGGCGCGCGGCCGGCCGGGCGCGGCGGCGGCGAGGTATGCCGTGTACACGTTGACGGGCAGGGTGTCCGCGAGAGTCAGCCCCGACTTCAGGAGAGGCTCGACGTCGCGCACGGGATCGAAGGTGGAGGCGCGCCCTTCCGCCCAGGCCTTGACCGTCGCGGGATCGCTGGCCAGCAGCGAAGCCTGATGCGCGACCAGGGCCTCGATCTCCGCCTCCGTCAGCCGCGTCGCCCAGCAGGCGGGATCGCCCTTCCCATCCTTGCGCGCGAGCTTGACCTGGTACGCGTGGATGCCGCGGACGTTCGCCTCCACGAGCTGCTCCAGGCGCGGGAGCGCGGACACCACGTCTTCCACCGCCGCCGGATCGCCGGTGGCGGGGCCGTGCCAGACGCTCCCGCCGAAGGTGGTGACGTAGACCTTGCTCGCGTCCGCGAGGTCGGGCACGACGCGATGCCCCCACTTGAAGTTGAACCCGCGGAGACGCGTCCAGGTCGCGCCTCGATCACTCGAACGATACGCGGCCTGGTCGAAGCCGGACGCGTAGAGGACGGACGCGTCCCGTGGATCGATGGTCACGTCGTAGACGTGCTGGGACTGCGGGAGGACGTTCGTCCAGGTCGCCCCCGCATCCGTGCTCAGGAAGATCCCGCCCCCCGTATCGCCGCCCGGCGTGGCCACGCCCCAGGCGGCGAGATACAACCGCCGCGGATCCGCGGGATCGACGGCGAGACCGTTCGGCCCGTTCGTGCCCGCGGGAAGCGTCATGCGTGTCCAGTGCTCGGCCCCGTCCGTCGAGCGGTACAGCGCGCCGTCGTCGGCGTCGCCGATGCGGCCGCGCTCGCTGCGGCGCGCGATCACGAGGTAGAGCGTGCCGTCGGCCACGCGGGTGATGCGCCAGGCGAACGGCTGGTGGGGCGGCAGGCCCTCGTTCTTCAGCGTCCAGGTCCGCCCGTCGTCGGTGGACTTGAAGACGCCGCGGCCGTAGGCCGTCGCGTAGAGCGTGCGCGACCCGGCCTTGCTCGTGGGATCGAGGAGGACGTGCGTGACCGCGCTCTCCGGCATGCCCGCGTTCGAGGGAGTCCACGTCCGTCCGCCGTCGTTGGAGACGCCGACGCCGCCCTGGAAGCGATCGGGATCCGTGCGGCGCCACATCTTCGGGCGGGGCAGGTCGTGCGTGCCGCTGAAGGCGCCCCACATCCGGCCCTTCACCTCCGGATCGAAGGCGACCCAATACGTCGTGTTGCGCCAGCGCGTGGGCACGCCGCGCGAAGAGCCGATCCAGCTCGCGCCGCCGTCTTCGCTGCGGAAGAGGCCGATGTCGGTATAGGTGATGAAGACGCGCTTGGCGTGCACTGGGACCCCTTCGACGCCAAGCGCGTCTTCATCACCTATACCGACATCGGCCTCTTCCGC
>Ga0207648_10004203_pt1 | contig 14883 bp, 15 predicted proteins | sample KBSMisM32_FD_184310 | JGI IMG/M metagenome (GOLD analysis project Ga0207648, IMG submission 184310) | Miscanthus rhizosphere microbial communities from Kellogg Biological Station, Michigan, USA - KBS Miscanthus M3-2 (SPAdes) (version 2) | ecosystem: Host-associated > Plants > Roots >...
TCGATGCCGTGCCGCCCGTGTACTCAAGCGTGCCAGTCACACCGCCGCTACTACCAAGGATCACGGAAAGAGCGTTATTACCCAGTTCGCCATTCGCGCTGGCGTTATTGATGGTGTCGATCTTCAAGGTGCCTGCCTGGACGGTGAGTTGACCTGTGAAAGTGCTCCCCGTATTCGAGAGGGTTAACGTGCCGGTTCCCGCCTTGGTAAAAGCACCGCCGCTGCTAATCAGTCCGGAGATCGTTGTGTTTCCGCTGCCGTTAATGGTGAGCCCCTTGCCATTGAGATTTACCGCACCGCTGATCGTCAGAAGATTCCCTGAACTATTCATCCAGGTCTGGGCATTTCCCAGCTTTAAGCCGGCACTAATCGTAAGCGCAAAAGCATTTGTATTGTCAACCAGGATGCCAAGATTGGCCGTTCCATTTATCGTGTTGCCATCTAGCGTGAGCGTACCGCTGGTGGCGGAGATAGTCACATTCTGACCAATACTGCCCGTCATCCAAAGACCGCCCACAGTCGTGTTCCCGGTCAGGTTCGGTTGGTTGCTAAAAGTGCTATTGAAGACGGCGTTGTCGGGGCTTCCGGGTTTGTTCGCCGTCCAGTTCGAGTTGGTGCTCCAAGTCGTACTGGTACTCCCAGTCCAACTCGTGTCCGTTGCGAAAACAAGTTGTGGGCAGGCAAAAAACAAAAGCGCGAGCAGTCCTAGGCCACTGAAAGGGAGACGCTTTTGGTAGTAACAGGTTGGCACTTCACGGGTAAAAGCCGGTCTTGTACCTAATATCCATGATTACAGACACTTAAAATAAGTGAAAACTCCCCCCTTGCATGAAATTAGCTTGTCGCATTCGCATGCAATCACAGTTCGCCTTGGCGAGTGTCCCCAGCTCAACGACGGTCCTCGGGCCAAACCTCGCCACGTGCGATCTTCTGAAGCGCACGACTCCTCGGACTGGATCGCGCTTGCCCCTTTTGCAACGAATTTCCAGCCGCACCTGGTCGGTGGCATTGCTCTATCTTCTTTTGGATGTTGTCGCGTGGATGGTAATTTATGGGGGCTTTGGCTGGATCCGCCAGGCTGTCTTCTCGACCACCCCGTTTCAGTTCATCTTCGTCAATCTGATCGAGCTCGCGGTCGTAGTGCAGGCTCTTTACATCATCGGCGCCTACGACCGGAACACCGATCAACGGAGCCTTCCCTATACAGCCGAACACATCTTGGCGATTGCGGCGGCAGCGGCGTTCAGCGCGTTACTGGTTTATTCGGCCGCGACGTTTGACCAAACGATGAAGCCCAGCCGCGGGGCGCTCCTGTTGAAGTTCCTCACGTTCCTCCCGATCTCATTACTTTATCGGCGTTCGATCCAGAGCCATCTGGCGGCGACCTTCGCAAACGAGATGTTCCTGGTGATCGGCAGCGGGGAAGCGGCGGCCCGCTTTTACGAATCCTACAGGAACTCGCCAAATTGCCAGCAGGTCCATTTTGTCGACGTCGGCAACGGACGAGCTGGTTTGCCAATTGCCGGTGCCGGGTCGCCGATCATCGAGGGCGATCTCGCTGAGAAGCTGGAGAATTTGAGCAGATCGTACAGTGGAATCATTTTGGCCGAGGAGCCAAAATCACTGAGCACAGAATTATTGGAACGCCTCGTTAGAGCGCAGTTCCAACAAGTGCGCGTTTATACTTTGGAGTCGTTTTACGAAACGCATTGGCGATATGTCCCGCTCGATGTGATCGATCTGGTTTGGCCTTTGCAAGGCGGATTTCAGCTGGCTCGGATCGGGCCCTACCACTACCTCAAGCGACTCTTCGATTTGATCATGGCAACGACAGCATTGGTTGTTTGTGCGCCACTGCTCGCCTTTGTCGCGCTTCTAATTTGGCTGGAAAGCGGGGGGCCGATCATCTTCCGCCAGCAGCGAATCGCTCGGGGGGGAGGAACGTTCACGATGTTTAAGTTTCGCACGATGGCAGATCGTGGCGACGCGCGTGAAGATATTTACACGCGCCAGAATGACCCGCGCGTTACAAGTGTAGGGCACTGGTTGCGTCTGTTGCGACTGGATGAGCTACCCCAGCTCGTAAACGTCATTAAGGGCGACATGAGTCTCATTGGCCCGCGCGCGGAATGGGTTAAGTGCGCGCAACGTTATGAGAAAGCGATCCCATTTTATCATTTCCGCCACTTGGTAAAGCCGGGGATTACCGGTTGGGCTCAGGTCAACTACCGCTACGGTGAAAGTGATGAGGACACGATCGAGAAATTAAAATACGACCTCTACTATATTCGTCACTACTCGCTCAAACTCGATGCGATGATTGTTTTGAAGACGATCCACGTGATGCTGTTTGGCAAAGGGAGGTAGACTCCGCGAACCGCTTGGGTTACGACCAACGTCTGAACTTGAGTCTCTACGCTGCGCTGCGGCGTCAAATTACGCGCCACAGCTGACCGACGCCAATTTCTTCATCGACGATGGCGTGTAGCGATAAACCGTCGTGGTGCCGCCTTCGTAATAGGTGCTGCTCAAAACGAATTCCATTTTACCGTCGCCGTCCAAGTCGAGAACTGCCGAGATGCGATGAACATAGGGAGTATTTGAGGTATCGGCTTTCTTATAGAACTCTCCTTCGATAAGTTTTGTTTCCACTTTGCCGCCGCGCGATTGGCGCAGCAGAACAAAGGAATAGTCTCCCGCTTGCGCGCTGGTTGGGGCGCTGTCCTCCTCGGCTTCGTACTTGGTCGCACTCAGCAGCACCTCCTCCTCACCATCTCCATCGAGATCAGCCCGAAGAATCTGGGTGATCTTTACTTTCGGCTTTGGCAATCCCTTGCTGGCTAGGAAATCTCGCGCCGCGTCGCGATAAGTCTCCTGAGTAGTGTCCGTGACGCGAACAGGACGCGGCAACGCGTTCCACGGCGCAGCCAGCGCGATCTCACCGCTCGCAGGTGTTTCCGCAAAAGAGACGATTTGCACGTCCGGACAAATGTCCATTTCCGCTTCCACCTTCTGCGCTTTGGCCGCGCCCACTTCTTTGCCCAGATCGAAGATTCGAAACGAGAGCCCGGGTTTGAATTGCTTCGCCGCGTGTTCGCCATCGAGCCATTTCGGACCGCTACTGGCTCCGAGAAGAATCCCGGTTTTCACTTCCACGACCGGATGGATTTCGGCCCGCAAAGCTGGAGCGCAACCAAGTAGAAGCAATGCGAAGCTTGTCGCGCTAAACCTGATAAGGCTGTCTGTCATGTAACTAGGAACGGCGTTCTCGGATGGCAGCCACAATGTCTGCGATCGCTTCGGTGCGTGGTTTCGCCCCAAGGTTACCCTGGCCGTGAACACGGACACTCACCGCATTCGCTTCCATGTCACGATTTCCGATTACCAGCATCGTGTGGACTTTCATTTCCTCCGCAGCGGAGATCTTGGCTTTGATGTGATCGCTGCTCGCGTCTAGTTCGGTCCGGACCTGGTGGGATCGTAACTCATCCTGAATGGACCGAGCATATTCGAGAAGAACGGCTTCATCGCCAATAGGAACGACGCGGACCTGTTCCGGTGCGAGCCAGAGCGGAAAATTCCCCGCGTAATGTTCGATCAGGAAACCGATGAAACGCTCGTGGGTGCCGAGCGGTGCACGGTGGATGCAGAGGGGTGTCTTGGCGGTGTTGTCGCGATCTTTGTAAGTCAGGTCAAAGCGTCTTGGCTGGGCGAAATCGACCTGGTTAGTCGCAATGGCGAATTCGCGGCCAATCGCGCTCCAGACCTGAACGTCGATCTTCGGTCCGTAGAAAGCCGCCTCGTTAGGCACTTCTACGTAGTTGATTCCGGAGCGCTGCAGGACGCCACGCACCATTTCTTCGGTTTGTTTCCAGAGTTCGGGCTCATCGACGAATTTCTGGCCGAGTTTGGCTGGGTCATGGGTGGAAAACCGCATGACGTATTTCTCAATGCCGAAAAGCTTGAAGTAGCGAAGATACATCTGATTGACGGCATTGAACTCACTCTCGAACTGCTCGGGTGTACAGTAGATGTGAGCGTCATTCATTTGCAGCGAACGGACTCGCATGAGTCCGAACAGCTCACCGCTCTGCTCGTAGCGATGGCAGAACCCGTACTCGGCCAGCCTTAGCGGTAACTCGCGATAGCTTCGCGGCAAGGCAGCATAAAGCTTGTGATGATGCGGGCAGTTCATCGCTTTGAGATAATAACGATCAATGGGTAAGTCCGATCGCATCTGCTCCGCCTTGGCCAAAATCTCATCTAATGCTTGCCTGGTTAAAGGTTTCTCAAGCATCTCTCGGAATACTTCAGGACGGTTCATCGGCCGTTTTGATTCCGCGCCTTCCGCTACAAGCTCCATCGGGGGGAACATCGACTCTGCGTAGTAAGGTAAGTGTCCGCTCTTCAAATACAGACTTTCCCGAGCCAGGTTGGTCGTTCTTACGCGTTTATATCCGGCCGCGAACTCTGTCTCCTTCGCCAGCTTTTCTAATTCTTCGATAATAGCGGCCCCTCGTGGTAGCCAAAGAGGCAGGCCAGGACCGACATCATCGTCGAAGGTGAATAGCTCCAGTTCCTTGCCGAGTTTGCGATGGTCGCGCTTCTTCGCTTCCTCCAGCATGGCGAAGTATTCGTCGAGCTGGGTCTTGTTTTTGAAAGCAGTGCCGTAGATGCGTTGTAGTTGAGGGTTTCGCTCATCGCCTTTGTAATAGGCGCTCGCTACATTCGTTAGGCGAAAGGCGCCGATGTTTCCCGTGCGCATAACGTGCGGACCGGCACAAAGATCGAGGAAGTCACCGTTGCGGTAGAGAGAGATCTCCTCGCCGGCGGGAATATTCTCTACGATATCAAGCTTAAACTTGCTCGGCGCCGGCCGCGGACCTAGCGCTGCGAGTTCGCCGGCTTCAGCGAGGGCGAGCGCTTCTGCGCGGCTTACCACGCGGCGTTCAAATTTGTGGTTCGCCTTGATCTCTTTCTTCATCTCGGCTTCGATTTTTGCGAAGTCCTCCGGCGAAATTCGGTGCGGCAATTCCAGGTCGTAATAGAACCCGTTCTCGACCGGTGGCCCGGCCGCGAACTGCGCTTCCGGCCAGAGACGGAGAATAGCGGTGGCAAGAACGTGCGCGCAGGAATGCCGGATGCGTTCCAGCTCCGTCATGGGCGGACGGTCGGGTGCATTCAGTTGATCGGTTTCGTCGGACATGGCGGAAATTTCGGGCGGGCAAGATACGCCCGCGCGCGCGCTTCGCGCAATTCCGCTCTTAAGTCCGAGACCGAGCCGAATTTTTCCGGCGCAGGAACTAGCCGCGTTTGCTGAAGACTTTCAACTCTTCGACTGCTTTCTGAAGTTCGTCGAGAGTCGCAAGCGCGGCTTCCTGTTTTTTGATTGTCTCGTCGTTTTTTGTCTGCATCGCTTGCAGGTCCGCAAGCATGCTTTTCAGGTCGCTCGCGCCGGCTGGTGCGGCGGCGACCGGTGCGGCCGCAGGAGCGGCGGCAGCAGCATTGGCCGGAACCGAGTTCGCGGGCTGAACGATCACGGGCGATTGCGCATCGGCCGCTCCGAGTGCGAGGACGCTAATAATGAGCGCCGCAAAAAATAAAATCTTTTTCATCGCCCTCCCCGGATCGAGTAGATCCTCGCCACTCGGGCTGCCTCCACCACGATGGCTAGTTTTTCTTCGATCTTCGCCTGATTTTCCGCGATCCGGGTTTGTTGTTGTTGGATCGCCTTGATGAGAACCTCGATCTGCTTCTGCTCGGGTGGCGGGGGCGATTGTGCGCCGATCGAACTGGCCAGAAGAACAAGCATACAAAAAAGCGTAAGTTTTTTCATGGGAAAGGCTGTGCCGGAATAAGAGAGCAAGTCACGTTCCTTGAACCCTAAGTCGAGCTTGGATCACCCCTCGATCGGCGCCGCGGCGCGAAAACTGCTTGCGATAAGAATTCTAGTCGATACCCTCTGCCCATGGCCGGCCCGGGAATGTTCCAGTCGCAAAATCTTTCCCTGCAGCAGGTGTTGGCGCCGCAGCTCCAACAGAGCTTGCTTATCCTCCAAGCGCCTCTGCTTGAACTGCGTAATCTGGTCCAGCAGGAAATGGAGACCAACCCCGTCCTCGAGGAGTTGGCTGAACCGACCGACGAAGAACGCGAGGTTTCGGAAAGCGAGCCGGCCAAGGATGATTTCAAGGAGGAATTCGATCAACTGGCCAAGCTCGATGACGAGTGGCGAGATTACATGGCGCAATCAAGCAGCTACAGCGGCCGCTCGCAGGAGGATGAGGAAAAACGCCAGTTCTTTTTCGATTCCATCGCCACTCAGGAAACTCTGCAACAGCATCTTGTCGGTCAGCTAAATCAAAACGCCTTGAGCAGCGATGATCGCAAGACCGCCGAACTCATCATCGGCAACATCGACGACAACGGATTTCTCCAGGCTTCACCCGAAGAGATGGCGATGAACACCGGAATCGCGCAGGAGGATTTCGAGCTCATGCTCACGCTCATCCAGAGCTTTTATCCACCCGGCGTCGGCGCGCGCGATTTACGCGAATGCCTCCTGATTCAGCTGAAACGCGATGGTCGGGAGAAAAGTCTCGAATACCGGATTGTGTCAGATCACATGACTGACCTCGGCAAGCGCCGCTTTCCCGAAATCGCGCGCCGAATGGGGATCACGGTAGAGCAGGTGCAGAAGGCTGCGAACAGCATCGCGCAGCTCGACCCGCGTCCCGGACAGATTTTCGCCGAGGCCCCGCAGAACTACGTCCTGCCCGACGTGACCGTGGAAAAAATTCAGGGCCAATATCAGGTCATCCTCAACGGTGAACAGATCCCGCACCTGCGAATCAGCAATACCTACAAGGACATCATGTCGCAGGACGGGAGCGGCGGGGAGGTTAAGGATTACATCCGCGACAAGATCCGAAGCGGAAAATTTCTCATCAAATCCATTCACCAACGCCAGCAGACGATCTCAAATATCGCGCACCAGATCGTCACCCGGCAGAAAGAATTTCTCGAGCACGGCTCCGCGCATTTGAAGCCGATGACGATGGTCCAGATTGCGGACGCGGTCGGGGTGCACGAGACGACCGTCAGTCGCGCCATTTCCGGCAAATACATTTCCACACCGCAAGGTGTTTTCGAGATGAAATACTTTTTCACTCCGGGCTACCAAACGGCCAGCGGCGTCTCCATGAGCAACACGAGCGTGAAAGAGGCGATCATGGATTTGGTCAACAAGGAGTCGGGCAGCGCACCTTTGAGCGACAAGGAAATCGTCGAAATTCTCGGGGAACGCGGGATCCCGATCGCGCGACGGACCGTCGCGAAATATCGGACCGAGTTGAATATTTTGCCGAGCAACATGCGGCGGAAGTATTGAGTTGAAACACTGAAATCCTGAAACGCTGAAAGAGCGACACGGCGGTTTTAGGTTTTCAGCGTTTCGGTTTTTCAGCATGTTGCTCACATGACTCCCTCTCTCCGACGCGCCGTTATTGCCGAGTGGCGCGGGTTGCCTTCCGATCCGCCTCGACCGGATAGGACACAATCCACTGCGGACTTGTTGCCGAATGTCATGCAGAAGCTCGGGCTTAAGGAACGTCTGCAGGAAACCGAAATTCTCGCGGCGTGGAAATCGTTGGTGGGCGAGTTTATCGCCGCTCACTCATGTCCAGTTGCTCTCCGTGACGGTGTTCTTTACGTGCACGTCCTGCAGCCGGCCCTGCATTACGAGCTGGAGCGGGTCACCAAACCGGAAATCGTGCGCAAACTGAAGCAGCGCTTTGGCACGAGAACCATTCGCGATTTGCGTTTCCGGCTGGGCTGAAGAAACACGGACGACTTCCGCCTGAGGCGTATCGTCGCTCGAGGTCGCCAGCTATTTCTTTCGGCGAGGTTTTCCTTTTCCTTTTCGAAGGTGCTTTACGAACGCATGTAATGTCTCGGCGCTGACATGATGCTCGATTCCCTCGGCATCGGATTGCGCAATACGCGCGGGCACGCCTAACGAGCTGAGAAATTCGACCACAATCTCGTGCCGCGTGCGTGATTCCTCCGATAACTTGCTTCCGCTCGCGGTCAGGAAAATAGAGCGGTACGGCCGGCTGGTGACGAGTCCGTCGCGTTGCAGGCGCTGGATGGTGCGCGCAACCGTGACGTGGGTGACGCCGAGACGCCGCGCCAGGTCGATAACACGCGCTTCGCCGGTGTCGGCGATCAACTCGGCAATGATCTCGACGTAATCCTGCGCGATCTCGTGTGAATGCTCTTCCCGAGTCCGACGCGGATGGCGGAAAGGAAGAGCCGGGCGGCGATGGCCGGGCTTGGCGACGTTGGCAGTGGTGGACGGCACAGAAGGAGCAAATCAAAAACGCCGTCGTTGACAACAAAAAGATGAATTTGTAGCATCTGCTACATCTTTAAGCGGGGGCTGCGAGGTGTAGGATCTGCTCTAATCTAATAATGGTCGAAATGTCCGACGAAGTTACAGAAGTGCCCGGCAGTTGGCGTCGGAGTGGCGGCCTCGTTTCCCTCCCTGAGGTGCACCGCAGCATAGTTGTTCCAGCGAACGCCTCGTTCTGGAGGAAACTGGCTGCGTTTTCCGGTCCGGGTTTTCTGGTCGCGGTCGGCTACATGGACCCCGGGAATTGGGCCACCGACCTGGCCGGCGGCGCTCAATTTGGTTATACCCTTCTGACCGTCGTCATGATTTCCAATTTCATGGCGATCCTGCTGCAACATCTTTGCATCAAGCTTGGTGTGACAACCGGACGCGACCTGGCGCAGGCCTGCCGCGATCACTATTCCAAGCCGACGGTCATCTTTCTCTGGATTCTTTGCGAAATCGCGATTGCGGCGTGCGATCTGGCCGAAGTAGTGGGCTCGGCCATCGCTTTGCAATTGCTCTTCGGGATTCCGCTCGTCTGGGGTTGCGTCATTACCGCCTTGGATGTGCTCGCTGTGCTTTATCTACAGCACAAAGGTTTTCGTCTTATCGAAGCGATTGTCACCACGCTGATTGGAACGATCGGTCTCTGTTTTGCCGCCGAGTTGTTTTTCTCCAAACCGAATATCGGCGCCGTCTTCGGTGGGTATATCCCGAGAGCTGATATTCTAACTCACCCCGGGATGCTGTATGTCGCGATCGGGATCATCGGCGCGACTGTCATGCCGCATAACCTGTATCTCCATTCCTCGATCGTGCAGACGCGAAAATTCGAGCGCACGCCGGCTGGGAAGCGCGAGGCGATCAAGTTCGGCACGATCGATTCGAGCGCGGCGCTCATGTTCGCCCTTTTTATTAACAGCGCGATCCTGATCCTCGCCGCCTCGGCATTTCATTGGTCCGGACATCAGGATGTCGCGGAGATCCAGGATGCATTCAGGCTGCTCAGCCCGCTTTTGGGTGTGAGTGGGGCGAGCGCCTTGTTTGCCATCGCGCTGCTCGCTTCCGGGCAAAATTCCACGCTCACCGGAACGCTGGCGGGACAGATTGTGATGGAAGGTTTCCTGAACTTCCGCATTGCGCCCTGGCTGCGGCGGGTGATCACGCGTGGCCTGGCCATTATTCCTGCCGTGCTCGTGATCGGTATTTTCGGAGAGGGCGAAACGACCAAGCTGCTCATCGCCAGTCAAGTCGTGCTCAGTATGCAGCTCGGGTTTGCGGTCTGGCCACTGATGAGGTTCACAGGTGAGAAACGAAAAATGGGTGAGTTCGCGAACGGTTTTTGGATCAAGCTCTTCGGCTGGACGAGCACTCTGCTCATTATCACGTTGAACGTGAAGTTGCTTCTCGACACCTTTTTGCCAAGCGCGTGGACGGCTGCGTTTTATGGCGCGCTCGGACTGCCCGCACCGTAGACGAGGCGACGAAGGTGTCATGTCGAAGCTTGGGCCGCCCTCGCGCTTTGCACCGCGAAGCATCTACAAGCTAACGCCGTCTACTGGCTGGACAGTGCCAGCGATCTAGCTTAACGAACCCGAGGTTGTTCACATGTTTGGTCCAACTAAGACTTACTTCATTGGTTTCGGACTCGTAACTATCGCAGGCGGCATCATGGGCTATGTGAAAGCAAGAAGTACGGTGTCGCTTAGTGCTGGCGCGATTAGCGGCGGCCTATTGCTGGTCGCAGCTTTTCTACTGCCGAGTCACGCCGTGGTCGGCCTGACTTTGGGAGGACTTATTTCGCTTTTGCTCACCGGTTATTTTTTGCCGGCGTTCTTCCGGTCGCGGCAAATAGCACCGGCCGGGATGATGTCGGTTCTAAGCGTCATGGGGGTCGTTTTCGCGATCCTCGACTGGATGCGCGAGTAGCGGCCTGGCGTGCGCAAATTCAGCCTCAGCACACTGCGAGGGTTGGCCCTACTCCTCTTCCTCGCCCTTTTTGCTGCAATTGTTGTCCGCTGGATTTCACTGGAACGCCTTCGCATCAGTATGCAGCGGCTCGGCCCGCAGATCCTTTCGACGCCTACGGTCACGCCTGAAATTTCGCCGACACCAATCCGTCCGCCCGTGATCGGCGGAAAGCTCGATACCGCAAAACTCTGGAGCGGGATAACGGTTCACGCCGAGGTGGATCCAACTCCCGGCGGCGCGGCCTCGGTCGAGCGAATCGATCCGCAAAGCTACGTGCTCGATCTAAAATTGAATGTGCGCGTTCCAACGCCGAACCGCACCCTGGAAGAGCTGGCGCAGGTCACACCAGAGCTGGGAAAAATTCTTCCGGGGCTCGGTGAAATGATCAGCGCGGATTCCGTTTCGCCGCTTTTCCAGGAACTGTACGACCTCAAAGTGCGCACCCTGCGGGAGGATCTTGTCCGATTGGATCAACTCCTCTCCCGGCACAATTTTTACGACTGCCAAACCATCCTGCAGCTGAGCCACCCTGCGACAAAAAGAGCGGCGACTTTGCTCCAGGCCGAAATGGACGTCGATGCGGATGGATCCGACGCCGACCGTTTGCCGGACTTGGATGGAACCTCCGCAAACTTCAAGGCTTTCACGAGCTACCGCTGGAAAAAAAGGACCCCCCGACCCAGTCCATTTCTACCCGCGGCGGAGGAAAAATTGCGACGTTACCAGACGGAATTTGCGCAGAAAGGCCTGACCATGGAGCGGAACCGCGATCTCCGTGTTGGGATCCAACGGATGACAGCGGAGGTCGATTCCCTCAAGCACTTCAGCTTCCTGATTGCGTCGACTGATCCCTACATTGTGCTCCCCGGAATTTTCGGGCAGGGAAAAAATGCCGGACGAGTGGGAGATTATGCGGTCGTGATCGCGGGCGACCGGATTCTGCCCGCCATCGTGGGCGACGTCGGGCCACAAGACAAGGTCGGCGAAGCGTCCTTGCGAATTGCAAAAGAAATCAACGGCCTCGCGACGCCCTACAACCGGCCGGTGAGCGATCTCAAGGTCACTTATCTGATCTTTCCTGGCACGGCTGACACGCCGTTTGGGCCTCCCGATCTGGAAAAAATCCGGGCGCGTTGCGAAAAGCTCGTCAACGAGATCGGCGGAGCGACGGTGCCGCTGCATCGTTGGGAAAACTTAATTCCGACGCCAACCCCAACGCCATCACCAACACCGACTCCCTCCCCAAGCCCGACATCTTCGCCTAACGAATCTTTCACTCCGGCAGTCTCTCCGACGTTCGCCTTCCCGGTGCCATCGGCATCCCCCTCGGTTTCACCGACGCCGAGCCCGACCGCCTCTCCAACACCTTCGCCGAGCCCAAGTCCTTAAATCCTTCAGAAATTTGTCATCCTGAGCGTAGCGAAGGATCTCTGAACATTTCTGCGAACTCGATGCTGTGCCGCTGATCAATCGCTCGATTCCAAGGGAAAAGAGGATCTTCTCCCATGGCCACACGCGGTGATCGGAAGCAGTCAGAGATCCTTCGCTGCACTCAGGATGACAAAGATTAGCGCGTCGCCCTTCATGACGCACGGCATCTTAGCGGCCTAAGGGCTAATTCCCGGGCGAAACGTTGGGCTGCATCTTTACGCCCATTTCTTTCCACTTTTCATGCCCGCCCCGGGCACGCTCGGCGGCGCTCGAATATTGACTCGTGGTCAGTTCGCTGGCGTTGCGCGCCGTCTGCACAACGCTCGCTATGTTAACACCATTCGATTTTGCGAGGTCCGTCCACGTTTTCCCTTTGGACTTCAACGCTGCGATTTCTCCAACCTTGTTGCTATTTCCACGGGCGATCGCGTTAATCGCGCAAAGCTCGCCAAATCGCAGCCGCAACATGTCTTGCTGCGCCTGCAGCTCCCGCTCGCTTACTCCCGTCGCTTTCGACACAGCGGCCACTACATAGGGCCGTTCGTCCTTCGATCCAGCAGCAGCGTTCAAATGCCGGATGTGACTGATCAGAGCTGTTTCGTCGGTGCCCGTGACGGCTCTCTTCGGCACACGCACCGAGCCGCCGCCCAGCAAACTGCCCGTCGGAGGCGGAACAAAAACGGTCTCATAACCGTCGTCGCTGGCAGCGGGAGCGGTATTTACATCCGCGACGGCTGCCGACGGAGCAGTGGTCGAAGCAGGTTGGCGCTGAGCGGGCTGAGGCGTCGCGGCGCAACCAGCGAGCAGTGAAAGAATTGGCAGATAAACAAAGAGCGATTTGGACATGGCAGCGTGTGTTTTAAATCCTTCCTGGAAATGGTCAAGCTGAAAAGAAGCGTTCGAGGGGTGATTCTGTAACAGAAATGTCACAATTGGCCTTTTGCCCACGTGCCTGGGATTGGTTACACGGAAGGCGTGGTGATTAATCGCACGAACCGCTATCGTGCCGTTTGGATTTCAGACGTCCATCTTGGCACCCGGGGTAGCAGCGCAGCCGCGTTTCTCCATTTCCTCAAGGAGAACGAATTCGACACCCTCTACATTGTTGGCGACCTGATTGATATCTGGTCCCTGCGGCGCGGGATTTACTGGCCGCAAGAGCATAACGACGTCATTCAAAAAATTTTGCGGAAGGCGCGCAAAGGGACACGCATCATCTACATCCCGGGCAATCATGATGAATTCTTGTCCGGCTATCTCGGCGCGTACGGCGAGATCACGATTCAAAAGCATGCGATCCATGTCACAGCCGATGGGCGCCGCATCCTCGTCCTCCATGGTCACGAGCTCGACACGGTGGTGCAGAACATCAAGTGGCTCGCGCTTCTGGGAGACCTTGGATACCAATTCCTGCTTGCCTTGAACCCGTTTGTGAATGCGGCCCGGCGCGTTTTTGGTCTGGAGTACTGGTCGCTGAGCAAGGCGGTCAAGCAGCGCGTTAAGGACGCGGTCAGCTTTATCGGCGCCTACGAGGACGCGATCGTTCGTTATGCCGGACGATTCAACGTGCACGGCGTTCTCTGCGGCCACATCCACAGCCCCATCATTCGTCGGATTGGGGAGACGATCTATTATAACTGCGGCGATTGGGTAGAGAATTGTTCGGCACTGGCGGAACATGACGACGGCCAGATTGAGTTGTTGACCAACCAGCATGTGAGCTGGCTGAAGGCGATCGAGTCGGCGAAGGAACTTGATGAAAAAGAAACGGAACGCGCGTTGGGAGAAAACGAACCACGAGGTTTCTCCCGCGAAATCATTGCTGGGCGACCTCGTTAGCCTGCGGCGGACGCTACGCCAGACCGGCCGCGCCTACCTCACCAGGCTGGAGTCGGAAATAGACGAAGTCGCTGCTTGGGCGAACGAAAAGGCGAAGGAGCGCGATCCGTCCAAGGCTTGCATCCGCAATCTCGGAGACATGATCACGTTGGTGCGCAAGATCGAGACGAAACCGGAGAAGGGAAGGCGGCGGGATCTGAAAAAGATTGACGCAACCGTCAGCGACCTGCGGGAACTGATCAGCAACAAGGAAGCTCGTTAGGCTGCATCCGCTGGCGCGGGCCAATCGCGTGCGTAACGGAGAAGGCGACGCTCAAACGCTCCCGACTTTTCAGCAAAAAAACGCGCGCCAAGATCGAGCACTGCCTCCTCCAGCTCGCTTTCACCACTATAAATGAGCCCGAACAAGACGCTTCGTTCTTCTTCGTCGATCCCTTGTTTCTCTCGCAAATGGAGTCGGAAAAACGCCAGGTCATGCAGCTCACCCAACTTCTTGCCCAAAGTCCCGGCGGCTTCGCTGATCTCGCACATGACGGTCGGGTTGAGATTGCAGAGGAGCCGGCTTTGATACCAAAAATCCTTCACCCGCCTGCGCCAGGCGTGAAAATTCTCCGGCGTCTTTCTTGCGCAGGCACGTCGATAGTATTTTCGTCCGCGCCGATAGAAATCCCGCAGCCCGCAACAAAGATCGTTCATTCCAAGGTCATCCAGCGGCCAGCCCTCGATTCGATCTCAAATCAGCTGCAGAGTTGCCTCCGCCGCGTGCCGTTGTGGGGCGAAGGTCTCTGCGTTCGCTGCAACTTCCTCCTGTAGCGCTGCGGTGGTTTTTCCGAAAGTCAGCCCTGGCGGCACTTGCTCGCGTAGTTTCTCGACAAGTTGCAGCTCGACCCTGGAATCACGCGGGCCGGACAAGCTCTGGGCTATGTCGCGCAAACAACGGTTCTCTTCCTTGAAGATCTCGCGGTCGATTTTGTCGCGGATCAGACGCAAAAGAGCGCGGGTTTTTTTGATGGATTTGCGTGCCGCATGCACCGCGGCTGCTTCATTTGTAGGAGTCGCGGCGGCAATCTCACAGAGTGCACTCTCCAATTCTTCACGTGCGATCCGGCGCATCCCGGCGGCGATGCCTTCGCCGGTCTTTAAACGATAGCTCATGTCTGCGTCTTTCGTAGCGCGCTACCCCGCATAGATTCGAACTATGAATAACGCCTCCAAAGGGCGCTGTGTTACCGTTACACCACGGGGTATTG
>Ga0207648_10004206_pt1 | contig 14872 bp, 14 predicted proteins | sample KBSMisM32_FD_184310 | JGI IMG/M metagenome (GOLD analysis project Ga0207648, IMG submission 184310) | Miscanthus rhizosphere microbial communities from Kellogg Biological Station, Michigan, USA - KBS Miscanthus M3-2 (SPAdes) (version 2) | ecosystem: Host-associated > Plants > Roots >...
GGTTGCGGTAGATTATAATGGACTACAACTGGAACGGGAATTTTATTCTCCGGATTATGGTACAAAAGAAATTGCAGATAGAAGAATTCCTGATTTCAGGAACACATTATACTGGGCACCTTCTGTTTATACAGGAACAAATGGAAAGGCGGGCATTCAGTTTTTTTCTTCTGATCTGCCGGGAAAATATACAATTGTAGTGCAGGGAATGAGTGATAAGGGAGAGTTTGTAAGCGGAAGCGGTTCTTTTGAAGTGAAATGAAAAGGCTAGTGGGGATTGGCAAGTGGCAAGTAGGAAAAATGCATCCCCACTTACCACTAGCTAAACCCTACTCACTTTAATGCATTGCCGCTCTTTCATGAATGCCTTCACCGATCTCTTCAATCATTTTACGATTGAATGCTTCCAGATCTTCCGGGCTGCGACTGGTCACCAGTCCTTTGTCGACTACCACTTCTTTATCCTGCCAGTTAACGCCAGCATTGATAAGATCCGTTTTTATAGAAGAATAAGAGGTCATCTCTCTTCCTTTCAATAAACCAGTTTCAATCAATAATTGAGGACCATGACAGATGGCTGCTATTGGTTTGCCTTCCATTAAAAATGTTTTGGCAAAACTTACCGCATCATCATCCTTCCGCAATTTATCAGGATTCATTACTCCGCCAGGTAACATCAATGCATCATATTCATCCGGATCTGCCTTATCGATCGTAGTATCTACTTTCAACTCTATAGTCCAGTGATCATGGTTCCAACCTTTTACTTTTTTTGATTCCGGAGAAATAATATGAACTGTTGCTCCAGCGTCTTCCAGCGCTTTTTTAGGACTGGTTAATTCAACTTCTTCAAAACCATTTTCAGTAAGAATGGCTACTTTCTTGCCTTTTAATTTAGTATTAGCCATATAGATCAGTTTAAGTTAATAATAGGTTATCAATGATAAGCATCAAGGATTGTGCCTTCATAAGGTTGAGGAAGTTAACTTATAAAGGGGGTTACATATTAACCCTTTGAACTTATTAAAGCTTTTAAGCATCTTTAATTGATTAATTTTACTTTAATGTAAACTCCAAAAATGGAATTCGGGCGTGTACCTGAACAGGACCTTGGTAAAGTAGATTTTTCCCTGCCGGCAGAACCTGCATTCAATAAAGAAATATTGAGTGGGAAGCCGGTCAGTGACCCTAAAGTATATGTGGGCTGTGCAAAATGGGGAAGAACGGAATGGGTTGGGAAAATTTACCCACCCAAAACAAGGGAAAGGAATTTCCTGGACAGGTATGTTGAGCATTATAATTCGATTGAATTAAATGCGGTTCATCATAAGCTTTATGGTGAACGGGCTATAGCTAAATGGGCGGAGAAAGCAAAAGGAAGAGATTTCCTGTTTTGTCCGAAAATGTATAAAGGGCTCACTCATTCCGGGAAGCTTGATAGCAGAAAATTCTTATTTAATGAATTCCTTCGAGCCATGCGGGCATTTGGGTCACACCTGGGACCGATATTCGTGCAGGTGAATGAAAAGTTTACTCCAAAGAGAAAGGAAGAGCTTTTTACTTTTCTGACTGCACTTCCAACTGATCTTCAGTTTTTCCTGGAAGTGCGTCATCCGGGCTGGCTGGCAAAAGAAAAAGAAAGAACGGAGTTGTTTACATTTTTAAAGGAACATTCAATGGGTGCAGTGATAACTGATACTGCAGGTCGGCGGGATTGTGCGCATATGTATCTTACTATTCCCAAAACGTTTATCCGTTATGTAGGGAACAGCCTGCATAAAACTGATTATACAAGGATCGATAAATGGATAGAGCGAATGAAGTACTGGCTGGACAATGGGTTACAGGAGTTATATTTTTTCATGCACATGCATGATGAGGCCACATCACCGGAATTAACTGTTTATCTGATTGAGAAGATGAACAAAAAATTGGGACTGGGGCTTCCTGTACCAAAATTCATTGATCTAAAGACAAGTGAGATCAAAAAGAAGAAATAAGTAACCTCATTTACGCCTTTGTTGGTGTTTCCCGTCCGGCGTAAAACATCTTCAGGTATCGGAAGGCAGGGAGCACCAACAAAACTGTACAAGTAGATGTTAGTTGTTGTTGGTGCTCCCTTGCTTTCATGAAGGAGGAAAGAATCTTAATTCAGACGGGAAACACCAACAACGGCGTAAAAAGCTACTGGTAAGTTATGAATTAATTAATTTGGAAAAAATATGCAAAAGAGGCCTCAAAATGGAAAAAGCGTATGCATTTATGCAAAAATGTCTAATTATTTTTAGGAAGAAATGAAAAAATGCCCCATCTTGTATTGGGGATTAGCTGATCCGCGAATTTTAATCGCGGATTTTATGTTTAAAAGAATTCTAAAGTGGTTTAAAGGAGATGAGGATATTACTTCTGCCACTAATCTAGATGATAAATCATCTCCCCGGGTAAAGGGAACCTATTCTTTCCTGGGTTTGAAAATTGAATTAGAGAATCCTAACGGGAAAACAATTTTATTTGCAGTGCTTTTCTTGATTGTTGTACTTGTAATTATATTTTATCTCCACAGATATATCCCATTAGCATATCGAATGATTTCTAAATGAATAGTATAGTTATTCGGAGAGTTATTGAAGCTCTTAATGTACTTCAAACAGTTCCTCCCATCTTGTTGTATATCTCCCGCTTCTCATTTCCTGCCGCATTTTCCAGTCGCGGGTAGTACCTGATGATGCGAATTTCAGCACATCATTGCGCTGGCTGAAATTGATATTATCGATCATATCCATCAATCTTCTTCCACAATTTTTAGTTTCAGAAAGGAATAGATTACCCTGGATGGATTCATCGGGAATGATACCGCTTAGCATCACTCCCGCTTTTTTGTACATGGTATCTTTCTTATACAGCTGGTCCACCATAGCAACGGCCGGTTTGATGAGTTCATTGGTTATAGAGGTGGCAGCAGGTAAAGTAGTATAGGTGCTAATGGTACCACTTTTGTTAAAACCAAGCATGTGATCCTGGTCTTTGGTAACAACAAATATGCTGATCATGCTGGCTGCACTATGCTGGCGGCGTAATTTTTCAGCAGCTCTTGAAGTATAGGTAGCAATGGCCTCTTTGATTGAATTTATGTCGCTGACAGGTGATCCAAACATTCTTGTAGTAGCGATCATCTTTTTATTGACCAGCTCATCTTCCATATCGCGGGCTATTTCTCCGCGCAGTTCTTTAACGAGGCGAACTCCGGTAACACCACCCAGGTGAGTACGGGCAAATTCCTCACTTACATTCCGCAATTGCAACGCATCAAAGATCCCCCAGTTTTCCTGGAGGCTGTGCGCATATCTTCTGCCTACTCCCCAGATATCGCCTACCGGTGTTTTTTGAAGTGCTTCCAGGATCTTTTCTTCTGAGTCAAATACGGTAACACATCCCGTGCGCTGTTTATCCTTTTTGGAAAAGCGATTGGCGAGTTTGGCCAACACCTTAGTGGGGGCCACACCAACGGATACTTTAATACCAGTCCATTGTTCAACTGTTTCTCTTATTTCCCGTGAAATTTCAGGAATCTGATCCGGGGAAAATCCAGAAAGATCAACAAAGGCTTCATCAACTGAATACACTTCCACATTTTTTTTACCGAGCATTATCCGGAGCGTTTCCATTACCCGCCAGCTGAGATCACCATATAAATTGTAATTGGAGGAGAATACCGCGATATCATGTTTTTGGATCAGGGGCTTTGCCATGAAATAAGGACCGGCCATTTCAACACCGAGTTTTTTGGCTTCATCACTGCGGGATACAATGCAACCGTCATTATTGCTCAATACCACTACCGGCTTATTGTCAAGCCAGGGTTTGAACAATCGCTCACAGGAGCAGTAAAAATTATTACAGTCTACGATTGCTTTCATGCCTGTAATTGGTTACACCGCATGGATCACGAAAGTGACCACTCCCCATACGGCAAAATCAGTGAACTCAGCCAGGTTGATGGCTTTGAACCTATTATTCTCCGGTATGAGAAAAGCAGATGAAAAATTTTTATGAAAACGCCTCACCAGCATCTCTCCATTGAGAATGGCAACAATGATCTTTCCTTCTCCCAGCTTGATGGAACGATCTACTATTAGTACATCATTATCAAAAATGCCGGCTTCGCGCATGGCATCACCCTTCATGCGGAAAAAATAAGTTGCAGGTTTATTGCGGATCAGTTGTTCGTTGAGATCAATGCCGCGTTCCATAAAATCATCGGCTGCCGCACCAAAACCTGTGGCATTGGCGGTTTTCACCTGTTGCTGAGTAAACTGTTTGGAACCTTTATAGGCTGCTCCATAGAATTCTTCCCCATCCATAAAAAATAATTTAAGCCCGGTGTTGATCCATAGGCAATATGTGAAATCGGTTTGCTTCCTAAAGATCAGAAATATTTTTGGTAAAACTAAAATAATTAGTAAATTTATGCTAAGAATATAGGTAATAATTAATAATTACAAATGATGGGTTATGCAGTTGACAGGAATGACAATGCCCGGATATGGGGTATTTGAATACATGCTGGTGGTTTATCCTCATGCTGAATTGGGGAACCGTGTGATGCAGGTAAAGAAAGAATTCCAGGAAGCCTATAAGGTGGAATCTGGAATGGGTGGCAAGCCAAATATGGGTTTGGTCAATTTCCTTCAGTATGAAATGATGGAAGAGAGGATAATAAACCGATTGAGGACAGTGGCCATGGGTTATCCTCCATTTAAAGTTGAGCTTAAGGATTTTGGAAGTTTTCCTTCTCACACAATATATATCGCCATTACATCAAAAGTGCCGGTACAGGGCCTGGTGAAACAGATACGAAGTGAGGCACAGCGGCTGATGAAGCTGAATGATGATAATAAACCGCATTTTATCATGGAGCCACACCTCACTATTGCAAGGAAGTTAAAACCCTGGCAGTATGAAAAGGGGTGGCTGGAGTATAGCCAGAAACATTTTGCAGGTCGTTTCATTGCAGATTCCATGGTACTGCTGAAAAGACCGGTAGGTGAAATGAAATACCAGGTTGTAGAACGTTTCACTTTTCAAAACTTACCGATTGCAACCAGGCAGGGCCAGCTGTTTGGTTAAACAGGAGATTTGAGTTCAGCCCTAAATACCCTTATCCTTTAGCATGTAGTGCGTTTTTTGAGTTCTGGTATTCTAGTTAATCAGTATCCGTCCAAAACAAGGATGCAGGTCTTTCTGCATTAAGGAGAATGAAGAATGGTATTGTGAAGAAGCCTGGCAAGTAGCGATTCTTTGTTCTCCTTTTCCTTTTCTCCTTTTGTTGAGTAGGGCCGGAATAAAACAAAATCGATGTCTGAAAAATTACAGCAGGATCATTATAAGATCACGCCTAAGAAGATTGAAAACAATATACCCCCGAATAATGAAGAACAGGAAAACCAGGTGCCACAATACCTGCAGGGAAGGGGAGCACAGTTCAATACAAAGAACCGATTCTTAAAGAATGAAAAGACAAGGGAACATATAGAGGCGGTGGACGATTGGTCGGATGACGATTCACCCACCCAGTATCTGGAACAGGAATCAAAAACCATAGTTAATAAAGTGGAAAGTCCGGATGTGGGAATGGCTTATAGCATGAATCCATATGCAGGTTGTGAACATGGTTGCATTTATTGTTATGCGCGCAATGTGCATGAGTATTGGGGCTATAGTGCGGGCCTTGATTTTGAGCGTAAGATCATTGTGAAGAAGAATGCCCCTCAATTGCTTCGCAAATTCCTTATGCATCCAAAATGGGAATGCACTCCAATAATGCTCAGTGGCAACACAGACTGCTATCAGCCAGCCGAACAAAAGTACCGCCTCACCCGTTCCCTGCTTGAAGTATGTAATGAATTCAACCAGCCCGTTGGCATTCTTACCAAAAACTCATGGATCATAAAGGATAAGGACATTCTGCAGGAAATGGCAAAGAAGCAACTCGTATCTGCAATGGTATCGATCACTTCGTTTAATGAAGATCTTCGGCGCGTAATGGAACCTCGCACCACTACTGCAAAACAGAAGCTGAAAGTAATTGAGGAGTTAAGCAAGGCTGGTGTAAGAATGGGTATTATGATGGGGCCCATGATACCCGGTCTCAATGAACATGAAATGCAACGGATCATGAAAGCAGCCAGTGAAAGCGGCGCAACTTTTACTGCCTACACTTATATCCGGTTAAATGGAGCTATTAAATTCTTATTCCACGACTGGTTATACAAGAACTTTCCTGACAGGGCTGATAAAGTTTGGCACCTGATTGAACAGAGCCATGATGGTAAAGTAAATGATACCCGATGGGGTGTAAGAATGAGGGGAGAAGGAAGTATTGCCCAGATGGTTTCCCAGCAGTATAAGAAATACGGAAAGCTATATGGAATGAATGAAGAGGAGTGGAGCCTGGATACTACTATTTTCAGACGCCCAGGTGAACAGGGGCGACTCTTTTAATAAATATTATATTGATGTGTTGAAGCTGCCTTAAAGGGCAGCTTTTTCTTTGCTGATCCATGTCGTTTTTTCACCAAAAATCATTGTTTTTCTCACCTACTCTCGCATTTTCCCAGGTTCTAAATTTAATCCATCGCTAATCGATGGATAAGCTAAACACTTAAAAACAGAACCACTTATGGAAAATGATTTTTCACACCTGCATGGTCAGGAAAAGATTGATGCAGAAAACGATTATCTCAAAATGAAACTCATGTTGGAGAGAGGAGCTCAATTCGGACCTTATGGTAACTGCGTTACCAACCCTGCTGAAGAAAACCGGTTTTTAAAAGATATCATTGATTTTGAGGACCAGGTGGCGCAGCAGAAAATGATAAAGGTTTACGATAGGATCGGCAGGCCAACCCATTTCAAACCTGCAGATAAAATACCAGACCATGAAATGGATGATGCGTGGATGGAACTGGCAAACTTCCTTTTCAGACACGGAATCAGCATTGGCGTTTGCAGTCCTAATGTTACTATTCGTGATCTTTACCGATTTGCCGTAGAAGAAATGTTTTACATGGAAATGGAGGACGCAAGGGTTCCCGGTGTGATCTATGGTTTTGTTTATGATCAGTTTCATCCGGATCCGGTTTATGAAAACATGCGCCTGGCACTGGAAGAGTGTATCATTTATATTTTGAGCAAACAGGCAACCTCATGGACGGAACAGATCAGCCAGAACAAGCTCCGGCTAAATGATCATTATCCTTTAACGGCAACTGAAATAAAAAAACTGATAGATAGATTCAAATCAGTTTATGAGGATCTGCAATTGAGTGAGATCACAGAAGTGTCTTGCGAGCTCGGCGAAAAATATTCCCAGGTAACCGGGAAATACATTGTGTCGATGTCAACCGGTGTTGAATGGCATAAGCTCAACGGTAGCTGGAAGGTAGATATGCAACGGGATAAGGTATCGGGATTGTGGTTCATCACCGGGATCTATATCGAGAATATCCGTTTTTAACCGGATTATTCCTGAATGAAAAACGAAACGACTGATTCCTAACCAGTAATTATTTAAATTTATCCAAAAAGCAGATTGATCGTCCTCATTCAATGTGTAGATAAAGTGGGCCTGGTAGCCGCTATAGCCAGTGTCATGGCTGCTGCCGATTGTAATATCATATCCATGCGTGAACATGTGGACACTACTGCCAATCGATTTTTTACACGCCTGGTTGCGGACCAGAATGAAGACAGCGAGGTCTTATTGCAAAGACTTAAATCAGTGCTTCCTGAAAATGCAGTAGTCCAGATCAATCCTGATCCGGAGAAAAAGATCATTCTGCTGGTTACTAAAGAACACCATTGTCTTGGTGATATCCTGGTGCGGAATCACTTCAATACGCTTGGAGCGAAGATCCAATGCGTGATCGGAAATTATGATCACCTGTAGGATATCTGTCAAAGATTTGAAGTGCCCTTTCATTTTGTATCGCATGAAAGCATTTCGAAGGATGAATTTGAACGCAACATACTATCACTAATTTCGGAATATAATTGTGATTACCTGGTGCTGGCTAAATTCATGCGAATACTTTCACCACAGTTTGTAGCTCAATTCCCCAATCGCATTATCAATATACATCACTCCTTTCTTCCTGCATTTGTAGGTGCCAGCCCTTACCGGCAGGCCTGGTTACGCGGCGTTAAACTGATTGGCGCCACGGCCCATTTTGTAAATAATGATCTGGATGAAGGGCCTATTATTGAACAACAGATCATTCCTGTTAACCATGGTTATACAGCAGAGGATATGGTAAAGGCAGGTAAAGAAATTGAAAAGGCTGTACTGGCCAGGGCCCTGCAGATGGTGTTTGAAGACCGGGTTTTCGTTTACAATAACAAGACAGTGGTTTTCGAATAAAAACGATTTTCCTTGTCTTAAATTGAATCCCGCATTATCTACAGCCCAAAAAGTACAATTAGTCCATTCTGTATGGGCATGCACTTTTCTCTTAGTACAATGGGAGTTGCAGCCGTGTTGCATGCGAGTAGTATTCGGCGGCGGGTCTGAATTTTTGACAGTCTCCAGCCCTGTGGTCGGCTGCTGGTCGCATGCAACACGGCTACAACACGGCTGCTGAGTGGATGATGAGTGGAGACATGGCAACAAGTCTCGAAGGGGGGTGCCAGCATCCTGCGAGAGAATTTTCCAGTTTGGGGGAGAATCACCTCTAAAACTGTCTGTGTTGGCAAGGATTTTATTGGTCAGAGTAACTCCCTGGCAAGGATTTAAACTACATCTCTTCTATGTTGGCGAGCAGATAAATCACTTTTACTGTATCGTTTGCAAACTTACCTGCCAAATCGGCTGAAATTACAGAGTCCAGCAGCGAATCCTGTTATTCACCTGACACCAACAAAATTCTTATACTGCTTATCAGGTGTTGTTAAATATAAAAAGGGATGAGATGAAAAGAAGGATTCTATTTCAGAACCAGGCCTGCCGCTCCGTGTTCTGATCTTTGGCGGCAGGGACCGGTTCAATAATTTCAGGAGGAGTTTCCTTCTTCTTTGAAGTTTCTTTTTTTGTCAGGGTCTGAATGTCTGATTTGGTGATAATGCCACCAATCTTTGCATTCTTCTCCATATGGATCTCCGCTGTGTTGATATTTCCTTTAATGACAGCACCGCTCTGAACATTGATCTTGTTGCAACTCTTCACATGTCCATTGATCTTTCCATAAACGAGCAATTCATCAGCAGTAACATCTCCATTGATAATTCCTTCCTTAAGAATAATGATCCGGCTCTTGGTGAGCACATCACCATTGATTATACCGGCGATCTGTCCCGGTGAATCCGTCTGGATCGTACCGGTGATCATCATCTCTTTCGGAATAAGGAAACTATCCTTACGATGACTGGAGCTTAACAGGCTGTCGAGTTTCATTGATTGATTCTACACGTTCGTTCCCGGGTTTTCAAAATAGGAAACAGCAGTAGAGGCATTTCCCAGGTCAATGCCAATACAACGAGTTGCCTTGTTATCAGATATCCTCAATGAATTATAGAGGTAACCAATACTGATGATGTATTCAGGGTGAGGTGCTACTTCAACCGGGATAAATCCAGCGAACTCTTCTCTTATTGCATCATACAGTTCAGTATAATTGGCACCACCGCCCATGAGATAGATCTTGTCGCAGTTTTCCAGGTCAGCATCTGTGAAATGCTTGCGCAATTGAGGTGATACCACCTCTTTGTAATACTGGGTCAGTAATTCTTTTTTCAAATCAGTAAGATCGATGCGTTTCCTGTTGGTGAACAATGATCCTTTGATAAATGCTTCATCCAATTGGTATTCATTCTTCATTTCCAGGAAATATTTCTGGCTTAATTCACGACCAAGATTATTGATCACATACCTGATACCATGAGAGCTGAAATTGGTGCGATGCACGAGGCCATCTGAACTTGCCAGTGCGCCTTCCATAGTGCCAAAGCCAAAACTTAAGGCGATGAAGTTTTCATTCTCAGCATGCGGTAATATTTTTTTCAGGCCAATGATACCACCCACTATTTCAGGGATCACTTCATATTGATCAACAATAAAAGTGTTTTTGCGAATGCTGCCCTTTAGATTAAAGGTTCTTGTATCATAATCGAGCATGAAATGGCGTTTGGCCAGGTAATGCTCAGCTGCGGATTTGTAAACGTTGTATGTGGAGAAAGGGAAACCAAGCGTTATTACAAAAGGATGTTCTACTTTTTCTACAACATTGGTTATTGCAGAGCGGAAAAGAATATCAAAATCTTCTTCAGTTGGTGCGGCGTTAACTACACGCCCGGGACTAACAGCCCCTTTCCTCGCGAGGTTGCCGACCAAATACCATTTCTCGCCTCTTTTAATTTTTAATCCATTAAGAAGATCTTTTGCTGAGTTTTCAGTATTTCCGAAGGCTGTTTCGAAAATACTCGGGAAGTTGATAGTAGCGTTGTTCATAACAGTATCTATTGGAGTTTTGGAAATTATGTAAACTGAATTTACAATTATTTTAAAGTCGGGAAAGGCATTTTGCATTCGGGAGCAGGCATGTGGATAAATTCTGCACAAGTGGGGGCTTACTAACAGTCCCCAATACAAATGGGTCATGGCGTAGCCATGACCCATTTAATACATAATATGATCCTTCAACTTTTAATTAGTTCTGCCAACTTCCACACTCCATGTACTGCCACTGCTCACATGATAAACCTTTGCAAAACTCTCCATATTCAATGCAAAAGATAATTGCAATAAACTGTTTAGATAGGCTAGGGGTTTACCCTTGGCAACTGCACCAAAAGTCTCTGCATAGGGCATGGTACCTTCATATACCTTTTGCCTGTTATTGAAGATGCGCACCTGAATCTTATCTCCGGGTTTTAATTTCCATTGATTGAAAAGATCGGCACCGATATTGGTCCAGACATTTCCATATTGAATATCCAACACCGGTATATTTCCCTTTATCACATTTCCGGTAAGTGTTGCTTTCTGATACGTGATCATCACTGGTGCTGCCGGTAATGCCTTCCCAACCTGCTCATAACTGATCACACCCGAAGCAAGCCGTGCACCAGTATATGCATATACATCCCTCCCATGGAAGGTGTACGATTTCTCGCTATTTTTTCTCCGGTTCACCGCTTCATCGATCTCCCTCAACTCGGCAATTCCCAGTGTTTCTGCAATTAATGTGAGTGTGCCATTATCAGGCGTAACGATATACTGACCGGTCTTTGTTTTGGCCACTACGGATTTACGACTTGTACCAACACCAGGATCAACTACGGATACAAACACCGTTCCTTCCGGCCAGTAAGGAACTGTCTGCATTAAGCGATAAGCTCCCTCCCAGATATTATAAGCTGGTATCTCATGGGTCAGATCATATAGTTTCAGATCTGGTGATACACCCATGGCCACACCTTTCATAGCGGATACCGCCCCATCCTTTAATCCAAAATCAGATTGGAACACAACAATCTTTGATTGGGCATTTGAAATAACTACAAGCGATAAAATAAATACTGAAAATAATAGTCTACGCATCTTTATAAGGTTTAAAAACAAAAAATCCGGAAGCAAGTTCCGGATTTTTTACAATGCACGCATGTGAAAGTCAAAAATTCAGTACAAGTCTGCTGAACAGTCGCAGACCATTAAATCCCATTTGCACAGATTCCCAGGCACCACCTGTCTCATTATCGAAAGATTCATATCGGGCATTGGGAACTGAAGCAAAATCAGGATGAACATTAAATAGATTATCTGCTCCTATGAACAATGTTGCTTTCTTTGAAAACGTATAGGAGAGGAATATATCAGTGGTTAACTTACCACCATATTTGAAGATCTCGGGTGTAACATGTACCTGGTCACTATATCCATCTATGTCCACATAGGGATCAATTCCTGTAAAGCTTCCGGAAATATCCGGATCGCCGGGACCACCGGTACCAGCACGACTGGCCAAACCTGTCCATCCAAAGCCTTTCGTTGCCATCTTCCCATAATAAACGAAATGCAAACCGCCACCTATTTTGTTGCAGGTATAATCAAGATTCAAAGCCAGCTTTGCTTTGGGAGCAGAAGAAATGAGGAATGCTTCTTCCCGGTCACTAAAGAATGTTTTGCGATGGAGATAACTGTCATCCAGTTTGGCTGGTACATGCACTTCATCAATACTCATATCCTGTATGTTGCCGGTAAGAAGCGCCCTGAAAGATTTGTTCAACCATCTTTTGTTATAATCAACAACAATATCAATTCCATAATTGGTAGTGTTCACTGCATTATCAAAAAACTGGGCAGTGGATACTCCGATATTATCAAGTGCAGTAGTGAATTCAGTTGGTAAGGAATTGTCATCTGCACTGAATAAGCCGGATAATACAATGCGATCTTTTACTTTCACCATATACCCATCCAGCGTAAATGTCAGGTTGTTTGTTGGTTTCCAGGTAAAGCCAAGGCTTGCATTGATGGACGTCTCGTCTTTCAATTCAGGAATACCGGCCGCCTGTGTGATGGCGTCATCATTACGCGCAATGCGGGATTGTACCAGTTGGCCACCACTGAAAGAAGTAAGCGTATTGCTGAAATTGATCTGTTGCAGAGAAGGTGCTCTGAAACCCGTACTTACTGATCCCCTTAAATTGAATTTGGGAGAGAACTTATATCGTGCAGCAGCTTTTCCTGTTACTACGGAACCAAAATCTGAATAGTGTTCATAGCGAGCTGCAAGGTCCACCAGCCATCCGCTTGTCCAGGAATTTTCATAATCTACGTAAACACCTTCTACCGTGCGGTTAGCATTTACTTCGTCTGCAGGACTGAATCCCGGAAATCCCTGTGATCCGGGTGCCTGATCAAATGGATTGCTATAGCCTTTATATGAAGCTTCTTCACCTTTATAAATGGAATATCGCTCATACCTGAACTCTGCTCCTGCGGCGAACGTGCTTGTGCGGGAAGTAGCCTGGAACGATTTACTAAAATCAAAATTGGTAGTATTCTGAAGGAAATTAAATCCTCCGTCATCAAAATGAGTTTGTGCAACTGAATTGAGGATGGAAGCATTAAAAGTTTTATCGCCATAATAATGGAAATCATTTCTTCCAAGCGTATTGCTCACATCCCAGTTCCAATTGCCTGCGGATACACCTTTGAATCCGGCTGCCAGTGAATAATCAGTTATATGTGTTTGAATATGGGGATTATAATATTGCTCTCCATCTTCTGAAGTGCGCATGATGGAGGGAACATAAATGATTTTACCGCTATTATCTACCGGGAACCGGTCAGGCCTTGCACTCCAGTTGCGGGTATAAGCAAAGGCATCTGATGACTTGTAATTGTATCCGCCAAATGAATAGAAAGTGGCTTTTCCTGCTGGCAATTCAAGATTAAACATGCCGCCTCCACTGGTAATAGAACCATCACCAAAAGCACGGCGTCCACTATTCAATAGAAGCGCATCAGGATTGGTTCGGATATTGGTATCTCCAACCTGGCGATATGTTTTTGCCTGCTTGAGAAAATCCAGGGAGATATTGATCAGCCCACCTTTATTTCCCAGTTTGAAGCCATTATTTACTGATAAAGCAAATGCTCCTCCATCAATAGGATGGCTGTAATAATACTGGTTACCTTTTTTTGATTCGTAGGCATTGAATTTTTTATCATAATAACCAGACCAGCCGGCATTGACATTCCAGTGATTCACATCTTTTTTCAAAATGATATTGATCACACCGGCCATTGCATCTGAACCATATTGCGCAGATGCGCCATCTCTTAATATTTCAATGCGGTCAACTGCTACCTGCGGAAATGCACACAAATCCGCCCCGCTATTCCCTCTTCCCCTTGTACCGAACAACCCAACAAATGCAGTTTGATGGCGGCGCTTACCATTGATCAATACAAGCGTCTGATCAGGACCAAGTCCCCGCAAGGTGCCCAGGTCAATATGATCAGCGCCATCTGCACCACTCTGCTTGTTATAATTAAAAGAGGGAGCAGCAGAATTTAATATGGATGTAAGGTCCATTTTGGCAGTAGGAGCTCCCACCTGATTAATATTGATAACATCAACCGGTACGGGTGATTCTGTTCTCACGCGTCCTCCACGCCGTGAACCAACCAATACTATCTGTCCCAATTCCTCCATTGTGCTTTCAAATGAAATGGAGATATAGCTTTGTCCGTTTACATTGACTGAAATCGTTTTATAACCGATCCTGCTGACTTCAAGAACATCCGTGCCAGAAGCCCTGATGCTGAATGATCCATTTTCACTGGTAACAACGCCTGCCCGTGTTGAGCGGACCATTACTGAAACCCCTCCCACGCCTTCATTTGTTTTGGAATCAGTTACTTTCCCGGTTACAGTTTGTCCATAAAAAAAATAAGTGACCATGATGGCCACTATCGTTAACAGCAGTTTTTTTGGCAGTTTCATACAGTATTGTTTCATTTAAGGTAGGACAAATGGCGATCATTTTGGGAATTTCTATTGAGAAATTTCCAATTTTGGGGTTCCAACATTGAAATTTTTTATGAGGTAATTAAAGTTATACCCTGATGTATATCTTCTTCCTGTCCATAAAATAGCAGATGGCCCACATGAAAATGATCACACATATTGCGTAGAACAGGGATCCCAGTCGTGGATCACCAGGAATATTTGAAAAACCTTTGGGATAAAGAAAATTCCATGGGTTTACTCCATTGCGCATTTCTGCCTAAAGGTTTATCATTGATCAGGATGGGCAATGGAGTAAACCCATGGAATTTTCTTTATCCCAAAGGTTTTTCAAATATTCC
>Ga0207648_10004208_pt1 | contig 14869 bp, 13 predicted proteins | sample KBSMisM32_FD_184310 | JGI IMG/M metagenome (GOLD analysis project Ga0207648, IMG submission 184310) | Miscanthus rhizosphere microbial communities from Kellogg Biological Station, Michigan, USA - KBS Miscanthus M3-2 (SPAdes) (version 2) | ecosystem: Host-associated > Plants > Roots >...
ACCGACCGCGCCGGAGCAGCAACGGCGACGTTGGGCTTGGGCCTCGGCGGAGCAGCTGGCGCAGCGTCGTCCCGAATCTGGGTGGCTCGCGGTGCAGCGCGGCGTTCGCGCGGCTGCCGCCGGAAGCGTTCGCCCAGCCAGGTCCGTTCCTGCTCCGTGAAGCCGAGTGCGAAATAGCCAAGGACCAGGCCCGCGACAGCGAACAACATCAAGACAGCCAGGTGGACCGGCCCCGCGATCGACGGGTTGCGGATCAGGTCGATCGCCGCGTCGACGCCGTACGCCGCGCCGAGCCCGAGTGCTCCGCCCCAGCCGCTTGGCAGGCCGGACACCGCCGACCCGCTGGTCAGGCTGAGCGCGATTCCAATCAGCACCGCGCCGACCGCCGCAACAAACAGTCCCCGGCCGGTGCGGCCCGCCGGTTCAAGGCGAAGCATCCGCAGGCCCGCCAGTGCGATCACGGGAAGGAACAGGACGCTGCCGATCCCGAACAACAACAACAGCGCATCGCTTGCATAAGCGCCCGGACTCCCGAGCCAATTGCCGGTCGCGTCGCCCGCCGCGGTGCTGAGAGAGCGGTCGCTGGCGGTGTGGGTCGCCAGTGCGATGGCTCCGCCGATGCTGACGGCGACCAAAAACGCCCCCCAGGTGCGCACCGCGAAGCGCTTCAACGAGGCGCGCAGCGCATCGCGCCAGTCTGGCGCCAAGTCGCGCTTGGGTGCGCGCGCTGCAACGGTTGCCATTCTTCCACCCCCCAATAGGTGCTTATCTATTTGCGGCGCCTAGAATCCCCCACGCGGAGTCGCCGGTCAAGCGAAGTCGTGGCGTCGTTGCGACGAACGGGCCCGACCGCGCTTCGGGCGGTCACTTCCCCTGCCACAGCAGGCAAGGATATAGGGCGCCGCCATGGACCGTGCGGACGCAATCATCTTCGGTGGCGGATTGGTCGGGCTGGCGCTCGCCGCCGCCCTCGACGGCAGCGGCATCTCCACCATTGTTGTCGACCCCGCCGACCCGGATCTCCGAAAGGACGCGTCATTCGACGGCCGCACCAGCGCGGTGTCGTCCAGTTCGATGCGGATGCTTGAGACGGTCGGCGTCATGGACCATCTCGCGGAACCGGGCTGTCCGATCCGGACCATCGCCGTTGCCGATGGGCTGAAGCCTGGCGGGATTCACTTCGATGCAGACGACGATGAAGCGCTCGGCTGGATGCATGAGAACCGGCACCTGCGAGCGGCGCTTCGGGCCCGCGCTGAGGCTGGCAAGAACATCTGGCTGCTGTGGAAATCGCGCGTGGCCAGCGTTGATCGCGGCGATCACCAGGTCATCGTCGCGCTGGAAGACGGGCGCAAGCTCAGCGCGCCGCTGCTCATCGCGGCGGACGGGCGGAACTCGCGGACCCGGGAAGCGGCGGGCATCAATATCGCGCGCTGGAAGTATGATCATCAGGCGATCGTCTCGGTGCTTCGTCACGAGCTGCCGCACGATCACGTCGCGTACGAGATCTTCTATCCGACGGGGCCATTCGCGCTGCTGCCGATGAGCGACGATAAGGGTGGGCACCGGTCGGCCATCGTGTGGTCAGTGCCGGAGGAAGACGCCAAAGGCTGGCTGTCGCTGAGCGACGCCGATTTCGCCGCCGAAGCGCAAGCAGCGATGGGCGGGTTCCTCGGCAAGGTGGAGTTGCTCGCGCCGCGCTCGACCTTCCCGCTCGGCTTTCACCATGCGGCGCAAATCACGGCGCAGCGGCTGGCGCTGGTCGGCGACGCCGCACACGCGATCCACCCGATCGCGGGACAGGGCCTGAACCTTGGCTTCCGCGATGCCGCCGCGCTGGCGCAGGTGCTGGTCGAAGGCTCGCGCCTCGGCCTCGATCTGGGGGATGCCCAGTTGCTCGACCGGTATCAGCGCTGGCGTTCGATCGACGCTTTGTCCGTCGCGTTCGCGACCGACAGCCTGACGCGCATCTATGGGGTCCCGGGAAAGACGGCGTCCGCCGTTCGGCGCCTCGGCATGGGGCTGGTCGAACGGATTAGCCCGCTCAAGAACAAGCTTATGAACGAAGCGCGCGGCACCAGCGGCGACTTGCCACTGCTGCTCCGCGGAATCTCGATCTGACTACTGGAGCGTCGGCTCGATCTCGATCCCGCCGCTGACCGCGGCCCGCTGGAACTGCATCAGCTGGACGAGGAGATCGGCGCGTGACGCCAGCGATTCCTGTTCGAGCAGTGCCTGCTTGGCGCCGGTGTCGAATGGAGCGACCTGCGCGATCGCATTGACCAGCATCTCGTCGTCAAGCCGGGCGACGGCGTCCCAATCAACGGCTAGCCCCATCGCATCGCCGAGCCGCCGCGCTTCGCGCTCGACCTCGGCGCGCTGGATGCTGGCAAGCGGATCGGGCTCGCTGTCGTCGAAGGCGGTGATGTCCACGCTTGCACAGCGGTAAGCGCCGTCGTGAGACACCTCGCTGATCAGCCGGAAGCGATTGGCGCCGAGCAGCACGATGTTGAACTTGCCGTCCTCCAACTCCTCGATCCCGACGATCTCGCCCATGCAGCCGACGTCATAGAGCGGCGCCTTATTGTCGTCGTCGAAGCGCAGCGGCTGGATCATGCCGATGCGGCCGGCGCCGTCGATCGCGTCGCGGACCATCTCGCGATAGCGCGGCTCGAAGATGTGGAGCGGAAGCTGGGCGCGCGGGAACAGGATGGCCCCCGGCAGCGGGAAGATGGGGATGGTGAGCGTTCGGCTCACGTGAACAGAAGCGCCGACAGCCGCCGGCGCTGAGCGCTCGACCAGGGGTCTTCGAGGCCCTGCGCTTCGAGCAGCTGGAGGAAGCGCTTGCGCGCTGCGCCCTCATTCCAATCGCGATCCCGCTTGACGATCTCGAGCAACTCGTCGGCCGCGCGCTCGCGGTCGCCGTCCGCCATCTTGGCGCCGGCAAGTTCGAACCGGGCCTCGTGATCGTCGGCATTGGCAGCGAGCCGCTGCTCCAGCGGTGACGTGTCCACCTTCGGGGTCGACGCCAGCTCCACCGCGGCGCGGGCGCGGTTGACCTCCGGCTTCGAACCAATCTCAGGCGGCAATCCATCGAGAAGCTCGCGCGCCCGCTCGAGCTCGCCGGAAGCGACCTGCGCCCGGACCAGTCCGCCGATGGCCTCGGCATTGTCCGGCGCCATGTCGCGAATCTGCTGGAAGATGTTAGCAGCGCGCGGCGCGTCGCCAGTTTCCAGGATCTCCTCGGCCATCGCGATCAACGGCTCGATCTCGGCCTCCACCGCCGCATCGGATCCCTCGATGCGGAGCTGCGTCAGCAGCTGGTCGAGCGCCTTCTTGATCTGGCCTTCGCTGCGGTAATTGGTGAGGTCGGCGACCGGCTGGCCGCGATAGATGGCGTAAACGGTCGGGATCGACTGGACCCGGAACTGCGCCGCGATCATCTTTTCCTGGTCGACGTCGATCTTGGCGAGCTTCACGCCCTTGCCGGCATAATCCTCGGCCACTTTCTCGAGCACCGGCCCGAGCTGCTTGCACGGTCCGCACCATTCCGCCCAGAAATCGAGGATCACCAGCGCGGTCATCGACGGCTGGATGACCTGCTCCTCGAAGCGCTGGATCGCCTCGCGTTCGTCTTCGGTCAGTCCCAGAGTCGCCACGGCGCCAAGCTATCCCTTCATCGGTTTGGACGCGCGCCCATATGGGCGGGGAAGGCACTTGCCACAAGCGCTTGCGGTATCCGCTCGGGCCATGCTAGGCGCGCGCCTCACCTCCACCGGCCCGTCAGGATTCGACCCCGGTGTCAGCGCCAGAGCGGGCGTAGCTCAGGGGTAGAGCACAACCTTGCCAAGGTTGGGGTCGAGGGTTCGAATCCCTTCGCCCGCTCCAGCTGTCCGACATTTGCGATGTAAGAGCGGTTCAGTCGCCGCGCGGCTGCGCGTCGTGCCAGTCGATGACCGCCTTGGTGACGTCGCGCATGATCTCCTGAGCGCTTCCGTCCGATTTGTTGGCCACGACCATGATGGCCATGGCGTAGACGCTGCCATCCGGCGCCGTGAGCAGGCCGATATCGTTGAGGCCCGCGATCCTGCCCTGAAGCTCCTGGCCAGTGCCGGTCTTGTGGTTCCAGTCCCAGCCCGGCGCGAGCGCCGCCTTCACCCGCATTCCGCCAGTGCGGGTCTGGCCCATGATCGACAGCAGCTTCTGGGTCGTCGCGGGTTTCAGCAATTCGCCCTTGCGCAATGCCGCCAGCGCGCTCGCGATCGCGTGCGGGGACGCGCCGTCATACGGACTCGCCAGGTAGCGGTTGAAGGCGGCCTGCCGCGTCTTCATCGGCAGTGCATTGCGCGCGTCCCAGAACGCGTTCCCGATCGAATAGCTCTGCTTCCAGGGCATTCCCGCCGTCCGCGACTGAAGCGCTCGCTCGCCATTGTAGAAGCGGATCGCTCCAAGCCCCTTGCGCGCAATCATGGCGCGAACCGCGGCGGGTCCGCCGACGGAACGCATCAGCTTGTCGTTGGCCGTATTGTCGCTTTCGGTGATCGCCTGGAACAGCAGCGCGCCGAGCGTCGTCGTGTACGTCCCGTTGGCGAGGACCTTGTCCCGGATCGGCTGGTGGAACAACGTCAGGTCGGACGCAGTGAGGGTAACCGGCTGGTCAAGGCTGACCTTCTTGCGGTCGACGGCGTCCATGGCGGTGATCGCAACCCACAGCTTCGAGCAACTCTGCTGCGGGAACAGCGAATTGGCGTTCCAGCCGAATTCCCACGCGTCGCTCAACGACACGACAGCGATGCCCGCCTTGCCATCGAAGTTACGAGCGAGAGTCGTGAGCTGCTGGCGGAGGCCGGCGGGGGCGGGCACGATGTGCGGACGCGGAGCGGGCTTGGCGGGTTTCGGCTTGGCCGCCGCCGGCGCCTTTGGCTGGACCGCCGCGGATGCACCCACCTGGGTCATCGCCGCGCACAGAAGGGCCAATCCAAAACGCCGTCCAAGTGACGTCATGACGTCAATCTTCCCCACAACAATCCCCTGACTCCAATGTGTTAGACATGCCCAGCTGAACTGGCGCTGTGCGCCCTGGGCACAGAATCGCATCCCCGATTCCGCTTGCCAACCCGCTATTTGATGAACTTATCGGCCCTGTCCGCCGAGCAGTGCCGCCGATTCGATTTCGTCCAGTGCGCGATGAGCAGCGACGTAGCGCCGCGCCTTGTTCGTCCAATCGCCAGCTCGCGAAGCGCCCGGCAGCCGCATGGTCTCTGCCAGCGCCTGGTCGACGTCGCCTGTGTTCAGCCGCGCAAGCGCTCGGTTGTAGCGCGCATCCGCATTCATGGCCGGCCGGTTCGCATGGTGGACCTCCACCACCGATCCAAGCTCGCGCTTCAAACCCGCCCACCAGCTTTCCTCGGGCCCGCCACGACGCAGGTCCTCACCGATCGCCTCATATTCCGAGGTGAGGTCGTTGAGACGCACTGGCTGGCGAGAAGCCGTGATCACGGTAGCGACCGCTGCCTGGTGCTGCGCTCCGAAGCGGTCGACGAGCAGTGGTTCGAGATAGCCGAGCGCCACGCCGCGATCGATTGCCCGACGGGCGGCAAAGGCCACCACTAGCGCGTCGGCCCGGCCGGCGAAGCTTTCGGTACGCTGCGTCGCCTGCTCGACGCGATGCAGGCGCTGCTCGAGCGTGGAGATCTTCGCCGCATCCTCTGGGTCGTTGGCGGCCGCTTGGGCGGGGCCCTGAGGCAACTGCGGGTTCATCACGACCGGCTTGGGGGTAAGGGCGGCTTGCGGATCGGTCGGTTGCGCGGGCCGCACGACGCCCAAGAACTTGGCGGCGGGCTGGTATCTCGCGAGTGCCCAGGTCGCCGCCGCGGCTCCGACCAGGAGCAATACAAGTCCGATCAGCAGCCGCGCTGTCCAGCTCATCCCGCTGCCTTGGGTGCCGCCGTTCATTACGGCTGCGGCTTGTTGCACAGGTCAGCGGCGAGGGCCAGCACCGCCTCGTCCGTCGGCTTCTCGGCTACTGCCACACGCTCCCAGCCGGTCCCTGCGGCGTCCGCCGCCGCCTTGCTGATAGCGATGATGGCGACGTCTCCCTTCTCCTGCACCAGCTCGCCAAGCCGGGATCCGGCGCGAGGGGAATGAACCAGCATCACGCCTCCGCTCACGTGGGCGAGGTCTGGCGATTGGACAGCCTTCGAACGGTAGACCGTAACCGGGGTGATTTCCTGCCGCGCCTGCGGCACTTCCTTCCGGTCCTCACTGCAAAGGTGGACTAGCCTCAGCTCTTGATTGATCGATCGCAGCAGCCGTTCGACCCCGTCATCACCCGTCGCCGCAATGTCGAACCCTGCCTCACGCGCGGCCCCTGCGGTCGCTTCGCCGACCGTATAAGCCGGCAAGGCCCGCAACGTCTGCAGCCCTTCTCCAGCCTGGCGGATGGCGTTGGCGCTGGTCAGCAGCACGCCGTCGAACGCGCCATGAGGCATCTGCCACGGGACGGCTTCGACTTCGAACAACGGCACCGACACCGCGTCGAGCCCAAGCTCACGCGCTCGCTTCAGTGTCTCGCTCGCGCCGGGCTCGGGGCGCAGGACGACGACGCGCCTCATCGGGCGTTGAACAGCCTCCGGATTGACTCCGGCGCCTGGCTCAGCATCTCGCGGGCAAGTCCAGCCGGGGTCTGGTGGTCGCCGCAATCGAACACCGCACGTTGCTCGACCATATCCGCGCCATCCTCCGAGAAGATTTGCGCCCGCATCCTCAAATCACCGTCTTCGAGAACGCAGAAGGCCGCCACCGGTGACGAGCAGGTCGCACCCAACGCGCGCGTGAATGCACGCTCCGCCATTACGCAATCGTAGGTGATGTGATTGCTGACCGTGGACAGAACGCTCTGCGTGCGGGTGTCGTTCGTGCGAGCCTCGATCCCGATTACCGCCTGACCCGGCGCCGGAAGGATGATCTCGGTGGGGATCGATGTGCCGGCATCGATGTCGAGCCGCTTGAGACCGGCGGCGGCGAGCAACGTCGCATCCACTTCGCCTTGTTCCACTTTGCGCAGCCGCGTTTCGACATTGCCGCGAAGCGGCACGATCTTGAGGTCCGGCCGCATCCGCAGCAGCTGCGCCTTGCGCCGCATCGATGACGTGCCGACGACTGCACCCTGCTTCAGCGCATCGATGGATTCCGCTCCGATCAGCCGGTCGCGGACGTCGCCGCGAGGGCGCACAGCGGCAACGTGGATGTCGCCCGGCCGCTCGCTTTCGACATCCTTCATGGAATGAACGCAGAAATCGACTTCGCCGTCGAGCAGCGCCCGGTCGAGCTCCTTGGTCCAGAGCGCCTTGCCGCCGATCTCGGCCAGGGGACGGTCCTGCACCTTGTCACCCGTGGTCGTGATCTCGACGATCTGGACATAGCCTTCGGGCCAACGCTGCGAGGTTTCGATGGCGGCCGCGACCTTCCGTGCCTGAGCCAATGCCAGTGGCGATCCGCGAGTTCCGAGACGAAGGCCTGTCATGCTCCACCCCTAGCGCGTCTGCTGACGGTCAGGCAAAGGGTCGGTCGCGAAATGACTTTGATTCTGGGCCTTGAATCGTCGTGCGACGATAGCGCGGTGGCGTTGGTGACGTCCGACCGGCGTATCTTGGCGCAAGCGGTCGTTGGGCAGAACCATGCGCACCAGCCTTATGGCGGCGTCGTGCCGGAGATTGCAGCGCGCGCACATGTCGAGATCCTGCCCGACCTCATCGGCCGCGTGCTGGATGACGCCAAGCAGTCGATCGACGACGTTGACGCCATTGCCGCGACGGCGGGCCCGGGGCTGATTGGCGGGGTGATGGTCGCGCTGCTTGCGGGCAAAGGGCTGGCGCTTGCCGCGGGCAAGCCGCTGGTGGCCGTCAATCATCTCGAAGGCCATGCGCTCTCGCCGCGGCTGGTCGATCCCGACCTCGATTTTCCGTATTTCCTGCTGCTCGTCTCGGGCGGCCACTGCCAGCTGCTCGAAGTGCGCGGTGTCGGCGAGTATCGACGCCTCGCGACCACGATCGACGATGCGGCCGGCGAGGCGTTCGACAAGGCGGCTAAGCTGCTCGGGCTCGGCTATCCCGGTGGTCCCGCCATCGAGGAGATGGCGAAGACGGGTGATCCCGAATCAGTGCCGCTACCCCGGCCACTCGTCGGCTCGGCCGAACCGCACTTCTCCTTTGCGGGGCTCAAGAGCGCGGTTCAGCGCGCAGTCGTCTCGGGCGACTTCCGGCCAGAGGATATTGCGGCAAGCTTCCAGCAAGCGGTGGTGGATTGCCTCGTCGATCGCACGGCCACCGCGCTTGGCAAGACCGATGCTCCCGCCTTGGTCGTTGCGGGCGGCGTCGCAGCAAATAGCAAGATTCGAACCGCGCTCGCCGGGCTGGCAGAGCGTAGCGGCCGCCGCTTCAGTGTTCCACCGGGCTGGCTCTGCACCGACAATGCGGCGATGATCGCCTGGGCGGGCGCGGAGCGCTTCGCCGCCGGCCTGACCGATGCGCTCGACGCTCCGGCGCGGGCGCGCTGGCCGCTCGATCCCGAGGCCGACAAGGTTCGCGGAGCGGGGGTGAAAGCATGAAGCTGGGCGTTGTCGGTGGCGGCGCCTGGGGGACGGCGCTTGCGCAGGTCGCAGCGGCTAGCGGCACGGAGACACTGATCTGGGCTCTCGAGCCCGAGGTCGTCGACAGCATAAATGGCAGTCGTGAGAACGCGCTCTACCTTCCAGGCCTGCCCCTCGGCGAAACAATCCGCGCAACGGGCGACCTCGCGGAGCTCGACGCGTGTGACGCCTGGCTGGTCGTGACCCCGGCCCAGCATACCCGCTCGGTGCTGGATAGGGCGCGCGATTGCTCACGGTCCCTGATCCTCTGCTCCAAGGGCATCGAGGAACAAAGCGGGCTACTGCTTCACGAAGTGGCGCGCGAATGCTGCCCCGACGCCAGGATCGCCGTCCTGTCCGGTCCCACCTTCGCGCACGAAGTCGCTAAAGGCCTTCCCACCGCGGTTACGCTCGCGGCCGAAGACCTCGAACTGGCGAACACGCTTCGTGATCGCCTCGTCCAGCCCGCTTTCCGCATTTACGTCTCGGACGATGTCGCCGGGGCCGAGATCGGCGGAGCGGTGAAGAACGTGCTCGCTATCGCCTGTGGCGTGGTCGAGGGCAGGGGGCTCGGCCAGAACGCGCGGGCGGCGTTGATCGGCCGCGGCTTTGCGGAGATGACGCGGTTTGGCCTCGCGTTTGGCGCAAAGCGAGAAACTCTGGCGGGCCTATCAGGTCTCGGCGACCTCGTTTTGACCTGCTCCTCGCCCAGTTCTCGCAATTACTCCCTGGGCAAGGGTCTCGGGGAGGGCCGCTCGGCAGAGGAATTGCTGTCCGACCGTCGCACGGTCGCAGAGGGTGCCTTTACCGCTCCGGTCCTGGACAGGATCGCCCAAGAACGAGGCATCGATATGCCGATCGTCTCGGCAGTCCATGCGCTCATCGCGGGCCGGGCAACCGTCGACCAGGTGCTCGACGCCTTGCTGACGCGGCCACCGCGCGCCGAAGGCGTCTAGAAATCGATCGCGATGCCCTTCTTTTCCCAGTCGCCGTAGCGGGTGGGGTCGAGCTTCCCGTCTTCGCCGGCGGGCGCTTCCCCGTCATGGACCTCTTCCGGCTTGGGAACCGGCGGCGATGGGCTGAGATAATCGGGAGGCGGAGGCCGCTTCGTGCGTTTCATGACGTCAAGATGAGCGTTGATCCGTCCAATGCCAACCGTTGAGGGTCTCGGCGCGCGGCAGGCCGCGCTGCAAATGCTTGATAGCGTTCTTCGGCGCGGACAGACTCTGGAGGCGGCTGCGGGCTCCGAACGCAAGCTGTCGCCGGCCGATCACGGCCTCGCCCTCGCGATCGCCGGCGAGACGCTTCGGCGTATCCCCGATCTCGACGGCCTGATCGACAGCGCGACGCGAAACCGGCTGGCCGATGACAGCAAGGCGCGCACGGTTCTCCGCCTTGCCCTCGCGCAGAAAATTGGGCTCGGCACGCCCGATCATGCGGTGGTTTCAACCGCGCTGCCCCTCGTCGATGGAGGGCCGCGCCGGCTGGTTCACGGTGTGCTTGGCACGTTGCTTCGCCGCGGTTTACCGGCGATTGATGCGCCGAGACTTCCGGCTGACGTGGAGCGGCGCTTGGGCTCCGCGTGGGGTGAGGATGTGGTCGCCGCGGCTCGCCGCCAGATGGCGGCCCGCCCCGCCCTCGACCTGACGTTCGCCGACGATGCGGAAGCTCAAGCCTATGCGAGCGCGAACAACGGCAGTTCACTCGCACCGAACAACGTCCGCCTGCCGAGCTCGTCAGTGTCCGACCTGCCCGGATTTGGTGAAGGCCGGTGGTGGGTGCAGGACCTCGCCGCGTCGCTTCCCGCGCGATTGATCGGGAAGGCCGGCGACGTCCTCGATCTGTGCGCGGCGCCGGGCGGCAAGACCATGCAGCTCGCCGCCGCCGGTCATCGCGTAACCTCGGTCGACGCATCGGGAAGTCGTCTCGAACGACTTCGCGAGAATCTCGAACGCACTCATCTTGAAGCCAGGTTAGTCGAGGCCGATGCCCTGACCTGGGAGCCGAAGCAGCAGTTTGACGCGATCCTGCTCGATGCGCCCTGCTCGGCAACCGGCACATTTCGCCGTCATCCCGAGGTTTTTTACCGTGCTCGGCCGCGAATCATCGCCGAAAACGCCGAATTACAGGCCCGATTGCTCGCCAAGGCGGCCGGTTTCCTCAAGCCAGGCGGAACGCTCGTCTACGCCGTCTGCTCGCTCGAGCCCGAGGAAGGCGAGCAGGTTATCGTGAACTTTCCTCACAACCATCCCGACTTCATCGCCGCCGCACCGCAACCCGGCGAACTCCCCGACTTCGTGACGCCAACCGCTGAAGGCCACGTCCGAGTCCTTCCCGGCCTGCTCGAAGCAGAAGGCGGGCTCGACGGCTTCTTCATCGCGCGCCTTGTCCGGCGGGGTTAATCCCGTCTAATCGGTCGCATGGCCGGCCCGCTCATCGCCCCTTCAATCCTCTCCGCAGACTTCGCTAAACTCGGCGAGGAAGTGCGCGCGATTGATGAGGCGGGCGCCGACTGGATCCACATCGACGTCATGGACGGGCATTTCGTGCCCAACCTGACGATCGGCCCGGGCGTCGTTAAGGCGATCCGCCCGCACACCCAAAAGCCGTTCGACGTCCACCTGATGATCTCGCCCGTGGACAATTTCCTCGACGCCTTCGCCGAGGCCGGCGCGGACCGGATCACCGTGCACCCCGAGGCAGGCGCGCACGTCCATCGGGCGGTCCAGCACATCAAGTCGCTGGGCAAAATGGCGGGCGCGTCGCTCAACCCGGCGACGCCGGCCAAGGCGCTCGATTATCTGCTGGAAGATCTGGACCTCGTCCTGGTGATGAGCGTCAATCCGGGCTTCGGCGGCCAAAAGTTCATTTCCAGCCAGCTGCGCAAGATTGAGGCGATCGCCACTCGCGTCGCCAAGGAAAATCTCGCGACCCTGATCGAAGTCGATGGCGGCATCGATCCCGAGACCGCGCCGCTAGCGGTGAATGCCGGTGCGAACGTGCTGGTCGCTGGAACCGCGGTTTTTCGCGGAGGCCTGTCCGCTTACGCCGAGAATATCCGGACGCTCCGAGGCGAGGAATGAGTGAATCGGATTCTGCCGCCGAGCAGGATGTCGTTCGCAAGCTCGCCCGCGGATCGTTCTTTTCCCGGCTGAAGAGTGCGCGCCAGCCGCTGAAGCTCGTCGCCGTCCCGCGCGATCATGTCACCGGCGATCGGCAGCGCGGAGAGGCCTTGCTTGCGGGCCGGTTCGTAGCCGGAAGCCTCGCAATCCCTCTCGCCGATCTCGATTTCGCCAGCGTCGGCGCGTCGGATGCGTTGGCCGAGCAACTGCAGGGTTTTTCCTGGCTTCGCGACCTGTCCGCTGCCGCGTCCCGCGAAAAGGGCGCCAAGCTTTCGGAAGCCCTGGTCGGCCGCTGGCTGCTCGCTCACGGCACGCGCGCCGACGAAGCCTGGGCGCCGCATCTGTGGGGCGAGCGAATCCTCTACTGGACCGCCTACGCGCCCTACATCCTGTCCAGCGCCGACAGCGGCTATCGCTCCGCTCTCCTGAACACGCTCGCTCGCGGAGCGCGCCATCTTGACGCCAACGCCGACAAGGCCCCCGCCGGTCTCAAGCGTGTCACCGCATGGTGCGGGGTCGTCGCTGCGGGTCTGCTCGTCCAGGGCGGGGTGCCCCGCGTCGCTCGCGGCGAGGCCGGATTGGCCCGCGCCTTGGCGACTGCGCAGTTTGACGACGGCGGGCTGATCAGCCGCTCACCCTACGAACAGGCCTTGCTGGTCGATCGCCTCGGTATGCTCCGTTCCTGCTACCAGGCCGCCAAGCAGACTATCCCGGACGGCATCGAAGCCGCCGCGGCCGCTGCGCTTGCCGCGCTTCATGGCATCGCGATGGGTGATTCCGCGCTGTCGAGCTGGCAGGGCTGTGGGCCGGGCGAGGCCGCGCGCATCACTGCCCTGATCGAAGGCTGTGGACTTCGGGCCCGGCCACTCCGCCAGGCGCGTGGCTGGGGCTACCAGCGCATGTCAGCCCTCGGGACGGTGGTCGTTCTCGACGCTGCGCCGCCGCCATCGGCTAAGATGGCCGCGCAGGGATCGGCTTCCACCCTCGCATTTGAGCTGTCGGACGGGCCGCAACGGATCGTAGTCAATTGCGGTGGGCCCGGCCCTCTCCCGACCGAGCTTCCGGACGAGCTGGTGCAAGGTCTCGCGACCACGGCGGCGCACAGCACGCTCGTCCTTGCCGACACCAACTCGACCAACATCCTTCCCGACGGCTCGCTCGGCAAAGGCGTCGAGGACGTCACCATCGACCGCAGCGAGGACAATGACGCCAGCCGCATCGAGGCGAGTCACGACGGCTATGCCCGCGCCTTCGGCCTCGAGCACAAGCGGAGTCTGATGCTCGGCAATGACGGCAAGGAATTGCGCGGCGCCGATCAGCTCATCGCGAAAGGCCGCAAGAAGATCCGCGAATCCGCGCCCTATGCGGTGCGCTTCCACTTGGCACCGGCAATCGAGGTCACGACGACCGCCGACGGCATGGGCGCGATCCTGCGCTCGCGCGGCGTTCCGCCGTGGAATTTTCGTTGCCGCGGCGGAAGCCTGAACGTCGAAGAGAGTTTGTGGATCGACGGCCGCGGCCAGCCGCAACGCACGTACCAATTGGTGATCGTCGGTGAAGTCTCCGCTTTGGGCGGGGAAATCGGCTGGCAGTTCCGCCGCACGAGTTGAGAGGAAATAGATGACTGACGTTGTTCCCGTTCGCCGGGCGCTGATTTCGCTTTCGGACAAGTCCGGCCTGGAAGAGCTGGCGGCGGGTCTTGCACGGCACAACGTCGAAATCCTGTCCACCGGCGGGACGGCGGCGAAGCTCCGTGTAAGCGGCGCCAGTGTGCGCGACGTATCGGACTATACGGGCTTCCCCGAGATGATGGATGGCCGGGTGAAAACCCTGCATCCCAAATTGCACGGCGGCCTGCTCGGCGTTCGCGACAATCCGGAACACGCCGCAGCAATGGAGGAGCATGAGATCGGCGCGATCGATCTCGTGGTCGTCAACCTCTATCCTTTCCTCAACACCGTGATGAGCGGCGCCGATCGGGATACGACCATCGAGAATATCGACATCGGCGGCCCGTCGATGGTTCGCTCGGCGGCCAAGAACCACGAGTTTGTCGCGATCGTCACAGATCCTGAAGACTATGCAACACTGCTCGAGCAGCTGGACACCCATGGCGGGACGACCCTCGACTTCCGCAAGAAGCTCGCAGCGAAGGCCTATGCGCTCACCGCCGCTTACGATTCGACCATCTCGCAATGGTTTGCCTTCGCCGACCAGGGTGAACGCTGGCCGCAGGCGTGGACCCGCGCGAGCACGCTCAAGATGCCGCTTCGCTATGGCGAAAACCCGCACCAGCAGGCGGCGCTTTACCTGCCTGTTGGTCCAGCAGCGCGAGGTGTCGCCCAGGCCGAGCAGGTCCAGGGCAAGGAGCTCAGCTACAACAACCTCAATGACGCCAATGCGGCACTGGAACTCGTCGCGGAGTTTCGCGAAGCCGAGCCGACCATCGTCATCGTCAAGCACGCCAACCCGTGCGGAGTCGCAACGCGTAGCACCCTGGTGGACGCGTGGGGCGAAGCGCTCGCCTGCGACAGCGTCTCGGCTTTCGGCGGGATCGTCGCGACCAATCGCGCACTCGACGCCGCAACCGCTGAGGCGATCACCCAGATCTTCACCGAGGTCGTGGTCGCTCCCGAGGCTGACGAGGACGCGAAAGCGATCTTCGCCAAGAAGAAGAATCTCCGCCTGCTGCTGACGGGAGAGCTTCCCAATCCCAGGCGTGCTGGTCAGACGCTCGCGATTATCGCCGGTGGAATTCTCATCCAGGACCGCGACAATGGAATGATCACGCGCGACGAGCTCAAGGTGGTGACCAAGCGCGCTCCGACCGAAGCGGAAATCCGCGACTGCCTGTTCGCCTGGACCGTCGCCAAGCACGTGAAGTCGAACGCGATCGTCTACGCCAAGGACGGGGTGACGGCCGGAATTGGCGCCGGCCAGATGAACCGTCGCGACAGCGCACGCATCGCCGCGGCCAAGGCCAAGGAAGCTGCCGAGACTTACGGCTGGGCCGAGCCGAGGACGGTCGGCTCCGCCGTCGCCTCCGACGCCTTTTTCCCATTCCCTGACGGCCTGCTCGCGGCCGCGGAAGCCGGAGCGACAGCCGTCATCCAGCCGG
>Ga0207648_10004211_pt1 | contig 14867 bp, 13 predicted proteins | sample KBSMisM32_FD_184310 | JGI IMG/M metagenome (GOLD analysis project Ga0207648, IMG submission 184310) | Miscanthus rhizosphere microbial communities from Kellogg Biological Station, Michigan, USA - KBS Miscanthus M3-2 (SPAdes) (version 2) | ecosystem: Host-associated > Plants > Roots >...
CCGCAGCGCGATCGTGCCGCCGCCGGCCTCGCTCAAGGCCGCCGTGGGAAGGCTCACAGAGGCGCGCGGCGTGGCGCGCTCGAGCTGCGCCGGCAACTCGCCGCTGTCGGCATCCGCCAGTGCCACGCGGATCGGTCCGGGCCGGCGGCTCACCGCCGCGATGTCGTCGTTGCGCACCAGCACGCGCACCAGCGGCGCGCCGGCAGGCAGCACGTGCGCCACCACCTGTCCCTGCGGCAGGTAGCGGCCGATCACCTGCAGCCGCGCATCGATCGCGACGCGGCCATCGACCGCAGCGCGCACGACCAGCTGGTCGACCCGCTGCTGCAGCCGTTGGCGTTCGGCGCTCAGCCGCGCGATCTCGTCGTCGAGCACGCCGCGGCGCAGCGCAGCATCGGCGAACAAGGCGGCCCGCTCCACGTCGCGGCGCTGCAGATCGACGAGCACACGCTCCAAGTCCACCCGCAGTGGATCGTTGGCGAGCTTGATCAGCACCGTGCCCGCTTGCACCTGCTGGCCATCGGCCACCAGCACCTGCTCGACGAAGCCGTCGCTGCCCAGCCGCACGATCGCGTCGTTGGGCAGCCAGACCACCGCCGGTGCATGGGTGCGGTGCGGCAGCGGCACCATGAACGCCAGCAGGCCGACCATTGCGAGCGCGCCCAGCCCAACGCTGGCGGCGCGTGCGCGCTGCAGACTGAGCTCCGGCGATGACCACAGATAGGTCGCCATGTCGAGCAGCGGCTTGAGCGCGCAGGTCCACGTGGCCAGCGCGAGCACGATCAGGCCCAGCCAGGCACTGAGGTCGGCCAGCACCACCGCCAGCGAAAGCAACAGCACGCCGCGATAGACGAACGACAACGGCGCATACGCCAGCAGCCAGCCACGCTCGCCGCGCGCCAAGCCTGGCAGCCGCATCGCGCTCAAGCCCAGCAGCGTGCGCTTGGCTCCCACCTGCCAGTAGCGGCTGCTGCGCTGGGCCAGGTTGGGCAGCTCGAGCGCGTCGGCCGCGACGAAATAGCCGTCGAACCGCAGCAGCGGGTTGCCGTTGACCAGCAGGGTCGACAGGCCCGCCACCGCGATCACCGCATAGGCGAGGTCGCGCAGCAGGCCGGGTTCCAGCGCCACCCACAGCGCCAGCGCCGCCGTGGCCAGCAGCACCTCGACCACGATGCCGGCCGCCGCCACCGCGATACGCTGCCGCTTGTCGGGGAACGCCGCCGACGCCGACGCATCGACGTACGGCACCGGGGTCATGAACAGCAGCGTGATGCCGACCTCGTGCACCTCGCCGCCGTGCGCCTTGACGGCAAACGCATGCGCCAGCTCGTGCAGCGCCTTGATGGCCGGATAGGCCAGCCACATCAACAGCAGCATGCGGCCACTGCTGAAGTGAGCACGCGTCGCCTGCGCCAGAGCCTCGGCATTCAGAGCCAACAGCAACGCGCCGAGCGCGGCCGCGCAGGCCAGGCCCCACAGCATCGCGCGGCCGAACAGGCCGCGCAACCGATGCACGTGACCATCGAGCCACGCGTCGGGGTCCCACAACGGCAGCTTGAACGCGAACGGGTTGATCGCCGCGCGCCGGCGCTTGCCGGCAGCGCGCGTATGCGCGCGCACGATGGCCGCCGCGTCGGGCGCGATGTCGCCGATGAAGAGGTTGGCGCCGAAGGCCTGGCTGAAGATCCGGATGGCCTCACCCTGGGTGACGGCGTCGTCGCCGTCGCTCGCGGCACGCGCGGCCCACACGTCGTCGAGCGTGCGCTGGCCGTCGCACGCCGCAATGAGCCCATAGGCCAACACGTTGAATCGATGGTGCCGGCCGGTCATCGGGTCCGACAGCACGTACCAGGTGTCGCCGCGCACGCGCTGGCGAGTCACGCGGACCCCATCACGCAGCCGCGGCCGCATCGAGGCGACGCGATACCAGTCGGGCGAGAGCAGCGATTCGCGGGCCGCGTCGCTCATGGGGCCACCTGCGCGCTCGCGTGGGCCTTCGACCCGGCAGCGGCCTGCTGTCTCACGCCGCCACCTGCCACCAGGTGCGCCGCAGCCAGTTCGAGGCGGCGTGCCACACCTGCGCGCCGATGCTGCGCCGATCGATGTCGATCTTGACGACGCCGCGCAATCCGGCGCGCAGGTTGGCGTCTCCGGGGTCGACCCGGCCCTCGACTTCAAACACGTTGCGCCCTTCGAGCGCAGTGGCCACCGGGGCGATGCGCGTGACGCGAAAGTCCACCGGCTTGCTGGTGAGGCCGGCGAACAGCACGCGCGAGCTCTGGCCGACCTGGATCAGCGCGACGTCCTGTTCGTCGACCTCGGCGATCACGCGCAGCTCGCGCTGCGGCGCAATCGCCATCAACTCCTGGCCGCGCTTGACCGGCGAGCCGATCGCCTGCGCCCAATCACCGTTCAGCACCACGCCGTCGAACGGTGCGCGCAGCTGGGCGCGCTCGAGCTGGCGCGAGGCGAGCTCGAACTGCATCTGCGCCTGCTCGAGCTTCGAACGCGCCATCACGATCTGGGCCGCATCGTCCTTGGTCAACGCGTCGCGGTACTGCTTGTCCAGCTGTGCCGCCTCTGCGCTCCACTTCTCGCGCTCCAGCTTCAGGTCCTGGTCTTCGAGCGCGATCACGACCTGCTCGGCGCGCACCGCATCGCCAGGCCGCACCGCGACCTCGCGGATGAAGCCGTCGACGGGTGAGGCCAGCACGCGCTGCGCCGCACCTTCGATGCGCCCGGGCGCCACCACACGGAAGGTGGCAGGCCACAGGGCGAGCACCAGCACGGCCAGCGCGCCGACAGCGGTCGCCAACGCCCGGGGCGACGCGGCCCAGCGCCCAGGGCGCCGCGAGCGCGGAACCACCGCCTCGGCCAGGCGGCTCGCCAGCGGCGCCTCGAGTCGATGCTTCAACTCCAGGATCGGCGCGACGAACATCGCTGCATCCTTGGCCAACTCGAGCGCGCGCGCATCGAAGCCATTGCGGCGCTCGCACACCAGCACGCCGAGCGTGCGGCTGCGGCCGGCAAACGGCATGGTGGCGATCGCCGCGTGGCCATTGAGCTTGGCCAATTGCGCATGGGCGAGCGACACACCGCCGGCGCTGCCGGGCGGCATTGGATAGACCACAGTGGCGCCTTGCTCGAGCGACTCCTCCATCGCGCCGGCGATCGCCTGCACCGCGTCCTGCTGGGAGCGGAAGTCGGCATGGTTGGAGATCGCCGCCACCGCGACGCGCCCATGCGCCTGGAAGCCGATGCTGACCCGCTCGCAGCCAAGCTGTTGCGCCAGTTCGTTGACCACCGCGGTCGCCGCGGGCTGGAAGCCCTCGTGCGTCAGTGCGCGGGCCTGCAGCGCGAGCACCACGCCGCCGCGGCTGGTCGCCGGCGCAGGCGCCACTGGCGCGGCGCTGCGTCGGGCCGATGCGGCTCTGGCGGCGGGATCGGTGGCGGTGTCCACGATGGGAAGGGTCGTGTGGCGATGGCACGCAGCGGGGGCGCGCCAGCGCGGGACGCACGCTGCGGGACGGTCGCAAATGACCACACGCAGACCCCCACGCGAACTATCGGCCTACTCCGGGGCGTGCAGAGAGATGTAGCCTGGTGTTGGCGCGAAAAGTGCACGCGGACCACGAGGACCGCGCCTTCCGACGACTGCCGCGCCATGGCGCGACACCAGCGGGCGTGACATGCGCACGCTTGCGGCCGCGGCGCCGATCACCTGCGACGTCCTTTGGGCGAGCGCTCCGAGCGCGGCTTCGGCCAAACGGCAGCGTGCCCTCCAACGTCGAGCTCGGACAATGACTGACTTCGACAGCCATTGAGCGGACCACCATGGATTGGCCAACACTGTTCGGTAGCGGCACCGACCTCACCATCGCGCAGATGGCCTTCCGCGGCGCTGCGGTCTTCGTGCTGACACTCCTCCTGCTGAGAGTGTCGGGGCGGCGCTCTTTTGGCCAGCACCGTGCGTTTGACACCTGCACCCTCGTGCTGCTGGGTTCGATTCTCAGCCGGGCCGTCGTTGGCGCCTCCCCGTTCTGGCCGACGATGGCAGCGGGCATGGTCATCGTGCTGCTGCACCGTCTCATCGCCATCGCGAGCTTTCATTGGCCCTGGTTCGAAAGCCTGGTGTCCGGCGACAAGCGCGAACTCCTCAAGGAAGGAGTCCGCGATGCCGAGCAGATGCGCCGCGGCCTCATCACCCATCGGGACCTCGACGAGGCCGTGCGCCACAAGACCGGCGACGAACAGTCGCCGCTTTCGCGCGCGGTGCTGGAGCGGGACGGCACGGTCTCGCTCAAGCTGGCCGACAAGCGCATGGGGGGCTGAGCCGCCGCGGGCGCGCGATTTGCTGAGGCACGAACCACAGTCCCGTGCGCGCACCTGGGGCGTGCCATGCCCGTGAGGACATTCATCCTGTGCGCAATGGCGTCAGAGGCGAATCGAGCGGCCGGGCTTCACGGGCACCTTGAGCACCTCCTCGAAATGGCGTAGTGCACGTCGGTGTCTTGCTTGGCTGAGCGATGCGATGCAATCGCTTGCGACTTCGACTTCCAGCTCTCGCATGCGCGCGTCAGCCACGGTGTTCAGCACGCACTGGTCCGAACTGACACCGGTCACCACGACCCGCCTGACGCCCAGATGGCGCAGAAGCAATTCCAAGGGAGTCGCAAGAAAGGCCGAGTGCTTGGGCTTGAGCACGCAGAAGTCGTTCTCATCCGGAGCGAGCAGCCTGGTGATGGCTGCGGCTGCCCCACCGCGCTCGAGAGACGTGGCGACCACAAGGCGGAAGTCGGACCGCCAGTGTCCGAAGTTGTCGTTGGCGAAAATGACGGGCACGCCGGCCGTCGTGCAGCGATTGCGCAGCGCCGCGACATTGGCCGTGATGCGTTCGGCTCTGCGCATCAGCGTCTGACCGTCCGGGAACTCCCAGGTGCTGACCATGTCAAGGATGAGCAGGGCAACCGAGGACTTGCTGCGCCCAGCAAGGGCACTCTCGCGGCCATGAGCGATTGACTTCGATGCCATAGGAGTCTCCACTGCCCGACGAGCAAGTGCTGTGCCGAACCCCCGCAACCCGTATGTTCACCATCCAATCTCCTCTGTTTGCAGCATCCCTTTCGGAGCTGCGTCCCACTCAAATCACGGTGGGATTCGCCGAAGTCGAACGAAAACGCAAGCATTGGGCGCAGCTCAAGCGCTCAGAGCGGCGCAAGCGCATGTGCGAGGAACTCTTTCCTGCCGTCAAGGGGCCGCGCGGCGGGCTCTACATCCTCGATCACCATCACGCTGCATTGGCGCTCAAGCAAGAAGGTGCCGACCGGGTGCAAGTTGGCTTGGTGAAGGACCTCTCGCAGTTGAGCGACGCAGCGTTCTGGATTTTTCTGGACCACTTCAGTTGGGTGCACGCGTATGACGCGCGCGGCAGAAGGCGCGACTTGGCCGACGTCCCGCAGCGGCTTGAGGACATGCGCGACGACCCCTTCCGCAGCTTCGCCTCGGACGTTCGAGGCGCGGGCGGCTTCTCGAAGCCGGCCGAGCCGTTTCAGGAGTTCCTCTGGGCGAACTTCTTTCGGGACGCCTTCCCGTTGAGGTCCATCCGCACCAAACGCGACAAGACGCTCAAGAAGGCACTGGAGCTGGCGAAGTCCGCCGCGGCCCAGCATCTGCCTGGTTGGAGTGGGAAGGCGTGAGGATCCGTGGCACCCGCAAAGCCGTCCGGGGCGGTGCTGTGCTGGCCCATTGAACGCAACGACGTTCGTCAACGGTGTCGCGCCGGGCACCAGCGCTGCTCCCAGCGCTACGCAAGTGACGGCACCGAACGGCCTCTGGCAGCGAGCACCGCCAATTTCTTCCTGTGGCCGGTCTGCGAGCGACACGGTCGCCATCGGGCGAGGGTTGCGGAGGTATCGATCGTCCTGTCACCGGGTGTCCGCGACGCCGACCTCATTTGTCCCATTGACTGGACAATCGGACTTCAGCAGACTCGCGCCCATGGCGCCCGCGGTGCCGCTGCCGAAATATCACCAGGTCTACTTGGTGCTGCGCGAGCAGCTCGCCCAGGGCCGCTTCGGGGCCGGGGTGCCGGCCGAGATGCGGCTGATGCAGCAGTTCGGCGTGGCGCGCGGCACGGTGCGCAAGGCGCTCGAGCGCCTCGCTGCCGAAGGCTTGATCGAGCGTCACCCTGGTCGCGGCACCGTGCCGCGCACGGCCCAAGCCGTCGCCGCGTCCGGCGTTGCGCCGAGGCCGGGCCAACTCGCCGGCCTGCTCGAGAACATCGTCCACATGAGCCTGCAGACGCGCGTGAACGTGCTGTCGTGCACGACGACCACCGCTTCAGCGCTGGTCGCGCGGCGCCTCGCGCTGACGGCCCGCGCGCCGGTGCAGAAGGCGGTGCGGGTGCGCATCATGCAGGAAGGGCCGGTCTCGCACATCACAACCTGGGTGCCGTTCGAGCTCGCCAAGGGATTCGGCCGCCGCGAATTGGCGCGCGAACCGATCCTGCTGCTGTTGGAACAGGCCGGTGTGCGCATCGGGCGCGCCACGCAGAGCATTTCGGCCCGCCCCGCCGTCGATGCGGTGGCGCGCGCACTCGCCGTGCCGGCGGGTACGGCGCTGCTCGCCGTGGAGCGGCTGGTGTACGACACCGACGAGCGCCCGGTGCAGTGGCTGCAGGGCCTGTACCGACCCGACCGCTACCAATATCAGATGCAGTTGTCGCGGGTGGGCGGGATCGCCGCCAAGGTCTGGGTCAGCACCGAACTGCCCGCGCAGTTCCATTGACGCATCACGAACCAGGAGAGTCCATGCGCAACCGTCGCTCCTTCATCCGCCAATCGGTCGCCGCGGCCTCGGCGCTGGCGTTTCCCCTCGTGGGCGGCGCACAGCCCAAGGCCATCAAGATCGGCATCCTGCACCCGGTGACCGGTGCGCTGGCCTACTCCGGACAGCAGTGCCGCGAGGGGGCGTTGATGGCGATCGACGACGTCAACAAGACCGGCATCAAGTCCTTGGGCGGCACCAAGCTCGAGGTGATGCTGGGCGATGCGCAGAGCACGCCCCAGGCGGGCACCGCCGAGATCGAGAAGATGAACGAGGCCGCCTGCGCGGCCGTGGTGGGCGCCTACGCCAGCGCGATCTGCCTGGCCACCACGCAGGCGGCAGCCAGATACAACCTGCCTCACGTGGTCGACGTCGGCGTGGCCGATCAGATCGTCGAGCGCGGGCTGAAGAACACGTTCCGCTTCGGCCCCGGCTACCGCACCTGCGCACAGATCGCGATGTCGAACCTGCACGTGCTCAACACCGCGGCCGGCAAGCCAGCCAAGACGGTGATGATCATCCACGAGGAAAGTTTGTTCGGTACCGGCACCGCCAACCTGCTGGCCAAGGAGCTGCCCGGCTTCGGCTACGACGTGAAGGAGGTCATCAAGCACGCCAATCCGACGCGCGACTTCAACAACATCGTGCTGCGCATGAAGGCAGTGAACCCCGACATCGTGATCCCCGCCAACTACTACAACGAATACGCGCTGCTGGTGCGCACGATGCAGCAGCAGAAGGTGGCCCCCAAGGCGATCTACTCGGTGCTCGGCGGCGCGGCGTCGAGCTACAAGTTCCTGAAGGAGTTTCCCGACGCGGCGGACGGCATCATCGACTGCAACCACTGGTTCAACCCGAAGGACAAGCGCGCGCTCGAACTCAAGAAACGCACCGAAGCCAAGAGCCTGTACTACAGCTACGAGGTGTTCAACACCTACACCGCGGTGCGCCTGCTGGCCGACGCGATCGAGCGCGCCAAGAGCGCCGACCGAGCGGCAATCGCCGACGCGCTGGCCGCCAGCACCTTCAACGACCATTTCATGCCCTACGGCCCCACCCGGTTCGAGAACGGCCAGAACACGGGCGCGCAGCCGTTGATGACGCAGGTGATCAAGGGCGACATCCGCGTCATCGTGCCGCGCGAGTATCGCGAGGCGGAGCCGATCTTTCCGCTGCGCAGCTGAGCCGTACGAGACCGCTCGTTGAATTTCGACATCCTCTTCGCGTCGGTGCTCAACGGCCTGACCACCGGCGCGGTCTATGCACTGGTGGCGCTCGGCCTCACGCTGATCTACGGCGTGCTGCACATCATCAACTTCGCGCACGGCGCGGCGCTGATGGTGGCGCTGTACGGCGTCTACGGCTTGAAGACGGTGTTCGGCATCGACCCCTACCTGGCGCTGCCGATCATGGTGCCGGCGATGTTCGTGCTCGGTTACGTGCTGCAGCGCGGAGTGATCAATCGCGCCAGCCACGGCAAGGACGAGAACATCCTGCTGGTGACGCTGGGCCTGGCGATCGTGCTCGAGAACCTGGCGCTGTTGGCGTTCAAGAGCGACACCCGCACGATCGACACCGCGTACACGCTCACCACGGTGCAGCTCGGCCCCGCCTTCATCGCGCTGCCCAAGGTGATCGCCTTCTTCGGTGCGCTGCTGGCTTGCGCCGTGCTGCTGACCCTGGTCACGCGCACCGACCTCGGTCGCGCGATCCGTGCCGTCGCCAAGGAGAAGCTCGGCGCCAAGCTGATGGGCATCGACGTCGACCACGTCTACGCGATGAGCTTCGGCATCGGGCTGGCCTGCCTGGGCGCCGCGGCGTGCTTCCTGCTGCCGGCCTACTACGTGAACCCGCAGGTCGGTTCGGGTTTCGTGCTGGTGGCGTTCACGATCGTGGTGCTCGGCGGCATGGGTAGCTTCGCCGGCGCGCTGCTCGGCGGCCTCTTGATCGGGGTGGTCGAGTCGCTGGGCGGCCTCTTCCTCGGCGAGTCGCTCGGGCAGATCGGCATCTTCGCGATCTTCATTGCGGTGCTGTTGTTCAGGCCCACGGGCCTGTTCGGGGCGCGTGCATGAAGGTCCACCCGTTCGGATCCTGCCGTGGCGCGTGACCTGACCGGCATCGTGATCTTCGCGCTCGCGGTGATCGCGCTCACGCTGCTGCTGTCGTCCGGCGTCTGGCTCAACGCGCTGATGATGACGCTGTACGCCGCGCTGCTGGCGCTGGCGTGGAACCTGCTGGGCGGCTTCGGCGGGCAATTCTCGTTCGGTCACGCGCTGTTCTTCGGCACCGGCGCGTACGCGAGCGCCGTGGCGCAGGTGGCGCATGGCGTCAACGCCTGGGCCGCGCTGGCGCTGGCGATCGTGGCGGCGGCGGCGGTCGGCGCGTTCGTCGGCGCGCTCGCCTTCCGCTACGGGCTCAAGGGCTCGTACTTCGCGCTCGTCACGCTGGCCTTCGCCGAGGTGTTTCGCATCCTGGCGCTGTCAGCGGGCTTCACCGGCGGCGGCGTGGGCATGATGCTGCCGCTGAACGAGTCGATCGCCAACCTGCAGTTCGGCTCGCGCAGGGGCTACGTGGCGCTGATGCTCGGCTGCGTGGTGGCGGCGCTCATCACCACCGCATGGCTGCGGCACTCGCGCTTCGGTGCGCGATTGCAAGCGGTGCGCGACAACGAGGACGCCGCGCGCGCGGTCGGCGTCGATCCGTACCGCATCAAGCTGGGTGCCACCGTCGCGTCGGCCGCCTTCATGGGGGCTGCCGGCGCGTTCTACCTGCAGGTGTTCCAGTACATCGATCCGGGCATCGCGTTCGGGCCGCACGTCAGCGTGGAGGCGCTGGTGGGCGCGATCGTCGGCGGCATGGGCACGCTGTGGGGGCCGGTGCTCGGCGCGGCGCTGCTGCACGCGTTGGGCGAAGCGACGCGCAACCTGTTCGGGCAGCTGCCCGGCCTGAATCTGGTGATCTATGGATCGGTGCTGGTGATGATCGTGCTGTTCATGCCGCGCGGGCTGGCCGGCCTCGGCGCCTGGCGGCGCAACGAGCGAGGGCGCCATGGCTGACGCGCTGCTGGAACTCACCGGCGTGTCGGTTGCCTTCGGTGGCCTGCGCGCCGTGCAGGACGTGAGCCTGCGCTTGATGCCCGGCACGCTGGGCGCACTGATCGGCCCCAACGGGGCCGGCAAGACGACGCTGTTCGCGCTGATCTCGGGCTTTCTGAAGCCCGACCGCGGCCGTTTGGTCTTCGACGGCCACGACATCACCGGGCAGGCGCCGCACCAGAACGCGCGGCGCGGCCTGTCGCGCACCTTCCAGATCGTGCAGCCATTCGCTGCGCAGACGGTGCGCGAGAACATCGCGGTCGGCGCGCACCTGCACGAGAGCGGCCGTGCGGCCGCGCTGGCCGAGGCCGAACGCGTGGCCGCCCGCGTCGGGCTGGCAGCGCAGCTCGACAAGCCGGCGGCCGACCTCACGGTCTCGGCACGCAAGCGGCTCGAACTGGCGCGCGCACTGGCCACGCGGCCGAAGCTGCTGCTCCTCGACGAGGTGCTGGCCGGGCTCAACCCGCAAGAGGTGGCCGAGATGATTCCGGTGGTGAAGGCCATCGCGGCCGGTGGCATCACCGTGCTGATGATCGAGCACGTGATGCAGGCGGTGATGCATCTGGCGCAGCACGTGTGGGTGCTGGCGCAGGGCCGGCTGATCGCCGAAGGATCGCCCGCCGCGGTGACACGCGATCCGCACGTCATCGAAGCCTATCTGGGCCCTGGCGCAGCGGCACGGCTGCAAGCGGCATGACGAGACGGCGATGAGCGCGCTGCTCGACGTGCAAGCACTGCGGGGCGGCTACGGCCGCGTCGAGGTGCTGCGCGGCGTGGACTTGCAGGTGCAGGCCGGCGAGATCGTCGCGCTGCTCGGCAGCAACGGGGCCGGCAAGACCACGCTGAACGCCATCGTGAGCGGCTTGGTACCGGCCCGCAGCGGGCGCGTGACGTTCGACGGCGCCGATCTCACGAACCGCCACTACAAGGAGATCGTCGAGGCCGGTTTGATCCAGGTGCCCGAGGGGCGCCGCATCTTTCCGAACCTGAGCGTGCGCGAGAACCTCGAGCTCGGTGCCTTCGTGCGGGCGCGCCGGCGCCGCGCCACCAACCTGGAGCGCGTCTTCGCCACCTTTCCCACGCTGGCCGAGCGCGTGGCGCAGAAAGCCGGCACGATGAGCGGCGGCGAGCAACAGATGCTGGCGATCGGCCGCGGCCTGATGGCCGAGCCGCGGCTGCTGATCCTCGACGAGCCGTCGCTCGGCCTGTCGCCACTGCTGGTGGAAGACCTGTTCGCGCTCATCGGGCGCCTGCACGCCGAAGGCCTGGCGGTGCTGTTGGTGGAACAGAACGTCGCCCAGTCACTGGCCATTGCGCAACGCGCGGTGGTGCTGGAAAACGGCCTGCAGCGCTTCGCCGGCACGCCGGCGGAACTGCTGGGCTCCAGCGAACTCAAGCGGGCCTATCTGGGACTGTGAGGTCCACGATGCTGCAACGACGTTGGTTCATCGCCCTGCTGGCCTCTGGCGCATCGGCCCATGCCCAGAGCGGCGCACCGATCCGACTGTGGGTCGGCACGCCGCCAGGCGGCAGCACCGACACGGTCGCGCGCGAGATCGCGCCCGAGATGGCGCGCCTGCTCGGCCGCCACGTGATCGTCGAGAACAAGTCCGGCGCCGGCGGCAACATCGCTGCGGACACCGTGGCCAAGTCGGCGTCCGATGGCAACAACCTGCTGGTCTCGTTCACCAGCCACACCATCAATGCCACGCTGTACCCGAAGCTGCCGTACGACCCGGTGGCCGACTTCACGCCGCTGACGCAGCTGGTCACGTCGAGTTCGTTGCTGGTGGCGCATCCGTCGTTGCCGGTGGCCCACGCGAAGGAGCTGATCGCCTACGCACGCACGCGGCCGGGCCAGCTGAGCTTTGCGCTCGGCGGCATCGGCTCGTCGGTGCACCTGGCCGGCGAGGCGTTCAAGCTGCAGGCCAACCTGTTCATCGTCAACATCCCGTACCGCGGCACCGCGCCCGCGGTGGCCGACGTGGTGGCCGGCAACGTGCCGCTGATGTTCGCGCCGGTGGTCAACACGCGCGCGCTGATCCGCGCCGGGCGGCTGAAAGCACTCGGCGTCACCAGTCCGCAGCGGCTGCCGCAGTTTCCCGACGTGATGGCGATCGCCGAGGCGCTGCCGGGCTTCGAGTCGCGCGCGTGGTTCGGCCTCTTCGGCCCGGCGAAGATGCCGGGCGAGCTGGTGCAGCGCATCAGCGACGCCGCGCGCGCCGCGATGAAGGGCGACGCGATCCGCAAGCGCCTCGAGCAGGATGCCGCCGAGGCGGTGGCCTCGAGCCCCGAGGAGTTCGCGCGCTTCGTCAAGGCCGACATCGCGCGCTGGGCGCCGCTGGTGCAACGCAGCGGCGCAACACCGGAGTCGTGACATGGCTGCCATGACGTTGGCGCAGAAGCTGATCGCCCGCGCATCGGGTCGGGCCGCGGTGACCGCTGGCGAAACGGTCACCTGCCAGGTGGACCTCGCGATGTTCCACGACTCCAGCGGCCCGCGCCGGCTCAAGCCCATGCTCGACGAGCTGAACGCGCAGATCTGGGACAAGGGCAAGGTCGTGCTGGTGCTCGACCACTACGTGCCCGAGCGCGACGACGAATCGCGCCGCATCGTCAAGATCGCGCGCGACTGGGCGGCCGAGCAGGCGCTGCCGCACGTGTACGACGGCCAGGGCATCTGCCACGTGGTGGTGCCCGAGCACGGCCACATCCGGCCGGGGATGTTGTGCGTCGGTGGCGACTCGCATTCGCCGACCGGTGGCGCGTTCGGCGCCTACATGTTCGGCGTCGGCGCCACCGAGATGCTGGGCGTGGTGGTCACGGGCGCGATCTGGCTCGAAGTGCCGACCACGATCTTCATGCAGTGGGACGGCCGGCTCGCGGCCGGCGTCAGCGCGAAGGACATGATGCTGTCGATGCTCGGCCGCTTCGGCATGAACGGCGGGCGCTACCAGGCGGTGGAGTACACCGGCGCGGCGGTGCGCGCGCTGTCGATGGCCGAGCGCATGACGCTGGCCAACATGAGCGCCGAGCTCGGTGCGCAGGTGGGTTTGGTCGCACCCGACGCGACCACGCGCGACTGGCTGGCGGCGCACGGTGCGGCGCTCGACGACGGCGCCCTCGCCGGCTGGCACAGCGACGACGGCGCAGCGGGCGAGCACCACCGCTTCGATGCGACCACGCTGGCACCGCAGGTCGCGCTGCCACACAGCCCGGCCAACGTGCAGCCGGTGGACGCACTCGAACGCACGCCGGTGCAGGTGGCCTACATCGGCGCCTGCACCGGCGCCAAGCTCGACGATCTGCGGGCCGCGGCACAGGTGCTCAGCGGCCGCAAGATCGCGCCCGGCCTCCAGTTGCTGGTCGCGCCGGCGAGCCTGGCCGAACGCAGCATTGCCGAGCGCGATGGCACGATGGCGCGGCTCGTCGAGGCCGGCGCCACCGTGCTGCCGAGCGCGTGCGGCGCCTGCGCCGGCTACGGCAGTGCGATTCCAGACGGCAGCACGGTGATCTCGTCGACCGCGCGCAACTTCAAGGGCCGCATGGGCTCGCCGAGCGCCCGCGTGTACCTCGCCTCGCCTTACACCGTGGCCGCGTCGGCGGTGCGCGGCACGATCGGCGATGCGCGGGAGATGCTGTCGTGAGGACGTGGCGGCTGCCCGCCGAGGTCGACACCGACCAGCTGGCACCGGGCCACGCGATGAAACACGGCATCGATGGAGTTGCGCGTCACTGCCTGGAAACCGTGCGGCCCGAGTTCGCGTCGCAGGTGAAGCCCGGCGACGTGATCGTGGCCGGCCCGAACTTCGGCATAGGCTCGTCGCGCGAGCAGGCCGCCAGCGCGCTCAGGCATCTGGGCGTGGCCGCGGTGATCGCGCCAAGCTACTCGGGCCTGTACCACCGCAACGCGTTCAACGTCGGCCTGCTGTTGCTGACCTGCGCCAAGGCCGATGCCATCGCCGACGGCGAAGCGATCACGTTCGATGCGCATGCCGCCACCGTGCGCCGCGCGAACGGCGAGACGCTGGCCTGCCAACCGATTTCAGCGCTGCTGCTCGATCTGGTCGACGCCGGCGGCCTGTTGAACCAACTGAAACGACGGAGGGCTGCGTCCCGATGAGCAAGACACCCGAACACGATCTGCTGATTCGCCGCGTGCGCGTCGTGCGGCCGCACGGCAACGTCGTGCACGAGGCCGACATCGCGGTGAAGAATGGCCGCATCGTCAAGGTCGCGCCGGGCCAGGACGCCACCCGCGCGAAAGGGGTCTACGACGGCCGCGGCCGGCTCGCGTTTCCTGGCGTGGTGGACGCCCACATGCACGCCGGCATCTACTCGCCGCTGGATGAAGACTCGGTCAGCGAAAGCCAGGCGGCGGCGATGGGCGGCGTGACCTCGAGCCTGAATTACTTCCGCACCGGCCAGTACTACCTGAACAAGGGCGGCCCGTACAAGACATTCTTCCCCGAGGTGCTCAAGCTCGCACAGGGCCGGTTCCACGTCGACTACGGCTTCCACCTCGCGCCGATGGAGCGCACGCACATCGAGGAGCTGCCGATGCTGATCGACAAGCACGGCGTCGCGAGCTTCAAGATCTTCATGTTCTACGGCTCGCACGGGCTGCACGGCGCCAGCGACACGCAGCGCCAGTTTCTGATGATCGGCGAGGACGAGCGCTACGACGTGGCGCACTTCGAATTCATCATGCGCGGCCTGCAGGCTGCGCGCGAGCGGTTTCCGACCAAGGCGCGCCAGATCTCGCTGTCGCTGCACTGCGAGACCGCCGAGATCATGACCGCCTACACCAAGCTCATCGAGAAGGACAAATCGATGAAGGGCCTGGCCGCCTACAGCGCGTCGCGCCCGCCGCACAGCGAAGGGCTGGCGGTGTTCACCGCCGCCTACCTGGCCAACGAAGCCGCGCTGCCCAACATCAACTTGCTG
>Ga0207648_10004212_pt1 | contig 14867 bp, 14 predicted proteins | sample KBSMisM32_FD_184310 | JGI IMG/M metagenome (GOLD analysis project Ga0207648, IMG submission 184310) | Miscanthus rhizosphere microbial communities from Kellogg Biological Station, Michigan, USA - KBS Miscanthus M3-2 (SPAdes) (version 2) | ecosystem: Host-associated > Plants > Roots >...
GATTGTCGTTGCCGAGCGTCGCGATGGCGGCCTGCAGCGACGGCGTGCTCGTTCCCGATCCCGCGAACAGCCCGAGCCCGTAGCCCAGGTCGAGATCGATGCCGGTGACGAAGAGGAGGCTCACGACCCCCGACAGCAGCACGCCGACCAGCGCGATCATGTTCGCGCGACGACCCGCGGCGCTCTTCAATCCCAGGAAGAACTGCTTGCCGTACTGGATGCCTACCGCGTAGAGGAACAACGCGAGGCCGAGCGTGCCGAGCATGGCCGCAGGGACCGACTTGGGCGCGAACCAGCCCATGAAGAGCGCGACGAAGAGCACCGCGCCGACGCCGAGCGAGAAGCCCTTGATGTTGATCTCGCCGATCAGGTAGCCGATGGCGATCGTGAGGAACAGCGCCATCAGCGGCTGCTGCTCGAGGAGCGTCCTGACGTCGTCCACGGACTTCAGCGCTCGCTCGGGGCCATGTCAGCGGGCCGCCAACACGTCGCGCGTGTGCCGCGCGATCATCCATTCCTCGTTGGTGGGAATGACCCAGGCGGCGCATCGGCCCTTCGCCATGCCAATGCGCGGTCCGTGCTTCGCATTGGCGGTCGCATCGAGCTCGACGCCCAGCCACGCCGCCTGCCGGCACACGCGCTCGCGGATCGCCGCCGAGTGCTCGCCGATGCCCGCCGTGAAGACGATCGCGTCGAGCCCGCCGAGCGCCGCGGCCAGCGAGCCGAGCTCGCGGCCGATGCGATAGGTGAAAAGGTCGACGGCAAGCTGCGCCTTCGGTTCCGTGGAGTCGAGCAGCACGCGCATGTCGCTCGATATCCCGGACACGCCGAGGAGCCCCGATTGGCTGTAGATGAGCTTCTCGATCTCCCGCGCGCTCATCCCGCGCTCGTCCATCAGGTAGAGGATGACGCCGGGGTCGATCGCCCCGCAGCGCGTGCCCATCGGCAGGCCGTCGACCGCCGTGAATCCCATCGTGCTCGCCACGCTCCGGCCCGCCTGCATCGCGCACATGCTCGCGCCGTTGCCGAGGTGCAGCACCACGGTCTTGCCGTGTGCCGCACGTTCGTCGTAGGTTGCGAGCACCGACGCGATGTATTCGTACGACAGGCCGTGGAAGCCGTACCGCCGCACGCCGGACTCGGTAAGCTCGGCGGGCAGCGCGAACATCTGCGCGATCGCCGGATTCGACCGGTGCGCGGCCGTGTCGAAACAGGCCACCTGCGGCACGTTCGGCATGCGCTCGAGCAGCGCGCGGATCGGCGACAGGTTGTGGGGTTGGTGCAGAGGCGCGAGGGGAACCAGCTTTTCAAGTTTCGCGACCACGGCAGCGTTCAAGCGCACGGGCGCCGCGAATTCGATCCCGCCGTGCACGACGCGATGCCCGATCGCGGCGACGCGGTAGTTCGCGCCGTGCTCCGCCTTCAGCCAGTCGAGGATATGCGCGAGCGCGCCGTCGTGCCCGAGCTTCGCGCCTTCGTCCCAGTGCTTCTCGCTCGCGGTCTTGCCTGCCGCATCCTTCGCCACGAAGCGCGGCTTCGTGTAGATGCCTTCGACCTGCCCGCGACCGACCAGCGCGAGCTCCTTCGCGCGCTCGGCGAACAGCGAAAACTTGATGCTCGACGAGCCCGCGTTCAGGACGACGATGGCGTCGTTCACGCGATCGCCTTCTGCATGTTTTCGCGTCGCGCGCGGGCGACGAGAACGGCGACCGCGCACGACGCGAGCCGCGCCACGACCGAGTCGGCGCGACTCGTCAGGATGATCGGAACCTTGGCGCCCAGCACGATGCCGGCCGAATCGGCGCCGGCAAGGAACGAGAGGCTCTTGGCGAGCATGTTGCCTGCTTCGAGGTCGGGAACGATGAGCACGTTGGCCCGGCCCGCGACCGGCGAGACGATCTTCTTGATCCTTGCGGCCTCCGGGCTGATCGCGTTGTCGAGCGCGAGCGGTCCGTCGAGGAGCGCGCCCGTGATCTGGCCGCGATCGGCCATCTTGCACAGCGCCGCCGCTTCGATCGTCGACGGCACGTCAGGATTCACGGTTTCCATCGCCGACAGGATCGCGACGCGCACTTCCGGGGACTTCAGCGCGTGGGCGAAATCGATCGCGTTCTGCACGATGTCCACCTTGTCGCGGAGCGTCGGCGCGATGTTCACCGCGGCGTCGGAAATGATGAGCGGCTCGGCGAGCGAAGGCACATCCATCACGAAGCAATGGCTGATCCGGCGCGCGGTGCGCAAGCCGGTGTCGCGGCTCACCACGGCGCCCATCAGCTCGTCGGTGTGCAGGCTGCCCTTCATGAGCGCTTCGGCCTTGCCTTCCCGGACCAGCTGGACCGCGGCCGCCGCCGAGGCATGACTATGCGGCGTGTCGACGATCTCGTAGCCGGCGAGGTCGATGCCGAGCTTGTCCGCGACGGCCTTGATCCGTGCCGCGGGCCCGACGAGGATGGGCTTGATCAGTCCGAGCTTCGCCGCGTCGATCGCTCCGGACAGCGAGCTTTCGTCGCAGGGGTGAGCGACGGCCGTGGGCACCGGTTGCTCCGACTTGGCTCTCTCGATCAGCCGGTCGTACTTCTCATGACTCATGGAGTGCTCGCCTTTTGACGACGGGAACTGGACTTCAGTATCCCTGCGGAATCGCACAGAGGACTGCGCGATGTCAACATTTGCGCCAGTGACGTCGATTTCGGCACTCGCGGGCAATGACAGCGCGCCGTGTGCCGTCCCCGGCACACGGGCGATGCCATGCGTGCATTGCGGACGTTCGCCGGCCAGCGTCGGCGACGCGAGCGGGGTCGGTGCCCCGGGGTGTTAATCCGGCATCACGACCCGGAGACCGTGCACGGCAGCGTGACGGGCGGCGGCGTGATTCCGGTTCCACCCAGCGTCTGCGACGCGTTCTGAAGCGCCTGCTGGTACTTCGCCTGATTGGCAGGCACGAAGGCGGGCCAGCACGAAGCGTTCGCGCTGAGCCACTCCTCGGGATAGAGCTCGAGGATCTGGATGTTGTTGACGAGCGCGTAACCGAGCAGCACGCCGATGTCCATCGTCGCTTGCGACGTGTTGGTCGTGGCCGTGATCGGCTGCGCGGCGAACGGCACCTTGCCGACGTCGCTCGTGTACGCCTGGCACCAGTGCAGCACGGCGAGCGTCGCCGTCGTGCTGCATGGCTCGGGCGTCGTCCCGGCGGTCGCGACGTTGCCCATGCCGAGGTTCTCGAACGAGAATCCGACGTTCTTCGACAATGCAACGGCGGCCGCCTGGTTCGACACGTCGTACACGTTCGGGCCGCCCGGCGCCTGGCCGAGCGAAACCATGATCTGCTTGTCGGTCGATACGCTGCCCATCGCCGTGATGATGCGCGCCTCGTGCGCGTTCCAGGCGGCATAGGTGAAGCCGGCCGTCGTCCACGCGGTCTGGCACGCGCCGCCGTCGTTGAGGCCGGGCGGGATCAGCGCCTCGGCGCCGCCGCCGGTGGCGAACCGCAGGTAGCCGACGTTCGCCGACAGCGCCGAATTGCCGAAGCTGAATTGCGTGATCGCGGCGGCGATGAACGTCGTCCATGCCTTTTCGTAGGCGGGGTCGAAATACACCGGGAACTGCGGATAGGTCTCGCACGTCACGCTCGCCGCGCCCGCGCCGCCGCTCGCGACCGGTTGGAATACCCACGCCGGCGTCACCGTGTTCGACGTCGCGCTTTCGGAGGCTTCGGAAAACAGCAGGTTCACGGTGAGCCCCGCGCTCACGAACGGCTGCGCGGCGGTCGTCACGGCCGTCCAGTCGTACACGCCGTTCGACGGGTTCACCGACGACCACGGGATCACGAGGCTCGCGCCGCACAGCGTCGGATCGATGCCGATCACGGCCTGCTCGAGGAACTTGAGCATGAACGCGTTCGGATTCCACACGTACATGCCATGCGGCGCGCCCGGCACGGCGACGCGCGAGTCCGGTCCCTTGCACGGCGGAGGCAACGCTGCGGTGACCGGGTTGGGCTCGGTGTCGTCCTTGCTCTGGCACAGCGCGACTGCGTCGGGCCCGTAGCCCTCGGGCACCCAGCCTTGCTGCACGAGCGTATTGCGCGTCGCGACGTCGGAGGTGTAGCGGTGATGCGTGTCGGTCTTGTGGTTCCAGAGCCGGTACACCGGTTCGGCGCTCGCCCCGCACCCGCCGGTCGTCGTGTCCGGCAGCGCCATGTGCATCACCGCCCGCGATTCGTGGATGAACTCGGGGAACGCCGCGCGCACGCGCGCGCACTCGACGGGCGACGCGGACAGGAAGTGCGAGTTGCCGTGCGCCGCGGGCAGGTAGAAACGGCAGACCGGATTGGTGCCGTTGACCGGCGTGCTGTGCGCGCGCAGGAAGTGGCCGGTCCGCTGCCAGCCCGGGATCGTGCCGTTGTCGAGCTTCTCGATTTCCTCCTCGACCGACGTCACGTGATAGCGGTTGTCGACGGCGTGGTGGAACTCGATGGCGTGCACCACCTTGGCCCGCGCGTGCGGGGAAGCGAGCGCGAGCGCGGCGATTGCGACGGCCAGCGTCAGCGCCTCGAGGAGGCGCGACCGGGAGAGCGAGGGCGAACGCATAGGTTTTCCCCTTATTCTTCAATCGGCTGCGCATACGGCACGCCGGGGGCGCCCCCGTCGCGGACGGCAACTCCCCCGGGACTGCACGAGCCGTGCCGCAAACGGCCGCGCGCGCTGCACAATTCGGTTTTGCTCCGGGAGGTTCCCATGCGTCCTGCCACTGTCATCGCCCTGGCGCTCTTGTCGCTGCCGGCTGCGACCGCCATCGCCGCCCCCGCCACCGAGTGCACGAAGATCGGGATCTGCTACTGCGTCAACGACGAGCACAAGCCGACGATCGCCCAGCGCATCGAGCGCTTCCGCGCGGTCATCGCCGAGCAGCGCAAGGCCGGCAAGTCGGTCGGTTACCTGTCGGTTCCGCTCACCTCGGCCGGCGGCGGCAATTTCGACATCAACAAGGAAGTCGCCGAGAAGGCGAAGCAGGCGATCGAGGCGCGCTTCGGAGCCGACTACGTCTACGTGCTGAATCCGGGCACGCTCGACGCCGACCTGCCGCGCAGCGCGACCGGCGCCGACTACATGCTGATGTGGACGACGCTGCTCGAAGGCGAGGATGGCCTCGGCAACGACTTCGACTTCGTCTACTTCGCGGGCCCGCAGGATTTCGCGCGCTACTTCGGCTTCGACGGCGTCAACGACGCCGCGAAGCTCGACGCGTACTACGACGCGCGCGTGAAGTCGAATCCCGCGTTCGCCAAGGCGGTCGAGGGCGGCCTCACGAAGCCGCTGTTCCGCCGCTACTACGCGTTCCGCGCGTCGGCGACGGTGAGCCGCGGCGCGCACGACGAGTGGAACATCTTCCGCCTGGTCAACGAGCGGCGACGCGCGGATGCGAAGCTCGGCGCGCCCGCGCAGATCCCCGTGCTGTTCGACGGGCGCAGCGTGAACCCGTCGGATCACGAGTCGACGGTGTCGGAAGGCTACGTCGGACGCTGCAAGCTTTGACGCGACGCGCGCCGGAGCGTAACTCTTACCGGCAAGCGTTACACGGCGGCGCGCGCAACGCGCGCCGCTTCCCCGTAGGCAAGGCGTTGGCACGCGCGTTGCAAATCCCTTCGTGGTTTTGTCCCGACGAGGGACCCACGAGGAGCCAACGATGCAACAGGATCGCGACAAGCACGACCAGGGACAAAAGGGCCAACAGGGCCACCAGGGCTCGCAGCAGCAAGGCGGGCACGACAAGCAGCGCCAGCAGGAGCAGCAAGGCGGAACCCCGGGCCAGCAGGGTGGCCGGCATCAGCCGAACGAAGGCAGCCAGGACCAGCGCGACAAGAGCCAAGGCGGCCAGCATCAAGGCGGCCGTCACGACAACGAAAGCGGCAACAAGCGCTAGCCCGTCGGCCTCACCACGAATCCGTCCGGACCTCCCTAGGAGTCCGGACGGTTTTCGTGCGCTTGTCGCGCCACGACCCTATTTGACCGTGTAGCCGCGTCCCTCGAGGCAGGCGGCGCGCGCCTTCCCGACGTTCGACTGCTGCGACGTTGCGGCCTGCTGTTGCGACGCCGCGGCCTGCTGCTTGTTGTCGCGGCGGCTCTGCGACCGCCCTGCCACAGCCCCGGCGGCCGCGCCCGCCCCGGCATCGTCGCCCACGATCTCTCCGACGACCGCGCCGCGTGCGGCGCCGCGCGCCCCGGAGCCGCGTGTCGCTCCGGTGGCCGTCGTCGCGGGCGCGGGGGCAGGCGCGGGGGCGGGAGCCGACGCGGCCTGGCCCTGCGCCCACGTCGTGCACTCGGCCTCGTCCTTCTTCTGCTGGTCCGGGCTCTGGCCCTTGGCCGGATAAACGTACTGCTGCGCATGCGCGCCCGACACGGCGAACGCACCGGCGATCGCGAATGCGATCGACTTCCTGATCCACGTGTTCATGACCGACTCCTCAGGTTCCGCCCGCGACGGCAGGCGCGGGCCTCGCTTCGAAGCTCCCTCCGAGGGCGAGATGCAGGTTGATTCTCTGGATGAGCTGCTCGCTCGCCATGCGCAGGCGCGTCGAGCGCGACGCCCCTAGCGTCGCGCCCTGCTGCAGCACGCCGCGCAGGTCGCCCGAGCCGACGCGGAAGCGAACCTTCGCGAGGTCGAGCCCGCGCACGTTGACGTCGACGGCGCGCGAGAGGATCGCCTCGCGCTCGAGCGCCGCGAATTCGGACGACAGCGCATTCTCGACGTCGCCGAACGCGCGCGCGCCGATGCGTCCGTACTCGGCGACGGCGATCTTCTGCTCGGCCGTGCGGATCTCGACGTTCGCCTCGAGCGCGAAGCCGTTGAAGATCGGCTGCAGCAGCGTCGCGCCGATGCTCCACACCGGATTGGCGTGGTTCTGAAGCACGAACAGGCTGCTCGAGACACTCGAGACGCTGGCGGTGAGCGCGATCTTGGGCAGCCGCGCGGCCTTCGCCTCGCCGACGCGGTGGAACGCGGCGGCGACGCGACGTTCCGCCGCGATGACGTCGGGACGGCGCTCGAGCAGCTCGGAAGGCAGTCCGACCGGCACTTCGCTCGGCAGCGCCGGCAAGGTCGTGCGCACGAGCAACGTCGCCGAGGGATAGCGGCCGACCAGGGCCTCGAGCGCGCGCAGGGCCTGGTCCTCGGCCAGCGCGAGCTGCCGCACCGCATCGCGTGTCGATTCGTACGTCGATTCCGCCAGCGCGACGTCGTAGTCGTCGCCGATGCCCACGCGCAAGCGATCGCGCGCGATCGTGGTCGCGCCCTGCGCGGCCGTGGAGATCTCCTCGGCAAGCTGCCGTTGCAGCTTCGCCTCGATCGCAAGGATCCAGCTCTTCGCGACCATCGCGGCGATCGACTGGCGCGCGAATTCCGCGTCGGCGACCGCGGCCTGGTACGCGTAGTCGCCCGCGGCGCGCTCGGAGCGCACGCGCCCCCAGAGGTCGAGCTCCCAGTTCGCGAACACGCCGAGGCCGTTGATGCCGGAGCCATCGCCTCCCATCTTGCCGCCGCCGCGCGCCATCAGGTTGACGGACGGATAGATCAGCGCGCCCGCGGCCTTCGCATAGCCGGCCGCCTGCTCGACTCGCGCGGCCGCGACCATCAAGTCGGCGTTGTACAGCAGCGCCTCGGTCACGAACCCGTCGAGCGCCGGATCGTTGAAGCTGTGGATCCAGTCGTCGGCGACCGGCGTCGACAGGCCGGCGCGCGCGGCCCATGCCTGCGGGAGCGTGAGGTTGGGCAGCGACTGCTGCCGGATCTCGTCGGGCTTCGGCGGAGACTCGAGCGCGCAGCCGCCGATCGCGAGCGAAGTCACCAGGATCGCGAGCGCCGACCGGCGTGCCATCGTCGTCAGTGCAGCTTCAGGATCAGGTAGTCGAGCTTGGCGCCGACGCGCAGGATGACCTTGCGGATGACATGGAACATCTCGCCGTGGTCGGTGTAGATCGCGCCGTGGCCCATGGCGCCGGCCGGCAGGAACAGGTCGGCATCCTTCTCGTCGACGGTGAACCGCACCGGAAATCGTCCCGGCGGCATCGGTCCGTACCCGGTCGTGGGCAGATTGGTCGAATTCGCTACCTGGCCCTGCCCCTGCGCCCATACGATCGAGTCGACCTTCGCCTTGATGATGCGTCCCGGGTAGGTCTGGATCGTGAACTCGGCCTCATTGCCGGGATCGACCTGGTGAAGCTCGTTCTGTCCGAACAGTCCGATCACCTGGTACGTGTTCTCGACGAACGTCAGCGCCGGCGTGATCGGGAACGCGGCGGTGAACGAGCCGGGCCGCAACTGCAGGTTGATCGCGTAGCCGTCGGCCGGGGCGTAGACCGTCGTCTGGGACAGCTCCCAGCGCGCGTTCTCGAGCTGCGCGCGGATCTGCGCGACCGGCGCGTACTCGTCCTGGACGCGCCCGCTCTGGCGCTGGCGTATCTGCCGCTCGCCGGCCTGCGCCTGCGACTCCATCGCGCGCGACTGCGCGACCGTCGCACGCACGGTGGCGAGTTGCGCCTCGAGGTCCGCGAGGTCGGTCTCGGCCTTCTCGAGCGCGAAGCGATCGCCCGCGCCGGTCGAGACGAGCTCGCGGTTCTGCGCGACGCGGCGTTTCGCGAGGTCGATGCGCACGATCACCTCGCGCTCCTTCGCCTGCGCCTGCTCGATGGCGCCGCGCGTCTCGGCGATCTTGCCGGTCGCCTGCACGACCTGCTCGTCGAGCTCGCGCGCGGACGCCGAGATGTTGGCGAGCTGCGCTTCGAGCGCCTTGACGGTCAGCTCGTAGGGCGTCGGGTCGATCTTGAACAGGATGTCGCCCTTGCGCACGAGGCGATTCGGCTCGACCGGCACCTCGATCACGCGCCCGCGCACCTGCGGGACGACGTTGATCACGTACTTGATGACCCGCACGTCCGCGCTCGACGGCGCGATCATGTTGAGGTACAGGATCATCGCGGTCAGCGCGACGACCGGGATGATGACGACGGTGACCTGGGTGCCGATGTTCCACGGCAGCCACTTCATCTTGATGAAGACGAACCAGACGATCCCCGAATAGATGGCGAGGAGCAGGACTTCCATTACTTGACCTCGCCGTCCGTCGTCGCCGCCGGCGCCCCGGCAGGAAGCTCGAGGAGGTCCTGGCGCAGCTGGACGAGCTTCGGCGGCAGCACGCCGCGCGCGTGCATGTCGTCGAGCTCCTCGCGCAGGTGGCGCAGGTCGTCGGGCAGCAATTCGCCGCGACGCGCAAGCTCGCCGTGCTCGTCGAAGTACGCTTCGCCTTTGTCGGTGCCGTAGGCGAGCTTGTACCCGATCGGCTTCGTGTACGCCCACAGCCAGGCGATCGGCCACAGCAAGCCGCCGAATACCAGCGACAGCAGGCACAGCGTGTTGATCGCCGCCGTCTGCGGGTGGTGCCGCTTCTCGGCGATCTTCTCGGGCATCACGTGCACGATCCAGAACACGACGATCCCGATGACCGGCACGAGGACCAGCACCACCCAGCTGAGCACGTTCGCGGCGGTGTCGAGCGCTTCGCCGCTCAGGAACGAGGCGTGTGAGGGGGCCGCGACCAGCGCTGCGAGGGCGGCGAGGATGCGGACGGCGTGCGGCGTTCGGTCTCGCGAAAGGGACGGCATCGTTTGGATCGGAGTCCTCGCCCGACGGTCAGGACGTTCCGGGCGAAGCGGCCATCGTCGCGCACTGCCCCGTCGGGTGTCCAGACCTTTCTTGACACGTTGCCCGAAAGGGCTTGATCGGGCTGGGAAAATTTACGCCGCCTCGCGCCGCACGACGGTGCCCCCGCGCCGCCACTGGCCCGGCGTCGTGCCGGTCCAGCGCCGGAACGAGCGCATGAACGGGCTCACGCTCGCGTAGCCCAGCGACGATGCGATGTCGTCGAGCGGAAGTCGCGTGCCCTCGAGCAATTGACGCGCGGCTTCGAGGCGAACGCGGTCGAGCACGCCCTGGAACGTCGTGCCCTGCGCCTTCAGGCGCCGGTTGAGCGTGCGCCGGTGCATCGAGAGCATGCGCGCGGTGTCCTCGCCGGACACGTGACCGCTCAGCATGAGCAGCCGCAACGCGTACATCACGCGCGGCACCAGGTCGTCGCGTCGCAACCGCTCGATGCGGTGCAGCGCGGCCTGGAACCGTCGTGGATCCGCGCCCGAGATCGTTTTCGAGAGCCACGACGGCGAGAAGCGCAGCGCGGCGACCTCGGCGTCGAAGCGGGGAACGACATGGAAGTGCGAGCGATACGGCGTGACATCGGCCGGTCGGACGTGCGGAAAGAGCACTTCGTTCAGCGCGAACGACGGTCCGCACAGCTCGCGCAGGAAATGCGCGCCCGCCGCAAGTGCGGCGTCGAAGATCTCCGCGGCGCCGGCGACGCCGGGCTGGTAGATCGCATAACCGAACTCGGCGACGCCGGGACGCTCGGTCAGGTATGCGAGCCCGCCGCCGCTGTTGACCTGCTGGTGCACGGCGAGCGCGCGCAACGCGTCGCCGACGGTGGCGGAATGCCGCATCAGGTCGCCGACGGCGCCGAGGTCGTCGATCCTGTAGAGGCGCCCGACGAGCACGCCCACGTGCGGGCAGCCCCCACGGGCCGCGCCGAGCGCGAGCAGCCGGCCGAAGCTTGCGTACGGAATCGTGTCGTCGCCGTGGTCGAGGGCCGTCGGCGCGAGGTCCGCGTCCGCGAGCACGGCACCAGGGTCTGCGCCGAGCTCCCGCAGCAGCGCGGGCAGGTGGACGAGCGCTCCCACCCGCTGCGTCCACGAGCGTGGATCGCCCGGAATCGTCGAATGCCGCAACGCCTGGCGTGTTTCGTCCGGCACCCAGCCTCCCCGCTGGTCGCACGTGTCCTACATTATGACGCGATTCGCGGAAATTCACTTTCCGCGACATCCCGCCGCGCCGGCGTCCAGAACTGCGAGGACGGGACGCCCCCGGATCGACACTATCCAGCGAGGAACGCATCGGAGCGAAGGGAACGGACGATGTCGCATGCCTGGGATGGTCATCGTGGCCTCGCGACGTTCGCACCGGTCGCGCGGGTAACCCCCGGGACGGCGCTCGCTCGCACCATCGACGGTTATGCGATCGCGCTGTTCAACGTGGGCGGCGCGCTCCACGCGCTCGACGACGCATGCCTGCGCTGCTGCGCATCGCTCGCGGCCGCGACGCCCGTGGGAACACGTTTGTCCTGCGCCTGCGGCTTCGGCTACGACCTGGCGAGCGGGGCGGTGCACGGCGTCGAGCGCCTGCGCACCGGCTGCTACGACGTCAGCGTCGTCGGCGACGACATCTGCGTATCGATTCCCGCGCTCGTGCGACCATGACGCGATGAGCGTCTTCCCGCCGCTGCGCTGGCTCCGCGCCTACGACCCGTCGTTGCTGCCGCGCGACGTCGTTTCGGGCGTCACGCTCGCGGCGTACGCGATCCCCGTCTCGCTCGCCTACGCGTCGCTCGCCGGATTGCCGCCGCAGCACGGCATCTACTGCTATCTCGTCGCCGGGATCGCGTACGCGCTGTTCGGGACCTCGAAGCAGCTCGCGATCGGACCGACCTCCGCGATCTCGCTGCTCGTGGGGACGACGGTCGCCGTCATGGCGGCGGGCGACCCGGCGCGCTTCGTCGCGATCGCCTCGCTCACCGCGCTCGTCGTCGCCGGCATCAGCGTCATCGCCTGGGCGCTGCGCCTGTCCTCGCTCGTCGACTTCATCAGCGAGACGGTGCTGCTCGGCTTCAAGGCAGGCGCCGCGCTCACGATCGCGCTGACCCAGCTGCCGAAGCTGTTCGGCGTCAAGGGCGGCGGCGACCATTTCTTCGAGCGGCTCGCCACCCTTGTGGGTCAGCTTCCGGACACCCGTCCGGCCGTTTTCGCGTTCGGTCTCGCCGCGATCGTGCTGCTGGTCGCCGGCGAGCGCTTCCTCCCTTCGCGCCCGGTGGCGCTGTTCGTCGTCGCGGCGTCGATCGTCGCGCTGACCTTCACGCCGCTCGCCGAGATGGGCTTCAAGACGGTGGGCGTGCTGCCCGAGGGGCTGCCGTCGTTCGCACCACCGTCGCTTCTACCGCGCGACGTCGACGGGATCATTCCGCTCGCGCTCGCCTGCTTCATGCTCGCGTACATCGAAGGCGTGTCGGCGGCGCGCGCGCTGGCGCGCCAGCACGGGTACGACATCGATCCGCGCCAGGAGCTGCTCGCGCTCGGCGCGTCGAATCTCGCGACCGCGTTGTTCCAGGGCTATCCGGTCGCCGGCGGCTTGTCGCAATCGACGGTCAACGACAAGGCCGGCGCGCGCTCGGCGCTGTCGCTCGTGTTCGCGTCGGCGACGATCGCGCTGTGCCTCGCGTTCCTGACCGGGATGCTGCGCAACCTGCCCGACGTCGTGCTCGCGGCGATCGTGCTGGTCGCGGTCAAGGGGCTGGTCGACGTCGCCGAGCTGCGCCGCACGTGGCGCCTGAGCCGAAGCGAGTTCCTCATCGCGGCCAGCGCGTTCGCGGGCGTGCTGCTCCTCGGCATCCTGAAAGGCGTGCTGATCGCCGCCGTGATCTCGCTGCTCGTGCTCCTGCGGCGCGCGGCGAGCCCGCATGTCGCGAGCCTCGGACGCGTGCCCGGCACCGATCGATTCTCCGACCTCGAGCGCCACCCCGACAACGAGCGGATGCCCGGGGCGCTGATCGTGCGCGTCGAATCGGGGCTGTTCTACTTCAACGTCGGGCACGTGCGCGACGAGGTGCGCCGGCTCGTCGGCGCAGCGGGACCCGGCCTCAAGGTGGTCGTGTGGGACCTGTCGTCGTCGCCGGGCGTCGACATCGCCGGCACGCGGTTGGTCGGCGAACTCCGTGCCGAGCTGGCTGCGGCCGGTGTCGCGCTGCGGCTGGTCGATGCGCGCGCGTCGGTGCGCGAGCTCCTGCGCGCCGCGCTCGGCGAGGACGCCGTCGCGATCGACCGGCGCCGGTCGATCGCGGACGCGTGCGAGCTCAGTACGCCTCGGGGATCACCTTGAACGGGTAGTTCGATTCCTTGTACTTGCCGGCCTTGCGCTTCGGCAGCACCGGCTTCTCGCGCGGCGCGGACTTGTACGGGATGCGGCCGAGGATGTGCTTGATCGCGTTGAGCCGGGCGCGCCGCTTGTGGTCCGAGCGCACGACGTACCACGGCGCCCACGACGAATCGGTCGCCGCGAACATCTCGTCGCGCGCGAGCGAGTAGTCGTCCCAGCGGCCGTACGACTTCAGGTCCATCGGCGAGAGCTTCCAGATGCGCCGGCCGTCGTCGATGCGTCGCTGCAGGCGCTTCGTCTGCTCGTCCATGCCGACCTCGAGCCAGTACTTGAGCAGGATGACGCCGGAGTCGACGATCGCCCGCTCGACCATCGGAACGCCGGCGAGGAAGCGCTTGACCTCGTTCTCGGGCGTGAAGCCCATTACGCGCTCGACGCCCGCGCGGTTGTACCAGCTGCGGTCGAAGATCACGACCTCGCCGGCCGCAGGCAGGTACGTGATGTAGCGCTGCAGGTACATCTGCGAGAGCTGGCGCTCGGTCGGCGCCGGCAGCGCGATGACGCGAAACACGCGCGGGCTCACGCGCTCGGTGAGCGCCTTGATCGTCCCGCCTTTTCCGGCGCCGTCGCGACCCTCGAACACGATGCAGACCTTGAGGCCCGCGTGCTTGACCCACTCCTGCAGGCGCACGAGCTCCACGTGCAGCTTCTTCAGCGCCTTCTCGTAGTCCTTGTTCGACAGGTCCTCGCTCGCGGGCGCCGCCTTCGCCGCGCGCGCGCCGTCGGCCTTCGCCTTGCCCTTGCCGCGCCGTTCGCCCTTGCCCGCCATGCCGCTCTCCCGGTTGCCTCGTTGGAGTGTCATGGTAACGCGAGCGCGGCGGAGGATCAGGGCATGAGCTCGCGCAGGAACGCGAGGGCAAGCGGCCAGGGGCCGTAGCCTGACGCGGGATTCAGGTGGCCGACGCGGCCCAGGTCGGCGAAGCGGCTGCCCCAGTGGCGCGCGAGCTCCTCGGCACGCTCGATGCGGCATAGCGGATCGTCGGTGCCTGCCACGACGATGCTCGGGAACGGCAGCTTCGCGCGCGGGATCGGCAGCCAGCCGTTGGCGCGGAGCTCGTCGATCGATGCGTAGCCGGGCGGAAGCGGCGTCTCGAGGTCGGCCGGCGCCGCGAGCAGCGCGCCCGCGATCGGCCGGCTCGATCGTGCCGCCCAGTGCGCGACGATGATCGCGCCGGCGCTGTGCGCGGCGAGCACGACCGGACCGTCGATCGAAGCAAGCGCGAGGTCGAGCGCGACGACCCACGCCTCGCGCACCAGCTTGCCTTCGGCCAGCCGCGGCACCGTGAACGACCGCGGAAGCGTGCGCGCCAGGTGCGTCTGCCAGTGGTCCTCGACGTGGTCGCGCAGCCCCGGGACGATCAGCACGGTCGCGCGGTCGAGCACGTCCCGCGCCGACCCGTGGTCGCGCGCCTCGTGAACGTCGAGGTACCTCACCGCGCGGTCGCGGGCGTTGGCTCGCACGCCGCGACGAGCGAGGCGCGGATCAGCTTCTTGTCGAGCTTGCCCACGCTGGTCTTAGGAATCGCGTCGACGAACTCGACGCGTTCGGGGATCGCGTAGCGCGAGATGTCGCCGCGCTCGGCATGCGACGCGATGTGGGCGCGGATCGCGTCCGCGGTCGGGCGCGGGCAATAGCCGGCTTTCGCGACGACGAGCGCGACCGGACGCTCGCCCCAGCGCTCGTCGGGGACGCCGACGACGGCGGCCTCCACGATGCCCGGCACACGCAGGATCAGGTCCTCGACGTCGAGCGACGACACCCACTCGCCGCCCGTCTTCAC
>Ga0207648_10004213_pt1 | contig 14866 bp, 9 predicted proteins | sample KBSMisM32_FD_184310 | JGI IMG/M metagenome (GOLD analysis project Ga0207648, IMG submission 184310) | Miscanthus rhizosphere microbial communities from Kellogg Biological Station, Michigan, USA - KBS Miscanthus M3-2 (SPAdes) (version 2) | ecosystem: Host-associated > Plants > Roots > Rhizosphere...
ACTTGCGCGTGGTCGAGCTGTCGGCCTGGCTGAAGCTCTGGAACAGCCGGCTCATGCCGTGCGCCGACAGGCCGATGCCGGTGTCGCGCACGGAGAACGTCAGCTCAACGCGGCCTTCTGCGGCGGCGCGTGCGGCGACGCTCAGCACCACCTCGCCGGCGTCGGTGAACTTGACCGCATTGGCCAGCAGATTGAGCAGGATCTGGCGCAGCCGCGTCACGTCGCCGTCGATCGCCTCCGGCACGTCACCCTCGAACAGGTAGGCGGTGTCGAGCTGCTTCTCGGCGGCGCGCGTGCTGATCAGGTCGAGCGCCGACTCGACGCACTCGCGCAGGTCGAACGGGTGCGCCTCGATGTCCATCCGGCCCGCTTCGATCTTCGAGAAGTCGAGGATGTCGTTGATGATGGTCAGCAGCGCATCGCCGCTGTCGCGGATCGTCGCCGCGTAGTCGCGCTGCTCGCTGTCGAGCGCGGTATCGAGCAGCAGGCCGCTCATGCCGATGACCGCGTTCATCGGCGTGCGGATCTCGTGGCTCATCGTCGCGAGGAACGCGCTCTTCGCCTCGTTCGCGGTCTCGGCGGCGGCGCGGGCTTCCTGGGCCTCGTTGAACAGGCGGGCGTTCTGGATCGCGATCACGGCCTGGTCGGCGAAGGTCTGTGCCAGCGCGATCTCCTTGTCGGAGAACTCGCCCTGTGTGCCGCGCAGGATGCCGATGCAGCCGATCGCACTGCCTTCGCGCCGCAACGGCACGAACAGGCCCGACACCCAATTGCTCGCCTTCGCGAGCTGGGTCGTGCGCGGGTAGCGCTCGGCGACCTCGTCGATGTTGCGCACGGCGATTACCTTCGACGAGACCACGCAATCGCCCGAGACACTCTGGCGGTCGAGCGGCCATTCCCACACGCCTGCGGTCACGAGCGTACCGTCGCTGGTGAACGCGACCCGCTTCAGCGTCGCACCCGTGGCGAGCAGCAGGATCACGTTGCGGCCGGCGAAGAGCTGCCGGCAGCTGGCGACGATGGCATCGAAGACGGGTTGCGTGTCGGCGACCGAGTTGCTGATGACTTGCAGCACCTCGGCGGTGGCGGTCTGCTGTTCGAGCGCCTCCTTGGTCTCGTTGAACAGCCGCACGTTCTCGATCGCGATCACGGCCTGGTCGGCGAAAGTCTGCAGCAGCTTGAGCTGCTTGTCCGGGAACGCACCAGCCTCGGCACGACAGACGGCGATCGAGCCCAGGACCTGCCCGTCCTTGAGCATCGGAACCGCCATCGCGCTGCGAAACGCCGCCTGCCGCGCCGCCGCCTTCAGCCCATAGGCCGGGTCGAGCAGCACGTCGTGAATCTGCACCGGCGCATGGTCTCGAATGGCCCGCGCCATGATGGCGGCATCGCTCGGCCGCATCGGGAAGGCCTCGCGCAACGCCGCGATGGCCTGCGGCGACGCGCCGCGAACCGCCGCGAATTGCACCCACTCGCCGTCGAAGCGCGTGACGGCGCCGATGATCGCATCGCACAAGGTCTTGGCGCGTTCGGCGATCGCGTCGAACACCGGCTGCACGTCGGTCGGCGATTCGCTGATCACCTTCAGGATGTCGGCGGTGGCGGTCTGCGTCTCGAGCGCCTCCTGGGTCTCGTTGAACAGGCGCACGTTCTCGATCGCGATCACGGCCTGGTCGGCGAAGGTCTGCATCAGGTTGACCTCGGCGGGCGTGAAGGCGCGCACCTCGTTGCGCAGCAGCGAGATTGCACCGACCGCCTCACCCTCGCGCAGCAGCGGCACGACCAGCACGCTGCGAAAGCCATAGCGCGCCTGCATCTCGCGCACGTCGGGGTACTCGGTGTCGATCAGCGGCAACACGTCTTCGACGTGCAGGCAGCGGCGCTCCAGCACCGCGCGGCCGCCGATCGAGCTGCGCACCAGCGGCAGAACCTCCGCGTGCGCATCGGCGTAGCGCGGCCCGTAGCTGGTCATCGCCTGCAGCCGGCCATCGCGTACCAGCCAGACGCGCGCGCCGTCGGCCCGGCAGAGCACGCCGGCGCGCTGCGCGACCGCTTCGAGCACCGGCTGCACATCGGTCGGCGATTCGCTGATGACGCGCAGCACCTCGCTGGTCGCGGTCTGGCGCTCCAGCGCTGTCCGCGTGTCGTTGAACATCCGGGCGTTTTGCACCGCGATGCCGGCCTGGTCGGCAAAGGTCTTCAGCAGCCCGAGCTCCTTGGGCGTGAAGGGCTTGCGGGGCTGGCGAATGACGTAGAGCGTGCCGACGCCGCGGCCCTCCCAGAGCATGGGCGCGAGGGCCTGCGAGTAGTTGCCGCGGCCCAGGTGCAGCGCCACGTTGCGGATCGACGCCGGCACGTCGGCGCCGTCAAGCACATCGGCCCAGTGCAGCACCCGGCGCTCGCGCACTGCGACCGCGCCCGGGCTGTCGGGCGCAAACGGCATCGGGAACAGCGGCCGCAGCTGCTCGCGCGCCGCGCCGCGGTGATCGCCGAAGTGGATCCGCTCATCGTCGCCCATCAGCAGGATGCCCTGCTCGTTGGTCTCGAACAGGTGCTCGCAGCTGGCCAGGATCTTGTCGAACACCGGCTGCCGGTCGGCGACCGAGCTGCCGATCACCTGCAGCACCTCGGCGGTGGCGGTCTGCTGCTCCAATGCCTCGCGGGTCTCGTTGAACAGGCGCGCGTTCTGGATCGCGACCACCGCCTGGTCGGCGAAGGTCTTCAGCAGCGCGGTCTCGCTCGCGACGAACGCCACCGGCGGCTGGCGCGTGACGTGGATCGAGCCGACGTTGCGGCCTTCCCAGAGCATCGGCGCGACCATGATGGAGTAGTCGCCGACTTCCTGTGCGATGCTGCTCATGACATCGGGCAGATCCGGTTCGTGCAGCGCGTGGGCGATGTTGACGACCTCGGTGCCGGCCATGCGCAGACCCACCAGCGAGGTGTCGACCGGCCGCGGGTAGAAGCGCTCGAGCTGCGAGCGCGCCGAGCCGTGGTGCGCGGCCAGGTACAGCAGGCCGTCGTCGCCGACCAGCGTGATGCCCATCTCGCTGCCGGCGAACAGGCGCGCGCAGCTGTCGAGGATCTTGTCGAACACCGGCTGCGCATCGGCCATCGAGCCGCTGATGACCTGCAGCACCTCGGCGGCCGCGGTCTGCTGCTCGAGCGCGCGGATCGTCTCGCGGTACAGCAGCGCATTGCCCAGCGCCACGCCGACATTGGCGGCGATCGTCTCGAGCAGGCGCTGGTCGGCCACATCGAAGGCGCCTTCGCGCTGCGTGCTCTGCACGCTGATCACGCCTTCGCAGCGCCCGGCGACGAAGATCGGCACGCCGAGGTACGACAGCGCCTCCTGGCCGACCAGGCGCGCGCCCAGATCGGCGCTGCGCCGGCTGACGTCGAAGTTCAGGATCAGCGCCTCGCCGCTGTCGATGATCCGGCTCGTCAGGCCGTCGCCGTACCTGATCGTCTCGTGCGCTTCGCCGTACTGGTACGGGAAGCCGATGGTGCCGCTGTCGCGGTCGAGCAGCGCCACGTAGGCGAGGTCGGCCTTGAACACGCTGCGCACCTGCTCGCCGACGCGCTCGATCAGCGCCGCCGGATCGAGCTTGGCGGCGAGCTGCTGCGACACGTTGTTGACGGTGGCCAGCTCGGCGGCGCGCTGCTGCGTCTCGTCGAACAGGCGTGCGTTCTCGAGCGCCACGCCCATGCTCGACGCGATCGTCTGCAGCAGGCGCACGTCGGAATCGCTGAACGCATGCTCGCGCTCGAAGCTCTCGACGATGATCGAGCCGAGAAGCCGGTCGGCGGCGACGATCGGCACCTCGGCGCTCGACAGCGACGAGTCGGTGCCCGGCACGCGGTCGATGCTCGCGACTTCGGCGGCGGTGCGGCGCAGCACCGGGGCGCGTTCGAATTCGAGCGTCGCCCAGCGCGCCGCCGGGATGACCTCGGGCGCGAGCGCGAGCCGCACGCCGTGCTCGAACTCGTAGAGGTAATGAACTTGCCGGTGCCGGTGGTCGAGCCAGCGGATGCCGATGTCGCCGGTGTGCAGCAGATCGCGCAGCTTGTCGCCCACCAGATCGACGATGCCCTGGAAGTCGAGCGACCCCGCCACGCCGCGCTGGATGCTGTTGATCACCGCGAGTTCGGAGGAGCGCTGCTCGGTCTCCTTCAGCAGCCGCTGGGTCTCGTCGAACAGGCGCGCGTTCTCGAGCGCGACGCCCAGGCTGGCCGCCACGGTCGACAGCAGCCGCACCTCGGCCTCGCCGAACGCCTCTTCGCGCTCGTGGTTCTCGAGGATGATCGTGCCGAGGAAGCGCTCGCCGGCGAACATCGGCACGAACACCGACGACAGGCTCTGGTCGGTGCCCTCGAAGTGGTGCAGCCCCAGCTCGGCGAAATCTGCGCGATTGCGCACGACCACCGGCCGGCGCTGCAGCATCGCGCGGTCGATCGGGCGTTCGAGGGTGTCGACGACCTGCGCCGGTGCGAGCCGCACGCCGTGCTCGTAGCAGTAGAGGATGCGGCGCACGCCCGCCACCTCGTCGCGCCAGGTGATGCCGATGTCGCCGGTGCCGAACACCTCGCGCAGCTGGTCGCCGACGAGGTCGACGATGGCCTGGAAGTTCAGCTCGGCGGCCATGCCCTGCTGGATGCTGTTGATGACCGCGAGCTCGGCGTTGCGCTGCTCGGTTTCCTTCAGCAGGTGCTGGGTGTCGTCGAACAGCTGCGCGTTCTGAAGCGCGACGCCCAACGAGCGGGCGACGGTCGCGAGCAGGTCGATCGTCGCCGCGTCGAAGGCGTCTTCACGCTCGAGGCTGACGAGCCGGATCGTGCCGTGCAGCCGGTCGCCCGCCATCACCGGCACGAACACGCTGGAACGGCTCGGGATCGTGCCGGGCGCGGTGCGGATGCCGTACGACTCGGTCTCGGCGCGGTTGCGCAGCAGCACCGGCTGGCCGGTGCGCAAGCCGCGCAGCAGCTTGCTCTCGGGATCGACCGCGATCGGCGGGAGGTACAGGCGTTCCCCGCGCTCGACGATGTACAGCGGATGCACGAAGTTCTTCTTTTCGTCGCTCCACGAGATGCCGATGTCGGCGGTGCCGAAGAGTGCGCGCAGGCGGTCGCCGACGATGTCGACGATGGCCTGGAAGCTGAGCTTTGCCGCGATGCCGCGCTGGATCTCGTTGATCAGCGCCAGCTCGGCGGTGCGCCGTTCCAGCTCGGCGCTGCGCTCGGCGACGCTGCGTTCCAGGGCCTCGCGATGGCGCAGTTGGGCGAGCGCGTCGGCGGCCTGGCGGGCGAGCAGCGCAAGCCGGTCGCGGTCGGCGGCATCGAAGCGGCCGTGCACGCCGTCGATGTCGGCATACAGGAAACCGAGCAGCGCGCGCCGCGCGATCAATGGCGCGATCAGGCAGGAGCGCTGGTCGATCGCGGCGGCGCCGTCGGGGCCGTGGCGCAGCCGCGCCGCGCGGCTGCGGCGCGCTTCGGCGAGCCAGGGCGCGATCGCCGTCAGCAGCGCGGCGGGCGGCTCGCCCGGCGGCAACGCGTGGCCGGCGACGAAGACCCCATCCGGCCCGTCGAGCACCAGCAGCACGCGGTCGGCGCCGCTCAGCCTGGCGGCCTCGCCGGGCAGCGCCGCGCGCCATTCGGCTTCGCTGTGCAGCTCGTTCAGGCGAAGGCCGATGTCGACCAGGCGTTCGCGGGGCCCGCCCGGCGGGGTGTCGACCTGCAGGCGCGCCGCGGGCGCCTCGCCGCGGCCGCGTCGGTGCGATGCGGTGCTGCGGCGCCGCGGCGCGGGTGACTTGCGTGAACCAGGCATGCGCTGCTCGGACAACTCTGACGCCGTGAAGAAACCGGGGCGCGATGCTGCACCGCGGCCCCGTTGCAGTCTACAGGCGCTGGCGCCCTCCAGCGCCGGCGGCCCCGCGCCGAGGTGCCCGGCTACAACTGGCGCGAGCGTGCCAGCGGCGGGTTCTTCGCGAAGTAGCGCTGGATCCCGGTCGCCAGTGCGCGCACCAGCTGCGCCTGGTAGTCGGGGTCGCGCAGCCGCGCCTCTTCTTCGGGGTTCGAGATGAACGCCGACTCGACCAGGATCGACGGGATGTCGGGCGCCTTCAGCACCGCGAAGCCGGCCTGCTCGACGCTGCCCTTGTGCAGCCTGCCGACCTTGCCGATCTGGCCGAGCACCTCGTCGCCGAGCCTCATGCTGTCGCGGATCTGCGCCGTGGTGCTCATGTCGAGCAGCGCCCGCATCACGGTGGTGTCCTTCGCGCGGATGTTGACGCCGCCGACCAAGTCGGCCGCGTTCTCGCGGTTCGCCATCCAGCGCGCCGCGGCACTGGTCGCGCCGCCCTGGCTGAGTGCGAACACCGACGCGCCGCGCGCCTGCGGCGTGATGAACGCGTCGGCATGGACCGAGACGAACAGGTCGGCCTGCACGCGCTGCGCCTTGCGCACGCGCTCGTGCAGCGGCACGAAGAAATCGGCGTCGCGCGTCAGCATCGCGCGCATGTTGGGCAGGGTGTTGATGCGGTCACGCAGCTGCAGCGCGATCTGCAGCACCACGTCTTTCTCGTGCAGGCCACTCGGGCCGCTCGCGCCCGGGTCTTCGCCGCCGTGGCCGGGGTCGATCGCGACCACGATCAGCCGGTCGATCTTGCCCTGGATCGCCGGCGACAGGGGGGCCGGCGTCTGCTGCGGCGGGGGCGGCAGCGGCGCAGCCGCGATCGGCGGCGGCATCACGCTCGACGGCGCCGAGCCCGCGGCCAGCGGTGGCACCGCGAGCGTGGCGGCAGGCGGGCGGTCGACCTTGCCGATGAATTCGCCGAGCGCGTCCTGCACCGACTTCGCGGCCTGCTGCTCGGCGAGCTCCTTGTCGCGGATCAGCGCGAGCAGCGGGTCGCGCTCCTGCGTCGGGTACAGATCGAACACCAGCCGGTGCTGGTACGCCGCGACCGGCGTCAGCGTGAACAGCTGCGGGGCGGTCGGCTGCTTCAGATCGATCACGACGCGCACGACGCGCGGCTGGTTCTGGCCAGCGCGCACGCCGGCGATGAACGGGTCGTCGGCACGCACCTTGCCGACCAGGTCGCGCAGCGCCGGGCTGAGCTCGAGGCCATCGATGTCGATCACGAGGCGGCTCGGGTTCTCCGCCATGAAGTGCTTCTGCGCCAGCGCCGCATCGGATTCGATCGTCACCCGGGTGTAGTCGGATGCCGGCCAGACGCGCACCGCGACGATGCTCGCGCCAAACGCCAGCTCGGCGTTGCCCAGCAGCAGCGCGAGCGCGCCCATCGAACGCAGCGCGCCGCGCCGGCCCCGATGCGCGGTCATTTCAATTGCTCCACCGTGCTTCGCGAGACCGCGACGCAGGACACATTGGTGTGAATTGGGGTGTCTGCTTGCGGCCCGTTGCGGCCGTTCGTTTCCGATGGCGGCTGGAGCGTGATCAGGCCGCCGGGGCACTTCACTGCGCTCATGTCCCCCGGCGCCTTCCTTCGGACGACGCCTCCTCCTTTACTTCGCTCCGTGAAGCGCCCCACCGTCCTGATCCGGCACCACTCTGGCAGTTCGACTTCGCGCGCCACAGTAGATTCAAGGCCGAGGGCATCGGGTGGCCGTCGTAGCGAAGTAAAGGAGGAGGGGCGGGCGCAGCCCGGACCGGGGGACATGAGCGGAGGCGGCCACCCGGTGGCCTCGGCTCGTTCGGTCGCCGCATACGAGCAGCAGCCGATCGTCCGCAACGGGCCGACAGCCGCCACACCCTCACAACTCAATACGGCGAGCATCACTTCAGCAGCTCCACGCCGCGCGCCGTGTGCGCGTCGATCCGTACCGCGCGGGCCTCGGTGGCGCCGGGCGCGATGTGCAGGTGCAGATCGGCCTGCGGCAAAAGCGCCTCGGCCTTCTCGGGCCACTCGACCAGCTTGAGCCCACGCTCGGCGAAGACATCGCGAAAGCCGGCGTCTTCCCATTCCTGCGGGTCGTCGAAGCGGTAGAAATCGAAATGCGAGATCGCCCACGGCAGGCCGGCGCGCTCGAGCTCGTAAGGCTCCATTAGCGTGTAGGTCGGGCTCTTGATGCGCCCCGGCACGCCGAGCGCGTGCAGCAGATGGCGCACGAAGGTGGTCTTGCCGGCGCCGAGCGGGCCGTGGAGCTCGATGCAGGCATTGCGCAGATCAGCATGGTCGGCCAGCGCCGCAGCGGTGGCGGCGCACGCGGCCTCGTTCGGCCAATTCAGGCGGCGGCTTTCTAGAATCGACAAATGAACGGCGCTCGGCAGTTGGACCCTGAAGATCGGCAAGCCCTGATCGTGTCTCTTCCGGTGAAGATGCGCGAGTGGGGCACGGCGCTCGGATTTTCACAGATCGGGGTGGCCGATGTGAACCTCTGCGACGCCGAAGCCGGACTGGTGGCGTGGTTGAACAACGGATTTCACGGCGCGATGGACTACATGGCAGCGCACGGCCTGCGCCGCGCCCGGCCGGCCGAGCTCGTGCCCGGCACCGTGCGCGTGATCACGGCGCGCATGGACTACCTGCCGCGCAGCACGGGCGCCGACTGGCAGGCGATCGAATGGCAGCGTCTCGGCGATCCGCAGCAGGCCGCGCTGTCCCTGTATGCACGCGGCCGCGATTACCACAAGGTGATGCGCGCACGGCTGCAGCAGCTGGCCGACCGGCTCGCCGATGCGGTCGGCCCGTTCGGCCACCGCGTGTTCACCGATTCGGCGCCGGTGCTCGAGGCCGCGCTCGCGGTCAACAGCGGGCTGGGCTGGCGCGGCAAGCACACGCTGGTGCTGAACCGCGAGGCCGGTTCGATGTTCTTTCTCGGCGAGATCTATGTCGACCTGGCGTTGCCGGTCAGCGCGCCGATCTCGGCCCACTGCGGCAGCTGCAGCGCGTGCATCGACGTCTGCCCGACGCGCGCGATCGTCGGCCCGTACCGGCTCGATGCGCGCCGCTGCATCTCGTACCTGACGATCGAGCACCCGGGCGCGATCCCGACCGAGCTTCGCGCCGCGATCGGCAACCGCGTCTACGGCTGCGACGACTGCCAGCTCGTGTGCCCCTGGAACCGCTACGCGCAGCGCAGCTCCTTGCCCGACTTCGATGCGCGCGAGCCCCTCGGCTCAGCCGAGCTGCTGACGCTGTGGGGCTGGGACGAAGCTGAATTCCTGAAGCGCACCGAGGGCAGCGCGATCCGCCGCATCGGGCACGAGCGCTGGCAGCGCAACCTCGCGGTCGCGCTCGGCAACGCGCTGCGCGCGCGGCCCGACCCGGCGATCGAGCAGGCGCTGCGCGGGCGCCGCGGCGATGCGAGCCCGCTGCTGCGCGAGCACATCGACTGGGCGCTGGCGCAGCTCACCATCCAATGACCGCCAGCCACAGCGGAATGCTGAGCGCGCCCAGCAGCGTCGACAAGGTCACCAGCCCGGCCACGTAGACGCCGTCGCCGCCCATGCGCGCAGCGAGCACATAGGCGCTCGATGCTGTCGGCACCGCGGCGAACAGCACGACGATCGTGCGCTGGTCGGGAGGCAGCGCGAGCACCGCGGTCAACCCGACCGCGACTGCGGGCAGCACGGCGTGGCGCAGCAGCATCAGGGTTGCCGCGAGACGCGGCGCCGCGTTCAGGCCGCCGAGCCGCAGTCCGGCGCCGACCGCCATCAGCCCGAGCGGCAACGCCGCCAGGCCGATGCGCTGCAGGGTCGTCGCCATCGCCTCCGGGAACTTCAGCCCGACCAGGTTCGCGACCAGCCCCGCGAGCGTGCTGAGGATCAGCGGGTTGCGCAGCAGCTCGCGCCCATACGAATGGCCGCCGTGTCGCGCCAGCGGCCAGACCGCCGCGACGTTGCACAGCGGCACGCACAGCGCGATGTTCAATGCCATCCACGCCAGCCCCTGCGGCCCGCCGAGGCGCTCGGCGAGCGCGAGCGCGATGAACGAGTTGAAGCGGTACACGGTCTGCGCGCCCGATGCATGCAGCCGGGCATCGACGCCCGGCCAGCGGCCGAGCGCGAGCGCGAGCACGATGCCGATTGCGACGGTGCCGACGCTCGACGCTGCCAGCGTCGCAGTCTGGCCCGGCTGCAGCGGGCTCTTCAGGATCGAGTTGAACAGCAGCACCGGGAACAGCAGGTAGTACACCAGGCGCTCGGCGGCGTCCCAGACGGGGCGGTTCAGCGCGGTCCAGCGGCACAGCGCGAAGCCCAGCACGATCAGCAGGAAGTCGGGCAGCAACAGCAGCGCATGGGTCATGCGGCGAGTGTGCCAGCGGCCTGTCGATCACCGGCGCCGATGCTGCGGCGCAGGGCAGGGTGTTCGCTCAGGCAACGCCGGCACGGCGGCCCTAAACTGGCGCGCGACACCATTCGACCCGGAGAACGAACCGATGCAACGCAGAGCTTTAATGAACACGCTCGGGACCGCCATGCTGCTCGGCGTGGCCGGCAGTGCCTGGGCCCAGGCCTATCCGAACAAGCCTGTGAAGCTGGTCGTGCCGTTCGCACCCGGCGGCACCACCGACATCATCGCGCGCGTGCTGTCCGAGAAGATCAGCGGGCCGCTCGGCCAGACCCTGATCGTCGAGAACAAGGCTGGCGGCGGCGGCTCCGTCGGTGCGGCCGAGACCGCGAAAGCCACGCCCGACGGCTACGCGCTCGGCATGGCCACGGTCTCGACGACGGCCGCGAACCCGGCGATCAACCCGAAGCTGTCGTACAACCCGCTGACCGACTTCACGCCGATCGTCAACGTCGCGGCGACGCCGAACGTGATCGCGGTGCACCCGAGCTTCCCGGCGCGCGACTACAAGGGCTTCCTCGCCGAGATCAAGTCGCACCCGGGCAAGTACAGCTTCGCCAGCTCGGGCACCGGCGGCATCGGCCACCTGCAGATGGAGCTGTTCAAGAACCTCTCGGGCACCTTCATCACGCACATCCCGTACCGCGGCGCCGGGCCGGCGCTGAACGACACCGTTGCCGGCCAGGTGCCGATGATCTTCGACAACATGCCTTCGGCGCTGCCCTTCATCAAGGACGGCCGACTGATCGCGATCGTCGTCGCCGCGCCGCAGCGGCTGCCGCAGCTGCCCAACGTGCCGACCTTCAAGGAGGTCGGGCTCGAGGCGGTGAACCGGATGGCCTACTACGGCATCTACGGTCCGAAGGGTCTGCCGAAGGAGGTGGTCGACAAGGTCAGCTCGGCGGTGCACAAGACCCTGGAAGACCCTGCCGTCAAGAAGCGCATCGAGGAGACCGGCTCGCTGGTGATCGGCAACTCGCCGGCCGAGTTCGCGGCGCAGATCGCGGCCGAATTCGAGGTCTACAAGAAGGTGGTCAAGCTGCAGAAGCTCACATTGGATTGAGAAAATGACAGCCCCTCGTCCAACGAATACGTTGGCCGATCCCCCGCGGGGATGCGGGCCGGCTTGGGAGCGGCCCGGCGCTCAGCCCGCGACAACAGCCCCTTGTCCAACGAATACGTTGGCCGACCCCCCGCGCGGATCTCGGGCCGCTTGGGAGCGGCCCGGCGCTGGCCCGAGTCTGGCCCCGCCGACCGAAGCCAGCGCCGCGCGCGCGTCGACGCAGCTGTCTATCGACCGCTTCGTCGATGCGCTGTGGATCGAGGACGGGCTGGCGTCGAACACGCTGGCCGCGTACCGCCGCGACCTCGAGGCCTACGGCGACTGGCTCGCGCAAAACGAGGCACGCGCGCTCGACGAGAGCGGCGAATCCGACCTGCTCGCGTACCGCGTCGCGCGCCACGCCGGCAGCAAGGCTACCAGCAGCAACCGGCGCCTGACGGTGTTCAAGCGCTACTTTCGCTGGGCCTTGCGCGAGCGTCTGCTGACGGCCGATCCGACCTTGCGGCTGCGCAGCGCGAAGCAGCCGCTGCGGGTGCCGAAGACGCTCAGCGAGGCGCAGGTCGAGGCGCTGCTGGCCGCGCCCGACGTGGAGTCGCCGCGCGGGCTGCGCGACCGCACGATGCTCGAGCTGATGTATGCGAGCGGCCTGCGCGTCAGCGAGCTTGTCACGCTCAAGAGCGTGCACCTGAGCCTGAGCGACGGTGCGCTGCGCGTCACCGGCAAGGGCACGAAGGAGCGCCTGCTGCCGTTCGGCGACGAGGCGCATGCGTGGCTGGTGCGCTATCTCGGCGGCGCGCGCGCCGAGATCCTGGGCGGCCGAACCAGCGACGCGCTGTTCGTGACCGGGCGCGGCGGCCCGATGACGCGGCAGATGTTCTGGAAGCTGATCAAGGCGCATGCGCTGCGCGGCGACGTGCTGGTGCCGCTGTCGCCGCACACCTTGCGCCACGCGTTCGCGACCCACCTGTTGAACCACGGCGCCGACCTGCGCGCAGTGCAGATGCTGCTCGGCCACGCCGACATCTCGACGACGACGATCTACACCCACGTCGCGCGCGAGCGTCTGAAGCAACTCCACGCCCACCACCACCCGCGGGGGTGAGGCCACCAGCGGCGACCCTCTTCAGTGGACGATTTCGTGCGCGCGCAGCAGCACAGGCTGCGGAATCGTGATGCCCAGCATCTTGGCGGTCTTAAGGTTGATGACGAGTTCGAACCGCGTCATCTGCTCCACCGGCATTTCACCAGGGGGTGTGCCCTTGAGGATCTTGTCGATTTGCGCAGCGGCTCGTTGCGCGAATTCGATGACATCGGGCCCGTACGAAAACAGGCAGCCGGCCCGTACCAGTTCCTTGAACTCGCACACGGTCGGCAGCCGGTTCGCGAGCGCGAAGTCCATGATGCGCTGCCAGTTCACGAAGGTAAGGCCACCGGTGAACGTGAGCACGCCACCCAGCGGCTTGCCAGCGGCCGCGGCGAACACCGGCGCGAAATCCTCGGGGCGCCGCACTTCCAGCATTGAGATGGCCACGCCCAAGGCGCGGCCGGCCGCCTGGGTCGATTTCAGATGGAGCCGTGAGCCCTGGTCACCAGCGTCATAGATCACGGCCAGTTGAGCCAGCCCGGGCTGAATCTCCTTCAGCAATTCGACCCGCTTGGTGTCGAGCTCGGGCGCCAGGCTCTCCACGCCGGTCAGATTGCCCTCCGGCCCGCGCAAGCTGCGCACCAGCCCGGTCTCGAGCGCGCCATGCGCGCCCCACACGACGATCGGAATGGTCCGCGTCGCGCTCTTGGCGGCAAAGGCGGACGGGTTGGATACCGCATAGATGACGTCGACATTCAGGTTTACCAACTCGGTCGCAGCGGCAGCCAGAAGATCTGGATTGCCGTTCGCACTGCGGTATTCCATGACCAAATTCTTGCCCTCGATGTAACCGAGTTTGCCCAGTTCTTGCACGATCAACATGGGCGGCCCGCCGGGCTTCACGACCTCGAGGTAACCGATACGCGCCACCTTGATCGGCGCATCGGCTGCCGACACGTCACGCATGGCCGGCGGCAGTGCTAAGACGATTGCGACCAGCGCGCCAACGGCCACTTTCTTGCCTTTCATCCTTGTCCCCTTGCCGCTCTCAACTCGTTCCCCGGACGATTTCGTCTGCTCGCATTAGCACGCCTTCGGGATCGTGATCCGGGCCTTGTCGATCATTCAATGAGCTCATCGGCCTGCTGCAGCACCGAGGCCGGGATGGTGATTTCAAGCGCCTTCGCAGTCTTCATGTTGATCACCAGCTCGAACTTCGATGATTGCTCGACGGGAAGATCAGAGGGTTTGGCCCCTCGCAGAATCTTGGCCACGTACGCGGCCGAGCGCTGGAACAGGTCGCGGGGGTCGGCGCCATAAGTGAAGAGGGCTCCGAACTGCGACCATTGCCGAGCCCCGGTCACTACCGGTAAGCGCTGCTTTGCTGCGAAGTCCTGGATGCGCGCCCGGTGCGCCCACAGCGCCAGTTGAGGATAGAGCACGTCGGCGCGCTCGCGGATCACGCTGCCGAGGGCACGCTCCAGGTCGTCGGCGCTGCTGACTGCCAAGGCGATCGGCTCCATGCCCAGCGCTTTGGCTCTAGACACGTCCGTTTGAAGCCAATTTGCCGACCCTTGCAGCTCGGGGTTCCAGAGAATTGCGACGCGAATGCGCTGCGGGAAGACATCCTTGAGGATCTGCAGCGCCCTTCCGCTCGACTCCGCACTCACGTTCGTCATCCCGGTGAGGTTCCCACCCGGGCGGCCGAGGCTCGCAACGAGACCTTGCTGTTCGGGATTGGCAACAGCCACCATGACGATGGGAATCGTGCTGGTTGCCTGCTTGGCCGCGTGCGCCGCTTTCGAATCGACCACGACGATCACGTCGACCTTCATCTGGACGAACTCGGCCGCCGCACTGGCAGCCTGTTGCGCTCGCCCTTCTGTCCAGCGGCGCTCGATCACGATGTTCCGGCCTTCCACGAAGCCCTGAGCGCGCAAGGCTTCGACGAAAGCGTCTTCCAATACCCGGACTTCGGGGTTCGTCGGCAGGACAAACCCCAGCCACCCGATCCGGAAGACCTTCACCGCCTGCGCGTCGGCGCGAAGCGGGGCCACGAGGAGAACGAGAGCAAGCGCGAGGGTGCCGAGTTGCATCACCCGCCTCCGACTCGCTTGCCGGCAAATGTTCATTTCGCGCCAGTGTGCGCGCTTTGCAAAGGCGGTCAAGCCGCAGGCCGTGCGGTGGCAAGATCGCTTGCGCCTGCGCTGCGCCGGCGTCATGATCATTCCCGCTTCGCGACCCACGCGTTACCCGCTGGCAGGCGCCCGGCGACGGCCCCGATCCTGCCGAGCATTTGAATAGGACGGCCGTCGTTCCTCGAAAAGGAAGGGGCCTGCCGTGTTGTCCAACGCTCATCACCGCCCGTTGCGCCGCTTGGCGCTCGCGCTCGCCGCCGCTGGATTGCTG
>Ga0207648_10004214_pt1 | contig 14864 bp, 8 predicted proteins | sample KBSMisM32_FD_184310 | JGI IMG/M metagenome (GOLD analysis project Ga0207648, IMG submission 184310) | Miscanthus rhizosphere microbial communities from Kellogg Biological Station, Michigan, USA - KBS Miscanthus M3-2 (SPAdes) (version 2) | ecosystem: Host-associated > Plants > Roots > Rhizosphere...
CTTGCTTATATAACAAATGTCATTTTTGCGATACCCGATGCTCCTGTTTACAATAGCCTGAGAACTCAGTTTGTAAAGGCCATTGTTATAAGTCCCGATCCATAGGTTTCCTTCCAAATCCTGCAGAACATTGGTCACATTTTCTCCAGGCAACAATTTCAGGAATTTCCGCGTATTAATATTATAAAGAAAAAGGCCATCTACTGTATTGATAGAAAAAACGGAATCGGAAACATAAGAGTACTTCAATGAAAAAGCGGGAATAATAATTGGGATTGACCTGTTTTCCAGGTAGACATTGTGCAGGGGAGGATATCCTGTTACAATATACGAGGGATGTAACAGGATTGCATTTTGCGACAGGTTATCTATATCTTCTATGGTTCTTAAAAGCTGCAATTGTTGATTTTGAATTTTATACAACCGGGATTGATTGGTGCAAACGATCAGTTCCTTATGGCTATTGACATACAGGCCAACCGCATTAAATGGCTTGCCATCTATTGTCCGGATCGTACTGATCAATTCCGTTTCGGGGGAGATGATATATACATTCTCAGGATCACAAAAAACAATATTACCATCACCATCTTCTGCTATGGAATACACCCTCCTTGCAAGATGGATCCTGTTCAGGACACTATCATTGTCCTGGCTATGGATCTTTCCATGATAGATATAAGCAATGCTGTTCTTAAAAAATTGCAGCCATAGCCTGCCTTTGCTATCCTGGAATAATCCCAGGACCTCATTATTTGGAAGTCCATCTTTTACCGTAAAGGTTTTGAAATGGGTTCCATCGTACCTGCATAAACCTGATTCGGTACCGATCCATAAAAAGCCGTCTTTGTCCTGGAAAATGGAATGTATTGTAGGATTAGCTAACCCATCCTGTAATCCATAATGCTTATAAACAAAATCCTGTGACCAGGAATAATAAAAGGATAGCAGCAGGAAGAAAGAGAGAAAGGATTGACGCCTTGTCATGAATTGAAATTAGTAAATTAATTATATTTGACCAGATCGGGTAATTCAATTCCATATCTATTTAACCAATGAAAATAATAGCAACCCTTTTTATTCTCTTCACCTGTATATGCTACTCTTTCGGACAGGTGTTTCCCAACAGCAATACAGATGGAAAGTATTACACCGTGAATGGCGCCAAAATATGGACCGTACGGGTAGGTGATGCCCGCCGGTATTCCTGATCCCCGGTGGACCAGGTGGCGCAGATCACCGCGTGGCTGTGCCCTGGATGGCGGTCCAATACAAAGAATATTGTCCACAGGCAGAATTTCACCTGTTTGAAAAGAGTGGCCATAATGCTTTTGTTGAAGAACCGCAGAAGACATTTGAAATAATAAGATCGTTTTTGCGGAAATAGTGTGATCTAATATTCTTCAGTATATAGTGTTATAATCTATACCAGGGCTATTTCTAACTTATATCCCTTACCATGCACATTTGTAATCCTCAGCTCAGGATCAGGGTTTAATTTTTTTCGAAGTTTTGACACAAACATATCCAGGCTGCGACCAGTTATGACGCCTTCGTTGATCCAGACTTCCTGCATTAATGTTTCGCGGGGGATCAACTCACCGAAATTCCTGTGTAGCAATTCAAGGACCTTGCATTCCTTAACTGTGAGACTGATCACCTCATCTCCTAAAAGCAAACGCTGAGCCTTCACATTGAATAAGAACTTTCCAAGACTGGCCAATTCCGGAGCGGACTCATTTATTATGGTGTTGTTTTCGCTCTGAACAGGCGCTGGTTTTAACGTTCTCCTGTAATTCCAAATCAGGGCGGTAGCAACCAATAACAGCAGCACACCAACATAAAAGACATTGCTCAATGCATTATTAAAAGGTGGAGTGGATTTCCCGGAATCAGCTTTAACTGATTTAATTTCTTTGGTTTCCTGGTCGGGGTTATTGTTTACCGTTACCGGTTTTAATATGTCAGGATCTGAATTGACTCCCAAAAGATCAGATTTAACTGGTTTCGATGCATTGGCCTTCTGGTTGATAGCAGATTTCTTCGGTTCTATGTTTTCATACAGATCCGGAAAGACAAATTCAATTGTGTAACATCCCTGGGGCTGAGTTCTGCCAGCACAGGGTAAAATATCTGGCGTCGAATTATTTATCTGGAAGCCATACACGATATCGCCTTTCCTGCAATCCTGTACTGTAACAGTATAACCCGAAGGAAACTTTGTTTTGGGAAGCAGGCTAAGAGACAGCTGTTGGAGCGAGTCGTGGTTAAAATTGAATTTATTTTCAAACCTGAGTTGAAACGTGCCTTCCCTGGTCTCGGTAACGGGCATTACACGGGAGCTGGAGTCGCCGGACTGCAGCAATAATTTATGACCAATTTGACGGATAATAATATTCACCTCCTTTACGAGTAAGCTACGGTCCGAAGGATCTCTGTAGGATGAAGTGGTAAAAAAAACTGCAAATAAGATGATGGCAATACCAGACCCCACCATCAACCGGTTAGTCAAAATACTTGTAAAATGAAAATTTACACGCATTTACAATCTATTTACTACTGATTTACCTGGATCGGCAATCCTGAGGTGTACATTTAATTCATTAAAGTTAAATCAATAAAATCATGAAAACCTATAATCTCACTTTTTTGCTTTTGTTATTTTACTCTGTTAGTACGGCACAACAAGATAGCGTGTACCATGCTCCGTCACAATTTGATAGCGTGCGATCAATGAACATGGCCGGTCCTGTCACAAAGGTTGTTCTTAAATCTACAGATGGTGGAAAAACCTGGCAGGATTTAAGCAAGGGACTTCCCAATAATTGGGAAGCAATTGATCTCTTTTGCAATCAGACGGGACTATATGTAAGCACTGGAAACCGTATCTATCACAATAAGCCAAATTCCTCAACCCCTCAATGGGCCAACGAGATCTCCCCAGACAATCATAGCAATATCGCCCCGGGTAAAGCGGGGATGTATGCTTTCAATTGGGACGGCCAATTTTTACAAAAAAGAAACGGAACAACGGAATGGTCTCCCCAATTTAAAGACTTCCCGGATAAGGAGATCCGCTCCGTTTTTGAAACAGCAGCAGGTACATTATTTATCTGTACAAACTCCCGCATTTACAAATCAACTAACAATGGTAAAACATGGAAGGAAGTCCATAGAGGAGACTGGACAATTAAGCTGGCAGAGTCAAATGGCGTATTAATGGCAACCAGTGGAAATGGTATAATAATGTCTGTTGATGATGGTGAAACCTGGAAAATTGTACTTAATGAAGGCGGCGTGGGTATTGATATAGCACCTATCAGGGGTGGCTTCGCTGCAATTACCTTCAATACGCTGGCGAATGTCAGAACAGTGAAAGCAACCTATGATGGCGGCAAAACCTGGAATTCGATCGATGCCGGCCTTCCGCCTCATCTCAACACTGCATCAATAATCCAGGTTGGGGACGATTTCCTTTGTGGGCATCCTAACGGTATTTACAGATCATCAGACAATGGAAAAACCTGGAAATTAGTGGTTGCTTCTCCGGTAGATAAAGTCTTCAAATTATATGTTTCAGGCAACGTGATCTATGCTGTAGCCAGGAATGAAGGATGTTAAAAAAAAGTCCCCGTGAAATCATTTCACGGGGACTAACTAAATTCAGTAGCTTATTTTTTATTTATGAACGGCACTATTACACCTGGTAAAAGTGGCGATGTAAACAGGTCATAATGTGTCTGATTGGGTATGATGGCAAGTTGTGAAGCTACCCTTCCGCTTCCATCCCAACCTGCATCTTTCAGACCCCCGCCAAGCAATTTGTAGAATTCCACCATGTGTTCCAGCATCACTCCATCGGCATCAGCCGCTACTAACAATACAGGTAACCTGATCCCTGCCACTTCTTTTGACCAGTCATAATCTCTTTGGATGGCTACGGCCATTTTTGTTACAAGCTTTGTCCAGTCCCCGGGTTTTGGTGCCTGTTGTTGATATGACTGATACAAAGGTGATTGTTTCAACATTTCTGCTGTTGCCGACCCCATCTGATCCTGTTGGGTAAGTAAATCAGGGTACCATCCTTTCCGTTTGAAAGGAGATGATATTACCACCACTTTATCCAATAATTCCGGATGCTGAATGGCGAGGCGAATTGTAACTAATCCGCCTAGCGAATATCCCATAACACTGGTTTTTCCCAATTTAAGTTCTTTGATAAGGGCGGCAATATCGTTAGCCATGGAGTCTGCTACAATTGGCCTGTCGATGTCAGCTGTACGCCCATGCCCCTGCAGATCTACAAGTATCACCTTATTATTCTTTGCCAGGTCGGTTACATCGGGCATAAACAATCCGGTATTTCCAAACCCACCATGCAAAACAATCACAGGGTGTCCCGTGCCAAAACTCTCATAATACATTTTGAGTCCATTTACTGAGGCATACGCTTTAATAGTATCTTTTGCCATATTATTTGTTTTTCCATTTTTAGAATTCTGTTGTGAATATCCTCGTGCTGATATGAACAATAAAAGAACACTGCTCACTACCAGGACTGTTGCTATTTGTATTTTTTTCATTTTATCTTTATTTTGATAACACAAAACTAGCCTATGGAAACCTCCCGGGTGGGGTAGTAATGCGTCAATGTAGGGGGTGATTTACGGCTCGATGTGAGGTGAAAGCGGAGTGACCACCAAAATCTCCTGTTAGCTGGCAGGGAAGTTATTTGCCAACAGTAAGTATTGTCTCTGAAGCATGGATTCCAATTGAATTAGAAACTACTTCAGGTTTATCCGACCAGTACCTGAGGAAGATATTATCGCTCTTGTCCGTAAGATGCCAGAGTTTAGAAGTGTTATACGTACCTACTTTTTTACCGGCATTTAGCTTATACTGTATTGTCATTTCCAGTTCCTTTTCAAATTGAACAGCCAGTTTCAGTAATGTTTGCTTATCCTCTGCAGATAAATTATCAAAAGGCACCCGAATTGAAAGTAAATCATCACGCGTAACATGAAATTCGTCACCATAAGTTAACCAGTAGGTAAAAAAGAGCTTGCCATTTAGCAACAATAATGCAAGCTTTTTGACTTCTTCAGAAACGAAGCCAATTTCACTTACCTGGCTCTGCACTATCTTTTTGCCATCCTTGTAACATGGAGCAGGTTGCGGACTTACTGCTATCCAATTGTAAGCCGACTGCTTAAAATATAGTACATGTTTTGATCCTGGTGACTCATATTGTATAAGCTTTTGCCCTTTTAAATTTTGAAAAAGTTTTGCTAATACAGTGTCATTAAACATAGGTACAGTATCCTCGAATATAAAACCTGTATAGGTCAGCCTTTGAAAAAGATGTTCCCGGTCTTCAGAGAACCATCTGTGGATGCGGGTTGTATTAAATTCCTTCTTCTTTGACTGCCTGTTTCTTTCTAATAAGAAGATGCAATTCCTTACTCTGATATCACCGGAGAATAAGCCGGCCGGGATCCTTGCAAAAAAGGAGAACCAGGAATTTGCAGCTTTTTCTTTTATCAATTTTCTTACGTCAGCAAAATTCCTGCTAAATGCCAGGTTGTGCATAACAATAAAGCCATAGCGGGAATTGGGATGCAGGATTTGAAAGCATCTGGCAATAACATAACCAAATAGGTCACTACACTTATAATCCTGCATTCTCAACTTATAGGATAGTTGCCTTAAGCCTAAATAAGGTGGATTACCAATAATTATGTCAAAGCCTTTCCTGTCATGAACAATTTCATAGAACTCAGCTAACCAGTGAAATGGTTGATGCGTTTCTAACCACTCGTTATAATTCATTCCATCTGAATGCTGGTATAATAACTTGTTTAACTCAGATTTTTTTTCAATTATATGTGCAATCCCGGCGCCATCCAAAGTATTGCGCAATCTTTTTTTCAATTCATCTTCTGTTGTAAATCCTATCAGGGTATTGCCTGATCGAATATTTAAATCGATGTTGGGCAATGGCTCCAGGCCAAAATTGGGTTTCTTATAATCAGCATCTACAGTAGCAACCAGTTTCAAGTACAACCGGAGCTTTGCGATCTCTACGGCCTCCTTCATGATATCTACCCCATAAAGGTTGTTAAGTATAATGCTTTTGTAGATGAAATACTCGTTATCAACAAAGCCCCGCATCCGGGTAATACATCCATGATACAAAGGCACCAGGATATTCATGGCGGCAATTAAAAAGGCGCCAGAGCCGCAGGTAGGATCAATGATAGTTACTTTGGACAGGCTTTTGTAAAATGCTTCAAGGAATTCCAGATCTTCTGTGTTGCTTATAATGTCCTGAGCAAATTGACTTATATTAAGGTTGTATGTGATAAAATCGTTGATCTGAGTGATGGAACCATCCTTAATTTTCTTCGTGATTACTTTAAGATGATTTAAAGCTTCTTTTGTTCCATTCTTTAATGAAGGATATATATAAGTGTTGCCGCTTTCCCTTAGGTACTTCCAAATTTCACTATCTGCTGTAAAGGCTTTTGGATACATTCTGGCTGTTTCATCGAACAGCCATGGGATAATGCAGTTTTTGCTAATATAATCAGTAATATCTTCCCTGGTATAATAGGCACCCATTTGTGCCCTGTCATTAATGTATTTTTCGAAGATATAACCAATCACATCCGGAGTAATGTACTTTCCACCTGGTTGAACCGTGTTATCCAGGCGCCATTCATACTGGTCAAAGAAATCAAAGATCTGTTCAAAGGCCTTATCATCAATATCAATTCTGTATTTCTTTTCCAAATCATGTATATCAAATACACCGCCATTCAGATAAGGTACTTTGCCAATTTCTACCCAACTATTTTCTTTTTGCAATGAATCATTGAGGCTTTTATGGAAGAGTACGAGGAGGAAATTTCGATAGAATGAGTATTTCTTTTCTTTTCCTTTCTTCTGCTTACACTCTTCCAGTTTTTCCCGTAAGTAATTCCTGTTTTTATCCAGGAAACCCTTTTTTTGAATAAAGTAGCAAAACATCAGCCGGTTGAGCATCAGGGATACGTACCATTGCCTGTCATTATGATCATCGATCCCCTTAATAAATACATAAAAAGAAGCATGCTCATCCCTGAAGCGTTCATAAAACCGTTTGATGGCTTTTTCAGCTGCTACCTGGTACTTGTGTAAGGACATAATACAAAGAAAGCAGAAAAGCTGCATCTGGCAGGGGCTTAATTATCCGCAGCCGTGAGATTCCTTTCCATTCCCCATTTCTTTACCTTTTCCTATAAACTTACTGTCATGAAACCATTGGGCTCAAGGAGAAACTGGCTTAAAAAAATATCAGCTGGAATGGCTGGTTTACTTGTTGGCGAGCAGGTAAGTGCCAGGCTTACACATAAAGAATTGTCAGGTTCAGCCTTTAATCCGGGTCTTGCGCTGATAGATCCAAAGGATCCACTAAAGATCACCAAACTGGAGATCATACCCGTACATTCATTGCGAACCATATTTATAAAAATGTATACCAATGCGGGTATTGTGGGTATTGGGGAAGGTACTGTTGAGGGAAGGATAAATACAGTGGTGGCTGCGATTCAGGAACTGGAGCAGTATCTTATTGGCAAAGATCCCAGGCAGGTGGCTCATCACTGGCAGGCGATGTATCGTCATGCATTTTATCGCGGTGGCGTTGTGCTTACGAGTGCCTTGTCTGCCGTTGATATTGCTATGTGGGATATAAAAGGCAAGGCATTAGGTGTACCGGTCTATGAACTATTAGGTGGACCTACAAGAGATCGCATCCGCTTGTACGGGCAGGCGCAAACTCCGGAAGGAGCGAAGCAGGTGATGGCGGAAGGTTATCTATCAATGAAAGTGGGAGTGACCTCCAGTCGCGGACGATTGTCGCGGTACATGGAAAACCCGGATTTTATACAGGGTGTGGTAGAAAACATAAAAGCCATTCGCGAAGTAATAGGGCCTAAAGTGGATATGGGAATTGAGTTACATGGCGATCATGAAGCACCAACTGCTATGGCACTCATCAAGGCCATTGAACCGTTCCAGCCCTGGTTTTATGAAGAGCCTATCCAGTTCCAGAATCTTCCTTTGATGGCAGATATCGCGAAGAAGACTACTATACCAATTGCTACCGGCGAACGCATGGTCACCAAATGGCAGTTCCGCGACCTGCTTACATTGAATGCCGCACAATTCCTGCAGCCTGATGTTACCCATTGCGGAGGAATTACAGAACTGAAAGCGATCTCAATACTTGCTGAATCATTTTATGCAGGAATGTTACCCCATGCTAAAGAAGGTATTGTGGGAGCTGTTGCCTCCATGCATGTGGCGGCTTCAATACCCAATCTCGTTGCACATGAATTTCCAAGTTTGCAGGCTGCACCCAAAGACAATATAGTAAGAAGCCCCTTTGGAAAGAGTTATATCAAAAAGCCGCTGGTCATGACGGATGGCCATATCATTATTAAAAACAATTTTGATGGCCCGGGCCTGGGACTTGAGCTGGATGATAACCTCATCGAAAATGAACGTGGTGTAAAAGAATGGGAATTCCCGGAAATGTGGGACAGTTTTGATGGATCGGTGCTGGATCATTAATTGGTGATTTCATTTAACTTCGGAAGATGAAATTTTTGATATCCGGATTTCTTTTCTTCTTCCTGGCTACTAATTGTATCGCTCAAAACGGCACGAATGGGGTATCATCCCCTGATAGATCCACCAGTCTTGAATTTAAGACTGTAGCCAGCAAACTTTTTTACCGGGTATTATATAATGGAGAAGAAGTTATAACATGGTCATCGTTGGGCTTTCAAACAAACCTGCCCGCAGATGCTCGTCTCGTTAGTTTAAAAAGGAACTCACAAAAAAGCGTCAATTCCCAATTTGCCTGGTCACTCGGGGAGGATGCAGTCATATATAATAATTATAATGAAGTCAGCCTGAACTGTAAGGGTGGTGTCATCAGCTATAACCTGGAGGCAAGGGTTTACAATGGCAGTGTGGCCTTCCGTTACCTGCTGCTTAAAATCCCCGCTGGTGTTACCGGGATCAAAAAAGAAGAGACTGCTTTTAATTTCACAAAGCCTACCATATTATACAGGTATAACGAGGAATCGGTTTTTACTCCTGTTTCAATTGACACCTTCAGCAAACCCTGTGATCTTCCGGCTACACTCACCAATGATAAATTTTATGTTAGTATCGGCGAAGCAGGTAATCTCATTTATACAAAACCTGAGCTCAAAAGAGGAAACCCGGCGTATGGACTAGAAATAACTTTTCCGAGGGATACTTTAGTAGCGATCAAAAACTCATTTACTTCTCCGTGGCGGACTATTAGTATCAGCAAAACAGCTATCGGGCTTCATGATTACAGTCAACTCTATCTTAAATTGAATCCACCACCCACGAAAGGAATTCCCAAATGGATCAAGCCGGGTAAACTTATACGGGCTCAGCTTAACACCCAAAGTGGACTCGATTGTATTGATTTCGCATCAAAACATAATTTCCAGTATATCATGTTTGATGCCGGCTGGTATGGTGCCGAATTTAAAGGGAGTTCCGATCCAACAAAGGTTATTCCGGCAATAGACATGCAAAGGGTTATTAAATATGGTAAAGAGAAAAACATCGGTGTGATCCTCTATGTAAATTATGTAGGATTGAAAGCAAAACTGGATATTATTCTTCCTTTATATAAAAAATGGGGAGTGGCTGGATTGAAATTTGGATTTGTGGATGGATTAACGCAACAGGGTCTCACCTGGCTAAGTGCTGCCATCAAAAAAGTAAACGATTTTGGATTTATTCTCGATATCCACGATAATTATAAACCCACCGGCCTGAGCAGAACATTTCCTGTCTTGTTAACCCAGGAAGGTATAAGAGGCGATGAGAACAGTCCCGATGCTTTTCACACAACCACACTTCCCTTCACCCGCTTCCTTGCCGGTCCCGCCGATTTCACTTTCTGTTTTCCCAATTCAAAATTCGATTTCAGCAAAAACCTGAAAGTGAGTAAAGGCCAGCAACTGGCGCTTACAGTTATTTACTTTAGTCCCCTCCAGGCTATTTTCTGGTATGGACAACCGAATGACTATACCAATGAAGGCGAGATTGAATTCTTTAACTATGTACCAACCGTATGGGATGAATCCCGTTATCTCACCGGTGAGATCGGGAAATACATAAGTGTGGCGCGCAGAAATGGATCAACCTGGTTTGTTGGTAATGCTGCAGGACCGGAAGACTGGAATTCAGAACTTTCTTTTGACTTTCTTGATATAGGAAAAAAATACACTGCTACTATATATGAAGATGATGGACAGGGAAGTATTCTCAAACGATCAATACAAATTGAAGCTGGCTCCTCATTTCCCATCAACCTGAAAGCCGCAACTGGCAGTGCATTAATTATTGAACCCTCACGATAGCCAATATCACGAAATACAATCTTATAATGGTTTTGACTTAGTCTGTTGCAGAAATCAATAATTAATTTCAGTGGTTCTTTTTCTCCAGGCAGTTCTACGAGGGGATTTCACAGGGATATTTACGTTAACAGGAACTACACCACGTTAATGAGCGTAAGAGATTGTGATATTATAAAATCCTTTACTTTCTTTGTTGCTGCTTATTAAGCAAATTTTTACACCCATATAGGGGATTTACTCTTGAAAGACTAGGAGTATTTAATGAAAATTTGCCGCGTAAGTTCCAAAAGTCCAAACCACATGAAAAGCTTAACCATTAGTTTTGTGTTCTTATTAGTTACTCTTAGCTCTTCTTTCGGCCAGGCTGCCTCCGGCACCTGGTCAGTTAAATTCTCGGATGCCATTCTTAGCAGGTATACTCCTACCATCAATGCCATGACCGGTAAAGGATGGGAATACTCGAATACGATCATTTTGCATGGCATTGAGAAAGTATATAATCAGCTTCCCGCTGCTTCCTACACAGCTTATCTTAATTACATAAAGGCATACGCAGATGCATATGTAAATACCGATGGAACCTTTAAGGCAGGCGTTACGCTGGTAAGCCTTGACAAAATCCATCCAGGCATCAGCCTGCTTTTCCTCTATGAGAAAACAGGCCTTTCCCAATACCAGATCGCTGCTACCGCGTTGAGAAATGTACTGGTGGGGTCAACAGCATCTTATAATCCTTACAGAACACCTACAAAAAAAATATTCTGGCATAAACAATCCGGATATGATAATATCATGATGCTGGATGGTATGTATATGGCACATCCCTTTCTAGCCAAATACGGCAGAATGTTCAATGATGCTGCTGCTATAGATACCGCGGTAAATCAGACACTGTTTGCCTATAACCAGCTTTTTGTTAGTGGTACCAAACTGATCAAGCATGCATGGAAAGAACCAGGTTCTTCTGGTACCGTATCATGGGACGATGGTGCAGGTAACTCTACCTCTGTATGGTCTCGCGCTATGGGATGGTATACAATGGCCCTGGTTGATATCCTGAAATATGTTCCAGCGGCACATCCAAAAAGGCCGCAATTGCTGGCTGCGTTGGCTAACCTGGCGGCCGGTATCAAAACCTATCAGGACGCAACAAGCGGACTCTGGTACCAGGTGGTGGACAAGACATCAGCAACTCTTTCCGGTAATTACCTGGAAACATCTGGTAGCTCCATGTTTGTATATTCACTGAAAGTTGCGTGTGATAGCGGATGGATCAGCAGTGCAACTTATTTACCTGTAGCCATTGCCGGCTGGAATGGCGTAAAGAATAAAATAAGTAACTATACTGATGGCAAGCCGGCTATCAATGATTTTGCTCCTGCCATGAGTGTACAGAATACAGAAGCTTTGTATGTACAGGCGTCTCTTCAGCCAGTGGATTGTCCCACTACATTAATCCCAACCCAGCACCCTCACGGATATGCCGGAGTGCTGATGGCTGCATCAGTAATGGAATTTCCATTGACACCATTGCCTGTTCATTTCTTAAGTTTTACTGCTAAAGATCTTACAGACAAAGTGCGCCTGGTTTGGGAAAGCGGCACAGAAGAACAACTGGACCATTATGAGATCCAGCGATCAATTAATGGATATGATTTCAAAACAATTGGATCAGTACCTGCCACTGCAGAATCAAAATACAGCTGGGACGATAATAACAGGGAATACAGGCTGGCTTACTATAGAATAAAAGCGATATCACTTGATGGTTCAGCTAACTATACTTCCATTCTTCCTGTTTCAGGTAAGCATACTGGACAATCTTTACTGATTTCACCCAACCCGGTAGTAGATGGAAATCTTATCATGGTCATCAATGCAATCCCTGCAGGCAAATACAATCTGAAATTGTTGAGCAATACCGGAGAGGTTGTGCAAACTAAGACCCTTACTATTCAGGATCAGGGAAGCACTGTATTTAGCTTATCGCTTTCTGCTGCAACTGGTAAAGGAGTTTATTATTTACAGCTGGATGGCAACGGAATATTCATAAACAAAACTGTATTGATAAAATAAAACAATTAATAACCTATTGCACCTTTGAGAACGCCCGATAATCTGAGTATATGAAAAACTATTTAATAATATTGTTATTGCTTACCACTGGTGCTGGTCTGCAAGCCCAAATTTGTACTAATAACGTTGATACGATCTATGGATTGAACTCTATTACCGCTGGAGGATCGGGTCAGATCGTAGGTATCAATGTAAATAATGCCGGCACAAAGTTGATCGGAAGTCCCGCTGCCACCTCGGCTAATGCCAATGGACTGGGATTTAGCTCATTGAATGGGTTGTATTATTTCTTTAACCAGTGCGGTTCGGGAACTACGGAGTTCATTTCTTATAATCCGCTGACCGGCTCAAAGGTTACCAAAAGTATTCCTTCACCGGCTATACCTACAGGAAGCAAGATGAGAACGGGAACAATAAATAAAGCTGGAACCGGTTACTATACTATTTTCCCGGCCGCCGCGCCGGCCACATTCCCGATCACCGGCCCCGCATTCTTTTATTATAGTATAGGAGCTGGTACCTGGACCCTCATCACTCAACGATTCAAAGATGTATCTGGCAATACTGTAGGGGAAATTACAAGTCTTAATTCGGGAGATATGGCGTTTGATGGAAATGATAACCTTTGGATACTTGTTTCCAATAGCGCCAACTATGCTTTATACAAAATAAGGGCTCCATTACCTACCACTGCAACGGCTTTTGTTACAGTGGATACAATGATCCCGCAGACTGCTACACCAGGCGGAGTAAGTTTTACAGGAATAGCCTTCAATTCTGCGGGCAAATTATATCTTTCTACAGGTTCCTATTCATCACCTCCCGGTACAGCAGGAAATAACAAGTTGTATTCAATGGCTTCAATCGGGGCACCATTAGTAACAATTGGCACGCTCACCAATGGATTTGGGGACGACCTTACCTCCTGTTCTTTCCCTCCAGCGGTACTTGGCAGTCATTGGATTGACTTTAAAGCAGCCAATGATGCCAACGGCATTGCACTCCATTGGAAGATTGATGAAGAGATCAATACAACAGGATATGATATTGAATACAGCACTGATGCAGACAACTGGCAGGTGATAGGACATTTGTCGAAGGATAATTTTACTACCGGCATAAAAGATTATGACTGGATTTTTAAAAGCGGTCAGACCGGCAGAAACTTTTTCCGTATTGCAGAGACCAATGCAGCTGGAAAGCAAAGTTTTTCTTCAGTTGCTACTATTGATATCGCAAAAACAAATGCGCTATCATTCCTGGGTCCCAATCCTGTGAAGAATGATCTCTACTTCTCCGGAAATACGGTGGTAAAGCAGGTGGCAAGAATTTATGACAATTATGGAAGACTTGTGCTGTCGGCTGTTATTGCCCCCGGGCAACAATCACTAAATGTGAAAAACCTGCCAAATGGAATTTACCTGTTACAATTCCAGGCCCCTGGTATGGTTGAAGATAAATCAAAAATATTCCGGTTCATGAAATTGCAATCGGCAACACCTTAATAATGCCGGTTATTCAACATCCCATCAATTTTAAATATCACAAAGATCACAAACCCGAACAGTATAATACAAAAGATCAGAATGAACCAGTACCCACTTCTTAATGTGATAGCATATATATTCTACCGTAAGAATGTCCACGGTTCCTCCCTTTGGTGACCGGAACGTTTTTACACCAGCTACTCTTCCTGATACATGCGTCCCATTTTTTCTTATATGGTTATGCCTTCTGATTAGCCAGATAATTAAACCAGGTGGAAATGCAGCAAGGAGAATAAGTCCGATATAAAACCAGGTCATACAATACTATTTCAGGTCTAAGATAAAGCGCTTCCAGACTATGACCTATAGCCAAATAGGGGTAGGAGGGACCCGGTCCGTCACGTGAATTTTGGCTTCCGTCAGCCGTAGTGCCCCTCCCGGCGGAAATTTGCTGGCTGTGTTTTTTGCAGGGAATATTTTTGCCCCGGTATTTTCAAAACCCCAAAACCACATTTATGAAATTATCTGCCATTGCCGCTTTACTTGCATTGCTGATCTCCTGCAATAATGAAAGCAAGACTGATTCAGCAACAACTACTTCTGATTCATCCAATGCCACCGCTGCCAAAGACGCCACCACAACTGAAACCAAAACTGAAGAATGGATACCGGTTGATGACTCTACAGCTATGAAGGCCATGATGGAAGTCGGTACTCCCGGACCAGAACAGGCTATGTTAGCCAAAGACAATGGTACCTGGAAAGCTGAAGTAACGATGTGGGAAAAACCTGGTGCAGCCCCTGCGACTTCTAAAGGAACGCTCTCCAATAAAATGATCCTTGG
>Ga0207648_10004217_pt1 | contig 14857 bp, 15 predicted proteins | sample KBSMisM32_FD_184310 | JGI IMG/M metagenome (GOLD analysis project Ga0207648, IMG submission 184310) | Miscanthus rhizosphere microbial communities from Kellogg Biological Station, Michigan, USA - KBS Miscanthus M3-2 (SPAdes) (version 2) | ecosystem: Host-associated > Plants > Roots >...
CCTGACCGACTTCGAGGTCCCGAAGAAGTACGGGCTCCGCCAGACCATCGGCGACACGATCGGCATCGGCGGCATCATGCGCGGGCTCCGGACGATCCCCGTGATGGTCGAGATGGCCGACGAGCTGGCCGAGCGCTCCCCCGGCGCGCTCCTTCTCAACTACACGAACCCGATGGCCATGGTGCCGTGGGGCGTGTGGGCCGGGTCGAGCCTCCCGGCCGACCGGGTCGTGGGCGTCTGCCACAGCGTCCGCGACACCCACGCGTTCCTTGCGGAGATCGTCGGCGTGCCCGAGGAGCAGGTCGAGTTCCTCACGGCGGGGTTCAACCACCAGTGCTTCGTCTACGTGTTCCGCGACAAGGCGAACGGTGACGATCTGTATCCACGTCTGCGCGAGGCGGTCGAGGCGGATCCGGATGGTCTCGGCCGCCGCGTCCGCGTTGAGATCTTCCGGCGGTTCGGCTACTTCCCCACCGAGAGCTCGGAGCACTCCGCCGAATACGTGCCCTGGTTCCTGCACCTTCCCGATCAGGTGGAGCGGTTCCGCAGCGAGATCGACGAGTACATACGCCGCAGTGACGAGAACCTCGAGGAGTGGGCGGCGCTCAAGAAGCAGCTGGACGACGGCGCCGAGATCGAGATCGAGCAGAACAACGAGCTGGCATCGCAGTTCATCTTCGCGTTGGAGACCGGCACGCCGACGGAGCTCTACGGCAACGTCCGCAACGACGCGTTGATCGACGGTCTCCCGACCGACGCGTGCGTTGAGGTGCCCGTGCTGGTGGCCGATGGCGCCGCGCAACCCCGGCGGGTCGGGCCGATCCCGCCGCAGTGCCTCGGCTTGAACCGGACGTTCCTGAACCCGGTGGAGCTCACGGTCCGTGCTGTCGTCGAGGGATCGCGCGAGCACGTCTATCACGCAGCCCTCCTGGATCCGAACACCGCAGCAACGCTGAACACCGAGCAGATAGTCAATATGGTTGACGACCTGCTCGAGGCGCACGGCGACCTGATCCCCGACGCGATCCGCGAGGGGTAGCGTTCTCAGCTGATGGACCCGAAGCGGATCGTGCGCGATGGCTATGACACGATCGGCGGCGCCTACCGGCCGTGGGCCGAGGCCGGCGGCTCCGAGACACGCGCATGGTTCCTGCACGAGACCCTGTCGCGCGTCCCCGAGGGCGCCGACGTGCTCGAGCTCGGATGCGGGCCCGGCGCCGATGCGGTCGCGCTCGCCGAGGGCCGCTCGTACACGGGGGTGGACATCTCGGGCGTGATGATCGCGATGGCACGAGCGCAGGTCCCGAGCGGCACGTTCATCGAGCACGATCTCGCGACGCTGGATGTGCCCGAGTCTTCGTTCGATGCGGTCTTCTCCCTCTACGTGTTCGGCCACTTGCCATCGAACGAGCACGTTCCGACCATCGAGCGAGTGCACCGGTGGCTGCGACCGAGTGGTGTCTTCTGCGCATCGTTCCCCGTGGGCGAGGACGATGACATCGAAGAGGACTGGATCGGCGCGCCGATGTTCTTCGGGGGGATCGGCCACGAGGCAACGGTCACCGCGCTGCGAGACACCGGCTTCGAGCTCGAGCTCGAAGAGGTGCGAGACGACACGGACGCGGACATGCAGGGTGAGTCATTCCTGTGGGTTATCGCTCGCAAAGGGCCTAGAACGGCTTGAGCCAGGTCGTCAGGGGATCGACGAAGTGCACGCCCGGGTGGTCGGGGTCGCTCCAGCCGCCCAGGTAGACATTCTCCTGGTCGATATATCCAAGGGATCGATAGAGCGCTCGAGCCGCGGCGAACGAGTCGTTCGTTCCCGTATCGAGGATCACGCCTGGCATCCCTGCGGCCTGCGCGTGCGCTTCGAGCGCCAGCATCAGGGCTCGGGCTGCTCCCCGCCGGCGGTACGCCTCTTCGACGAACAGATCCTCGACCAGGGCGTATCCACGCGCCTCGATCATCTCGTCGGGCGAGCGGTCGTCGGTGATGTTGACGCCAACGTAGCCGACCGGCGTTTCACCGAGCCAGGCGACGAAGCAGGTGAGACCGCCCTCCGCCTGATGGCGCAGTCGCCGTCGGAAGACGTCGGGAGCACGCGAGCCCAGCCCGGCGGTGACGGCCGGAAGGTCGTCCTCCGTGAAGCGATGAACCATGATCTCGGTCACGACGCCGCCTCGAAGATCAACCGTCGAGCGTTCCCGGCGTAGAGCTGCTCCAACACGCCAGCGGGGAGGTCGACGCCGCTGATCGTCCAACGCCCCTGACTCGGAGCATCGTCGGGATCGGCGTCATAGGGGAACGCCTCGTCGGCCGTTTCGAAGAACCGCCGATGTACCTCGAACTCCGCCGGTGTCGGCGGGAAGGAGTCGGTGCCGAGCAGGAAGCGATCGGTATGCGTGGCGAGCAGATCCCGCGCCGCCCTCGGCACCCGCCCGAGCTCCGCGAGCCGGGCCCCGACGTCGGCGTGGACGTTCGTGTACGTGTCGAGCATGCGCCCGACCCAGGTCGTGTCCTCCGCGTGACACAGCACGTGCGCGCCGATCCAGGCGACGTCCCTGCGCCGCGCGACGAGCGCTTCCAGCGACTCGACGATCCGTTCGAACGGCGGGAACCGATCCCGATCGCCGAACCACCAGTCCGGGTTCACCAGGAGCTCCTCGAGCCGCTCGTTGCGTTCGTCCATCGGTTGGAAGAACGCGACCGGATCGGCGACGTGGATCGTCACCGGGACGCCTGCCTCCGCCACCGCGTCCCACGTTGGATCGAGCCGTTCGTCATCGGGCATCACCAGCACGCCCTGCTCGTCGCGGAGGTGGAGACCGAGGTCCTTCCAGACCTTCAACCCCTTCGCGCCGCGGGCGAACGCGTCGCGGAGCTGCGCGGCGAGCTCGTCCCAAGCGCCGAGCTCGAACCACCGCCGATCCCACTGCGCGAACGTGGCGAAGCGGCCTGGATGCGCGCGGTCGTAGCGGTCGAGGTTCGCGTCGAGCTCGTCGCCCCACATGCCGTCCAGGTTCACGAACGCCTCGAGGCTGAGCTCGTCCATCATCGCCAGGAGCGCGCTGACGTCGGGGACGGTCCACTCCCCGGTCAGCCACCGACCCAGATGGTTGTGCGCGTCGATCATCGGAGCCGGAGGCCGTGGCGGCAGCTCCGTGCGTGTTCGGCGAACCATCGGGATCGGGCGATAGTCGCGCAGCGGGAGGTCGTGCATCACACCGTCTCGACGGTGACGCGCGCCTCGCGGAGCGCCCGGAGCGCGCGCACGTTGGCGCCTCGATCGGTGATGAGCCCGTCGATCCGGTCGACCGGGCAGATCATCGCGAACGCCACATTGCCGATCTTCGAGGAGTCGGCGACCACGATCACGCGATCGGCTCGTTCGATCAGGGCGAGGTTCGTGTGCGCCTCGACCTCGTGGTGGGTCGTGCAGCCGGCCTCCGCGTCGATGCCGTCGACCCCAATGATGACGAGATCGAGGTGCAAGCCTGCGAGCGCCTGCTCCGCCAGCGGTCCGACGAGCTCGTAGGACTCCGGGCGAGCCGTGCCGCCGGTGACGACCAGCTTGAGGTTGGGCCGAACCGCGAGCTCGCTCGCGATGTTCAACGCGTTCGTCACGACGGTCAGCCGCTCGCGATCAACTAGCTCGCGCGCGACCTCGGTGCACGTCGTGCCGCCGGTGAGGCCCACCGACATGCCGTCGGCGATCGCCGCCGCGGCCGCGTGCGCGATCTTGCGTTTCTCATCTTGGTGCCGCGCGCCCTTGTACCGGAGCGGCAGCTCGTAGAGCACGCCCATCGTGACCGCACCGCCGTGGGTGCGCGCGAGCAAACGCTGCTCTTCGAGGAGCTCGAGGTCGCGCCGGATCGTCGCCGCCGACACCGCGAACCGGGAGGCGAGCTCCGCCACCTCGACGCTCCCGTCTGCGGACAGGTCCGCCAGGATGGCCGACAAGCGCTCTGCCTGATGCACGAGCGGACGATACATCGAAGATGTGCGTTCATGCACGTTCTGGATTGACTTCGCACACGAACGCGCACTAGCCTGCGGCACAGATGAGCCTGATCGGAGAGGAGATCGTCTCCCAACCGGCGTGCTGGCGTCAGGCTGCCGCACTCGCGAGCGAGTCCGTCCTCGCCCTGCCCTACGCGGGTGAGCGCGTGGCGGTGCTCGGGTGCGGTACGAGCTGGTTCATCGCGCAGGCGTACGCGTCCCGCCGCGCGGAGCTGCACTGGGCGCTCGGAGTGACCGACGCGTTCACCCCGACCGAGCTACCGATCGAGCGGCCGGTCGATCGCACGGTCGTCATCACGCGAAGCGGCACGACCACCGAGGTGCTCCGCGTGATCGAACGGATGCAGCGCGAGGCGATCTTCACGACCGTGATCACCGCGGTCCCCGACTCCCCCGCCGCGGAGCTCGCCGGGCATCTCATCACGCTGGACTTCGCCGACGAGCGATCGATCGTCCAGACGCGGTTCGCGACGAGCGCGCTCGCCCTGCTCCGCGCCCATCTCGGCGACGACCTGACCGCGGCGATCTCCGACGCGGAGCGCGCGCTCGCGATACCGCTGCCCCACGACCCCGGCGCATTCGATCACTTCGTGTTCCTGGGTGCCGGCTGGAGCGTGGGGATCGCCCATGAGGCGGCGCTCAAACTGCGCGAGTCGGCGCAGGCGCATACGGAGAGCTACCCGGCGATGGAGTACCGCCACGGCCCGATCAGCGTGGCGGGGCCCTCCAGTCTGGTGTGGATCCTCGGCTCCCCCGACCCGGCCGTCGCCGAGGACGTCGCCGCCACCGGCGCGACGGTCCGCATCGCCGAACTCGACCCGATGGCCGAACTCGTACTCATCCATAGGACCGCGGTCGCGCTCGCGGAAGGGCGCGGCCTCGACCCCGACCATCCGCGCCACCTCGCCCGCTCGGTGGTGCTGCACGAGGAGGGATCCGCATGAGGAGGAAGCTGCTCATCCCGATCACCATCGCGACGATCGCGCTGGTGGCCGCGGCCTGCACGTCGGACACAACGTCGTCAGGTCAGTCCGGCTCGAGCGGAGCGCCGATCGAGCTCACGATGTGGCACGGCTACGGCAAGGTGGTCGACAACCAGGGACAGACGAACTTCGAGGCGAAGTCGCTCACCGACCTGGTCGACGAGTTCAACTCGACGCACCCCGACATCCACGTGACGCTCGACTACATCGGATCGAACGACCACGCGTTGGAGAAGCTCACGGTCGCGCTGCAGGGTGGCCTCCAGCCGGACATCACCTACCAATACGGGACGTCGATGCCGCAGCTCGCCGAAGCGCCGGGCATCATGGACCTCACCGACCACGTCCAGGAAAGCGACTTCCAATGGGACGACTTCGTCGAGGGAGCCCGTGCCGCGGCGACCGTCAACGACCGCGTGATGGGGATCCCCGCCCTGATCGACAACCTCGCGATCGTCTACAACAAGGACCTGTTCGACGCGGCCGGGATCGATCCACCATCCGCCGACTGGACGTGGGACGACTTCCGCACGGCTGCGAAGGCCCTGACGGATCCCTCGAAGCAGCAGTTCGGACTCGGGTTCCCGATCGACGCGAGTGAGGACACCGTGTGGCACTACGACGCGATGCTCTGGGAGGCCGGCGGCGACATCCTCAACGCCGACAACACCGAGGCGGCGTTCAACAGCGACGCGGGCGTCACGGCGCTGACCGCGCTCACGGATATGGCCGTGACCGACAAGTCCGTGTTCCTCGACCAGCAGAACGTCGGGAAGATCGACACCTTGTTCAACAACGGCAAGATCGCGATGGACATCACGGGTCCGTGGGCGTTGTCTGGCTACCCGGACGTCAACTACGGGGTGCAGATCATGCCCGAGTTCCCCGGTGGCTCCCACGCGACGATCGCAGGACCCGACATGTGGGTGCTGTTCGATAACGGGGGCGGCAAGGGTGAGGCGGCGTGGGAGTTCATGAAGTGGTTCACCGCCGCGGAGCAGGTCAAGGCCGACTCGCTGGAGGCGGGGCACCTGCCGATCCGGAACTCCGTCGTCGATGAGTCCGGGTTCGTGGACGAGTTCGACAAGAAGTTCCCGGGGTCGGGGGTCTTCGCCGAGAACCTGGCGAACGTCACCAAGGCGAGGCCCGTCCTGGCAACCTACGACCAGATCAGCACGATCATGGGTGAGGCGATCGTCAAGGCGATGCTGGGTCAGGCGGAGCCGAAGCAGGCCCTCGACGATGCGGCCTCGCAGGTGAACGACGTGCTCCAAGGCGCCTGACCGACCGTGGCGACGGTCGCGAGCTCCCGACCGGGCGCGCCGAGCTTCGCTCGGCGCGCCCTCCGCTCCGACCATCTGGCCGGCTGGTTGTTCGTGCTGCCGTCGGTCTTCCTCGTCGCCCTGTTCAGCATCTTCCCCATCATCTGGGGGTTCGTGCTGTCGTTGCAGAAGGCGAGCCTGATCTCGCCGAACCGGCCGTTCGTCGGCTTCGACAACTACACCCGGATCGCGAGCGACCCGAGAGCGGTCAAGGCTGCAACGAACGCCGTCATCTACACATCACTGTTCGTGCCGACCTCGATCATCCTTGCGCTGTTCCTTGCGATCGCGCTGAACCAGCGCATCCGATTGATCCGGTTCTATCGCCTCGCGGTATTCATCCCGGTGGCGGTCTCGACCATCGCGACCGGGATCATGTTCCTGTGGGTCTTCGACGCGAACTTCGGGATCGCGAACTGGGCGCTCGGCGGCGTCGGGCTCGGACCCTTCGGGTGGTTCGACTCGCCGACCGGCGCGATGCCCTCGCTCGTGATCATGACCGTATGGGGATGGCTCGGGTTCGACACGATCATCTATCTCGCTGCGCTGCAAGGTATCCCGCAGGAACTGGTCGAGGCGGCGGCGGTCGATGGCGCCTCGCGATGGTCGACGTTCCGCAACGTGACGCTCCCGCTGCTGGGGCCGGCCACGTTGTTGCTCGTCGTGTGGTCGACGATCAGTGCGGTGCAGCTGTTCGACGAGGTCTACTTCGTGACGAAGGGCGGGCCGCTCGGTGCGACGAGTGTGCCCGTCTTCTACATCTACCGGCTCGCGTTCACGAGCTTGTACGGCTTCGGGGCAGCGGGCTACGCGGCGGCGATCGCGTACGTGCTGTTCATCGTGATCCTCATCCTCACGCTGATCCAGTTCTGGCTCGGCAACCGGGTGGTGCATTACTCGTCATGACGACGATCGACCTTCGTGCCGATGAGATGGCCCCGAGTGCGCCAACGGTGTTGCGCGGCGAGATCGGGATGGTTGAACGGCCGCGACGGCGGTGGCTGCCGTTCAGCCCCTGGCACCTGCTGCTGATGCCCGTCGCGTTCTTGATGCTCGTGCCGTTCGTGTGGGTGATCATGACGTCCCTGGAGACGCTCGCGCAGACGCAGCACTTCCCGCCGATCCTGTGGCCGGGCTCGTTCCAGTTGAACAACTATCCGCGGGCGTTCTCGTCGGTGCCGTTCGGCACGTGGTTCCTGAACACGACGATCGTGACCGTCTCCGTGGTGCTCTCGAATCTGGTGTTCTGCTCGCTCGCGGCCTACGGGTTCGCGCGCATCAAGTTCTGGGGCAAGGGGATCGCGTACTTCTTCCTGCTCGCCACGTTGATGATCCCGGTCCAGGTCGTGATCATCCCGACGTTCCTGATCGTGAAGCAGATGCACCTGTTGAACACGCTCGGCGCGCTGATCGTGCCGAACCTCGCCAACGTGTTCGGGATCTTCCTGCTGACCCAGTTCTTCCGCACGCTGCCGATCGAGCTCGAGGAGGCCGCACGGATCGACGGGGCGAGCAGACTCAAGATCCTCATCACGATCGTGCTGCCGCTCTCGCTACCAGCGCTCGCAACCCTCGCCGTGATCCAGTTCCTCTGGACGTGGAACGACTTCCTGTGGCCGCTCGTGACGATCTACAAGGAGTCGGCGTTCACGCTGCAGCTGGGGTTGATGAGCTTCCAGGGTTCGCACGTGAACGACACGAACCTGCTGATGGCGGGCAACGTCATGAGCATGTTGCCGATGCTGCTGCTGTTCATCGCCGCGCAGCGGTACTTCGTGCGGGGGATCGCGACCCAGGGGCTCAAGGGATGACCGACGTCGTCTTCGACACCGTCACGAAGGTGTTCCCGGGGCAGACCGTTGCCGTCGACGAGCTCTCGCTGTCCGTCGACGAGGGCGAGTTCCTGATCCTGGTCGGTCCCTCCGGTTGCGGGAAGTCGACCGCCCTGCGGATGGTGGCGGGCCTCGAGAAGATCAGCGCCGGCGAGATCCGCGTCGGTGGCGTCGTGATGAACGACATCCCGCCCAAGGAGCGGGACATCGCGATGGTGTTCCAGAACTACGCGCTGTACCCGCACATGACCGTGGAGAAGAACCTCGGGTTCGCCTTGCGACAGCAGCACACCTCGCGCGAGGAGATCGGCCGGCGCGTGGCCGAGATCGCGCAGATGCTGGGGCTCGAAGATCTCCTCGCGCGCCGCCCCGGACAGCTCTCGGGTGGGCAGCGGCAGCGGGTGGCGATGGGACGAGCGCTGGTTCGGGAGCCGAAGGTCTTCCTGTTGGACGAGCCGTTGTCCAACCTGGACGCCAAGTTGCGCGTGCAGATGCGAGCCGAGCTGAAGCGGCTGCACCAACAGCTCGCGATCACGACGATCTACGTGACGCACGACCAGGTCGAGGCGATGACGCTCGGCGACCGGATCGCGGTGCTCTCGGCGGGCAAGCTCCAGCAGCTCGGCGGCCCGCAGGACGTCTACGACCTGCCGGCGAACGTCTTCGTCGCCGGCTTCATCGGCTCGCCGCCGATGAACCTGCTCAGCGGGATCGCGAAGGAGGGCCGCGTCGAGGCTGGCGATCTCGTGTTCGAACGCTCCGGGGTCCCCGACGGCGAGGTGATCGTCGGTGTCCGTCCGGAGGGGCTGCGTCCCGTCGGGCAGGACGACCCCGGTCCTGGCTTCGAGGTAGAGGTCGAGGTCGTCGAGCCGCTCGGCGACGAGGTGCTCGTGCACGGCTACGTTGCCGCCCGCGACGCCGGCGTCCGGATCGAGGTCGAAGAGGCGACGCTGCTCGCGACGACGAAAGATCGCGCAGCCGTGACCGTCAGCCTCTCTCCTGACGTCCGGCCCACTCCGGGTTCTCGTCTCCATCTCGCCGTCCAGCACGCGTCCGTCCACCTGTTCGACGCCGGATCGGGCGCTGCGATCAGGTAGCCCCTCCCACCGCTGTCGGTTACCTTCGGCCTGATGACGTCCTTGGAAGACGGCCGCGTCGCGCTCGAACGTCGCTCCTGGACGGAAGCGCGTGCCGCGTTCCTCGCAGCGGTGCGCGATACGGCGTCCGCCGAGGCCTACGAGGGACTCGCGACCGCCGCGTCGTGGCTCGACGACGGCGATACGGCGATCGACGGGTACGAGGAAGCGTTCCGTCTCTACCGCGACGCCGGGGACGACCTCGAGGCAGCGAGGGTGGCGGTGTGGGCCGCGATGGCTGTGCATGACTTCCGAGGGCAGGTCGCGGTCGCTCGCGGATGGCTGGCTCGAGCGCAACGGTTGGCAGGCGAAGATCCCGACGGCACGGTCACGTACGCGACCTCGGTGGGTCTCGACGGCTACATGACGCTCCTGCGAGATTCGCATCCCGCCGCCGCGCTCCCGTTGATCCGTGAGGCACGGGACATCGCGCACCGCGAGGGCGCGAGCGATCCGGAGATGACGATGCTCGCGCTCGAGGGTCTCGCGCTCGTCACACTGGGCGAGGTCGACACCGGCATGCGCCTCCTCGATGAGGCCAGCGCGGCCGTCGCGGCCGGCGAGGTGATCGAACCCGTCTTCGCCTCCACGATCTACTGCTTCGTGATCAACGCGTGCGAGCGCGTGCGCGACATCGACCGCGCCGGTCAATGGTGCGATGCGATGGCTGCCTACTGCGCCCGGGTCGGCGACGAGGCGATGGGCCAGCAATGCCGCACGTTGTATGCGGGGGTGCTCCTCTCACGAGGTGCCTGGGACGAGGCCGAGTCGACGTTGCAGGACGCCACCGGCAGGCTGCGACTGACGAGACCGGCGATGGCCGCCGACGGGCTCGTGCGGCTGGCCGACCTCCGCAGGCGTCAAGGCCGACTCGAGGAAGCCGCGGCGCTCTATGCGGAGCTCGAGGCCGACCCGTTCCGCGCGCAGGGCGAGCCGCTGGCGACCGTCGGACGGGGCGAGCTCGCGCTCGCTCGAGGTGACGCCGCGGGCGCTGCCGACGACGCCGAGCGATACCTGCGGATGCTGGAGGACGACGAGCGGGCGCGACGTGCGATCGGCCTCGAGCTGCTTGCGCGGGCGCACGCCGCTGCCGGTGCACCCGCTGCGTCGCGAGCCGCGGCCAGCGCCCTGGGCGCCATCGCTGCACAGCTCGGCACGACGGCGGTCCGGGCCTCCGCCGCGCTCGCCGACGGAGCCGCGAGCCTTGCATCGGGCGAGCTCGAGCGTGCCCGCACGTCGCTGGAGGATGCCGTCGACCTGTTCGAGCGCGCAGGCGCGCCGTACGACACGGCGATCACGCGCGCGATGCTGGCTCAGGCTCTCGCGAGTTCGGGACGCGCCGAGCGAGCCGCAGACCAGGATCGCGTCGCCACCGAGGCGCTCACGGCGCTCGGCGCGGTCGTTCCTCCGTGGCTCGAACGCTCGGAGGGAGACGCCGACGATCCCGCCGGCCTCAGCGGGCGGGAGCGGGAGATCCTGCAGCTGCTCGCCTCGGGCCTCTCGAACGACGACATCGCGCAGCGGCTGTACCTGTCGATCCGGACCGTCGAGCGCCACGTGTCCAACATCTACGCCAAGCTCGGCGCCGAGGGGCGTCATGCGCGGGCGGTCGCCACGGCGTACGCGCACGAGCACGCCCTAGTCTGACCCTACGTGTGCGGGTTTGCGTGTCGGCACCGATGCGCCCGGGTGGGCGGGGCCGTAGCGTCGCACCGTTCCCGAGCACAGGAGGTGCGAGATGGCGAAGATCTCGAAGGAAGCGGCCGGTGAGGTCATGGCCGTCGAGGGCTACGAGGGTCACTTCGAGGACCTCGATGGCTACACGGTCGCGTTCGAAGCGTTCAGCGACGATCAGGATCCGGCCCCGCTGTTCCAGGGGCTGCCGAACGATCACTGCCAGTGCCCGCACTGGGGTGTCGTGCTGAAGGGCGCGCTGACGTACCGGTACGAGGACGGTTCATCCGAGACCGCGAACGCCGGCGAGGCGTACTACGCGAGGCCGGGTCACCTGCCGCTGTTCACGGCAGGGACCGAGACGATCGAGTTCAGCCCGACCGACGGACTCGCCGAAACGGTCGCGGTCGTCACCAAGAACGTCGAGGCGATGCAGGCCGCGCAGGCCTGATCGTCGAACCGTTCCATCGTTGCGAGGGCCACCTTCGGGTGGCCCTCGCGGCGTCACACGATCCGAACCTGCGCTTCCTCGGCGAGTTCGACGGCTCGCGCACGGTCCAGCTTGCCCGCGCCCGCGATCTCGGCGTTCGCGGTCGCAGCACCGAGTGCCGCGCACATCGAAGCATCCCAGGGCTCGCCACGGTCCAACGACGTGATCAGCCCCGCGAGGAACGCGTCGCCACTGCCGACGGGGTAGCGCCCGCGCACGTAGAGCATCCCCTCGAAGAGCGTGCCGTCGGGCGCCGCCACCACGACCCCTTCGGCGCCCCGCGTGACGAGACCGGCGTGGCCGTCACCGCCGGCAAGGTCGCGGAGCTTCGACGCCGCGGCGAGCGCTTCCTCTCGGCGTGCGGTCGGCACGCCGAGCAGCTCCCGCGCCTCGGCCTGATTGACCTTGACGATATCTGGGTGCGCTTCGAGCGCCAGACGGAGCCGGTCTCCCTCGGCGTCGACCGCCACACGGACCCCGGCCTCGCGCGCCTCTTGGACGAGATCTCGGTACCCGTCGTCGGGCGCGCCGCGCGGCAGCGACCCGCTGATCGTCAACCAGCCGCCCTTGACCCACGCCTCCGAGACCGTCTGCATCAGCTCCGCCCACGCTGCCGAGGGCACCACGGATCCACGCTCGTAGAACTCCGTCAGGCTCCCCGTTTCGCGGTCGGCGACCGACAGCGACGACCGGTTCTCGCCGTGGCACCAGACCGAGGCGCTCCGCACGCCCTCCGCGGACAGCTGTTCCTCGAGCCACTTCCCCGCGTGCCCCCGGAGCAACGCCGCCGCGATCACATCGGCACCAAGGGTGTGGGCGGAGCGGGCGACGTTGAGACCCTTGCCACCGGCGACCTGCACGAAGCCTTGCGGCCGGTGGATGTCGCCCTTCACGAGGCGCTCGATCTCGAAGAGCTTGTCGATCGACGGGTTCGCCGCCAGACAGACGATCATGCAGCGCTCCCTTCCGCGAGCAACGCGAGCGCTTCGTCCATCGTCGGTTGCGCGTTGACGCCCCCCATCGCGCGGGTCGACAGGGAGCCGCACGCGTTCGCGACGGCGAGCGCTCGGTCGACCGGCTCGCCGTTCAACCACGCCGCCAGGAACCCAGCGTCGAAGGAATCTCCGGCTCCGGTCGTGTCGACGGCCTGCGTCAGCATGCCGTCCACCCGGTAGACCGTGTCTCCCTCGCCGGCGAGCGCCCCACGGTCGCCGTTCTTGACCACCACGAGCCGAGCACGCGCAGCGAGCGCCCGAACGGCACCTTCGAGGTCCGACGTGTGCGCCGACCGCGTCGCCTCCATCGCGTTGGGCAAGAAGACGTCGACCTTGGGGAGCAGATCGAGCAAGCCGCCGTCCCACAGCCCGGTCGGATCCCAGTTCGGGTCGAGCGAGGTCGTCGCGCCGGCCGCGTGGATCTCATCGAACCGCGCCGGGAGCGCCGGTGCGAGTGCGGTCTGGAGGTAGTACGAGCTCACGTGCACGTGGCGTGCGCGCGCCAGCAGCGATGGATCGATCAGCTCGGAACGCAGGCCCGCGATGGTACCGGGCATCGTCAGGATCGCGCGATCGTCGTCGCCCGAGAGCACCACCGTGATCCCGGTCTGCATCACCTCGTCCACGCCGATCCCGCTGGTGTCGACGCCTGCCTCCGACAACGCGTCCCGCATGAACCTGCCGAAGAGGTCGTCGCCGACGACGGTGCTGATGGCGACGCGCAGGCCGAGCTTCGCAGCGCCGCACGCCAAGATCGCGCCCGAACCGCCGACCGTGAGCGTCGCGGCGTCGACGAGATGCTCCGCTTGCCCGAACGCCGGAACGACGTCGCCGCCATGCAACACGAGGTCGGGATTCGCGTCGCCGAGGATCAGCAGATCGAGATCGGCCGCCACGACCGAACCTTACGCGATGACACCCACCGCTACGATGCCTCGATGCCGACGATCAGCCTGGTCAAGGGCGACATCACGGAGCAGCAGGTCGACGCGGTCGTCAACGCTGCGAACGGCTCGCTGTTGGGCGGCGGCGGGGTCGACGGTGCGATCCATCGCCGAGGCGGCCCCCAGATCCTCGAGGCTTGTCGGGAGCTCCGCGCCACGACCCTCCCCCATGGGCTGCCCGTCGGAGATGCCGTCGCGACGACGGCGGGTCTGCTGCCGGCGAGCCGGGTCATCCACACCGTCGGACCCGTGTACGGCACGCCGGATGACGCGGGCTCCCTCGCGCGGTGCTATGTGTCGGCGCTCTCGGTCGCCGATGAGCTCGGCGCACGATCGATCGCGTTCCCCGCGATCTCGACGGGCGCCTTCGGCTATCCGATCCGGGAGGCCGCCGTCGTCGCCGTCAACTCGGTCCACGGGGCGAGGACCTCGGTGGCAGACGTTCGGTTCGTCCTGTTCGACGACGAGGCGTTCGCCGCGTTCGAGGTCGCGCTCGCGTCACACCAGGGGTAACGGGGCCCGCTGCTAGCATCCCTGCCACATGAGCGACCTGAGCAACGTTCGCGACGTTCACGAGCGACTGGCGGACATCCAGCTGGTCGACTGTCGCGAGCCCTACGAGTGGGAAGCCGGCCGCGTGGCCGGCGCGATCCACATCCCGGTGAACTCGATCATGGCCGGCGCCGGCGGCGACCTCGACAAAGCCAAGCCGGTCGCGGTGATCTGCCGGACCGGGAATCGCAGCGAGCTGGCGACGATGATGCTGCAGGCGCGCGGGTACGACGCGCACAACGTTGAGGGCGGCATGGAGGCGTGGGCCGCGGCGGGATTGCCCTTCGAAGCCGCCGACGGATCGCCGGGCCGCGTCGCCTAAGGGCCAAGGTCCTGCCTCCGCTCGGCGTAGCCTGTCCGTCGTGACCGACCTTCGCGCCGCGCGCCGCGACCTCGACGCGGCTCTCGGTGCCCAGGCGGTACACAGCGACCCGCTCGCGGTCAAGCTCTATGCGCGCGACGCCTCGTTGGTCGAAGGATCCGCCGGCCTCGTCGCCTTCCCGCAGAGCACGGAGGATGTGGTCACGTGCATGCGGATCGCGCGCGATCATGGCATGCCGGTCGTGCCGCGCGGCAGTGGCACCGGTCTCGCGGGCGGCGCGACACCGCTGGACGATGCGCTCGTCGTCGTGACCACCAAGATGAACCGGATCCTCGAGGTCCGGCCCGAGGATCGACTCGCGTGGGTCGAACCCGGCGTCTTCAACCTCGATCTCGCCAACGCGCTCGAGCCGACCGGCTTCACGTACGCGCCCGACCCCTCCTCACAACAGGTCAGCTCGATCGGCGGCAACGTCAACACCAACGCCGGCGGCCCGCACTGCCTCGCGTACGGGGTCACGTCGGCGCATGTGCTGGCTCTGGATGTCGTGCTCCCGGACGGCACGACCGCCCGGATCGGCGCTGAGG
>Ga0207648_10004220_pt1 | contig 14848 bp, 14 predicted proteins | sample KBSMisM32_FD_184310 | JGI IMG/M metagenome (GOLD analysis project Ga0207648, IMG submission 184310) | Miscanthus rhizosphere microbial communities from Kellogg Biological Station, Michigan, USA - KBS Miscanthus M3-2 (SPAdes) (version 2) | ecosystem: Host-associated > Plants > Roots >...
GGAGGGCGTCATCGCCGGACCCAAGCACTTCGCCGGCTACGGAGCCGCGTTCGGGAGCGAAGACGGTTTGGTAACGCTCGCGATCGGCGGGGGTGTCGGGGCGGTGGATGTACGGAGGCAGAGGCACGTGTCCCGCACGTTCGAGCACGTCGAATACGTCGCCTTTGGGGGAAAGCCTGACCGTTCGTTCGCCGAATTCGCCGCGGCCTAGGATTTCGACGGTTAACTCATCGGAGATCATGATGCGTTCGCCGCTGCGCATTTTTCGGCCGGGGCGGACTAGGGCGGTCCAGCGGAGGGCATCGGGGGACTCTTGTTGGGTGAGAAACACTTCTACTTTTCCAGTGTGTCCTTCGCGATGGCCGTAGAGGCGGGAGGGGAAGACGCGGGAGTCGTTGAGCACCAGGCAATCGTTGGGATGCAGGAAGGACGGGAGGTCGCGGAAAGTGCGGTCTTGCCAAGTGCCGGTGCTGCGATCGACTACCAACATGCGCGAGGCGGCGCGATCCGCAAGAGGCTCTTGCGCGATCAGGTCTTCGGGGAGATGGTAGTCGAAATCGGAAAGCAGCACGGTGCCTCAGGACTCGGTCGGGTAACTGCCTAGGGTTTGCAGGAGGGCGCGCTCGGCTCGTCTTTCGGGGACGTTGAAGTGCAGTAATTTTAGGGTGGCGGCGCCTACTTCGGTGAGCGCGCGAATGGAGCTGCCGTCGATTTGAAAGTGATCCTTCCAGAGATCTTGGCGGGGATGAAACAGGCGGACGAGCTGGCCGCTGTCGCTGTCGATGGATGCTACATCGCCGCTCTTTCTGCGGTTGCAAAGAACGCAGGCGTAGGCGAGGTTTTCGGGAAGCGAATTGCCGCCGTGTTTGCGGCTGACGATGTGGTCGACCTGGGGGCGGAAGGCGGTGTCTTCTTCGCGGATCAGGCAGTATTCGCAACGGCGGTGCGCGCGGCGGGCGACGTCGGTGCGAAGCGCCTCGTTTATGTCATTGGCCACTGGCAAGAATCTGGCGCGCTCGGGCTTTGGCCATTCTGAGGATGTGTTCCAGCTCCATGAAGTGGTCGAGTTCGGCTTGTTCTTCGGGAGAGAGGGGCTGCTCTTTTTCGCGGCCGATCAGTTCGGTGACGCGCTGCTGCGCGGCGGCGGAGGGCTGAAAGTTGGTGACGGCTTCGGGCGTGGTGCCGGACGCGATGAAGTCGATGATTTCGAGGTACACCGGGCTGGCGGCGCTCATCTGGTATTCAGCATACAACGTAAACTGAGAGCAGTGCGGATTTTGGGCATCGAATCTTCTTGCGACGAGACGGCGGCGGCGGTTGTGGAGGATGGGTCGCGTATTTTGTCGTCGGTGGTGGCTTCGCAAATTGCTACGCATGCAAAGTATGGAGGCGTGGTTCCGGAACTGGCTTCGCGGGAGCACTTGCGGGCTATCGTTCCCGTTGTGCGGCTGGCGTTGGAGCGGGCGGACACGCGGTTGGAAGAGTTGGGGGCGATCGCGGTTACGCAGGGTCCGGGGTTGGTCGGATCGTTGTTGGTCGGGCTCACTTATGCTAAGGCGCTGGCGTTGGTGCGGCGTGTGCCGTTGATTGCGGTCAATCATATCGAGGGACATATTCACGCTGTGGTGAGTCAGAATCCGGTGGAGTTGCCGGCGTTGGCGTTGGTGGTTAGCGGGGGGCACACGCATCTATATGAAGTCGGCGAGGGGTTTCGCTACCGGCTGCTGGGGAAGACTCGCGACGATGCGGCGGGGGAAGCGTTCGACAAAGTCGCGAAGCTGCTGGGGTTCAGTTATCCGGGCGGGCCCGTGATTGATATGCTGGCGCCGCATGGTAATCCGCGGGCGGTGCCCTTCACGCTGGCGAAGATGAAGGGCAACACGCTTGATTTCAGTTTCAGTGGGTTGAAGACGGCGGTGCTGCGTTGGACGGAGGCTCATGATCTCGCGGGTGAAGTGGAGGCGCGGCGGGAGTTGCTACGGCGGAATTCGCAGCCGGGTGTGGAGGAGTGGCTGACGGTCACGCCGCGGGAGACGTTGGATATGCTGGCGTCGTTTCAGCACACCGTCATTCGCGAATTGCTGCGGCGCGCGGTGAAGGCGGCAGAGGGAATGGGCGCGCGCAGTCTGGTGATCTCGGGAGGCGTTGCTTGCAACAGCGGGCTGCGGCTGGCTACGGCGGCTACGCGGCTGCCTTATCCGGTATTTTTTCCGACGCCGGGGCTTTCTACGGACAACGCGGCTATGATCGCGGCGGCGGCTTTTCCGAAATTCGCGCGCGGGGAGTTTGCGGATTCTGCGCTGCGGGCGCAGGCAAATCTGGCGCTGGCTTGAGGGCGGTTGCTACCATCTAGTGAGATGGGTCCCCAACAGCCTCCAGCAGCACCACCGAAAATGCCGATTCCCGGCGTTCGCCACCTTGTCGCCGTCGGTTCCGGCAAAGGAGGCGTAGGGAAAACTACTGTCTCCGTGAATCTGGCGATTGCCCTGGCGAAACTTGGGCGCAAAGTCGGGTTGCTCGACGCGGACGTTTACGGGCCCAACGTGCCGTTGATGATGGGGGTGCAGGAAACTCCGCGCGGGCAGGGCGACCGCATTGGTCCGATCGAACGCTATGGTGTGAAGTTGATGTCGATGGGGTTTCTGAATCCTGGAGACAAGCCGCTGGTGTGGCGCGGGCCTATGCTGCATAGCGTCATCCAGCAGTTCTTGCGGCAGGTGGACTGGGGCGAACTGGATTATTTGTTGATTGATTTGCCGCCGGGCACGGGCGATGTGGCGTTGTCGTTGATCCAGACGGCTCCGCTATCGGGCGCGGTGGTGGTGACTACGCCGTCGGATGTTTCGCTGGAAGACGCGCGCAAGGCGGTCAACATGTTTGCGCAAGTTAGGGTGCCGATTCTGGGGATGGTGGAGAACATGAGTTACCTGATCGCTCCGGGCTCGGGCGAACGCATCGACGTATTCGGGCAGGGCGGCGGGAAGCGCACGGCGGAAGCAATGAAGGTGGCGTACTTAGGGGAGCTGGCTTTGCAACCCGAAGTGCGCATTGGCGGGGATACGGGACGTCCGGTGGCTACGCGCGCGGACGGCGATCCGTTGGCTGAGCCGTTTATGGAGCTGGCGCGCAGAATTGAAATCCGCTGCCAGGAAGAGCAATCCAGCGGACCTAATATTACGGTGGAAGACTAGCTACAGTTCCTGCTTGGGGGCAGGCGGGGGAACGATTTCGAAATCTTCCGGTGTGATGCGGATGGTGAGCACTTGGCCGCGTGTCCCTAGCGGTGCGATCACCTTGCCGTTCCAGCGAACGTCAATGCCTCCGGCATTTCCCACTTTCATGGTGGCCCGATCAAGGCCCGTAAGCGTTTTTGACTCGCTGGGCTGCAGGATGCCGGAGAAGATTTCTTTGCCGTCGCTGCTGATCGACAACCAGGTTCGCTCGGTGGCCGATAGTTTCAAGACCACGCCGCTGGTTTCGACGGGTGGCTGTTCCGGCTGAACCACGGGGGCTGTGATGGCCTTGACGGTCACGAGCGGCGCCGCCGATACTGGCGTTGCGGCCCGCACCGGTTCCGGAGACCGTTTCCACCAGGCGTAGAAACCCGAACAGCCGAGCAGCACGATCACCAATCCGACCACGGACCAACCCAGTGGCACGTCCGGAACATGGCGGCGGTTGGTGGCCTGTACTAGCCGGTTCGGTACGCGGATCTCGGGCCGGGGCTGCGGGTCGTCGGGCTCGACGAGGGCATCCAGAGCCGGGCGTATACGAGCCTGATCGACACGCAGGAGCGCGGCGTATTGCCGGGCGAAGTTCTTGAAAAAGAAGAGTCCGGGCACGCCAGTGAGGTCGTCCTCTTCAATGGCGCGCAGGTAGCGTTGGGTGATGCAGAGTTCCTCCGCGATCTCTGCAATCGCCCGCCCCTGGCTCTCCCGCTGCTCGCGAAGAATACTACCGACGGAGGTCATGGATCAGCGTCCTTTTTCTAGTACTACCGGGGGCTTACCGCCCGGACGTACTATCATACATAGCTTGAGCGTTTTTGAGCAAGTTCCGCTCACCTAATTCCGGAAATCGGACTCCATTGAGGAGAACTTTAGGCTACCTTTAAGGAAGAAATGTTTTTTTCGATGAAGCTGTGGATGGTGGGTCTGATTTTAGGGTTGGCGGCGACGGCCGCTGCCGGGGGCGTTTCGGGTGCCTCGGCGCTCGAATTCACGCGGCGGGCGGTGGCGTTCGGGCCCCGGCCACCCGGCTCCGCGGTGAATATCGCGCTGCAGAACTACATCATCGCGGAACTTCGCAAGGACGGCTGCGAGATCATCGAGGATGCCTTCACGGCTAAGACCCCGCAGGGGATGATCGCGATGAAGAACATCATCGCGAAGTTTCCGGGCAAGGGTCCGGCGCATCGCGCGATTGCCATTACCGGGCATTTCGATACTAAATACTTTCCGGGACGCAAGTTCGTGGGGGCGAGCGATGGGGGTTCGTCTACCGGACTGCTGCTGGAACTGGCGCGGGTGCTGGCCCATCAGCCGCGGATCGACGATGTCTACCTGGCGTTCTTCGATGGCGAGGAGGCGTTCGGTGAGTGGTCCGACACGGACAGCCTTTATGGGAGCCGTCATCTGGCGGCGCGCTGGCGTCAGGACGGAACTTTGCAGCGCCTCAAGGCCCTGATCAATGTCGATATGATCGGCGACAAGAACCTGAACATTCCACGGGAGACCAACGGCAACGCGGCGCTGACTAATCTGGTATGGAAGACGGCGGCGGACCTGGGCTACAAAGCCTTCTTCACCGATCAGCAGATTGGCGAAGACGACGACCACATGCCTTTCGTGCGCGTCGGGGTCGCGGCCATCGATCTGATCGACATCGATTATCCGCCATGGCACAACGACACCGACACCATGGATAAACTCAGTGCGCAAAGCATGGAGATCGTGGGCACCGTGGTGTACGAAGTGATTCAGCGGCTGGAGCACCAGTAAGCGGCGTATCCTAAGGTTGTGACGCAACTGCAGCGCGCGCTTCTGGCTACTGGCGCGGCACTGTGCCTGCTGACCGTCGCGATGCTCGGGCAACGCGGACGCAACCGTGTCTACAACAGCGACGACGAGGAGCCTGCCATCGCTGCGCGCGAGGCCGAGTTCCATTTTCTTCGCGTGCAGTACACTGACTTGCCCGAGTATCACCGCGGTTTTGGCTTCGCTTCGCGCGACGGGCAGGGCACGGGGTGGTGGCTGGTGGATTGGCCGGACGCCGACAATCATTTCACGCGCGGCATTCAGCGGCTGACGAAAATCGATGTCGGCGATCCGCGGCACTTGCGGCTTACCGACGACCGAATATTTGATTACCCCTGGATCTATGCAACACAAACGGGTTGGTGGGGCTTGAGCGATGCGGAGATCGTGCGTCTGCGTGAATACCTGATGCGCGGCGGGTTCCTGGTCACTGACGATATGTGGGGAGCGGACGCATGGGAAGTCTTTCGCGAAACTATGCAGCGCGTGCTGCCGGGCCGCGCGATTCCGGATCTCGACGAATCCGATCCCGTGATGCACGTGCTCTACGACATCCGCGAGAAGGACCGTACGTTTATTCCCGGGTCACGGCATCTGTGGCGACGCGGCGATTCAGTGCAAGTGATGCAGCCGCCGGGCACGAATCCGGCTTGGCGCGGGATTTATGACGACCGTAATCACATGGTGGTGTCGGTCAACTATGACACTGACATCGGCGACGCCTGGGAGTTCGCGGACGTGCCTTATTATCCCGAGGCCATGACGGCGTTGGCGTATCGCTACGGCATCAACTACATCATCTATTCAATGACGCACTGACGTTACTTTAAGCGGTCGGCTACCTTGGCGATGCCGGCTTTCGCGCACGCGTCGTCACTCTCTAGACTTGAGCCGGAACTGCCGACGGCGCCGATGGTTTCCTCACCTACTTTGATGGGTACGCCTCCGCTCAGTGCCAGCATATCGGTGATGTCGCGCTGCGCGGACATCGGCTGATCGCCCGCTGTGCGTTTTTGAAACTCCGCGGTGGTGACACGGAACATGCGCGCGGTGTAAGCCTTGCGGCGCGCCATTTCGGTGGTGTGGGGCGCGGCCTGCTCATCTCGTAGGAGCACGAGCATCTGGCCGGCGCGGTCGACGACCACTACCGAGGTATGGTAGCCCTTCGACTGGCATTCGGACAGCGCGGCTTCTGCGATGTTCTTCGCCAATCCCAGCGACAAGTTGCGCTGCATGACCACTCCTTGCGCGTGCGCCATTACGGCCGTGCCGATCACCAGCAGAGCTTTCAGCGTGTACGACATGACACCTCCTGTCAGCCGTCAATTATACTCATTCACTCGCGCCGAAGCTCTGGCTGGCTGTCAATCGGCTGTAATCCGCGTCCCAGTGATGGTGCCGGCGACGTGGGCGACGGCGACGGTTCCGCCTGGAGGGTAGACGTCAATGGTAAACGTGCCGGTGTAGCTGTCTCCGCTTTGGTCCAACGTGACAAATTCACGGATATTGACCATGGCGTCCATAAGGCCGGTGGCGGCATTGTAACTCAGGGCGAAATGGTTGAGTTTATAAGTGTTGTGTCCGGTTTTCGCCCACACGCCGAGGCAGAAATTCTCGGTGGCCGGCGCACGGGAGCCTGAGTTCAGGATTTCCGTTCCATCGCCGTGCCATTGGCTGTATCCGAAATCGAAGACGTCGGTCCCGACCAAAAATTTCACTTTCCACATGCCGACGATCTTGTCCTGGTCGTTATCCACCAAGCGGAACGCCGCCGTTTTGAACGTGGCCTTCTTTTCGTGCTGGGGCTCAAATCCGCATCCGGCGTTGGCGCTGCCCGTGAACGCCGTCACCATCACCAATCCTCCGAAAGCTGTAATGACAGTCTTCCAATTCATATTCGTGAGACTCTCCTTCTGTCCGGTTCCCGCCCGGCAGAGTCGAGGCTAACATCAGGCTGGTGAAACCAGGCATGAGGAACTCCTCATTTCACATGAGGGTGTAAACTACTTGGAACAGAGGGATTCCGATGGATGTCGAAGGCAACGGACGACTTCGGTTCGGCGATTATGAACTGGATTCCCGGGCTGGAAAGCTCCTGCGCGACGGCCGCCCGGTCAAAATTCAACCGCAGCCCTTGCGGGTCCTGGGCGTTCTTCTGGAGCATCCCGGGCAGATCGTTACCCGGGAACAATTGCGCGCTCGCATCTGGGGCGACGCCACTTTCGTCGAATTCGATCAGGGACTCAACTACTGCATCCGGCAAATCCGGCTCGCGTTGCACGAGGAAGCGTCAGAGCCGGTTTACATTGAAACGCTGCCCAAACAGGGGTACCGGTTTATCACTCATGCGCTGCCCGCCCCGCCCGCGGTGTTGGAGGCCCCGCCTGCTCAGCGACGCGACTGGAAAATTCTGGGAGCCGCGATTTGTTTCTTGATCCTGGCCGGGGCCGGAGTCCTCATCAGCATCATGCGGCGGCCGGCCATCCATGAACTCGACTCGTATACGCAGATCACCAGTTTTACGGATGCGGCAGTGGCTCCCGCTCTTTCACCCGACGGACGGATGGTCGCGTTTTACAGAAGCGACCGCACCTTTTTCATCCCCGGGCAGATTTACGCCAAGATGCTTCCGGACGGCGAGCCGGTTCCCCTGACTCACGATGCACGCCTGAAATACAACCTGGCGTTTTCGCCGGACGGCTCGCGAATCGCCTACACGGTGTTTGAAAAGGGATGGCAAACCTACACCGTCCCGTCGTTAGGGGGCGAGTCGACACTACTGCTGCCCAACGCCGCCGGCTTGACTTGGCTGGACCGGCATCATGTGCTGTTCTCAGAAATCAATACGGGTGTGCACATGGGCATTGTGACCGCTGCCGAAGATCGATCGGAACATCACGAAGTTTATTTCCCAAAACGCGAGCGTGGCATGGCTCACTATTCCTACCCTTCGCCCGACCGCAACTGGGCGCTAGTAGTGGAAATGGATCCGGAATGGCAGCCGTGCCGGTTGGTTGCGTTGTCGGGCGTGTCCGCGGGCAGGCGCGTAGGACCCTCGGGCGCGTGCACGTCGGCGGCCTGGTCTAGGGACGGAACGTGGATGTATTTTGGAGCCGAAGTGGCGGGCAAGCAGCATCTATGGCGCCAGCGTTTTCCAGATGGCCAGCCAGAACGGATTACGTCGGGCTACACCGAAGAAAATGGTTTGGCGCTGGATCCCGACGGCCGCTCCTTGATCACGTCGATCTTCACCAAGCAAAATGCGGTGTGGATTCACGATTCCGCTGGCGACCATGCTCTCTCGACGGAGGGCTACGCAGATGCAGCGCCCCTGCGGTTCTCCGCGGATGGCAAGCGCCTGTACTATCTGCTGCGGCGCGATTCGCCTGAATCACCTAGCGAACTGTGGCGCGCCGATGTCGATTCCGGCAAGAGTGAAGTGGTGGTGCCAGGGCTTTCGATGCGCGAATTTGACATCTCGAAAGATGAAAAGGATGTGGTGTTCTCGACGCAGCCTGCCGGGGGAAGTTCCCAGCTTTGGCTAGCGCCATTGGACCGTAGCGTACCGCCGAGAATGATTTCGGGCAGCGGGGATGCGTCTCCGCATTTTGGCGCCGAGGGCGAAGTGCTGTTCCGCTTGGCGGATGGGAAAGACTACTTCCTCGCGAAAATGAGAGCGGACGGTTCCGGCCGGACAAAGATTCTGCCGGCGCCCATACTCGATCTCTTCGGCACCTCTCCGGATGGCCGTTTCGCGGTGGTGGGCGCTCCTCTACCTGGGTCGAAGACCCCGGGCGTGGGTCATATCGTCGCTGTCGCGGTGGATGGAGGGTCGGTACGGCGCATCGCCAGCGATTTCTCTCTGGTTTCCTGGTCTCCTGACGGGAAGAATTTTTGTATCGGGATGGCCAGCGCGACGTTGGTCATTCCAATTCCCGCGGGACACAGCATACCGGATTTACCGGCGTCTGGAATCGACCCCACGTCCCAAGCGCCTGCGGTTCCGGGGAGCAAGATCGTGGAGCAGGTCGGTATCGTGCCGGGGCTGGGTTCTACTTATGCGTACGTGAAACCGACCATGCACGCTAACCTGTTTCGTATTCCGCTCCGCTAGAATTTCTGTAACGCAGCCAGGGTTTCCGCGGCGAGTTGTCTAGTGAGCTCGCCCGCCGGAAGTTCGCGGCACAGGCCTCCGGCTTGGCCCGACCACATTTGCGCGAAATCTTGCGATCCCGCGGCTTCCGATTGTTTTCGGAGAGGTGCGATGGCGCTGCTGGCGAGGGGAAAGGGTGGGGCGAGCGGTGACATGGGGCCGACTTCGCGCAGCAGGCGGTTGACGATCCCGCGCGCGGGGCGGCCGCTGAATACGTTGGTGATCGCGGTCCCGTTGTCCTGCAAGTTCTTCAGGGCTTGCCGGTGGACCGCGCGGAGCGTTGCCTCGGGACATAACAAATAGGCCGTGCCGAGCTGCACTGCGGCGGCTCCCAGGGCGAATGCCGCCACGATGCCGCGCGCGTCGGCGATGCCCCCGGATGCAATCACCGGGACCTTTACGGCGTCGACGATTTGCGGCGCCAGCGCCAGGGTGCCGGCTTGGGTAGAGATGTCGTCGCTTAGAAACATTCCGCGATGTCCGCCGGCTTCGTAGCCTTGCGCGATGATGGCGTCGCAGCCTTGTTGTTCCAGCCAACGCGCCTCATCCACTGTGGTCGCCGACGATAAGATCTTCGCGCCTGATGCTTTGACGCGAGCTAGCAGTTCAGGATCGGGGAGGCCGAAGTGGAAGCTCACGACTTCGGGTTTGAGTTCGGCCACTAGATCGCACGCGGCGGCATCGAAGGGCCGGCGGTTGGCGCTGGGAAGAGGGGCTTGCGGGTCGAGTCCCAGTTCCACGTAATACCTCGCCAGGCGATGCTTCCAGGCTTGCTCGCGCTCCGTGTCGGCTGCGGGCGGTTGGTGGCAGAAAAAATTAACGTTGACGGGGCGCGACGTGTGCCGCCGAATGACTTCGAGTTCGGCTCGCATCTGATCCGCACTCAACATTGCGCAGGGGAGGGAACCGAGGCCTCCGGCTTCCGAGACGGCAATCGCCATGGGGGACAAGTTCGCTCCCGCCATGGGCGCCTGGATGATGGGCAGCTCAATTCCCAGAAGGTCTTGAATGCGGTGATCCGGCCAAGGATTCATGCTTCAATTTTCGCTCCACGCTGTCACGTGCGGCGGATTACCACAAATGCCATTTGTGGAACAGCAGAACGTACGCCGCCAGCAAGGCGTTGGTGGTGGCATGGGCGGCGATGGCTTCGCCGATTTTGCCGCGGCGAAGCAGCGCCCAGGCATACAGGAGTCCCGCTAAAATTCCTGCGAACCAAAGGTTGCCGTGCAGAATTCCGAAGGCAATCGAAGTGATCGCCAGCCCCAACCAGGTGAAGCTCTCGGGCGGCAGGGCTTCGATGTCGGCGGAAATGAAGCGGCGGATGAGGAAGCCTCGAAACGCGAGCTCTTCGGCAATCGGAACCGTGAGCACCGCGGCTAAAACTCGAAACACAATCCAAGTAGAGCGGATCGCCGGCGTTGTGGCCGCTAAGGCTTCCGGCAGGGCGTCATGCACCCTGGTGTTCATGATAGCGTCCATGCCGAGCCAAATTACGAATGCGAGAACGCCCATCGCGGGACCAAACCAGCTAAACGACCAATCGACCTTGGCGTAGCGGTGGCGCAGGAACCATAATGCTCCGGCCGCCGCCAAGAATCGCAGGGGATAGAGCCACTGGAAATCGCCGCTCGCCGCGGCGGTCACCATTCCCACGGCTAGGATGCTTAAGAAAGGGAGTAGATAAGTTGCTGCTGGATTGTCGGCGGACTCTGCGGATGGCCGCGCAGCTGTGGTCCCTGTGTGGCCTGTGGTAGTGAGCCAAGGCAAACGCCGTGCGGCCAGCGAGAAACCGAGCGCGACTGCGTTGAACGCAATCCAACCTGCCTGCGAATGGAATCCACCCAGGGCAATGCGGGTGGCGCCGGCGTCGCCAATCAGGATCAGCCCGGTAATTCGCGCGGCGTTGAGCAAATACATGATCACGACGCCGGCGGGGATCAGAATCAGCGCGCGCGGGAAACGGCACTCGTCGCGAAAGAACCACAGCCAGACGACGCCGAAGGCCAGAATCAGTCCGGCGCCTTCGTATCCGGAACACTCGGGAGCAATCTCCACCGCGAACTTGGTGGTGCCGAGGTGCATGGTCACCGGATTGGCAACGATCCCGCTCACGAAGAGACTGAGTAAAGACTTCACTAGAGCGTAAGTCAGGCGGCTAGAGGGTAACCAAAGAACGCGGCTGTATCCTCCCGCGACACAAGCGAAGACTACGGCCAACAGCGTATAGGCCCAGAGATGGCCGGTATCGTGAATGATCCGCGCCCACAGTACGCGTGGCATGAAAGTGAAGGCGCCGAGCACGATCCCGCAGACTCCCGCCAACAACCAGAAGGGCGTGAGCAGACTTGCGGCAGACGCGCCGACGTGATTCCCGTATAAAGCCCAGGAAGCCGATGCAAAGATCGCCATGGCCACCGCATGGCCCGCCAGCAGGCGATGGTTCACCGCAATGGGCTTGACTTGATTCGAAATCTCATGGAGGGCTGCCTTACTTTTCAAGTAAGCAAAGGTGAAGAAAATGGCTGCGAAGCCAACGATGCCGCGCACGGTCCAGGCGCCCCAGCGGCCGGCGAAGCCCAGGAACCCGCCTCGCGAAATCAGGGCGGCGTCGTCCAGCCAGACGGAAATGAGGAGCAATTCAGCGGCGAAGAGGATGGTCAGGGCGAGCAGGCGTGGAAACAGACCGAACGAAGAATCGTTCGCGGAAGACTCGCGAATCGAAAGTTGAGGAAGCACAGAGAAGAACAGAGCACCCCGAAGCGCGTGGGGTGCTCTGAAACGTGTTGATTTTTGAAGCTGTATTACTTACGGCGTCCGCGGATCACTAGCATCGCGCCTGAAATCAGGGCGAGTGCGCTACCGGCGGAGCCCACGCCGATCTCGGGCACGGGTGCGGTCGAGGCCATCGTAAATTGCGATGCACCCGCAAGCAAGATCATCATCCCTACGATTTTCTGCATCTATTCCTCCAAAATAGACCGTTTGAAGTAACGGTTTTGGTAAGGGTACAGGTTAAACCCTGAGCCTGTCAAGATATAGAACTGGATAGCAGTACTACATCAGTGGGTACCTTCGAGCCATTGTGAGCGGAGCCCCTGCATTCCACAATAAAAGCAGAGGAGCACTCACTATGCCACGTTTTTTCGAAGTCGAACAGTGCCCGGCGGAGAACGTTCGTATCTATCGGGTTCAGGGACTGCGGCTCTACGACGAGCAGGAGGAAAAAGACCACGGGCCTGTGATCGACCTGGTGAGATCGCTACCCGGCGTGGCGCATGCGACGTTCAAGAATTGTCATACATTTGTGGTCAGGCGTTCGTTGCGCACGACTTGGCAGGATGCCGAGCCTGCCATTGTGGATTTGCTCCAGGGAGTGGCTGCGTGCTCGGACGGTTTCAGCCCGCTCGAGGAAATCGCGGAGGTTGCGGTTGCCGTCCTCCGCTCCGCGGAACGCAGGGCGTCGTAGAGGCTATACTGTATCCCCTAAGCGCTTCGCATTTACAACTAAGTAAGTAACCTTAAAAAAATACGTATTTTTGGTACCCCATAAATGAACCCAGTTTCCTATCGATCCAGAAACAACCTCATGGTTCACTGGAAGCATGGAATTTCGGCGCGCGAATCGTCTGCCTGCTGCTATCAGCATCCCGGATGCTGAAGTCCAGCTGGCGCTCGATAACCAAGTAAAGGCGCGTCTTCAGCAGACCCTTCCGGCGATTGCCGGGTTTTACCTCTTGATCGCGGCCGTACGTCTGTTCCTGCGAAACGGCGATGGAAACTCCGGACTTGACTGGCTGACCTACGTGATTGGCGCGGCCATTCTCGCGGAATGGAAGCTGTTGCGCGGCGGGCACATTCCGTCGGATCGAGTGCACTTGGGCGCTCTGGTGCTGGGCGGCCTGATCCTCCTTCGCAGCCTGCTCACCTTCGCAATCGCGTCGGACATGACCCAGGTCTTTTTCATTCTGGCCTTTTTGCTGGGTGGTGCCGTAACGTTGCTGGCGTGGCGCGGATTTACCTATATGGCTTCGGTGGCGGTGGTGGGATGGATCGCCGTGGCGGTGCAGAAGTTGTCCCTGGAGGCGCTGCTGGGCTGGTCGCTGATGCTTCTTGCGGCTTTGGCGGCTTCCATCATTGGAATTCGCCGGCGGGCGGCAAAGCATACACAAATCGAGAGGACTCGCCTGGAAGGCGCGGCACAAAAGCTGGAAGAGAAGCTGACGGAAAACAGTCACCGGGAACGCTTCGAGTTAGCGGTGCAGGGAACCGATGATGGCCTGTGGTATTGGGATTTGAAGTCGGAGGTGTTTGAGTACTCTTCGACCTGGGCCGAAATGCTGGGGTATGAACCGGGAGAACTGGATACCAATGTAGACGAGTGGTTCAGCCGGGTGCATCCCGGATATCTGTCAGAGGTAAGTAACCAACTGTCGGCCCATCTTCACAGCCAGTCTACCCAGTTTCGAAACGAGCACCGGCTGCTGCGCAAAGACGGATCTTACATCTGGGTACTGGCACGCGGCACCGCGGTACGAAACCAAATGGGCGAGGCCGTGGCCTTGGCCGGTTCCCACGCCGATATCACGTCCCTTATTGAAGCCGAAAATCGCTTACTGAAGGATTCCTTCCAGGACAAACTCACCAATCTCGCGAATCGCGATTACCTGATGAGCTGCCTGGAGAAGAAGATTGAACGGCAAAAAGCCGGCGGGAATAACAACCAACGGTTCGCCGTGATCTTCTTGGACCTGGACAGTTTCAAGGTAATTAACGACAGCTTGGGACATCCGGTGGGCGACGAACTGTTAGCGGCCGTGGCCGGCAGATTGCGCAATTGCGCTCGCCCGGCGGACGTGGTGGCCCGCTTCGGCGGAGATGAATTTGTCATTCTGCTGGACCGTATCCGAGATCCCGAAGAGGCCTTGACGCTCGGCAACCGCATGCGCAGCGCTTTGGCCACGCCGTTCCAAATCGGTTCCCGTGAAGTGGTGAGCGGCGCCAGCATCGGCATCGTTCTGAGCAGCCCGGAAATCGACAATACGGACGATCTTCTGCGCTACGCAGACATTGCCATGTATCGCGCCAAGAGCGGCGGTAAAGGGCAGGTGCAGCTCTTCAACGAAGGCATGCGGTCGTATGCCACCAAGCTGTGCGATTTGCAAAACGATCTGCGTCAAGCCTTGGCGCGCAAACAGTTTGTGCTGCATTATCAGCCCACTTTCTCCATCAATTCGGGAAAGATCCTAGGCGTGGAAGCGCTCATTCGCTGGCAAAGGTCGGAGAGCGAATTCGTCCTGCCTACCGATTTCATTCCACTGGCCGAGGAGACCGGAATGATTTCGGAAATCGGAGAATGGGTGCTGCGATCCGCCTGCGCCCAGAATGTGGCCTGGCAGCGGGCCGGCATTCCGCCGGTGCGCATGGCTGTGAATCTATCCCCTCGCCAGCTGCAGGAAAAAGATTTCCCACAGATGGTTCTGGGCATCCTGGACGAGACTTCACTGCGCGCGAATTTGTTGGAGCTGGAGCTGACGGAAACCGCTTTGATGGATAATCTGGATCGGGTATCGCCCTCGCTCGATCGTTTGTGCGCACAGGGGATACGCATCGCCATCGACGACTTCGGTGTCGGTTATTCGTCGCTGAATTATTTGCG
>Ga0207648_10004226_pt1 | contig 14842 bp, 10 predicted proteins | sample KBSMisM32_FD_184310 | JGI IMG/M metagenome (GOLD analysis project Ga0207648, IMG submission 184310) | Miscanthus rhizosphere microbial communities from Kellogg Biological Station, Michigan, USA - KBS Miscanthus M3-2 (SPAdes) (version 2) | ecosystem: Host-associated > Plants > Roots >...
ATTTACTGCAAAAAGCGGGTTCTTTTCTTTTGCGTACAATACAAACGAAACAAAAGTGAGTGTGATGGCCAGCCACATGTGCCAGTTAACAAGGCCTTCATCATAGTCATCGCTGATAGACAAAAAATATCCACTGATGCAGGAAACAAACGCAGCAATGGTACCACACAGCAACAGGAATGCTACTGCTCCTTTAAAAGATTTATATTTTTCTTTTTTTGAAAGCCATTGCAGCAATAAAGCCACCAGCAAAATACCCACAGGCAGATGAACCACTGCCGGGTGAAAATGTCCGATAAATTCAGTGATGGATAATAACACTTATGATGAGAGGTTTAGAAGTTTAGATGGTTTAGCAGTGTTAGTTTAATTATCTCAAACCTGGTAACGTTTACGCAATGTATGCATCATGTGTACATTAATGGCCCACTGGTCTGCCAGTGGTTGCCTGGTATAGGGCAAAGTAGGCATATAATCTGGTGGCCCGAATTCTGTTAATATTGTCATTACTTCTCCCTGTTGTTTTTTCATTTCAATCACTTTATCCCACCATGCAAAATGTGCTTTTACAGCCCCGTCCCATTCAGGCGCCCGTGGATCATTCACCTGCGGCCCTTCCGGGTGGCCGATCCTTGCATGAATGTGATTTACCCTTGGCAACACCAGGTTAATGGTTTCCTGCTGGTCTGCCAGCAGACTTTCATGCACATTGCACCAATGTGAAATGTCCAGTGTAAAACGCAATGCAGGAATAGTGTCCAGGTAATGCCTTGCTACCGGCGCCGAATACATCAAACGGGAGCGGTGTGTTTCATGACAGATTTTTATACCGGTTGATTTGGACAACTCAGTTGTGTAGTCAATGATTGTTTTGCCCTGTTCATAATTGAAGTAATCTTTCCCAGAATGGCAATTGATGTACAGCGGTGTTTGAATCTTGTTTTCAGCAGCCGCTGAAATCATTTTTTTAAAACTATTGAAATGATCATTGAAATTACTTTCATGACCGGCAGTGAGAAAACCCACTTCCAGGCTGTACTTTTTCAATGCTGCAAATAGCTCTTCCTGTTCTTCTTTTTTCATTGGCCACCAGGTTTCGATACCATCGTAGCCTTCTTTCTTTGCTTTGGCGCAATATTGATCGGTGGTGCCATCAAAGCCCCAACTGGTAGCAAGGATCTTCAATTTAAAATTTGTATTCATATTGTTGTTTGATTGTGGTGATGCAAATGAATCCAGTGATGAAAGCATGAAAGCTGTTGCTGCCGAAGCGCTGGTTTGCAAAAAAGATCTTCTTTTCAACTATTATTTTTGGTTTAAACTATTTTATTAATACCAAGCTTATTCCACTGTTAACCATATATAGCTCTCTGCTTTTATTGTGAAACTGAATGACGCCTCATAGTTCCGGTTAAGTGTGTATTTTTTTGCGGTGGATCCTTCCTGTATTACCATAGCGGCCTGTGTAAGTCCTGCATAATACAAAGGCAGTTGAATTGTCCGTGTAATCGTTTCTTTCAACGGATTAAATAGCATGATGAGCGCCTTTGTTTTAAGTTGAGGATTCACATGCATAATGCCATCCCAATCCCTGCCATCAGCTCTTCGTAAATGAATGATATCTGAGTTAAGAATATCACGATATTTTTTATACCAGCGGATGGTATTGGTCACCACCTGCTTTGTGGCATCTGTATCAAACAATCTCGGCCCACGGTAACAAGCCTGCACACCGGCACCATAGTATTGCATCATCAATTGCCGGTAATCTTCCAAATGTTCTGAGAGTGGTTCCAGTACTGCTTCATCGCCGCCCCCCTGGTATTTTGTCAATGGCACAAAACCCCAGCTCATGGAAGGCGTTTTTTCCCAAAGCCCGTCGTATATGTTTTGCCGATTCAGTATTTTTTGATTTTCTCTTGGTAAAGAAAAATTAACCTCCCTGTAACCAATGGCAATCTTGTTGGTTCCATCCATAAAATACCAATCCGGCGCATTTACATATACTCCATTTTCACTGCACCAATGATACAATCCTTTTTGCAGTTCCATTTGTTTCCACTGGCTGTCATGTATATCCTTGTGCCCAGGATGTGTTACAGAAGCACAAACATCACCAGGATACGGGCCATCGTTTTCAAAAATGTCAAAGCCGGTATTGCTGATAAAATATTTTGACTTATTTAAATAAGCAAGCCCCCACCTGCTGCCCATACAGGGTGCATTACCAAAGAAGGCTGCTGCATCGGGTTTACCTGTTATTGGATCTATCACATCATCTTCATCACTGATCTTTCTTGAACTGAATAATGAATAGCCACCGATAAAAATATTTTTACTGTGCGCATAATCAGCCAGCTGTTTCCATTTTTTAATATTTGCAGCAGATGTATCTTCCATATTGCAATGGCTGCCGAAACTTAAGATGAGTGCTTCATAGCCTGTTGCCGCGCATTGATCAACAGCATTCATCACCTCTTCATCGTTTTTACTTACCAAATGCATAAAGATGGGATTCTGTGTTGTCCACGGCGCAATGGTGCTATACATCTTTCTTATCATCAGCCCTCTTCGCTCACGGTCATAACTATCCATCAATAATTCGCAGGTACGCACTGATTGAAACGTTTCTCCCTGTCTTAATTCTACACCGGTAACTTTTTCAGGATACACTTCAAGTAAGCAGGGTGTTTGAAAATTGTAATTTACCTGCGAAGTATAAACACTGTCTGTTTTCCAGTGCGTGGTTTGGTCACTGATATCATAGCGCATGGCATTATTGAACGCGTAATTTGTTTCTACATAAATGCCATGTTGTTTTTTCATTTGTTCAGGTGTGCCAACAACTGCACTTTCTTCTTCTACCAAAGCAAGGCTTTCATTTACTACGCGATTGATGGTGCAGGTGTTTCCTTCGTTGATGACCTCTACCCATTTTACCAACAATGGAATACCAGCATACAATTCATAGTGTACAGCTACTGTAATATTTTTTGTTGCTTCCTGTTTCAAAACAAAATGAAAAACGAGTTCAACACCTGTTGATTGTTTCTTATTCAACGCCCATGTTTTACATTGCCAGTTAAGCCGTGGTTTGATGGCATCGGTTGTTATAGCTGTAAGATGAAAATCATTTTTATCATCTGTAAAATCATTAACCCAGTTAGTAAGCAGATAGGCGTTTTCTTTTTGTCCGTGTAAGCCGCCTACATTGTATTCTGTATTATCAATGGTAACTCTTGCTTCAGGTTTTACAGCACGCAAAAGTTGTTGCCCGTTAGTCATGTTGGTAAAATCCGTACAGGCAATATTGGGTGATATCCTAAAAACTCTTTTTAACAAGCCATTGCATAAGATAATATCTTTTCCATCTTCACTTTTATAAACAGCCGCTTTTTGTACTATGGATTTTACCAGCCAGTCATCGTTATGTTGTTTGTTCAAAGATTTATTCCATACTGGTAAAGACAATTGTTGCGCAAAATTGTTTGTAGCAGCAAAAAAGAAAATGCAAAGGAAAATGTAACGCATGTTATAAGTAATAAGTGAGATGAGTGTACAATGTTGCTATTATTACAGAGCGTATAAGTGAGTGACTCCCGAAGGGTCGGGACAGGCCAACGAAGTTTAATATTAGCACTACCGCTAAGTACAAAAACTATTTCCCGAAATTTTCGATCTTAATTACATAAGCATAGGGTGCTTTTATTTTGTTTGGATCATAATCGGGTAATTGCACTTCTACATTATTTCCCTGTTGCTTCCATGAAAGTTTTTGCGGCGTTGAAAGGAAACTGATATTCGTTGATTTTGGCAACAGCATATTTTTAAGCAACAATTTTTTATTGGCAGGATATTGCGGGAACACAGCATACAAATTATTGGTCGCCGGATTATACGTGAAGAAAAATTCTTTTACAGCATAACCGGGATCGGGATCAATCGTAAGCTTTAGCATATAATCACCACTTGCACGAAAATCTCCTTCTTTGCGTACAGGTTTATAATCGGTTTTTCCTTCGCTCCACTGGCAGGTATTTTTCCAGCGCACGGTATTGTAAATACTTTCATTATTTATTTTCATCCAGTCGCCAATCTGTAACAAACGTTCCTGCATAATGGGCGGAATTTTACCATGTTCATCAGGGCCAACATCGAGTAAAAAATTGCCGCCACGGCTTACTTTATCTACCAGTTGCAGCACGAGTGATTGTGTGGAATTATAGTCCCATATATCTTCATTGCGGTTATAGCCATAAGAGAAACCCATGCCACGATTCTCTTCAAAATAATGGTTGGCAAAATCAAGTTCAGGCTGATATTCGGGTGTAAATACAAGCCCGTGTTTAAAGCGTACATCCCTGCCCCAGCGGTCGTAAGTGACCACGGTATTTTTTACAGGACTTTCGTTGTATAACCATGCAAGGAATTTTGTTGCCTGCCAGGTGGTATCGGACTCCTCCCATTCACCATCAGTCCAAAAAACATCCGGCTTATAAGTGTTGATGAGTTCTTGCATTTGCGGCCATGCATGCTGCATGGAATATTGCTGATGGTCTTTTTTCCATAAAGGATTGAACCATTCGTAAAGGGAAAAATACATGCCGGGGTGTACAGAAGTTTTTCTTACTGCAGTGAAAAGATCGCCGAGCAGATCCCTGTGTGGACCGGCATCCACGGCATTCCATGGAAAGCCCCAATCCCTGTTGGCTTCCTTGCTTGGCCATAAACAAAAACCATCATGATGTTTTGAAGTAAGTACGATATATTTTGCGCCTGAGGCTTCAAAGAGTTTGGCCCACTCATCAGGGTTAAATAAATCGGCAGTAAAGCGGTCAGCGAATTGATAATATGTATTGTTACCAAAATTGGTTGCATGGTATTTTTTTACAGTACTGTCACCATGCTCCAATGCATACTGGTACCATTCTGCATATTCACCTTTTGAAGTAAATCCCGGAACTGCATATACGCCCCAGTGTATAAAAATTCCAAATTTGCCATTTCGGAACCATTCAGGAACCGGTCTAGTATCAAGGCTTTGCCAGTTGGGCTGGTATGTTTGTGCATACGTACATGTGCTAACAAAACAAAAGATAGCAAAGTGTAATAAAAATGAAAGCAGGATGTTTTTTCTTTTCATATAAGCAAGTATTGAATAGAAATGGAAGATATAATAATTAAGAATTCTTGGCCTGCTTTATTATTATCATTTTGTATCATTGATTTATCTGTGGAGTATTGGTAAAATTCATTTTATGATTTTAAAACAGCATGAATTTTTTAACTTACAGCAGAAACGGGTTGCTTTATGAACTGGGTCATTAATTATTTTGAACATATATCTTCACTGCACCGGGCTTTAATACTTGCAGGTGGCATTACATTTTTCTGGTTCCTTGAAACCGGTATTCCATTTTTTAATTTTGGTTATAATAAATGGAAACATGCAGGTGTAAATATTTTTTTTACGATTACTACTATCATTGTGAATTTTGGTTTTGCTGTTCTTATTGTATTATCAAGCGACTGGTGCATCAGTCATCATTTTGGTTTGCTCCAATGGATCAATATGCCTGTATGGCTGCAATTGATAACAGGCTTGCTGGTGCTTGATCTTGTAGGTGCTTATTGTATTCATCTTATTCAGCACAAAGTAAAATGGATGTGGAAATTTCATATGGTGCATCATGCAGACACTTATGTAGATACTACTACTGCCAACAGGCATCACCCGGGGGAAAGTGTTTTCAGGGCAGTGTTTGCAATCATTGCTGTATTTGCAGCCGGCGCTCCCATTTGGCTTATTATGCTGTACCAGAGTTTAAGTGTAGTACTGTCGCAGTTTAATCATGCAAATATCAATATGCCCGAGTGGCTTGATAAACCTTTGCGCCTGATCATTGTTACGCCAAACATGCATCGCATACATCATCATTATGTGCGCCCTGAAACTGACAGCAACTACAGTAATATTTTTTCTTTGTGGGACAGGCTTTTTGGCACTTACCGTTACACGCCAATGAAAGACCTGCATTATGGTTTAGATGTACTTGAGGGAAGAAATGATGTAAGTATAACATCTATGCTTAAAATTCCTTTTGATAAAAATATTAAAACGGATTATTAATTTTTTAGACCACCTGCATTGATACTATTAAACTTTGATTGCCAGTCCGGCAAAAAGAAGTTACGCTTTTTATTAACCCTGCTAAATAAAAAAATCCCGCTGCAGTTGCGAACGGGAATATTATTATGAAGAGTATTCAGTATTACATACCGGGAAGTAAAGGCCTTCCAACAGTTTCGCGGAATGGCCATGGCACAACCGCAAGGATCAATATCAGGGCAAGTATAAAAAACATATTGGCTTTTTTGGCGTTGCTTTTCTTTAGTGCCGAATGACCTATTGAAACAAAAGCTGTGGCCACGATCATGCCTGTAATATGCTCTACTGCCCAGAAGCGGTATGTATCATTTTTCATTACTTCACTCATGCCAAATTGCTGTATCAGTGAATAGCCCCATGGGCCGGCAAAATATTGATACAGGCCAAGAAGGAATGTTATATTCACAGAGATAAACAACCATTTACTGTAGGTGATCTTGTTATTGCCGGTAGCTATCCTGATAATATTTATGACCAGTAATGCAAGAATTACCCAACGCAATATGCTGTGTAAATAAACGATGTATGTGTACATGTGATGTAATTTTAAACAAATCTAAATGTGCAAATCCGAAATACGAAATCATATTGTGCTGATGAAACATGGAACGGCCTGAAAACGCTGTGGGAATTAGATTAAACAATTACTTTCATGTACTGTACCTGAATTTATTGACAGAATTTTATTATAGATAATTATAAACTTCCGACGGCTGCTACAATATCAACAGTACAAGTGTGCGACGCAACGAAGTTTAACAGCGGTAAAAAAAGCCTGGTTCAAAAAAAATTAAAAGCGGATATAAAAAGTAGTTCCGTTACCCGGCTCGCTTACAGCGTCTATTGTACCACCAAGCGATTCTATCTGGCTTTTTGTAAGAAACAAACCTATGCCCCTTGCATCAGCATTGGTGTGAAAAGTTTTATACATGCCAAAAAGTTTGTCCCTGTGCTTTGAGAGATCTATGCCAAGACCATTATCTGATATGGACAAACATTTCCTGTTATCTTCCATGTATGTTTTAATAGCAATGAGCGGAGCAGTATCCGGCTTTCTATATTTAATGGCATTTGATAAAAGATTAAGCAGGATGCTTTCCATGTATGCAGGCACATATTCTATATCTGCATACGCAGACATCTCCATTGAAATCTCCGCACTTGTTTCTATAATGCTTGGCGTTAAAACATCTGTTACATTTTTTAAGATCTGCTCAAGAGAAATAATCGTTTTTGGAATATCTGCGCTGTTCTGAATTTTTACGATCTCAGATAAGTGATCAATCGTTTGGTTGAGGTTTGATGAAATTTTGCGCATGTAATAAAGCAATTCCTTTTTCTTGTCAGGCTCATGATTGACTTCTATCAGTGAGAGGATGGTTTCTATATTGCCTGCATGTGAGCGAAGATTATGCGACACGATCTGGGCGAAACTATTGAGTTGTTTGTTTTTTTCAGTAATAACATCAATTGATTGTTTTATTTGTGCATCCTTAAGCTTCTGCTCCTGTATATCCTGTGTTATACCCCTTATGGCTGTTATTTTTCCATATTTGTTTATTACAGGTTTGCCAATAATGCGTAACCATTTTTTATTACCCGAAAGCGTTATGCATTCAGCTTCTTTGTCAAAGGCTTCGCCAATCGTTCTTGCTTTTTCAAGCATCATTTTAAATAACCCTGCAAAGCTTTCATCAGAAAATTGAAACATGTTTTCAGCGGTTGGCTTAAATCTTTCCCCGGCTTCACAAATAGTGTACATGGATGGCGACCATATAACTGCGCCGGATGTGAGATTTATTTCCCAGCTTCCCGCTTTTATAAGTGCAGTTGATTCATTTATAAGAAACTGGTATCTTTCAAGCTCATTCCTTAATCTTTTTCGCTGATCACAATCAATTAATGCAAGCAGCATTCTTACAGGTTTGCCCTTATCATTAAATTTTGCCTTACCTGATAATTCATACCAGTGATAGCTGCCATCGCGGCGTTGCAATCTTACGTCTATAATACATGGTGTGTGGTTTATAAAATGCTCCTGCAATGCATTAAGCATTTTTTTCCTGTCATCAATATGAACAAGTCTATGAAGAAATATATCGTAGGATGCAGTAATTTCTCCCTGTACATATCCAAGTAGTGAAAAGAATTTATCTGACCACCATGTATGATCTGTTTTAATATCCCAATCCCAAATACCGGCATTAATACCTTCTGTTAATAACAGGTGCTGTTCATGTTGTTTCTCCAATTCAGTTTTGCCGGATATAAAGCCTGTTATATCCATATGGCAGCCGGTCATTTTTAGTGGTGTGCCATTGTTTCCCCATTCTGTTATGCCGCCCTTGCATAAAGTATATAATATTGACCCGCTTGTATGATAATAACGAAGTATTATTTCAAATGGAATGATGCCGTTTGAAGCTGCATGTTTATGATACAACTCCATTGCCTCATTAAGATCTTCCCTGAAAATATGTTTTATGAATGCAAAAGGTTTTTCGTGTGCTGCCATTTCAAAACCGATCATTCTTTTGAATGCTTTACTTAAGGGCCCGGATTCGGTGGAAATATTCCAGTTCCAATAGCCCGCAAAAGTTTCAGAAGATTTTACAAGAAAGTTTGGTATAAGGTTTTGAGTTAGCATTGCCGGATAATTGGATTTTTTGATGTTTATCTTTTTTAGCCGGTTAAATATAAAACTTTTTGATTGCCTTCTTTAAAAATGACACATTAAAAATTCTTGTGTTTATTATTTTTTAAACACACTGTTTTAAATAAAAAACCTTATCCAAATAGATAAGGCTTTAGAAATCAAAGAGAAAACAATTAATTCTCTCTAGTTATAATTCTTTTTCCATCCGCCGTGGGTGGTCCAAAAAGTTCGTCCATCTTTTTCTCAAAATCTGCCCGGGTTATATGTTTTCCCTTGGCGGGTTCTTTCAGATCCTTGTCATCTGCAGTTGTTTTAATATCCACAGCCGTAAAAACTATTTCGGCATTATTTATGTCGAGTAACAAAATGGCACCGGGCAAGCCACTAAAATTATCAGGCCCTGCAGGGGTTTGTATATCTTCCGCATACCACGCAGTTATATCACTGCCTCTTTCTGTTTTTACGGTGGCTTTTTTGCAGACATGATTTAAAACTGTTTTTGTTTCATCAGAAAGTTTCCATGGCTGATCTTTAATAGTATCATCAATTATATAATCCTTATCGCCCAGTTCCGTTTGCTCAAAATATTTTTGATTGTTGAAATTTTTATATTTCACAGCATTCTCACCAGGCCCTCCAATTTTTATTTGTATCCTGTTACCACCGCTATTCTCAAAAGGATCAGGTGCTTCTTCTTCAGCTATTGATTTATAAACAGAAATGTTGTCTTTAAAAAGAAGTATGTATTTATCTGTTCTGAATTGCGGTATCATTGCTTTCATTTGTTCATCTTCCATTCTTCGGTGCATATCTGCCTTGCGCTGATAAGTTATGGTTCCTTGCTTTGTTTGTGCGTTAGCAGGAATGCTCCCGGCAATCAATGTTACCGCGAATAAATATTGTTTCATACGTATCATATTTAGATTTCAAAAATAAATGCCGCTACTGTTAACCAATCTTGGTATAAGGTTAATTAAGGTTAATGCGTAACCAGCGCATACCCGATTGCCTATTTTTGTAAAGAGATTTTTATGAATCGGGCTATTGAATAAATATTAAGCTTCCGTTGCGTCGCACATGTTAGCTGCATCGCCCTGAAGAACATCGATTGAGCAGATCTGAATTTTGAAGTGAGTTACCCGAAATAATCGGGGCAAGCTATCCCGGATCACTGTGCTACCGGCACTCGTATTAAAGACGCTATGAAAAAGGAACTTTGAACCGAGCGTGGCAAGAGGTGATGAGTTATGCGTTGAAGCCCGTCAACAAAAATTAATTCTCATGGACAAACTAAAATTATCCAGGTTATTTATGATGAGCACGATCATACTCATCGCTGCTTTTCAATGCTATTGGATAATGCGCTTGTATAATGATGAAAAGCAGAACCTGGCCAAAGAAACAGATGTATTGTTTCGCGATGTAGTATATAAACTGCAATTGCAGCGCTTTAGAAATGATACAGTTTTTTTTAAGAAAGGAATGCCGGATAATCTTTTTGTGTTTGATGTAATTGACAGTGTAAGAGAAAAATTTATTGACTCATCTTTAAGAGCTGATTCCGGTAAAATGGAAAGGCAGGTAATGATCTCCGTTAACAACATTAGAGATAGTATGCCGGGCGTGCAAGGTGGCTTTGTTACTGGCACCACAGAAGATTTTAATATGCCAGTACCAACACCCGGCGGCCCGCCACATGTTATAAAATATTTTTCGCATAGCAGATCTATTAACGATACACTGCCTCTTCAAAAAATAGATTCGGCTTATAAAGTGGAATTAAAAAAGAATGATATCGATATCCCTTTTATCATTAAAGAATCGGCTGGCAAAACAAACCGCTCTAATACTGAGAATAGTACTGGTGAAATGAAAACAAACGTTACGTTTGTTGGACTGTCACGTGCTTATGCTTACCAGGCAGTATTTGAAAACCCATTTGCAACTATTTTAAAAAAAATAAGCCTGCCTGTTCTTGTTTCAATATTGCTTATTGCTTTTACGATCATTTCATTCGTATTCCTCTACCGCTATTTGCTGGCACAAAGAAAACTTACTGCAATAAAAAATGAATTCATCAGTAATATAACGCATGAATTAAAAACACCTATTGCTACTGTTAATGTAGCTATTGAAGCGCTTCGCAACTTTAATGCATTGCAAAGTCCTGAGCGCACAAAGGAATATCTTGATATTTCTGCGGCCGAATTGGAGCGCTTGTCATTGCTTGTTGATAAAGTGTTGCGGCTGTCTATGTTTGAGAATAAAGACATCGCACTGAATAAGGAAGAGTTTGATTTAAAAGAATTGATACACCTTGTTATTGGTTCTATGAAACTTCAGTTTGAAAAGCAGCATGCCGTTTTGAATTTTAATGCGAATGACGAAAACTTTATTATTGAAGCAGACAAATTGCATATCACAAGTGCTATTTATAATTTACTGGATAATGCTTTAAAATATAGTAATGGAAAACCTGTTATTGATATACAATTATCGTTATTGCCTCATGATATTGTTGAGCTGAAAGTAATTGACAAAGGAATTGGAATAGCAAAAGAATACCAGGGGAAAATATTTGATAAATTTTTTCGTGTGCCTGCAGGAAATGAGCATAGTATAAAAGGTTATGGGCTTGGTTTAAGTTATGTCTCAGAAATTGTGCACCGGCATATGGGCTTTATTGTTGTGGATAGTGAATTAGGCAAAGGCACAACGTTTACCATAAAACTTCCGCGAAAAGAAGCGGATGTAATATACTTTGATGACAAACGCAGGATCTACAAAGAATCAAGAAAAATGCAGCATCTCTTCTAAAAGGAAATCATCATGAGTAAGATAAAAGTATTGTATGTGGAGGATGAATTATTTCTTGGAAAGATTGTAAAAGAAACGCTTGAAAGCCGTGGATTTGAAGTGGCCATGGAAGCCGATGGAGCCGCTGTTATGCATGCCTTTAATAAACAGCAGCCGGATGTATGCATACTTGATGTAATGCTGCCACACCGCAGTGGCTTTGAACTAGCTGCTGATATACGCTCTGCAAATGATGATGTTCCCATCATCTTTCTTACAGCGAAAACACAAACAGAAGATGTTGTACAAGGGTTTAATACAGGTGGCAATGACTATATACGTAAACCATTTAGCATGGAAGAGCTTATAGTGAGGATAGAAAATGTATTGCGCATAAAAAAAGATAATGGCAGGCAACAGACGATTGCAGATACTTTGAATATTGGTCAATATATTTTTAACCTTAACAGGCAGGTACTTTCCTGTAATAATGAAGAGCGAAAACTTTCTTACCGCGAAACAGAATTACTCAAATATTTATGGTTAAACCGCAATGCCATCATTGACAGGAAGGATATGCTGAATGCCATATGGGGCAACGATTCTTTTTTCAACAGCCGCAACCTTGATGTGTACATAACCAAACTGCGTGGATACTTAAAAGCCGACCCTTCTGTTGAAATAATAACCATTAAAGCTGTTGGTTACAGGTTTGTAACACAGTAAAGAAAAATTCACAAGAAAGAGAACTCCACATTGTTGCGCAACGTAAAGCAGTACAAGAGTGCGACGCAACCATAGCTTCATCGTTTTAACTTAGCCGGGTCAAAAACCCCTAATGCACTTTTTATCTCATGTGATATACAAACAATTTTGTGTGATCTTTTGTACAAAAACAGACAACTATTTTTCTTTAACTTTAAACATCTAAAAATAAAAACACCATGCCCGTCTTCAAGCTTCAGATCAACGGTAAAGAATACCAGGCAGAAGTTGCCCCGGATACACCTTTGTTATGGGTTTTAAGAGATCATCTTGGTTTGGTGGGCACCAAATATGGATGCGGTATTGCACAATGTGGTGCCTGCACAATACACTTAAATGGCGCGGCAGTAAGATCATGCACGTTGCCGGTATCTGCAGTAAAAACATCTGCTGTTACAACTATTGAAGGGTTATCAGAGAATGGTGATCATCCTGTGCAGCTGGCCTGGGATGAAGTGGATGTACCACAATGCGGCTATTGCCAGGCAGGACAAATAATGACTGCCGCCGCACTTTTAAAAAAGAATCCTCATCCCACACAGGAAGAAATAATAACAGGCATGCATGGCAATATATGTCGTTGCGGTGCTTATCATCGTATACGCGAAGCCGTAACAGTAGCCAGTACTAAAATCTAACTTATGTCAGCAATAAATACAACCAGCAGGAGAAGTTTTTTAAAAATATCTACGCTTAGCAGCGGTGGTTTGATATTGGGATTTAATTTATTCAGCAGTGATACAAAAGCAAGCGTTGTTAATGCAAATGCACCCTTTGAAGGTGATATTGCATTCAACAGCTATTTATCCATTGCAGGTGATGGAACGGTAACAATATTTTCTCCTAACCCCGAACTCGGGCAGAATATCAAGACATCATTTCCTATGATCGTAGCAGAGGAGCTTGATGCTGACTGGACAAAAGTAAAGGTTGAACAGGCCGATCTTGATACAACAAAATTTGACCGCCAGTTAACAGGTGGAAGCGGTGCCGTGCCGCATTCATGGATGCGGCTAAGAAATGCAGGCGCTACTGCAAGATACCTGCTTATACAGGCTGCTGCCAGGCAATGGAATGTAACGCCTGATGTGTGTACAACAGAAAATGGTTTTGTAATGCATGGAGACAATAAACTTGGCTATGGAGAGCTGGCCGCATCTGCAGCTACTATGCCGCTGCCTGCAAATGTTAAACTTAAAGACAGGAAAGATTTTAAAATTATAGGTACTGCTGTAAGAAATGTAGAGAATAAAAATATTATTACAGGCAAGCCATTATTCGGTTTGGATTTTTATCGTGAAGGAATGTTGTTCGCTATGATACAAAGACCACCTGCATTTGGCACAAAAATCAAATCAGTGGATGCCGCAGCAGCTAAAGCAATGCCCGGTATTATTGATGTAGTTACTTTTAAAAATAATGTGGCTGTAGTAGGTAAGTCAACTTGGGAAGTAAATAAAGCAAGAAAGGTTATAAAAATAGAATATGAAAAAGATGGTAACATAGAAAGCACAGCAGATCATGATAAACTGTTTGCAACTTTAATGGATAGCGGCAAAGCAGAAGTACGCAGAAAAGATGGTGATGTAGATGCCGCTTTTAAAAGCGCTGCTAAAATTGTAAAAGCAGAATACCAATGTCCTTTTCTTGCGCATAGCCCTATGGAGCCAATGAATTTTTTTGCACATGTAAGACCGGATGGTATAGAGCTTGCAGGGCCCAGTCAAACGCCACAACGGGCAAGAGAAGCTGTTTCTAAATTACTGAACGTGCCGGAAGATAAAATAACGCTGCAGTTAACACGCCTGGGTGGTGGTTTTGGTCGCCGTTTAAAATTTGATTATGTAACAGAGGCTGCAGAATTATCCGCCATCATCAAAGCACCGGTAAAAGTTATCTGGACAAAAGAAGATGATATGCAGGGCGGCAGTTACAGGCCTGCCGTTCGTTACCGCTTTGAAGCCGCTTTAGATAATGAAGGAAATATGATTGGCTATAAATTAAGAGGTGTTGGTATTAATGCAGGCAATTGTACAAGAGAAGATAATTTTCCTTCTGGTGCAGTTGATAATTTATTGATCGATAGTATTGAACATGTGTCACCCATTACTACCGGTGCATGGCGTGCACCCATTACAAATTTCCTTGCATTTGCAGAACAATCTTTTATCGATGAAGTGGCGATGGCTGCAGGAAAAGATCCGGTACAGTTCAGGCTCGGTCTTTTGGCAAAAGCAAAAAGCAACCCAACAGGCGCTATTAAATATAATATCAACAGGATGGAGAATGTTATAAAAATGGCTGCAGAAAAAGCAGGATGGGGAACAAAGAAAAATGTATCCCAGGGTTTTAGCGTTTACTTCTCTCACCTGTCTTATGTAGCACAGGTATGCGAGGTTGTCATGGAAGCTGGCAAACCTGTTGTAAAAAAGATTCATGCTGTTTCAGACTGCGGC
>Ga0207648_10004231_pt1 | contig 14834 bp, 10 predicted proteins | sample KBSMisM32_FD_184310 | JGI IMG/M metagenome (GOLD analysis project Ga0207648, IMG submission 184310) | Miscanthus rhizosphere microbial communities from Kellogg Biological Station, Michigan, USA - KBS Miscanthus M3-2 (SPAdes) (version 2) | ecosystem: Host-associated > Plants > Roots >...
CATCGGGGTGGGCGTGTCCGTCCCGGGAGGAGCCGTCGAGTCGCCTTTGACCTTCTTGCTGGGGCGCTCCGCTTTGGCCACGGTCTCCGGCGGCGCGCTGGGCGACATGCCCTCCGGGATCTGGATCCCGCCGTTCGGACCGTCGAACCGTCCCCGCTGGATGGCGGCGATCATCGTCCGGTGCTGCTGCTCCATGAGGTCCTGGACCGCGTGGTCGTCGCGGCCGCTCGTCTTGATGACCTCCGCGTAGGACGTGCGCTTGGTGGCCAGGATCTCGCCGCCAACGTACACGAGGGATTCGACATAGGGGTTGGATTCCCCCTTGTCTTCGGTCTGGATGTGAAACACCCGGTTCCGGTGCTTCACATCGGTGTTGAATCCCGTGATCACGGCCGGCAAATTGTAGCGCGCCCGGACGGTCGCGTCAGACGAGCTCGAAGCGGGCGGTGCGTTTCTTCCGGCCCGGGCTCCGGGGGTCCGGTTTACCGCGCCTGACGCCGCCGGTGGGCTCGATTCTCACAACTTGACGCAGACGTTCTTCGCTTCGGTGAAGAAATGGAGCGAGTCGACGCCGCCCTCGCGCCCGACGCCGCTTTCCTTCATTCCGCCGAAGGGAACGCGAAGGTCGCGCAGGAGCCAGGTGTTGACCCACACCGTCCCGCACTCGATCGCCGCGGCGACCCGATGGGCTTTCTGGAGGTCGCGGGTCCACACGCTCGCCGACAGGCCGTAGCGGGTGCTGTTGGCGTCGGCGATCGCCTCCTCGGGAGAATCGAAGGGCGTGACGGTGACGACGGGCCCGAAGATCTCCTCCTGCATGACGCGCTGCTGGCAGTGGAGTCCGGCGATCACCGTGGGCTCCAGGAAGTAGCCGCCCCGAACACGCTCCGGGAGGCCCTCGGGACGCTTTCCGCCGACGAGGATGGAGCCCCCTTCCTCTTTCGCGAGCGCGACGTAGCCTTCGACCTTGCGAAGGTGGGGCTCGCTCACGAGCGCGCCCACGTCGGTCGACGCGTCCTGCGGGTCACCGATCCGGAGCTTCTTCGTCCCCTCCAGAAAGCGGTCGAGGAATTCGTCGTAGATGGTTCTCTCGACGAACAGACGGGATCCGCAGAGGCAGATCTCTCCCTGGTTGGAGAAGCTCGACGAAATCGATGTCGCGACGGCCTGCTCGAGATCGGCGTCCGCGAACACGATGTTCGGGTTCTTTCCGCCGAGCTCCAGGGACACCTTCTTGAAGAGCGGTCCCGCCTGGGCCATGACGTCCGCGCCCGTCTTCGTTCCGCCGGTGAACGAGATGAGCGGGACCTTCGGATGCGACGTGAGCGCGCGCCCGGCGCTCGCTCCCGGGCCGTGCACGATGTTGACGACGCCCGGCGGAAACAGCTCGGCCAGCAGCGTCGCAAGCTTGAGTGTCGTGAGCGGCGTCTGCTCGGACGGCTTGAGCACGATCGTGTTGCCGCCGGCGAGCGCAGGCGACAGCTTCCAGGCAGCCATCATCAACGGGTAATTCCACGGCGCGATCGACGCGACCACGCCGACCGGATCGCGACGAATCATGCTGGTGAACCCGGGCAGGTACTCGCCTGCGACAGCGCCGTGCAGCGTGCGCGCTGCGCCTGCGAAGAAGCGGAATACATCTACGATTGCGGGAATCTCGTCGTTCAGGACCGCCGTGTATGGCTTGCCGCAGTTCTGCGATTCCAGTCGTGCGTAGTCTGCGGCTTCGGACTCGATGCGCTCGGCGATCTTCAGCAACAACGCCGCGCGATCCCTGGGGACGCTCGCACTCCACGCCGGAAAAGCCTTGGCGGCTGCGGAGACGGCACTTTCGATCTGCTCCGGCGACGCTTCGGCGAGCGTCACGAGCGGTTGTCCCGTTGCCGGATCGAGCACGTCTTCCTTGGCGCCTTTGCCGGCGACCAGCTTGCCGTTGATGAGCAACTTCGTATTCATGCGGAACCTCGCCGAGTGAGACGGTACGCCAGCAGGATCGGGATGAAGGTCACGATCATCACCACGACCGCGACCACGTTGGTGATCGGCCGCTCGCGCGGCCGGAACAGCTCGTTGAAGAACCAGATCGGCAGCGTGCGGTCGTGGCCGGCCGTGAACAGCGTGACGATGATTTCGTCGAACGACAACGCGAACGCCAGCATGCCGCCGGCGAGCAGCGCCGTCGCGCTCTGCGGCAACACGATGTGCCGGAAGGTCTGCCAACCGTCAGCGCCGAGATCCATCGACGCTTCGATCCAGCTTTGCGGCATGCGACGCAGGCGCGCAACCACGTTGTTGTAGACGATGACGATGCAGAACGTCGCGTGGCCCGCGACGATCGTCCAGAAGCCCGGATCGATCCGCGCGCTCTTGATCGCTGCGAGCAGCGCGATGCCCGTGATGATGCCGGGAAGCGCGATCGGCAGTACGAGCAGCACCGTGATGCTTTCTTTGCCGCGGAAGCTGCCGCGTGCCATGCCGAGTGCCGTCAGCGAGCCGAGCAGAATCGCGAGCAGCGTAGCGACAGCAGCAACCGACAAGGACAGCCGCATCGCTTCCCAGATGTCGGCACGCGCGAACGCCGCTGCGAACCAATGCAGCGTCAGACCCGGCGGCGGAAACTCGTAGGTGCGATCGGCCGTCGTGAACGCGTACAGGATGATCACGAGCACGGGCAGATGCATGAACGCGAGGCCCGCGTAAGCTGCGAGTCGCGCGCCGAGCGAAGGCTGATTCCAGCGTCTAGAGCGCATCGAACGCTCCGGCGCGCTTCGCCAACGAGAGATAAATCATGATCAGCACGATCGGCACGACCGAGAACGCCGCCGCGAGCGGAATATTCCCGGCCGTTCCCTGCTGCTGATACACCATCATGCCGATGAAGTATCCCGGCGCGCCGACGACGCTCGGAATGATGTAGTCGCCGAGCGTCAGCGAGAACGTGAACACCGATCCTGCAGCGAGACCCGGCAGTGCGAGCGGCAACGTGACCGTGCGAAACGTCTGCGCCGGCCGCGCACCGAGATCCGCTGAGGCCTGCAACAACGACTCCGGCACCTTCTCCAGCGCCGCGGCGAGCGGCAGGATCATGAACGGCAGCCACATGTAGACGAACACGATGAACATGCCGAGATACGACGACGACAGCGACGGCCCGCCGATGCCCGGGAGTCGCAGCACCGCATCGAGCGCGGCGCCGAGGCCGACCGTGTCGAGCAGCCAGCTGAGAATGCCTTGCTTCGCAAGGATCAACCGCCACGCATAAACCTTCACCAGATAGCTCATCCACATCGGCAGCATCACGCCGACATAGAACAGCGCGCGCGTACGCGCCGACGCATAGCGAACCATGTAGTTGGCGATCGGCAAGGCGATCGCTGCGCACGCGATCGTCACAGCAATCGCCATCGACAGCGTGCGCAGAATGATGTCGACGTTGGCTCGCTGCGTGACGACTTGTTTGTACGTCGCGAGCGTCGGCTCGTAAACGATCTTGGCGGTGAACTCGTCGATCGAGTAGATGCTCTGCGCGAGCAAAGTGAACAACGAGCCGAGATACACCGTGCCGAACCATAGCAGCGGCGGAATCAGCAGCAGCGCGACATACAACGTCGGCCGTCGATAGAGAAAGGTCGACAGCGCGGTCACGACGCTTCCGTCGCCGTCAATGGCACGGCATCGCCGCGCGACCACTCGAGTCGCACGCGCGCGCCCACGCGGAATTCACCGTTGGCATTCGTATCGGGCACCGCGGCGGCAAACACTTCGCCGCTTTCGAGCCGCACCTGCCAGCGACTCATCGCGCCGTGATACTGCACGTCGGCGACATCGCCGATGCAACTCATCGTGTCGCCGCCGGGAGCAGTCGCAGGTGCGCGCAGCCGAATGTTCTCTGCGCGCACGGCGAAGGGTTCCGCGCGGCCGCTCAAACGCTGTGCCAATTCGCCCGTCACGACATTGGCGCTGCCGACGAAGCGCGCGACGAACGCGGTAGTCGGCTTCGTGTAGAGCACCCGCGGCGTGTCGAGCTGTTCGATCTTGCCGCGGTTGAACACCGCGACGCGATCCGCCATCGACAGCGCTTCGCCCTGGTCGTGGGTGACGAACACGAATGTGATGCCGAGCCGCCGCTGCAGATTTTTCAGCTCGATCTGCATTTCCTCGCGGAGCTTCAGATCGAGTGCGCCGAGCGGCTCATCGAGCAACAACACAGGCGGCTGATTGATGAGCGCGCGCGCCAGCGACACTCGCTGACGCTGACCGCCGGAAAGCTGCGCGGGACGACGGTCCGCGAAATGCCCAAGCTGCACCAGCTCGAGCATTTCACCAGCGCGCTTGCGCCAATCGTCCTTGCGCTGACCGCGCACCCGCGGTCCATAAGCCACGTTCTCCAGCACGCTCATGTGCGGAAACAACGCGTAGTCCTGAAACACCGTATTGACGGCGCGCGCGTACGGCGGATCGTCGGTGACGTCGCGACCATTCAGCAGCACGCTGCCGCTGTCAGGCGTTTCGAAACCGGCGACCAGCCGCAGGCACGTAGTCTTTCCCGAGCCCGACGGCCCGAGCATCGCGAAGAACTCGCCGGCCTGCACCGTCAGCGAGACGCGATCGACGGCGCGCACTTCACCGTAGACGCGCGACACATCGCGAAACTCGATGGCGGCGCTCATGGCCGGATCGAATTCGCTACCGGCCTCCCATCACCGCGACGTAGTCGGTCGCCCAGCGGCTGTACGGAATGCAGGCGTCGTTCTGTGACGCGCACTTCGCTTCCGGCGTGCGCCAGAATTTGATCTTGTCGAAGTTGTCGATGCCGTTGGTCTTGCAACCCTCGGCGGTCAGCAGATCGTTACCGGTGCACGCCGCGGGCACGACCGGCACCGAGCCGAACCACGCCGCGACGTCGCCCTGCACTTTCGGACTGATCGACCATTCGAGCCACTTGTACGCGCAGTTCGGATGCTTGGCGCTCGCTGCCAGCATCGTCGTGTCCGCCCATCCGGTCGCGCCTTCGACCGGCACGGTGCTCGCGATCGGCTGCTTGTTCGCGCCGAGCGTGTTGACCTGGAACGGCCACGAGCCGGAGGCGACCACGCCTTCGTTGGTCATGTCCTGCACCTGCACGTTCGCGTCGTGCCAGTAGCGCTGGATCAGCGGATGCTGAGTGCGCAGCACCTCGAGCGCGGCGTTGTATTGCTGCTCATTGAGCTCGTACGGATCCTTGATGCCGAGCTCCGGCTTCTTCGTCATGAGATACAGCGCGGCGTCCGCGATGTAGATCGGTCCGTCGTACGCCTGTACGCGGCCCTTGTTCGGCTTGCCGTCGGGCAGCTTGCCCGGCTCGAACACGACGCTCCACGAAGTCGGCGCCTTCTTGAACACCTTGGTGTTGTACATGAGGACGTTCGGACCCCACTGGTACGGCACGCCGTAGTGCTTGCCGTCCACGTAATGCCACGGCGCTTCTTTGAGGCGCGGATCGATGCTCTCGTACGAAGCCACCTTCGCGATGTCGACGGGCTGCACGGTGTTGCCGCGGATCAACCGCAGCGAGGCGTCGCCCGAAGCAGTGACGAGGTCGTAGCCGCCCTGGTTCATCAGCGACAGCATTTCGTCCGAGGTGCCGGCAGTCTTGACGTTGACCTTGCAGCCGGTGTCGGTCTCGAACTTCGTCACCCAGTCGTAGTTCTTGTCGCTCTCGCCGCGCTCGATGTAGCCGGGCCAGGCAACGATGTCGACCTGACCTTCGAGTGCCTTGGACGCTGCTGCTTCATTCTGGGGCGCGGCCGGTGCCGGCGCTTCCTTCTTGCCGCACGCCGCGACGACGCAGCTCAGACCGCACAGCAGGAGCACGTGAGACGTTCTGGTGGACCTCATAAGAAACTCCCCATGAAAGATGTTCTTGGTCGATGGGTGCGGCACGAGTGTACTCGTCCGGCATGCGCCTTTCACGAAGTCAGCCTTCGTCAACGCCGTGGTCGTGCGTTTCCGTAGTTGCCGCCACTGCAGTGCACGCCCACAATCGCGCCGCCATGTCGGACCCCACGGTGCTGTTGCTGTCGCGGATCCAGTTCGGATTCGTGATGAGCTTTCACATCATCTTCCCCGCATTCACGATCGGGCTGGCGAGCTGGCTGGCGTTCCTGGCCGGTGCGTATCTGAAGACGCGCCGCGCGCTGTGGCGCGACCTGTACGTGTTCTGGTTGAAGATCTTCGCCGTGTCGTTCGCGCTCGGTGTCGTGTCGGGCATCGTCATGAGCTTTCAGTTCGGCACCAACTGGGCGCAGCTGTCGACGCGCGCCGGCAACATTCTCGGTCCGCTGCTCGCCTACGAAGTGCTGACCGCGTTCTTCCTCGAAGCAACCTTCCTCGGCGTGATGCTGTTCGGCTGGCGACGCGTCTCGCCGAAGCTGCACTTTCTCGCGACCTGCATGGTGGCGCTCGGCACGCTGATCTCGACCTTCTGGATCCTCGCGGCGAACAGCTGGATGCAGACGCCGGCGGGCTATCGCATCGTCGACGGCGTGTTCGAGCCGGAAAACTGGTGGCACATCGTATTCAACCCGTCGTTCCCGCTGCGCCTCGTGCACATGACGCTCGCTGCGTTCATCACGACGTGCTTCGTGATCGGCGGCATCAGCGCGGTGTACCTGCTGCGTCAGCGTCATCGCGAAGCGGCACAGCTCATGCTCAAGCTCGCGGTCTGTTTCGCGGCGATCGCAGTTCCGCTGCAGGTTCTCGTCGGCGACATGCACGGACTGAAGGTGCGCGAGCATCAGCCGGTGAAGCTCGCTGCGATCGAAGGACATTGGGAAACGGTGCGCGGCGCATCGCTGATCCTGTTCGCATGGCCGGATCCGGCGCACGAGACCAATCGCTACGAGGTGAGCGTGCCGAAGCTCGGCAGTCTCATTCTCACGCACGAAATCGACGGCGAGGTTCAGGGCTTGAAAGCAGTGGGACCGGAACTGCGCCCGCCGGTCGCGCCGGTCTTCTTCGCATTCCGCGTGATGGTGGGTCTCGGCGTGTTGATGCTGACGCTGGTCGCCTGGTCCGCGCTGCAATGGCGACGTGGCCGTCTGTTCGACTCGAAGCTGGTGCTGCGCGCGTGGATGTTGATGACTCCGGCGGGCTTCGTCGCCGTGCTCGCGGGCTGGTACACGACTGAGATCGGCCGACAACCGTACGTGGTCTACGGGCTGCTGCGCACGTCGCAAGCCGCGACTGCAATCGATGCCGGCAGTGTGCTCACATCGCTGATCGTCTTTGCGACCGTGTATCTATTCGTCTTCATATCCGGCACGTACTACCTGCTGAAGCTCCTGCGCCGCGGACCGTTGCCCGTCGAGGAGGCGCTGCTGCATCCCGAAGCGAAGTCTGCGCTGCACCCGCTGTCGCTGCCGGGAGAGCCGATCGAAGGCAGCGGCTGAGCAATGGAGAGCGCGACGGTCCTGCCGGTCGTCTGGTTCGCGATCATCGGCTTCGCGGTACTGATGTACGTGCTGATGGACGGCTTCGTGCTCGGCATCGGCATCCTGTCGCTGTTCGCCGAGGACGAGCCGCAGCTGGATCACATGATGACGACGGCTGCGCCGATCTGGGACGGTAACGAGACCTGGCTCGTGCTCGGCGGCGCTGGCTTGCTGGCTGCATTCCCGCAGGCCTACGCGGTCATGCTGTCGGCGCTCTACTTACCGGTGCTGCTGATGCTCATCGCACTCGTGCTACGCGGCGTGTCGTTCGAATTCCGCTTCAAGGCGACGACCTCGAAACACATCTGGGGCACGTGCTTCGCGGCGGGCTCGATCGCCGCGGGATTTGCGCAGGGACTGATGCTCGGCGCAATCGTCGAGGGCATGCCGCTTCAGGGCGGCAAGTACCTCAGCGGAGCATTTGCCTGGTTCAGCCCGTTCTCGATGCTGACCGCCGTCGCGGTCGTGTTCGGCTACGCGCTACTGGGCAGCACCTGGCTGATCATGAAGACACAGGGCGCGCTGCAGAACGTCGCGTATGCGCTCACGCGGCCGCTGGTCGTGGTCGTCGTCGCGTTCATGGGACTGGTCAGCACCTGGCTGCCGTTTCTCAGCAGTCAGGTCATGGCTCGCTGGTTCGAGGGCAGCAATCTTCTATGGCTGTCGCCGGTGCCGCTGCTCGCACTCGCGAATGCGGTGTGGCTCTGGCGCGCCGTCCTGCGACGCGCCGAATACATGCCCTTCATCCTCGCGCTGACGTTCTTCGCGCTGGGCTTCGCGGGACTGGTGCTGGGGATCTGGCCTAACCTGCTGCCGCCCGATCTGACGATCTGGAAGGCCGCAGCGCCGCCGTCGAGTCAGGGCTTCGTGCTGGCGGGCACGCTGATCATGCTGCCCGCGGTGCTGGGCTACACGTGGTGGTCGTACTCGGTGTTCCGCGGCAAGGTCGCCGCGGACGCGGGCTATCACTGAGACTTCGGCCGGCGCGGATGACAGATTTGTATCAGAGCTTGATCGGTCGACTGACGCCGCCGCCGCCGAATAGCCCCTTTCGAACGGGTTGCGGTCGCGAATGAGATCGGCGCATGGCGAAACTCCGCGGATTGAGGGTCGCGGCAGCATGCCCGCGCGCGCGCGTTCGAGCAACCCGACGGAAGGACAGGCGGCGCACCCGGCCGTAAGATGCACCCAGTGCCTGCCAAGACCCTGCAACAAATCCTCGATGAGGCGCAGACGTTGCCGCCCCACGAGCGGCTACGCTTCATTCGCGAGGCCTGCGCGACTGACAGCGACTTGTACGCCAGCGCGATGCACGAGCTCGAGTCGCGGCAGCAATGGTTCGGCACGGACGGGGCCGTGGCGCCGGAAAGCGGGGCGGAGGACGCGGCAGTCGATCTCGCCGGCGAGCGCATCGGTCCGTATCGCATCGTGCGCAGCCTCGGGCGCGGCGGCATGGGCGAGGTGTTCCTCGCGGAGCGGGCCGACGAGCAGTTCCAGCAGCAGGTCGCCATCAAGCTGGTCCGGCGCGGTCTGCTGTCACGTCACGTTCAGGGCCGGCTGAAGCTCGAACGCCAGATCCTGGCGACGCTCGATCATCCGAACATCGCGCGTCTGTTCGACGGCGGCACGACTGCCGACGGCACGCCATATATCGTCATGGAGTACGTCGACGGCGAGCCTATCGACATCTATTGCGACTCGCGGTCGCTGACGATCGAACAGCGGCTGCAGTTGTTCAAGGTGATCTGCTCCGCTGTGCACCGCGCGCACCAGAACCTGATCGTGCATCGAGACCTCAAGCCGTCGAACATCCTGGTTGCGCGCGCCGGTACGCCGAAGCTGCTCGATTTCGGCATCGCCAAACTCCTCGACGATCGCCAGATGATGCACACAATGGCGGTTACGCAGGCCGACTACCGCGTTCTGACGCCAGATCATGCGAGCCCGGAACAGATCCGCGGCGATCCAATCACCACGGCGAGCGACACGTATGTGCTTGGCGTCGTGCTGTATGAGCTCTTGTGCGGCTGCAAGCCGTTCACGCTCAAAGGCAACCGACTCGGCGAGCTCGAGCGCGCGATCTGCGACGAGACACCGCCATTGCCGAGCATGGTCGTACAAGCACGCGAAGACGCTGCCGGAATAGCCAGGCAGCGCGGCACGACTCCGGCGCGGCTGCGGCGCGAGCTTGCGGGCGACCTCGACAACATCGTCCTGATGGCGATGCGCAAGGAAGCGGAACGCCGCTACTCATCCGTCGAGCAGTTCGCCGCGGATATCGACCGCTACCTGCAGGGCATGCCGGTTCTTGCGCGCGCCGATGCGTGGGGCTATCGCGCGGGCAAGTTCCTCGCGCGCCACAGCCTCGCAGTCGGGTTGGCTGCGGCCTTCCTGGCGGTGCTCATCGGATTTTCCGTCACGACGTATCTGCAAGCCCAGCGCATCGCGCAGGAGCGCGATCTCGCCCAGGCGGAACGTGCGCGCGCACAGATCGCGCTCGAACGCGCCCAAGCCGTCAGAGACTTCCTGATTGACGCGTTCCAGGGCGCGGACCCATCGCACGCGCGCGGCAAGGAAATCACGGCGCGCGAGATCCTCGATCAGGGAGCTGCGAGAATCACCAAGGAATTGCGAGCGCAGCCCGATCTGCAGGCGACGTTGCTCGATACGATCGGCAGCGTATATCTGAGTCTCGATCTGCCGGCCGAGGCACAACCGCTGATCGAGCAGGGGCTGGCGGTACGCCGTCAGTTGTTCGGCGAGAAGCATCCGGACGTGGCCAGCAGTCTGTACAGCCTCAATCGCGTGTACGAGAAAAAGGGCGATCTCAAGACGGCCGAAGCGTTGGCCATCGACAGCCTTGCGATCAATACACAGCTCACCGGCACGCAGAGCCTGGAGACGGCGGGAAGCCTGTGCCGGCTCGGCGTCATTCAATACGCGAAGGGCGAGCTCGCCAACGCACAGAGCCGTCTCGAAGAGTGCCTGCGCATCCGCGTCGCGCAGCGTGGCCCGGACCACGAGGACCTGACCAGTCCGCTGGACAATCTGGCGCGCGTTGCGCAGACGCGGCGGGACTTCGCCGCAGCTGAGCGACTGGAGCGCGAAGCGCTGCGCATCGACCTCCTCAAGCGTGGCAAGGACCATCCGCAATACATTCGTCATCTGCATAACCTCGCAACGACGTTGCACGACCAGGGCGATCTCGACGGCGCCGAGCCGCTCTATCGGCAAACGCTCGAACTGTATCGACAGGTGCTCGGCCCCGAGCACTCGGAGACGATCGAAGCGAGCGGCAATCTCGGGCGGCTGCTCGAGGATCGCGGCCGCTTCGACGAGGCACAGCAGATCTATGCAACCGCGCTGGCCGCGAGTCGCAAGTCGCACCCGAAGCCGCACGTCGAGGTTGCCAATCTGCTCTTCGACCTAGGGCGGCTCGCGATCCTGCGCAAGCAGTACGCGGAAGCGGAACAGCGGTTACGCGAGGCGCTGCAGATCTACACGGTGACCTTGCCGCCCACCCACGGCTACACGGACGGTGCGCTGACCATGCTTGGTCGCACGTTGCTGGAAATGAACAGGGCGCCGGAGGCTGAAGTGATACTGCAGCGTGCGCTGGAGGGATGGACGAAGGAATTCGGCACGTCGAGTCCCTGGTACTCGCTGGCGCGGGCGTTCCTCGGACGCGCATGGGCGATGCAGGGACGCTACGAGGCAGCGGAGCCGGCGCTGCTGGAAACCTATCCCGTGCTCGTGCGCGCCAAGGTGGACGAGCATCACATAGCGTCCGTGCACCGCTGGATAGAGGAGCTGTATCGGTCCACGAACCGGCCGCAGCAGGCGCAGGCCTATTTCAAGCAGGTGCAGTCGGAGGACCGCACCGTGCGTAACCCATAGTCCTATCGTCCGGCTCGCGCGCGCGACCGCAATCGCGCAGAATCCGCACCTCGCACGCCGACCCGCCAACAAGAGCTGAAGTCCAGGGAGAGCTTCCATGCGAATTCTCATTACCGACGATTCGTCGACCTTGCCCGCGTCGGTGCAGGACATGTTCGCGCGGGCACCGGTTGGCAAGTCCGCCGCAACGACGCCGAGCGTCGAGAGCGTCATCCTCGCGTTCACCGGCGGTGCTGCCGGCGCGGCCGCTGCCCCGTCAAAAGTTGCGAGCGCCGTCAGCAGTGCCGAAGGCTGCCCGCCGCCGGAGCCGCTGCCGCCCTGCCCGCCGTGCAGCCTGCACGATCAGCCGGAGCTGCTCGCCACCATTCTCGATGCGATCGGCATGGCGCTGCTGAATCGCGGCTGCATCGATGCCGGCAGCAGGTTCGTGGAGGCAGCGCGCGATATCCGGCTTGCAACCTTCGGCAAGAATCATCCCTTCACCGCAGCGAGCTACAACAGCTATGCGCGCGTGCTGCGCATTCGCGATGACTTGATCGAAGCCGAAAAGGAAGTCGGCAAGGCGATCGTCATCAATCGCAAGGTCTACGGCAGCAGCGGCCTGCCGCTGGCCGCGAACATGAACGAGCTCGGCTGCGTGCGGCTTTATCAGGGCGATTTCAGCGGCGCGCTGAAGGCGGCCGAGCGCGGTCTGGCGATCCTCAAGAAGCGCAAGGTCTACCCCGACGACCCGAACACGAGCCGTCTGCTGGACGTGAAAGGACGCGCGTTGCAGGGCCTGTGCAGGCTCGGCCCCGCCAACACTGCGCTGTCGCAGGCAGTGAAGCTCGATCTGAAGCAGGTCGGCAAAAACCATCCCAAATACGCAACCCACCGCGCCAATCTCGCGACGGTGCAGGAAGAGCAGAAGAAATTGGTCGATGCCGAGCAGGGCTATCTCGAGGCCGTGCGCGTCTACGAGCAGGTGCTGGGTCGGCTCGGACATCCCAACCTGATCGACACCTATGCGAACCTCGGCTCGCTGCTGATCAAGATCGGCAATCTAGCGACGGCCAAAGAGCATCTCTGCAAGGCGCTGGGCCTCAACGAGCAACTGCGCGGACCGGACCACACGCTGGTCGGCAACGATCACGCGAACCTGGGACGGCTGTATTACGCGATGGGCAACCTGCCGGCAGCGTGCGGGGAGTTCAACAAGGCGCTCGCGATCTACACCGGCAACGTCAAGCGCAAACGACTGCCGAAGAAGCATCCGTACATCGCGGAAGTGCTGGGCTGGCTGAAAAAGGCCGACTGCGGCAAGTCGCGTTGAAAAAAACGCCGGCGATCTCGTGGAAGGCCGGCGCTAACGCTCTCACGGGGGAACCAATTTGCGCGATCGATCCTCGCTGCGAACGCCGGCGCGTACCATACGCCCTAAGGGCCAAATCGAGCTGGCTGTGACCTAGGTCTCACTGCGCTGCACCAAAGGGCAATTGCCGCCCGCCTTAGAGCGGACGTACGATGGCCCGCACTCACCAGCCGCACTACAACCGTCTTGCCGCAGCTGGGGCGCTGCGATTCCCTCTTGGGCAGATGTTGATACCGGGGAAGCTGTCATGAAAATTCTCATCGTCGACGACCATCCGTTGTTCCGCGCCGGGTTCCAGGCTGTTCTGGAACAGAGCACGCTCGATGCAGGCGTGCTGAGCGTGTCTTCGGTCACCGAGGCTCTGCAGACCCTGCAGCGCGACGGCGACATCGGCCTGGTGTTGCTCGACATTCATTTGCGCGGCGACGATGGCTTCAACGCGTTGAAGGTCATCGGCCAGAAATTCCCGACCACCGCCTGCATCATGATTTCGGGCGACGAGCAGGCGGGCGTTGCGGCTCGCGCCGTTCAGGCCGGCGCGTCCGGCTTCATTCCGAAGTCTTTCACCGCCGACGAGATGATCGTCGCGATTCAGAAAGTGCTGGCCGGCGATGTGTTCGTTCCTGCGACTGCCGACCTCACTGCGGCGCCGGATACGAATGGCCTCACGCTGCGGCAGCTCGAAGTCATCAGCATGCTCGGGCGCGGCTTCTCGAACAAAGAGATCGCGCGGGCACTCGACGTCGCCGAACGCACAGTCAAGGCGCACGTGAGCGCTGTGTTCGAGGCACTCAACGTGCGTAACCGCACGCAAGCCGTGCTGGTCGCGCAGCGTCGTGGATTCCTGCCGGCGGCGTCTGTTGGCGCAGCGCCAAACACGGCGCCCGCGTACGCCTCACGCTGAAAATCTCCGCTGACATGGATGCCGCGCTGACTCGACGCGTTGAGCAGCAACGCATCGAGATGCTCTACGACAATACGTTGGCGGTGTCCGGTTCGGCACTGCTGATGGCGGCGTTGATCGCCGTCATCGCCTGGCCGCACACACGCGTCGCGAACATTGTTGCGTGGGCTGGCGCCGCGCTGCTGGTTCAGGCTTCCGTGCTGGCATTGTCAGGTGCGTATCGCCGCGCGAGCGATCGTGACACTGCATCGGGCCGCTGGGGCTGGCGGCTTGCGGCCGCTGCCGGTGTCGCCGGTGTCGTGTGGGGCTCCGCAGTATTCGTGCTCGTCGGACCCGACAAATCGCTCACCCTCGCGCTGATTTCCGCTTGCCTCGCTGGCCGCGCGACGTTGAGCATCATCACGCACGCGCACTTCCCTCCGGCACTGTATGCGTTCACGGTGCCGATCTTCGGCATGCTCGCACTACGCTACGTCACTCTCGGCGGCTACGGCAACGCCGCGCTCGGCGTGATGTGGATCGCCGTGCTCGGCTATGTGCTGCTGTTCGTCGATCGCCAGTCACGCGCAGTGGTCGCGCAGATACGCTTGCGCTACGAGAACGAGCAGCTGGTCGAGCAGCTGCAACGTCAGAACGCGTCGGCGGAACAAGCGCGCGCCCGCGCCGAAGAGGCGAATCGCTCGAAATCGTCGTTCTTCGCGGCCGCGAATCACGATCTGCGTCAGCCCTTGCACTCGCTCGGGCTGTTCGCGACCGCGCTGCGTAACAACTCGGCGGGCCGCTCGAGCCAGGCGCTGGTCGACCAGATCCTGCAATGCACTGAGTCGCTCGAGCAGCTGTTCGACAACCTGCTCGACATCTCGAAGCTCGACGCCGGACAGGTCGAAGTGAAACGCGAGATCGTGCCGGTGGATGCGGTCTTCGATCGGCTGCGCAGCACCTTCTCCGGACCTGCGCAAGACAAGGGCCTGCGCATGTCCGTACGCCGCTCGAAACTGTCGCTGGCGACGGATGCCACGCTCGTGTTCCGCGTGCTGTCGAACCTGGTCTCGAATTCGCTGCGCTACACGGAAGCCGGCGGCATCGTCGTCGCCTGCCGCCGCCGCGGCAACGTTGCGAAGATCGAGGTCTGGGATTCCGGCATCGGCATTCCAGCCGACCAGCACGAGCGCATCTTCGAGGAGTTCTATCAGCTCAACAATCCTGCGCG